>Ga0335079_10005839_pt1 | contig 14084 bp, 14 predicted proteins | sample Lox_Sample_33_FD_206719 | JGI IMG/M metagenome (GOLD analysis project Ga0335079, IMG submission 206719) | Soil microbial communities from Loxahatchee National Wildlife Refuge, Florida, United States - Lox_Sample_3.3 | ecosystem: Environmental > Terrestrial > Soil > Wetlands | place: USA...
ACTGCTTGAGAAAGGCGCCGATCCTAATGCCCGCATGGCGGATGGCACCAGGGTGCTTGCCCGCGCATCCGCCAAGCCGCAGAACGATCAGGTTATCGAACTCCTGAAGAAGGCGGGAGCCAGATGAGCTGCGCCGATATCGCCGTCGATTGCAACTCCCGGTAAACGTTATGCACGCGCAGAGCGTCTAACTGTGTAGTTCTGCTAACATCGACCTTGTGCCACGCCCGTCTGCAAAGGCGAATCGCCGTGTCCCTGCCAAGCTGTCTGTAGGCACAGACGCGCGGCCGCCTGCCCGACGCCAGCCCGAGATGGTGCTGATTACGGGCATCAGCGGCTCGGGTAAGGGGTCAGCACTCAAGGCTTTCGAAGACCTCGGCTACTACTGCGTGGACAACCTGCCGGTGGATCTCATCCCGCATTTTGCTGAGCTGGTATTGCACTCCGAGATCGAGCGCGCGGCGCTGGTGGTGGATGTCCGCGAGGGGCAGCGCCTCGACAAGCTGCCGGCCATCCTGCGCTCGGTAAAGAAGCTGCTGCCGACGACCGTGGTTTACCTCGAAGCCTCGGACGAATCCCTGCTACGCCGCTTCAGCGAGACGCGCCGTCCGCATCCGCTGGGCACTTCGTCGCCGGTGAAAACATCGCTCACCGCCGAGCGCCGCCGGCTTTCCACGCTGCGCAACCTCGCCGATGTGGTGATCGACACTTCCAAATTCAACGTGCACGAACTTCGCGCTCACTTGCATGAACGTTTTCAGCGGCAGGCCACGGACAAGAACATCCTGGTTTCCTGTGTGAGCTTCGGCTACAAGCAGGGTGTGCCGGAAGAAGCCGACCTGCTCTTTGACGTGCGCTTTCTTCCCAATCCGCACTTTGTGCCCGAGTTCCGCCCCTTTACGGGACGACACCCCCGCGTGGCCAAATACATCCGCTCATTCCCGCAGACCCAGGAATTCATTTCCCGCATCTCCGAGCTGCTGATCTATCTGCTGCCGCACTACATCAACGAAGGGAAAAGCTACCTGACCATCGGCTTCGGCTGCACCGGCGGGCAGCATCGTTCGGTGTTCATCGCGGAAGAGGTTTATAAGCGGCTGGCCAAGGCGGGTTATCGGGTGAAAGTGATCCACCGCGACAGCCCGCGGTAGCCGATAAGGTTCTTCTCCACGGGACTGCAGCGAAGGGGGCTTAATCCAGTAGAATAGGACTTTGCCCAATATTCGCACCATCTTCGAGGCGCGATGCGCCGATTGATCCGGCTGCTTCGTTACCTGCGGGGCTACCTCCCGCAGTTCCTGCTCTCGGTGCCGCTGGCTGCGGGCGTTGGTGCTGCCGACGCCTTCCGCCTGTTGCTCATCGGTCCCATTCTGGACCGAGTTCTGCGGCCGGACGCAGGCAGCCGCGCCATTGTCCTGGCGCGTCTTCCCGGCACTCATCACACCCTTTATCTGCAGCAGTTCGTTCCCGAGCACTTCAAGAATGCCTGGACGATGGTGGCGTTCGCCATGGTGGCGGCTACGCTGATCAAGGGAGTCTGCGATTATGCCAGCACCTACCTGGTGTACTACGCCGGGTTCGGCCTGATCACCGACCTGCGCAACGACTTATACAACGCCATCCTGCGGCGCTCGGTGGGCTTCTTCTCGCGTTATTCCACAGGCACCCTGCTCTCCACCATCGTCAATGACGTGGAGCGCGTTCAGGTCGCGATGGGCTCAGTGTTGGCCGAGTCCCTGCAGCAGGTGTTCGTGCTGCTCTTCATGGTGTACGTGGTGATTTCTCTGGGCGGCAAGCTGGCGTGGGTGCTGCTGCTGTTCGTCCCCTTCATCATCGTTTCCGCGGGTCGAATCGGTCGACGCGTGCGCCACACCACCCGCCACGGCCAGGACAAGCTGGCCGATGTGCAGAACATTCTCCACGAGACCATTACCGGCAACCGCATTGTGAAGGCCTTCGGCACCGAGCTGTGGGAGAGCCTGCGCTTCCACGGAGCATCCCGGCGGCTATTCCGCGCCAACATGCACTCGGTACGCGCGATCGCGCTGAGTTCGCCGCTCATGGACCTGTTCGGCGCGGTTGCCGTCGCCCTGCTTCTGCTGCTCGGTCGCGACCGCATTAATCACCAGGTGTTCACCCCCGGCACCTTCATCGCGTTCCTGTTCGCCATCTTTAAGATGTACGAACCGGTGCGAAAGTTCGCGTTCTACAACAACAGCTTCCAGCAGGCGCTGGGCGCTTCCGCCACTCTGTTTTCCTTCATGGACGAGAAGGATGACGTCCACGAGAAGGCGCACGCGGCCGCCCTGCGGAGGTTCACCGGCAGTGTTCGCTTCGAGCATGTGAGCTTCTCCTATACCAGTAACGGCGAAGGCGACCGCGAGGTGCTGCGCGACATCGACCTGGAGGTGAAAAAGGGCGAGGTGCTGGCCATCGTGGGATCCAGCGGCGCCGGCAAGAGCACCCTGGTGCACCTGATTCCGCGCTTTTTCGATGTGACCGGTGGTCGCATCCTGATCGACGGCCATAATGCGCGCGATGTGACTCTGGCGTCGCTGCGGCGGCAGATCGGCATCGTGACCCAGGACACCATCCTCTTCAATGACACCGCCCGCAATAACATCGCTTACGGACAGCCGCACGTATCGGACAAGGCCGTCATCGATGCCGCCAAAGCTGCCCTGGCCCACGACTTCATCCAGAGGCTGCCCGAGGGTTACGACACCAATATCGGCGAGCGCGGGTTGACGCTTTCCGGCGGGGAACGCCAGCGGATCGCCATTGCCCGCGCCCTGCTGAAGAATGCTCCCATTCTCATCCTGGACGAGGCTACTTCGGCGCTGGACAGCGAGTCTGAGGCGCTGGTGCAGTCGGCGTTGCAGAACCTGATGCTGGGCCGCACGGTGTTCGTGATCGCGCACCGGCTTTCTACCGTCCGCCGCGCCAACCGTATCGTGGTGCTGGAGAACGGCCAGATCACCGACATCGGCACGCACGAGGACCTGCTTACCCATCTGGGAACCTACCGCCGGCTGTATGATTTGCAGTTCGTCGATGTAGAGCAATACAAGATACCCACGGCTCCGGAAAGTTAGCCCATGCCCATCCGCTCCATGACCGCTTTCGCCCAGTTCAAAGGGCAGGTACGCACGGATGCGGCCTTCACCCTGGCGCTCAAGTCGGTGAATCACCGCTTTCTGGATCTGCATCTGCGCATGCCGCCGCAATCCGACGCGCTGGAGATCAAACTGCGCCGTTTGCTGAAGGAGAAGATCGCGCGCGGGCATGTGGAGCTGACGCTGGCGCTGGACGGCGCCGGAGCTACGCCCCTGGCGGTGAATCACGAGCTGGTGGGCGGATACGTGCAAGCCTTCCGGCAGGCGGCACGCGAGCTCGGCATCTCGGGCGAGCCCGATCTCAATGCTGTGCTCAGGATGCCGGGTGCACTCAGCGTGGGTGAAACCGAATTCGACGCGCAGAGCGAAGCCCGCGTGCTGGCCGGGCTGGCAGAAGCCATCGCCCAGCTCGACTGCATGCGCATCGAGGAAGGGCGCGGCATCGAGCGGGAACTGCGCGAGCGCATGGATCGCCTGCGCAGCGCGGCGTCAGAGGTCGAGAAGCATCGCGGCGGGGTCTCGCGCGCCTACCTGGAAAAAATTCAGTCCCGGTTGAAGGAGCTGATCGGCGGCCATGCTGATCAGGACCGCATCCTGCAGGAAGCCGCGCTGCTGGCCGAACGCAGCGACATCCAGGAAGAGATCGTCCGGCTCACCAATCACATCCAGCATTTTCTGGGAGTAATGGAAGCGGGCGGCGAGGCCGGCAAAAAACTGGATTTTCTGCTGCAGGAGATGAACCGCGAGGCCAATACCTTGCTGTCCAAGACCTCGGGCGTCTCCGGCGAGGGGCTGCGCATTACCGAGCTTGGCCTGTCGATGAAGGCGGAGATCGAAAAAGCGCGCGAGCAGGTGCAGAACGTGGAATGACGACGGTCTACATCATCTCGGCGCCGTCGGGCTCGGGGAAATCCACCCTGGTGAATGAGCTGCGCAAGACGGTCAGCAATTTGGAATTTTCTGTCTCCTACACCACGCGCCCGCCGCGCGGCAGCGAGCAAAATGGCCACGAGTACTTTTTTATCTCGCGTCCCGAGTTCGAGCGCCTGCTGGCGGAGGACGCGTTGCTGGAACACGCTGAAGTCTTCGGGAATTACTACGGCACCGCCAAACGATTTCTCGAGGGCGCCCGCGAGCGCGGCAGCGACCTGCTGCTCGACATCGACGTGCAGGGCGAGCGCCAGGTGAAGCAGAAGATCGCCGATGCGGTGAGCATCTTCATCCTGCCCCCGACGCGCAAGGAGCTGGAGAGCCGCTTGCGCCGGCGCAGCCAGGCCGAGGGCATGCTGTCGGAGGACGTCATCCAGCGCCGGTTGGTCACCGCCGCACGGGAGATTGAGAATTACAAGAATTACGACTATATTTTAGTCAACGACCAGCTTGAGCAATCGATTGATGAGCTGAAGGCCATCGTCCTGGCTGAGCGGGCTCGCCGCTTAGGCGGGCCGCATTCTGCCGAAGAAAAAAAATGGCTGGTCACCGCGGAGTGTCACAAGCAGGCCAACATGCGCCCGGCGCTCCAGCCCATCCTTGAGTCCTTTGCCTTGTCCGCAACCCCCGGCGGACGCTGAAGTTTGAAGTGAGAGAGGTCAAAGCATGAAGCTGATTGATGGCTTCGACAGTAATTACCGCTATATCCTGGTCGCGGCGCGCCGCGCCCGCCAACTGCAGTCGGGATCGCGCCCCATGGTGGATACCCACTCCCGCAAGCCTTGCAAGATCGCACAGGAAGAAATCGCTGCCGGAAAGGTAAAGTGGACGATGGAGGCGCCGCGATCGGCCGCCGATGTCGCCAGCGAAATTCTGGAACAGGCGATCAACAAGGGCGAGGCGTAGTTATCGGGGACTCTCATCCATGAAGATTGCACTCGGGGTCAGCGGAGGGATCGCCGCTTATAAGGCGGCGGAGTTGGTGCGCCAACTCCAGGATCGCGGTGTCCGCGTGCAGGTGGTTATGACGGCGGCCGCGCAGGAGTTCGTGCGGCCGCTTACCTTTGCTGCTCTCAGTGGCGAAAAGGTCATCACAGAAATGTTTGGGGCCGGAGCCGAGCAGCCCAACATCGACTCCGCGGTCGAGCACATCGCGGTGGCGCAATCGATTGACGCTCTAGTAGTCGCCCCCGCGACCGCCGACATCCTCGGCAAATTCGCGCAGGGTATTGCCAACGACTTCCTTTCCACTCTCTACCTCGCTACGACCGCGCCCGTGGTGGTCGCGCCGGCGATGAACGTCAACATGTGGGAGCACGCGGCCACACGTGCCAATGTTGAAACCCTCAAGCAGCGCGGAGTGCGTGTGGTCGAGCCCGATGCCGGCTACCTCGCCTGCGGCATGACGGGACCGGGCCGTCTGGCGGCGAACGAAACCATCGTCGCTGCCGTGATGCAGGCGCTGGGTGCGGCGCAGGATCTCGCTGGTGAAACCGTGCTCATCACCGCCGGTCCGACGCGCGAGCCCATTGATCCGGTGCGCTATATCGGCAACCGCTCCAGCGGCCGCATGGGATACGCGCTCGCCGAGGCCGCGCTGCGCCGCGGAGCGCGCGTGCTGCTGGTGAGCGGACCGACTGCGCTGAGGCCGCCTGGCGCTGCCGAGGTGGTTGCAGTCGAGACCGCCGAAGAGATGCGGCAGGCCGTGCTGTCGCGCCTGAATGAAGCGACCATCATCATCAAGGCGGCCGCCGTCGCAGATTACAAGCCAAGGCAGCGCTCGCAGCAGAAGATCAAACGCAAGGGAACACTGTCGCTGGTGTTGGAGCCAACTTCGGACATCCTCGCGGAGGTGGCGTCGAAGCGGAGCTCGCAGGTCGTCGTTGGTTTTGCGGCCGAGACTGAGAACGTGCTGGAGAACGCACGCCGCAAGCTGGCGTCCAAGTCGGTTGACGCGATTGTGGTCAACGATGTCTCGCGCAAGGGCATCGGCATGGATTCGGAGCGCAATGCGGTTACTATCATTACTCCAAGCGAGACCATCGACGTACCCGAGACCAGCAAGTGGGAAGTCGCGCACCGTGTGCTCGATGCGGTGGTGCGCATCAAGCAGCAGCGGTCCGAGACCGCGCCCGCCGGCACCCATCGCTGATGGACTCCCGCACGCAGCAACTCCTCACCGCCCGCCTGCAGTATTACCGCGATCTCGGGATATACGATTTCTATCGCAGAGACGTTGCAGTCCCAACAGTTGAGCAAGCGGAGACTATGCCGACTTCTACCTACGTCGCCACGCCCGAAGACCTCTTTGTCGCGCCCAAGCCGGAGTCTGCAGTCGCCGACCGTGCCACGGCGCTGCGACTCATCAAGGAAGACCTGGGCGAGTGTACGCGCTGCGTGCTGGCGCGCCTGGGACGCAAGACGATTGTCTTCGGCGAGGGTAATCCTTATGCCGAACTGATGTTCGTCGGCGAGGGTCCAGGCGCGGATGAGGACGAGCAGGGGCGGCCGTTTGTCGGGCGCGCCGGGCAGTTGCTCAACAAGATGATCGAGGCCATGGGCCTGAAGCGCGAGCAGGTGTACATCGCGAACGTAGTGAAATGCCGTCCGCCGGGAAACCGCACGCCCGAGCGCGAAGAAATCGAGACCTGCTCACCGTTTCTGCTTCGCCAGATCGCGGTAATTCAGCCGAAAGCAATCGTGGCGCTGGGCGCCGTCGCCGCGCGCTGCCTGCTCGGCCTCAACGAACCCATGGCTAGGCTGCGCGGACGCTGGTTCGATTTCCGCGGCACGCGTCTGGCCGTCACCTACCATCCCGCGTTTCTGCTGCGCGACCCCCGCCAGAAAAAAGAGACGTGGAAAGACCTGCAGATGGTGATGGAGTACCTGGGGCTGAAGCCGCGCCGGACTGTTGAGTAATCCACCAGTACTCGGTACTCAGTACTCGGTACTCGGTGTGATTAAATTGATTTTCCACCCATGCCGCAATTCTGCGATGTCGCGCTGCCGGTTCCGCTGGAGACTCGTTTCACCTACCGGCTGAACGGGGTGGAGCCGGTAGTCGGCGGACGCGTGCTGGTGCCCTTCCGCAACCTGCGGCTGCCGGGCGTGGTGACCGCGCTGCACGATCGCGCGCCGTCGGTCGAGGCCAAGCACGTGCTCGAAGTCCTCGATGCCGCGCCTGTCCTCGACCCCGAGCTGATGCGCCTTGGCGAATGGATCTCGCACTACTACCTGGCACCGCTCGGCGAAATCTTCCGCACCATGCTGCCGCTGGGTGCGGAGGTGAAGCGGGCGCGGGCGTTCCGCATCACCGAGGCGGGGAGCGCGGCGCTGCACGAATCGGCAGAGCGGGGATCGTCGCGGCGGTCCAAGAAGAGCGCCGACGAGCAGATGCTCGAGTACCGCGTGCTCGACTACCTCGCCGCGCGGGACGGTGCGCGCGAACAGACTCTGCGCGCCGCTCTTCGCGCCGGCCGCGAGCTGCTGGCGGGCCTGGTGCGCAAGGGATGGATTACCGCCGAGGATGTTTCCAGCACGCGCGATGCGCGGCGGATGCGTCGCATCGTTCAGTTGAAAGAAGTCAGCGGCAAGCTCAATGCAAATCAGCAGAGGATCGTGGAGACTCTGGCTGCGGCTGGCGGCCGGCTCGCGGCCGACGATCTGCGCAGTCTTGCCGTCCCGCAGAGCACGCTTGGCACGCTGGTGCGGCGCGGGATCGTCGAGATCCTCAACGAGCCGATGGAATTCACGTTTTCGCGATTCGAAGGCAAACCTGCGCTCGATTTTCCTCTCAACCCAGCGCAGGCTGCGGCGCTCGGACAGGTCCGCAAACGGGTCGATGAGAAGCGATTCTCCGTCACGCTGCTTTTTGGCGTCACCGGCTCTGGGAAGACCGCGGTTTATCTGGCGGCCATGAAGGAAGTGCTGGCGGCTGGACGATCGGCCATCATGCTGGTCCCTGAGATCGGCCTGACACCGCAAGCCGCCGCCAACCTGCACGAGATTTTCGGCGACGAAGTGGCCATTCTGCATTCCGCTCTCAGCCGTGCCGAGCGGGCCGAGCAATGGCACCGCATCCGGAATGGCGATGCGCGAGTGGTCGTGGGGACGCGCTCGGCGGTGTTCGCGCCGGTTCGCGATCTGGCGCTGATCGTTGTGGACGAAGAGCAGGACTCCTCCTACAAGCAGGAAGAGATGCCGCGCTATCACGGGCGCGACGTGGCCATCATGCGCGGCAAGCTCTGCGCCGCGGCGGTCGTGCTGGGATCAGCGACGCCGGCCATGGAGTCATTCCACAACGCACAGACCGGGAAATATGCCTTGTTGGAATTGCCGGAGCGCGTCGAGCAGCGCCCGCTGCCGGAGGTCGAACTGGTGGATATGCGCGCCGAGTTCCAGCAGGCGGGCGAAGAGCGCGTCTTCTCGCAGCAGCTGGTGGAAGAAATCCGGCAGCGACTCGAGCGCGGCGAGCAGGCCATGATCCTGCTCAACCGTCGCGGATACTCTCCGGTTGTGCTGTGCCGCTCCTGCGGCGAGACCGTGCAGTGCAAGAACTGCGCCATCGCGATGACCCACCATCGCCGCGCACAGCGCCTGATGTGCCACTACTGTGGCTATCAAGCGCCCGTTCCGAAGGTCTGTCCCAAGTGCGGGAGCGAGTACGTCTATTTTCTTGGGACTGGATCGGAGAAGCTGGAAGACCTGCTCCACGGAGCGTTCCCGACGGCGCGCATCGGACGGCTCGACCGCGACACCGTGCGCGGGCGCGGGGATTTCGAACGCGTACTTTCTGCGCTGCATGCTGGTGAACTCGACCTGCTGGTAGGCACGCAGATGATCGCCAAGGGCCACGATATCCATGGCGTCACGCTGGTGGGAGTGGTGGGCGCTGACTTCGCTCTCGGTTTCCCCGACTTCCGCGCCGCCGAGCGCACCTTCCAGTTGCTGACGCAAGTCGCGGGGCGCGCCGGTCGCGGCTCAACGCCGGGCAAAGTAATCCTGCAAACATATTTTCCCGAGCACTATGCCATCCGCTTCGCTGAGCGCCACGACTATCGCGGGTTCTACGAAAAAGAGGTGCAGTACCGCCGCTGGATGCACTATCCGCCGTTTACGGCGCTGGCCAACGTGCTGGTGCGCTCGGATGAGATGACGCAGGCTCTGAAGTACTCCGGGCTCCTCGGCCGCTGGCTGGAGAAGAATCCGCCCCAGGGAGTGCGCGTGCTGGGCCCGGCATCGGCGCCACTGGCGCGCTTGCAGCGCGAGTATCGCTACCACTTTATTCTGAAATCCCAGAGCCGGGAGCGGCTGAATGCCGTGCTGCGCGCCTTACTGCAGTTTGCCGCTACCCAGAAGGTCCCTCGCGGCAAGCTGGTGGTCGATGTGGATCCCGTATCGCTACTCTGAGGCTTTCTTCAAGATGGCAGCATGGCTGCGTGGAATCGATGGACGATCCACCACCGCGAAGCCCGCCTGCTTGGCTGCCTGCAGTTCATCAGCGAGCTTCGCGTCGCCAACGTGACCCCTGGGTTCCGCGAACAGCAATAAGGCGCCGGGTTTCGACGCTGCTGACACCTCAGCGAAAAAACGACCTGCGGACGGCATCTCATGTACCACTGCGAATGCAAGCGTGAAGTCGACCGTACCGGCGAGGTCGGCGATGCCCATCGAGTCCGGTTGGACAAGACGGACTTCCACGCGCTCGAGCAGCCCCGCTTTCGCGGCACGGCGCTTTAGCCCTGCGATCATTTTCTGCTGGATGTCGACGGCAATTACCCGGCCGCTAGCGCCCACCCGTTGAGCCAATTCTAGTGTGAAGAAACCCATGCCAGGGCCGGGCTCGAGTACGGTCATGCCTTCGCGAACGTGGGGTGCCAGAATCGCCGCAGGGTTGTATGCCAGACGCCGTAGCGGACTGGCCAGCACATAACCCAGCCACCAGGGACAGACACGATGAGCCATGCATTCCTCAGCTCTCGTACGGACCTATCGGAACAGCGAGGCCAAACCGGCGTCGCGAAATGGCGCTGGAACGAAGGTCAGCACCAGCATGACGACCGCGAATGCAGCAAGCAGCTTCCGGCCACCGTCCAACTCCGGCGCCAGCGGAACGGGGGGATGCCGCCTGCCTGTGGCCATCAGCAGCACCGACCACAGCAGCCATCCGTACCAGTGCCATACCATAAGAATCAGCAGCAGCACGGTTATCCCCGAGACCCAGCGGTGTATACGCGGCACGACCGAAAAGACGATATGGCCGCCATCGAGCTGCCCGCCGGGCAGCAGGTTGAGTGCGGTGGCGAACATTCCCACCCACGCGGCGACTGCCGTCGGATGCAGATAAATGTGCGGCAGGCCCAAATGCAGGGGGCTGCTCGCAGGCTGCAGCAGCGACATAGCGCCATTTACCAGGTAAAAGATCAGCGGGTATCCGAACTGGATGTCGGATCCCGCGGCTGCATGGGTCATGGGTGTGGAGAAGGTCAGTGCGACCGCCAGCACCGACACCGCAACCACGAACCCGGCGATAGGTCCCGCGATCCCGATATCGAACAGAGCAGCGCGCGAGCGGATGGGCGAGCGTATGCGGATAAAGGCTCCGAAGGTGCCGATCAGCGTGGGCGCGGGGATGAAGAACGGCAGCGTAGCCCAGACGCGATAGCGCACGCAGTAGAGAAAGTGTCCCATCTCGTGGGCCAGCAGGATCAGCAGCAGGGTTGCCGAAAACGGAATTCCCAGCAACAGGTGCGACGGATTGCCAACCGCCCATCGCCACGGGAAGAACGAATCCTCGAACGAAAACGCCGGCAGGTTGTGATCGAAGTTGTATTGCAGGCGTGCGCCCACCACCAGCGTGCTGAAGATGGTCAGCAAGAGCAGCAGCGCGTGCAGCCAGTATCGCCGCTTGAGAGGCGGATGCGCGACGAACACTTCCACCGGCCGGTACATCTCGAAGGTGGAAGAAGCCAGCGGGGGATTGGGTTCAGACATGAAAAAAAACTTTGGTGCAGGCCCGGGCCCGCCGGCTTCTAGTCGATGGATTGCAGTTCCTTGCCCGGCTTGAAGCGCACCGCCTTGCCGGGAGGGATGTTGACCTCTGCGCCGGTGCGCGGGTTGCGGCCAATGCCGGTCTTGCGCGGGCGCACGTTGAACACGCCAAATCCGCGCAGTTCAATGCGGTCTCCGCGGGACAGGGCTTGCTTCATGCCCTCGAATACGGTCTCAACCGCCAGTTCCGCCTTGGTCTTGGTGATGCCGGTCTTGGTTACCACTTCATTGATGATGTCGAGCTTGATCACGTGCTACTCCACCCCGTTGGTTTGCGACCCTTAGCGTTGAAAGTCGCCAAGTAACAGATGCTAGAGGAGATAGCGGGCATTGTCAACGGCGGTATCCGGCATTTAATATGGCCTCACCCTTCCATCCCCCTGAACCAACCGTGGCGACCCGCCGGCCACAGACGAGGACAAGCATGCTGAAGAGTGACCGCTGGATCCGCAAGATGGCGCTGGAACATGACATGATCAACCCCTTCTCGGAGAAGCAGGTATCGAGTTCCGTAATTTCCTTCGGCCTGTCTTCCTACGGGTACGACCTGCGCGTGGCCGACGAATTCAAGATCTTCACCAACGTGAACTCGGCCATGATCGACCCGAAGAACTTCGACGAGCGCTCGTTCGTGACCGTGCGCTCGGACTGCGCCATCATCCCCCCCAACTCATTCGCGCTGGCTCGCTCGGTGGAATACTTCAAGATTCCGCGCGACGTGCTGACCATCTGCGTGGGCAAGTCTACCTACGCCCGCTGCGGCATCATCGTGAACGTCACCCCGTTTGAGCCGGAGTGGGAAGGATTCGTCACCCTGGAGATCTCCAATACCACCCCTTTGCCGGCAAAGATCTACGCCAACGAGGGCTTGTGCCAGATCATTTTCTTCCAGGGGGACGAGCCTTGCGAAACCAGCTACAAGGACCGCAAGGGGAAGTATCAGGCGCAGAAGGGAATTGTGTTGCCGAAAGTGATTGCGTAGAGACGCAGCTTGCTGCGTCTCTACGAGGGCTTGGCTTATCCCTTGGCCGTCTCTTCGCCTTCCTTGAACATGTACTTGATGGCGGGCTTATAAATCAGCAGGTTGCCGGAAGGGCGAAGCAGCTTGAGGCAGTTCTTGTCGTACCACTCGATGGTGCCGTGGACCTGCTCGCCGTCGCGCAGCACCACCACCATCGGGGTCTTGGACTGGATCTGTTTCTGGTAATAGAAGTTTTCGGCGTGGGTCTGTTCCGGGGGCGGAGTTTTCTTGGCCACGATGGGACGGTCGCGGTCGCGGCGCTCGGAAGGGAAGTGATTGCCCTCAGAACGGCTGAGGGAGGGCCGGATCAGCTTGCGATTGGCGAAATCGTCCCCCGCTTCAGGAACCCGGCGCACCGCGGTGGAATCCATTCCGTCCTTCATAGCGTTTCTCCGGCTGCGCTCATCCTCGCCGGCTCCCAGAAGGCGACAGTGCCTGCATCGCCGCTTGCGACGGCGTGGCCCGTCGATCGTCTCAGGAATGACCCAGGAGTTTCGAGCTGGTAAAGTGTGGCCCATACCGTACCACAGCCCCAGCGGCCTGACAATAAATTGTGCAGCCAGCGGCCTCTAAACGCGTTCCAGAGCGGTTACGAAGGCATCCAGGGACAACGACCGCAGCAGGTTGCGGCGCATGCCGGATTCCACTTCGCCCAGGCGTTCGGATGCGGCGGTGATCCAGGCAAAATCCACCGCCTGCACCATGCGGCCCAGCTCGGGAGCGATATCGGTGTTGCGGACCAGTTCCGGCGTACCCGATTTCAGGAATAGCAGGTCCTCGAGCAGCCAGTACAGCGTGCGGATCAATTCCTCTGTCTTGTCCTTACCTTCGGCCCCGGCGCGGTAGGTTTCCGTCACCTTGAACAGCTCGCTGTGGTCCTGGGGATGGGTGGCGGTGGCCAGCAGGGCAAGCGCGTCCTTGCGCGCGGTGACGTAGGCGGCCAGATCGAAGGCGAGCGCGGCGCCCACTGCCCCGCCCGAAAGACGTGCTACCAGGTTACGCTGCCGGGCGTGCAGTTCCGGGCGCATACGAGCCAGGCAAGCCTCGATCTCCGCGGCCGGCAGCGCAGCCAGCGTCAGGGTGATGGCGCGCGAGCGGATAGTAGGCAGCAGTTCGCCGAGGTTCTCGGTCAGCAGAAACATGGTTGCGAAGCCGGGCGGCTCTTCCAGAATCTTGAGCAGGGAATTGGCCGCTTCTTTCATGAATGCCGAACTGGTGAAGATGTACACGGCCTCGCGCCCTTCTGACGGTCGGAAATAGATGGTCTCGATGACCCGCCGCACCTGGCCCACCTTGATCATCATCTGCGGCGGATCGGGCGGGATTACGAGCACGTCGGGATGGGTCTGGACCAGCAGGCGCGTGTCGCGCTTGTCGGCTTCCCTCAGGTCCTCCCGCGCAGCCACGGCTTCAGCGAAGCGCGCCGAGAGATTATCCGCCTCGGCGATGCGCAGGCAGTTGGAGCAGGCGCCGCAGAAATCCGGCAGGCCGTCGGCGAGCGGGCGCTTCAGGCAGTTGAGCGCTTTGGCGGTCATCTGCGCCAGCTTGTACTTTCCGGCGCCGCGCGCTCCCGCCAGGATGATGGCGTGCGGCAGCCGATCGCGCGCCAGCATCTCGCGCAAGCGGGTCACGGTTTCGGTGTTGCCGTGAAAGTCGGAGAAAGGCATGCGTCAGATAGTCTAACCCGGGAGATGCACAACAGTTCAGTGCTGTCATGCTGAGCGAGTGCGGGTCACAAACCGGGGTAGTTAGCGATAACGCGAGTTTACGACAAGTGTCGCGCTACAATGCTCGCGATGCCACGCTCCGTCCGGTTGGGTATCGCTGCCCTGCTTAAGACCCCCTTTTACGTGCTCCTGCTCACTGGAGCGCTTTTGGTCTCTGAGCGAATGTGGAGGAATACCGAACCGGTCAGCGCTGGCGAAGAGGAAACACTTCTCGTCGGGCTCCGGCTGAGTTCTTCGGCC
>Ga0335079_10005842_pt1 | contig 14079 bp, 14 predicted proteins | sample Lox_Sample_33_FD_206719 | JGI IMG/M metagenome (GOLD analysis project Ga0335079, IMG submission 206719) | Soil microbial communities from Loxahatchee National Wildlife Refuge, Florida, United States - Lox_Sample_3.3 | ecosystem: Environmental > Terrestrial > Soil > Wetlands | place: USA...
TGCTGATCGACTGCGACGTGATCCGCGCCCAGTACCGGCGTCTGCAGGCCGCGCTGCCGGGCGTCGACATCCACTACGCCCTGAAGCCGCTGCCGGACGCCTCGGTCGTCACGGCACTGAAGGGCATCGGCGGCTACTTCGATCTTGCGAGCAGCGGCGAGGTCGAGCTCGTGCGCGCCGCCGGGGTCGCGCCCGAGCGCTGCATCCACACGCACCCGAACAAGCGCGACAGCGACATCCGCGACGCGCTGCGGTTCGGCATCCGGACCTTCGTCGCCGACAACGTCGACGAGCTCGGCAAGTTCGTCCGCCACCGGCGCCGGGTCGGCGTGCTGCTCAGGGTCGCCTTCAGCGCCGAGGACGCCCTCGTCGACCTGTCGCGCAAGTTCGGCTGCGACCTCGGCGCCGTGCCGCAGCTGCTCGCCGTCGCACGTCGGCTCGGCGTGCCGATCACCGGCTTCTCGTTCCACGTCGGCTCGCAGACGCCGACCCCCGCGATGCACGTCCAGGCCATCGAGGCCTGCGGGCGGCTGATCGAGGCGGCCCGCGCCGCCGGCCACGAGCACGTGACGACGCTCGACATCGGGGGCGGCTTCCCCATCGATTACCGCGAGCGCGTGATGCCGATCGAGGAGTTCTGCGCGCCGATCCGCGCGGCGCTCGAGAAGCTTCCGCCGCGGCTGCGCATCCTCGCCGAGCCCGGCCGCTTCATCGCGGGGCCCGCGGGCACCTGCGTCGCCACCGTCGTCGGCCGGGCCGAGCGCGACGGCCGCTGGTGGTACTACCTCGACGACGGCCTGTACGGGTCCTTCAGCGGGCAGCTGTTCGACCATGCGCGCTACCCGGTCGCGGCGCTGCGCGAGGACGGGCCGCGGCTGCCGGCGGTGCTCGCCGGGCCGACCTGCGACAGCATCGACGTCATCGACGATCACCTCGCGCTGCCGCTGCTCGAGGCCGGCGACCTGATCGTCGGCCGCCAGATGGGCGCGTACACGAGCGCCTGCGCCACGGACTTCAACTTCATCAAGCGCGCGCGGATCGTCGCGCTCAACCTCGACCCGCTGGACGCGACCGGCGTCACAATCGCGGGATCCTAGCCGCGGCGCTTGCTTGAGTTTCAGGCGCCGCTCAACCACACTCGGCCCATGGTCCGCGATCACCACTCCCGGCTGAACCGGCGCGCGGCGCTCAGGGCGCTCGGCCTCGGCGGCGCGGGCGCGCTCGCCTGCCTCGCGGCGCCGCGCCGGGCGCGCGCCGATGAGTCCGCGAACCGGCAGCTCGTGCTGCACAACACGCACACGCTCGAGTCGTTGCGCGTCACGTACTGCGCCGGCGGCTGCTACGACGGCACCGCGCTCGCCGACGTCAACCGGGTGCTGCGCGACCATCGCAACGGCGCCATCCACCCGATCGACCCCGCGCTGCTCGACGTCCTGCACGCGGTCGCGAGCCGCTGCGGGCGCGACGCGGAGTTCGAGGTGATCTCGGGCTATCGCTCGCCGGAGAGCAACGCGGCCATGCACGCGCGCTCGAGCGGCGTCGCGGCCCACAGCCTGCACATGGAGGGTCGCGCCATCGACGTGCGGCTCGTAGGCTGCGACCTCGCGCTGCTGCGCGACGCCGGACTTGAGCTCGCGGCCGGCGGCGTCGGCTACTACCGCGGTCCGCAGTTCGTGCACCTCGACACCGGGCGCGTCCGCACCTGGGTCGGCTGAGGCGCGCCCGCGCCTTCCGCCGCGATGATCGCGCTGCCCGCCCGCGTGCTGGCGCTCGCCGGCGCAATTGCGCTGGCCGGTTGCGGCGGCGGTTCGGAGCCGACGAGCCCGGGTGCGCGCCTCTACAGCAACAACTGCCTGGCGTGCCACCAGCGCGGCGGCGACGGCGTTCCGGGCGTGCAGCCGCCGCTGCACGGGACGCCGGTGCCGGTCGGCGATCCGGGCGAGCTCCTGCGGTGGGTGATGTACGGCGAGCGCCCATCGACGCTGCCGCGCGGGGCCTACGCCGGGGTGATGCCCCAGTTCGGCTACCTGAGCGACGCCGACCTCGCGACGCTGCTCAGCTACGTGCGCTCGAGCTTCGGCAACACCGCCCCGCCCGTCACGCCGGCGATGGTCGCCGCGGTGCGCGCCGCACACCGCGGCGGCTGAGCGTCCCGTGCGGGTCGAGTTCCACGACTTCGTCGCCGGCGCCCGCGCGGCGCGCGGCAGCGTCGTCGTCATCGACGTGTTCCGCGCGTTCTCGACGGCCTGCTACGCCGCGGCCGGCGGCGCGCGGATCGTGCCGGTCGCCGACATCGACGTCGCGCGCGCGCTCGGCGCGCGCCATCCCGACTGGCTGCTCGCCGGCGAGCGCGGCGGCCAGGATCTGCCCGGCTTTCACTTCGGCAACTCGCCGACCAGGATCGCGGCGGCCGCGCTCGGCGGGCGCACGCTCGTGCACACGACGCACGCCGGCACCCAGGGCCTGACGCAGGCCGAGGCCGCCGACGAGGTGCTGACCGGGAGCCTGGTCAACGCGGCGGCGATCGTGCGCTACCTCGAGCGCCGGGCGCCGGCCGTCGTCTCGATCGTGCGCATGGGCCACGAGGCGCGCGCGCGCTGCGTCGAGGACGACCTGTGCGCCGAGCTCCTCGGCGCGCGCCTCGCCGGCGAGCGCTACGACACGAGCGGCATTGCCGCGCGGCTGCGCACCTCGCCCGCGGCCGCCAAGTTCTTCGACCCGGCCGCCACCTGGGCCCCGGAAGAGGATTTCGCGCGGTGCGCGGCGCTCGACCGGTTCGACTTCGTGCTCAGGCTCGGCACGGCGGACCACGAGGGCGTGCGCGCGCTCGAGCGCGTCGAGGCCTGATCGACTGTCACGGAGGGGATGCGATGCCGGTGCTCGCCCGAACCATCGTGCTCTTGACGCTGTCGAACGTGTTCATGACGTTCGCCTGGTACGCGCACCTGAAGACCCTCAGAAGCCGCGCGTGGTGGATTGCGGCGCTGGTGTCGTGGGGGATCGCGTTGTTCGAGTACCTGCTGCAGGTGCCCGCGAACCGCATCGGCTACACGGTGCTGAGCGTGCCGCAGCTCAAGATCCTCCAGGAGGTCATCACGCTCGCGGTGTTCGTGCCGTTCGTGCTGCTGTACCTGCGCCAGGGGCTCAAGCTCGACTACCTGTGGGCGTCGTTCTGCATGCTGGGTGCCGTCTATTTCATGTTCCGGAGCCAGGGATGAGCGCCGGGTCGACGGCCATACACCGACGCGTCGCGGCCCTCAGGCGCGGCGAGGAGCCGACCGCGATCGCGCGCCTGGCGAGCGGCTGGGTCGCGCTCGGCGATCCGCAGGTGATCGCGGGCTACTGCCTGCTGTTGCCGGACCCCGTCGTGCCGGACCTGAACGCGCTCACAGGTCCCGCGCGCGCGGCGTTCCTCGCGGACATGGCCGCGGTCGGGGACCTGCTCTTGAAGGAGATGGGCGCGCTCAGGATCAACTACGCGATTTACGGCAACCTCGAACCCGCACTGCACGCGCACCTGTTCCCGCGACGCTCCGACGAGCCACCGGCCCTGGCGACGGCACAGCCCTGGGCCTGGGACTGGTCGGCGGCGGCGCGCTTCAGCCCGGCGGTCCACGGTCCGCTGCTCGGGCGCCTGCGGCGCGCCGCCCAGGCGCTGCCGGGCAGCCGCTAGGACGCACCGATGCCGTCGCGCAACCGGTGCACCAGCGCCGGCAGCGACGACAGCGGTGCCTCGCAGACCGTTCCCTTGCACAGGTACGCGAGCCCGTCCGGCGCCGCGGGCTTGGTCGCGAGTGCCGCGGGGAGGTCCGCGGCGCTCTCGGGGATCGCGAGCAGCAGCCGCCGGGGCGCGTAGAGCCGCGAGAGCTCGCGGTGCCAGCCCGCGATCACGGCCTCGGGGCCCCGCAGCACGACGATCTCGGTCGGCTCGAGCTGCTCCTCGAGCGCGTCGAGGAGCGAGGCGTGGGCGGGTGGGTATCGATCCAGCGCGCTCCAGGCGGCCCTGAGCGTTGCCTCCGCCGCGGCGAGGTAGCGCGGCTCGCCGAGCAGATAGCCGAGACGACCGTAGAGCCGCGCCGCGACGCCGTTGCCGGCCGGCAGCGCCTCGTCGGCGAAGGACTTCGAGCGGTGGATCAGCGCCTCGGCGTCGTCGGCGGTGAACCAGAAGCCCCCCGCCGGGTCGGCGAAATGCGCGAGCGCCGCGTCCGCGAGCGCGACCGCGAACTCGAGGTCCGAGCTGCGCCAGCGTGTCGCGAGCAGCTCGAGCAGCGCCTCGGCGAGGAACACGTAGTCATCGAGGTAGGCGGCGAGGTGCGAGCGTCCGTCCTTGTGGGTCGCGAACAGCCGCCCGTCGCGCCACATCTGCGACTTGAGGAAGTCGACCGCGCGTGTCGCGGCGACCGCGAGCTCGGGCCGCTCGAGTGCACGGGCCGCGATCGCGAGCCCGCGGATCATCAGGCCGTTCCACGCGACCAGGATCTTGTCGTCGCGGCCCGGGCGCACCCGCTGCGCGCGCGCGCCGGCGAGCTTCGCGAGGGCTGACGCGAGCCGCGCCTGTGCGACCGGGACCTCGAGTCCGGCCGCGGCGGCGACGTCGGCGACGCTTCGATAGGCGTGCAGGTGCCAGTGCCGCTGCTCGAAGTTCGCGCCGCGATCGAGCCCGAACCGCGGCGCGAGCACCGCGTACTCCTCGGCCGTCACGAGCGCCTCGACCTCCGGGCGGTCCCAGACGTAGTAGCGGCCTTCCTCGCCCTCGGAGTCCGCATCGAGGCTCGAGTAGAAGCCGCCGGAGGGCGACTGCATCTCGGCGAGCACCCAGTCCGCGGTGCCGTTGGCGGCGTCCCGGTAGAGCGCATCGCCGGTCGCGACCGCGGCCTCGGCGTAGAGCGCGAGCAGCGGCCCATTGTCGTAGAGCATCTTCTCGAAGTGCGGGATCATCCACCACGCGTCGACGGAGTAGCGCGCGAAGCCCCCGCCGACGTGATCGTAAAGACCGCCCTCGGCCATGCGCGTCAGCGTCAGCGTCGCCATGTAGAGCGCCTGGAGGTCGGGCGTCGCGCCGAGCTGGCTCGCCGACCAGTGGCGCAGCAGGCGCTCGATGTAGCCGGGGTGCGGGAACTTCGGCGCGCCCGTGAACCCGCCGAACTGCGCGTCGAAGTCCGCCTCGAGCATCGCGCGGGCGCGCGCGATGGGCTCGCGTCCGAGCCTGGTCTCGGGCGCCGGCGCCGCCGGCGCGAGGTCGGCGAAGACCGCCGCGAGCCGGCCATTCTGCGCGCGGATCTCGGCGCGCCGGTCGCGATAGTACGCGGCCACGCGCTGCAGGAGGTCGGTGAACGACGGCATCCCGTAGCGCGCCTCGCGCGGGAAGTAGGTGCCGCCGAAGAACGGCATCTGGTCCTCGGGCGACAGGAACATCGTCAGCGGCCAGCCGCCGCCGCGCTGGGTCAGCACTTGCTGCGCGATCTGGTAGATCCGGTCGATGTCCGGGCGTTCCTCGCGATCGACCTTGATGTTGACGAAGAGCGCGTTCATCAGTGCCGCCGTCGGCTCGTGCTCGAACGACTCGTGCGCCATGACGTGGCACCAGTGGCAGGCGGAGTAGCCGATCGACAGCAGGATCGGCTTGTCCTCGCGCGCGGCGCGCGCGAGTGCCTCCTGCGACCAGGGGTACCAGTCGACCGGGTTGGCCGCGTGCTGCAACAGGTAGGGGCTGGTCTCGGCCGCGAGTCGGTTGCGCGGGCGGTCGGGCGAGGGGTGCATCGGGAGCGTTCCGGGCGGGCGCGTCGGATAGAATGCCGACCCCGCGACTATACGCGCGCGCGCTGGCAGGCCGAAGTGCCGATGAACGACGAACCCGGACTCGAAGTCGATGCGCCCGCGGCGCCCGCGGCCGACTTCCCGGTGCTGCGCCTGAAGCGCCACGAGGAACGGCGCATCGCGGCCGGGCACCTGTGGGTGTTCTCGAACGAGGTCGACACGGCGGCGACGCCGCTGACTGCGCTCGCCGCCGGCGAGATCGTCGCGGTGCTGTCCGATCGCGACCGCTTCCTCGGCTACGCCTACGTGAACCCGCATTCGCTGATCGCGGCCCGGATCCTGAGCCGCGAGCGGGGCTTTGCGCCGGGTCCCGGGCTCCTCGTGCACCGGCTCAGGGTCGCGCTCGCGCTGCGCGAACGGCTGAGCGATGAGCCCTACTACCGGCTGGTGCACGGCGAGTCCGACCTCCTGCCGGGCCTCGTCGTCGACCGCTACGGCGACCTGCTCGTCGTGCAGATCGGCACCGCCGGCATGGAGGCCCAGAAGGACGCGATCGTTGCCGCGCTCGACAAGGTGGTGCGTCCGCAGACCATCGTGTTCAAGAACGACTCCGGCGCGCGCGAGCTCGAGGGGCTGCCGAAGTACGTCGAGGCGGCACGCGGCGAGCTGCCGGCGAGCGTGCAGGTCGTCGAGGCGGCGCTGCACTTCGAGGCGCCGCTCGCGGGCGGGCAGAAGACGGGCTGGTTCTACGACCAGGCCGAGAACCGGCGCCAGTTCCTGCCGCGGCTGCGCGGCGCGACGCGCGTGCTGGACGTCTTCTCGTACGTCGGGGCCTGGGCGGTCCCGGCGGCGCGCGACGGGGCGCAGGTGACCTGCGTCGACGCCTCAGGCGCGGCGCTCGAAGCGGCGGTGGCCAACGCGAGGCGCAACGGCGTCGAGCTCGCCACGATCAAGGCCGATGCGTTCGCGGCGCTCGAGGAGCTGCACGCGGCGCGCGAGCGCTTCGACGTCGTGATCGTCGACCCGCCGGCGTTCATCAAGCGGCGCAAGGACGCCGCCAAGGGCGAGGCGGCCTACCGAAGGCTCAATCAGCTCGCGATGCAGCTGCTGCCGCGCGACGGCCTCCTGGTGTCGTGCTCGTGCTCCTACCACCTCGCGCCCGAGGCGCTCACCGATGCGCTGCAGAAGGCCGGCCGCCACCTCGGACGCTTCGTGCAGGTGCTCGCGAGCGGCGGCCAGGCGCCCGACCATCCGGTCCACCCGGCGATCCCCGAGACGCGCTACCTGAAGGCGTTCCTGTGCCGCGTCACGCACGACTGAGCGGGCGCCGTGGACGCTGACCTCGCGTTCCGGGCGCTCGCCCGCGAGCTGGTGCTGCCGCCCGGCGGGCCGCTGCTGCTCGGCGTGCTCGGCCTCGCGCTGCTCAGGCGCTGGCCGCGGACCGCGCGGCTGTGCATCGCGACCGCGATCGCGGTGCTGCTCCTGCTGTCGCTGCCGGTCGTCAGCGACGTGCTGACGCTCGCGGTCGAGGAGTACCCGCCGCTCGGCGCCTCGCAGCCGGTACCGGTCGGCGCGATCGTCGTGCTCGCCGGGGGCATGCGGCACAACGCCGCGGACCCGTCGGGCGCGGCGCTGCTGCCGGCCAGTCTCGAGCGCCTCGCCGGCGGCGCGGCGCTCGCGCGGCGCACGGGCCTGCCGCTCGTGCTCTCGGGCGGGCGCGTCGAGCCGGGTCCGGCCGAGGCCGAGGTGATGCAGGCCACCTTGAAGCGCGACTTCGGCCTCGAGGCGCGCTTCCTCGAGACCCGCTCGCGCACCACGCGCGAGAATGCGCGCGAGACCGCGGCGCTGCTCGCGCCGGCGTGGATCAAGAACGTCGTGCTCGTGACCTCGGCCGTGCACATGCGCCGCGCGGTCGCCGAGTTCGAGGCGGCGGGGATCACGGTGATCCCGGCGCCGGTCGGGGGCACGATCGCGGTCGGGCGGGGCCTCGGCGCCTGGTTGCCGAAGGCCTCGGCGCTCGCGCGCAGCGCCGAGGCGCTCTACGAGCTCCTCGGCGAGCTCGTGGCGCGCATCGATCGCGGCTGATGGGCGCGGATTTCGCTAAACTCGCGCGATGCTGAACTACCCCGCGTTCGATCCGATCGCGCTCAAGATCGGGCCGGTGACGCTGCCCTGGCTCGGCGCGGTCACGCTGAAGCTCCGCTGGTACGGGATCATGTACGTGGTCGGGTTCCTGGCCGCGTGGGCGATCGCGCGCCAGCGCGCGCGCCGCCCGGGCTCCACGTGGACGACGATCGACGTCGACGACTTCCTGTTCTTCACGGTGTTCGGCGTCATCATCGGCGGGCGCCTCGGCTGGCTGCTCTTCTACGGCCACGAGGCGCTCGCGAGCGATCCGAGCTACTGGTACAAGATCTGGGAAGGGGGCATGAGCTTTCACGGCGGCCTCGCGGGCGTCATCGTCGCGCTCGCGATCTTCGCCGTGCGCCGCGGGCGCCGCATCGTCGACGTCTGGGACTTCGCGACGCCGCTGCCGGCGATCGGCTTCGGCGCCGGGCGGATCGGCAACTTCATCAACGGCGAGCTGTGGGGCAAGCCGACCGACCTGCCGTGGGGGTTCGCGGTCCACCAGCCGGACGGCACGGTCGTCGGGCTGCACGCCTCGCAGCTCTACGAGGCCGGGCTCGAGGGCGGGCTCCTGTTCCTGATCATGTGGTGGTTCACCTCGAGCCCGCGACCGCGGTGGGCGCCGTCGGGACTGTTCCTCGTCGGCTACTCGAGCTGCAGGATCCTGGTCGAGTTCGTGCGCGTGCCCGACGTGCAGCTCGGCTATCTCGCCGGCGGCTGGCTGACGATGGGCATCGTGCTGTCGCTGCCGATGCTGGTCGCCGGGATTGCGATGCTGGTCTACGCCTATCGCAGGCGCGAGCCCTCCGGAAACTACCAGGCGGCCTGAGCCCGATGCGGCAGTACCTCGACCTGCTGCGCCACGTGCGCGACAACGGCGCCCGCAAGGAGGACCGCACCGGGACCGGGACGCTCGCGGTCTTCGGCGCGCAGCTGCGCTTCGACCTCGCGGCGGGCTTCCCGGTCGTGACGACCAAGAAGCTGCACCTGAAGAGCATCGTCCACGAGCTCCTCTGGTTCCTGCGCGGCGAGACCAACGTCCGCTCGCTGCGCGAGCAGGGCGTCACGATCTGGGACGAATGGGCCGACGAGAACGGCGAGCTCGGGCCGGTGTACGGCAAGCAGTGGCGCGACTGGGTCGCGGCGGACGGGCGCCACATCGACCAGATGGCGGCCGCGGTCGCGACGCTGCGCAAGAACCCGGACTCGCGGCGCATCATCGTCAGCGCCTGGAACGTCGGCGAGCTCGAGCGCATGGCGCTCCTGCCTTGCCATGCGTTCTTCCAGTTCTTCGTGGCCGGCGGCCGGCTCAGCTGCCAGCTCTATCAGCGCAGCGCGGACCTCTTCCTCGGCGTGCCGTTCAACATCGCCTCCTACGCGCTCCTGACGCACATGGTCGCGCAGCAGTGCGACTTCGAGGTCGGCGACTTCGTCTGGACGGGCGGCGACTGCCACCTGTACCTCAACCACCTCGAGCAGGTCGAGCTGCAGCTCGCGCGCGAGCCGCTGCCACTGCCGCGGCTCGAGATCCGCCGCCGCCCGCCGACGCTGTTCGAATACGTCTACGAGGACTTCGCGGTCCTCGACTACCGCCACCACGCGCCGATCAGGGCGCCGGTGGCCGTCTGAACCGGAAGTTGCAGAGGCCCCAGATGAGCCCGTCGAGCGCCGCCCCGCCGTTTCGCGTCCTGCAGTCATCGGTCCACGGCAGCGGCGTGTTCGCGACGCGGCCGATCGCCCGGGGGACGCGCCTCATCGAGTACGTCGGGGAGCGGATCTCGCACGCAGAGGCGGACCGTCGTTACGAGCACAAGGCCGACGACGACAACCATACGTTCCTGTTCACCGTCGATGCGCGCACCGTGATCGACGGCGGCGTCGGCGGCAACGAGGCACGCTACGTCAACCACGGCTGCGATCCGAACTGCGAGACCGTGGTCGACGACGGGCGCATCTACATCGAGGCGATCCGCGACATCGCCGCGGGCGAGGAGCTCGCCTACGACTACCGCCTCGAGCGCGACGCCGACGACCCGCCGGACATCGAGGCGGTCTTCGGCTGCCGCTGCGGCGCCGAGCGCTGCCGCGGCACGATGCTGCTGCCGCCGCAGCGCGCGACGCTCCGTCCGCGCCGGCCGCGGCGACTCGAGCGGCGGCGGGCCTGAGCCGCGGTGGGCGCGACGCTGATCGAGGCACTCGCCGGGCCTGGCTACGGCATCGACGCGGCCTTCGTCGACGCAGCGCTCGTCAGCGCGCTGCGCGCCGCGGTCGCGCGGCGCGCGGCGGCCGGCGGCTTTCGGGCGGCGGCGGTCGGCGCCGGCGGGAACCGCGCGGTGCGCCCCGACATCCGCGGCGACCGCACCTGCTGGCTCGTCGGTACCGAGTGCGCAGCGGAGTCGGCGCTCCTCGAGCGCTTCGAGGCGCTGCGCGTCGCGCTCAATCGCACGCTGATGCTGGGACTCAGCGACCTCGAGTGCCACTACGCGATCTACGCGCCAGGCAGGCGCTACGCGCGCCACCTCGACCGCTCGCCGCAGGGCGCCGAGCGCGTCGTGTCGGTGGTGCTGTACCTCAACGAGGACTGGCGCGACGGCGACGGCGGCGAGCTCGTGATCGCGACCGACGGGGGCGAGGTCCGCGTCATGCCGCAGGGCGGCACGCTCGCCGCCTTCCTCAGCCAGCGCTTCGAGCACGAGGTTCGCGCCGCGCGCCGCGAGCGCATCAGTCTCACCGGCTGGTTCCGGCGCCGCCCGCCCTCGGGGCTGCCGCTCTAGGCGGGGCCGCGCTCGGCGAGGCCGTCGAGGAAGCGGCCGAGCGCACCGCCGTCGCAGTGCGCGACGTTGAAGCGCCAGTACGGCGTCGCGCGCCCGTCGGGACGGAACAGCTCCCCGGGGGCCAGCAGCACGCCGGCGGCGACCGCCGCGCGCCACAGGCGCCCGACCGTTTCGCGCGAGCGCAGGCGCCCCCACACGAACATGCCGGCCGCCGGCCGGAACGCGAGCTCGACGCCGTGGCCGAGCAGTGCCGCCTGCACCCGCTGCTGGGTCGTCGCGAGTCGCCGGCGCAGCGCCTCGAGGTGGCGCCGGTAGTGCGGCTGCATCATGACCTCGAGCACGAGGCGCTCGGCGAGCTCGCTCGAGGCGAGCGCCGACAGCGCCTTCAGCCGGGCGAGCCGTGGCGCCGCCTCGGGCGGGGCGACGACGTAGCCGACGCGCAGCGTCGGCGAGATCGCCTTCGAGATCGAGGAGACGTAGACGACGCGCCGGCACTGGTCGAGCGTCGCGAGCGTCATCGCCGGCGTCGGTGCGAGGTCGGCGAAGATGTCGTCCTCGACGACCAGGAAGCCGTGGCGCTCGGCGAGCTCGAGCACGCGACGCGCGACCGGCAGCTCGGTCGTCGTGCCGGTCGGGTTCTGCAGCGTCGTGTTGGTGAACAGCGCGCGCACCGGCCGGCGCTTCAGCGCCGCGGCGAGCGCATCGGCATCCGGCCCGTTCGCGAGGCGCGGGATCCCGACCAGCCTGACGCCGCGCGCGCGCAGCAACTCGAGCGTCGGCGGGTAGCCCGGATCCTCGACGGCGACCCGGTCGCCCGGCGACAAGAGCGCGCGCACGATCAGGTCGAGCGCCTGGCTCGCGCCCTGGGTCAGCAGCAGCTGGTCGGTGGAGAGCGCGAGCCCGCGGCTCGCGAGCTGCGTCGCGAAGTGGGCGCGCAGCGCCTCGAGCCCGAGCGGCGAGCCGTAGCCGTCGGTCGGCAGCGGCCGGCGTGCGAGGCTGCGCAGTCCGGCGCGGATGCCGTCGCCGTACTGCCACGCCGCCGGCAGCCAGCCGCCGCCGGCGTCGACGAGGATCGGCTGGGCGCGCGCCTCGAGACGGCGCTCCCAGAGCGCGTCGGCGGTGGCACTGGCGGACCGCGGCGGGGGCGCCGGGCGGGGGCCGGCGACGAAGTAGCCGCTGCCGCGCCGCGCCTCGATGAGGCCGGCGGCGGTCAGCACGTTGTAGACCTCGGCGGCCGTGAAGGCGCTGACGCCGCGCTCGCGGGCGAGGCGCCGCACCGACGGCAGCGCCATGCCGGCGGCCAGGCCGCCGGAGGCGATCTGCGCCCGCAGCTCCTCGACCAGGCGGGCGCGCAGCGAGCGCGGACCAGAGATCTGTACTGGCATTGTAGTCGATACAGTATAGCGAAATTCGCCGGTCACCGTGTCTGGCCCCGTCCGGCCGATCGGCGCAGGCTGTCCACCTGCGCGCGTCCCTTTGCGCGCGCCCTTCGACCCCGCATGTCCGGGCGCCGCCCGGCGAGGAGAGGCCCTTGAGCGCCGTCAGTCACCTGCACCCTGAGTCCCGCGAGGCCGAGCTGCGCGCCTGGTGGATGCCGTTCACGCACAACCGGATGTTCAAGGCGGCGCCCAGGCTGATCGCGTCGGCCAAGGGCTGCTACTTCACGCTCGCCGACGGCCGGCGCGTCTTCGACTGCCTGTCGGGCCTGTGGTGCTCGCCGCTCGGCCACTCGCACCCGCGCGTCGTCGAGGCGGTCAAGCGCCAGGTCGAGACGCTCGACTATGCGCCGTCCTTCCAGATGGGCCACGAGCCTGCGTTTCACCTCGCGACGCGCATCGCGGCGCTCGCGGGCCGCCCGCAGGACCGCGTGTTCTTCGTGAACTCCGGCTCCGAGGCCGTCGACACCTCGATCAAGATCGCCGTCGCCTACCACCGCGCCCGCGGCGAGGCCTCGCGCACCCGGATCATCGGCCGCGAGCGCGGCTACCACGGCGTCGGCATGGGCGGCATCTCGGTCGGCGGCATGGTCGCGAACCGCAAGATGTTCGCATCGCTGATGATCAACGGCGTCGACCACCTGCCGCACACCTACAACCCGAACGAGACGCGCTGGACGCGCGGCCAGCCGACCTGGGGCGCGCACCTCGCCGACGAGCTCGAGCGCCTCGTCGGCCTGCACGATGCCTCGACGATCGCCGCGGTGATCGTCGAGCCGATGCAGGGCTCGACCGGCGTCATCCCGCCGCCGAAGGGCTACCTCGAGCGGCTGCGCCAGATCTGCACCAAGCACGGCATCCTGCTGATCTTCGACGAGGTCATCACCGGCTTCGGTCGCCTCGGCACGCCGTTCGGCGCCGACTTCGTCGGCGTGCAGCCCGACCTCACGACCTTCGCGAAGGCGGTCAACAACGCGACGGTCCCGATGGGCGGCGTGATCGCCCGCGACGACATCTACCAGGCGTTCATGACGGGCCCGGCCCACATGATCGAGTTCGCGCACGGCTACACCTACTCGGCGCACCCGCTCGCGGTCGCCGCGAGCCACGCGACGCTCGACGTGATGGCGGACGAGAAGCTGATCGCGCGCGCCGCGGAGCTTGCGCCCGTGCTCGAGCAGAAGGTGCACTCGCTCAAGGGCGAGCCGCACGTCGTCGACATCCGCAACCTCGGGCTCGCGGCCGGCATCGACCTCGCGCCGATCGAGGGCCAGCCGGGCCTGCGCGCGATCAAGGTGTTCGAGCGGGCGCTCGACGAGGGCTTCCTGGTGCGCTTCAGCGGCGAGACGCTGGCGATCGCGCCGCCGTTCGTGAGCTCGGCGAGCGACGTCGAGGCGATCGTCGAGGGCGTGCGGCGCGCGCTGCGCGCCGTCCCGGCCTGAGGAGTCAGCGATGAGCGCCCAGCTGCAGAACCGCGTGCCCGCGGCGCCGACCGCGCTGGTCGGCCACTACATCGACGGGCGGGTCGTGACCGGCAGCGGCGCGCGCCGCTCGCCGGTGTACAACCCGGCGCTCGGGCGCGTCGTGCGCGAGGCCGCGATGGCCGAGCGCGCCGACGTCGACGCCGCGGTCCGCAGCGCGCAGGCCGCGCAGCCGGCCTGGGGACGCACCACGGCGCTGCAGCGCGCGCGCGTGCTGTTTCGCTTCAAGGAGCTGCTGACGCAGCACCAGAAGGCGCTGGCGCGCACGCTGTCGGAGGAGCACGGCAAGACGCTCGCCGACGCCGAGGGCGAGCTGACGCGCGGCATGGAGGTCGTCGAGTTCGCTTGCGGCGCGCCGCAGCTCCTCAAGGGCGAGTTCAGCGAAAGCGTCGGCACCGGCGTCGACAGCTTCGGCATCCGCCAGCCGCTCGGCGTCGTCGCCGGCATCACGCCGTTCAACTTCCCGGCGATGGTGCCGATGTGGATGTTCCCGGTGGCGCTCGC
>Ga0335079_10005843_pt1 | contig 14079 bp, 4 predicted proteins | sample Lox_Sample_33_FD_206719 | JGI IMG/M metagenome (GOLD analysis project Ga0335079, IMG submission 206719) | Soil microbial communities from Loxahatchee National Wildlife Refuge, Florida, United States - Lox_Sample_3.3 | ecosystem: Environmental > Terrestrial > Soil > Wetlands | place: USA: Florida...
GATTGAGAGCCAATGTTCTCGCAAAGCCTCATCTCGGGTGGATCGATCCTGGTGATTGCCTTGCGATAGATTTCCTTATTCACGGAGCCGATCGACTGGCCCCATGCTTCGGCAGAGGCGCCCACGCTGGCCACAATGTTCAGGTCGTAGCGGGAGCAGGGGCTGATTGCAGAAAAGCCAGTGAAGCTGGAAGCCGACGTTCCGATTACCTGAAAGTATGCAGCGCCATCGGTCTTCAAGGCATTTGCGAAGGTGTTTCCAAGGTGAAACCCGTTCTGTTGGTACTGCTGGTATTTGTCGGGACTGAGCAGATGTTTTGCGACCTGGTCGGCAATTTTGTCGACGATATCGGCAGCTCTCTTGATGTCACTCTTGTCGTAGATTTTATTCAGGCCGAGCGTGAGTTCAATGCGCGGCGCCGCTACGGCCACCAACATACCCAGGGGCGCTGTGGGAGAGATGTCCTGATGGTCGCCGAGATCGATGTTACCGTTGATATCGCCGCCTGAGTTCACAGTACCGGAAGAAACGACGAAACTCTGATTGGCGCTGTAGGTCACGCGGAACGATCCCTTTGTGATCTCCTTGCCACCTGTGATGGCGGGGTGGATCATGACCGCGCCGCTAACTTCGAGATAAAGCGGCAACCCTTCTACAAACTCAGACAGGGGAACGTCGACAACACCGGGAAGCTTGATACGGCTCTCCTGGGCCATCACGCCCGGTGAATCCTTGGCTACCGCCCACTGAAACGTCATTTCTCCGGTGAGATTGTTGAAGGCTGTTTTCATCTGCTGGATCTTGCTTTGCTGCACGCCGATGGTCGAGTCGAAGTCGAAATTCGAAACTGAGCCTTTTCCTGTGATTGAGGCAACAAAGCCGGCCTCGCTGCGCGTCAATTGCAGATCCAGGTTCGTACGTCCGTCTGCAGGCGTTGATTGAAAGCTCGTGTTCCACCCGTCGACGATGGAGTGAACGGCGCCCTTCAGAAGTCCCTTGTAGGCGTCCATGTTGCCCTGAGCTCGCGCCTGATCAGCCATTGCATTCTCGGGACTCTGCGCATAGAGGGGAGGTACAACCAGATCGGGCAGACTGGAGAAGAACCCTGGATCGGGCTGGTCGAGCATGGCATTCGACGCGGTGAACCGGACGGGTACCTGCATGTGAATTTCGCCGTCGCGGATCAGATCTGTGAGCGCTGCCTGTTGCGTGAGCAGAACAATTCCATCGGGAGTTTGCTCAGCGCCGAGCACCACGCGAGCCAGCAGCCCCTTGATCATCAGCACATCTCCGGCTTTGAGAGAGCGTGCAGTTGCGTTGGATGGGTCGAACAGGAGGCTGGCCTCATTCGTCGAAACGCCAATGAGAGCCTTCTTGCCTTCATCCTGCTCCATGATGTGGACATTCGACTGATATGTGACATGGGCGTTGCCTGAACCGTTCTGGAGCGGCACTGCAGCGGACCTCGCGGAGGGGGTTGAGGCGGGTGCAGGTTGCGCTGCGTCCCTGCGCGATTTGCATCCGACGACGGCCAACGCTGCAATCAAGAAGATGACAAGCGAGACAGACGCCGGTGGAAGCCAAATCGATTTCATTTTGGTGCAACTCCTGATGCAGAGTTCACGGCGTTTTTATCAATGCTCCTTCGGCGAGGTGTCTCGGCGCATCATTTGGAAGGCCTGATTCATCCTATGGGCAAAAGGACTTCCAGAGTGCCATACATAAGGAACGGGCCTGGGCGAATGAGATCGGCGGGGAAGCAAGAACCGGCATCATTGTTCAGTCACGATGCGGGCGGAAGGAAGCATACCACTCCTTCTCTTCCTTGTCAGCCGCAGAGTGGTGGCGGTGTCGCGGGCAGTTCGTATCTGGCAACATTTTGTCGAGCCTTTGAGGGTAGTGCCGTTCATCCTCCAACGGCCGCAGGGCTGTGATAGCATAGCCGCACGGTTCTGAACCCCGCGAAAAATCAGGACTTCAGGAGGTCGCAGCACTTGGCTCTGACTATCTCCGGCCTTTCAAAAACCTACCCCAACGGCGTGAAAGCACTTCAGAATGTCTCCCTCACAATCGGCAATTACATGTTTGGGTTGCTCGGACCGAATGGTGCGGGAAAGAGCACACTGATGCGCACCGTTGCAACGCTGCAGGCTCCTGACGCTGGAACAGTAAACCTTGACGGGCTTGATGTTCTTGCCAATAAAGATGAAGTCCGAAAGGTCCTTGGGTATTTGCCGCAGGAGTTTGGGGTCTACCCGAAAGTATCGGCGCTCGACATGCTTCATCACCTGGCGGTGATGAAAGGGATCACGAAGAAAAGCGAACGCAATGAGATCGTGGATGCGCTTCTGCATCAGACAAATCTGTGGGATGTTCGAAAGAAATCGCTGGGCACGTATTCGGGCGGTATGAAGCAGCGTTTCGGCATTGCGCAGGCGCTACTTGGCAAGCCAAAGCTGATTATTGTCGACGAGCCCACGGCCGGCCTTGATCCGGCGGAACGGAACCGTTTCCTCAATCTGCTCAGTTCCATTGGTCGCGATGTGATCGTGATCCTGTCGACGCATATCGTGGAAGACGTGCGTGAACTCTGCCCGCGGATGGCCATCATCGCAAATGGCACGGTTCTGCTGGAGGGTTCGCCCGCCGAGGCGCTTGACTCCCTGCAAGGCAAGATCTGGTCCAAGGTGGTTGCCAGCGACGACGAACTGAAGACTCTGGAAGCGAATTTTCAAGTCCTGTCTACGCATTTGATCGCCGGTCAGCACGAGGTCCGTATCTACTCTGACTCAGATCCCGGTGATGGATTTAAGCCATCGGACTCGGAACTCGAGGATGTCTACTTCCTCAGCCTCGCCCGCCACGCGAGGAACTGAAGCAAGGGAGCGCCATGCGATTATTCCGGGAGTTCTTTCTCTTCGAATTGAGGCTTCGCTTCAAGAGCATCTCGACCTATGTATATTTCGCGATCTGGTTTACCTTCAGTTTCCTCTGTATCGCTTCAGAGAATTTTGGTCCGATCGCGGCGGGGAATGGGAAGGTGCTGTTAAATGGGCCTTTTGCGAATGTCTACAATGACATTTTTGCTTCGTTTTTCGGATTGATTATCATCGGGGCCATCTTTGGAACATCAATCCTGCGCGATTTTCAGCGTGATACCACGCAGATCATATTCACCAAGCCGATCTCGAAGTTCGCCTATCTTGGGGGACGCTGGGCGGGTTCGTTTGTTGTCACCGCATTTGCTTTTTCCGGGCTGATCTTTGGAGAAATGCTGGGAACGCTGGCACCGTGGGCGGATCACAGCCGGATCGCACCAACTCAGCTGTGGTGGTATATCCAGCCGTTTCTCTCGATTGTCCTGATCCAGATTTTCTTTACGGGTTCGCTGTTCTTTATGGTCGCAGCGCTCACCCGGCGCATTTTCATCGTTTACGTGCAGGGTGCGGCGCTCTTCATGATTTACCTGATCGGTCTCGCCGCATTTCAGTCGACGCGCAGCGTCGCGTTGTTCTGGCCAGGCTTGCTTGATCCGGTGGGAGTCATTCTCAATGACTCGATCACGCGGTATTGGACAGTTGTCGAGAAGAACGCGCTGCTTTACTCGTGGTCTCTGCAGAGTGCAGGCGGAGTGTTCTTCTACAACCGGCTTCTCTGGACGGCAATGGGGATTGCCTGTCTTGTAGTTCTCTGGAGGCTCTTCCCTATGTCTCTCGAGACGCTGACTGCGCGCGCCAGCAGTCGGCGAGCAAGGCTGGCACTGGAGCAGGATGAAGAATTACAGCCGGTGCGGACCAGGACAGTTGCCGCGATTCCGGTGGTACGACAGATATTTGGATTTGGTACAGGACTTGCGCAATACCTTTCTCTCACGCGGCTACGAGTACGGAACATTGTGCGCGACGTACCTTTTTGGGTGCTTCTTTTCCTGATGGCCTGCGTTGCGCTCAATAACGGACATTATGCCGGCCGCGTGGAAGGAGTGAATGTGTGGCCGGTGACCTACCTGATGCTGCAGGCGGTTGAGGGTGGGGCGGTGCTGTTTTTCTACATCGTTGCGACGTTCTATGCAGCTGAGCTCATCTGGCGCGAGCGTGACACTCACTTTGAGGGCATCCATGACGCATTACCGATGAGCGAGGCAACCGACTGGCTGTCGAAACTCTCAGCTCTGTGCGTGGTGGAATTGGCACTGCTGACAATTGCCGGTATGTGCGGAATCGTCATGCAGACGATTGCGGGCTATTTTCACTATGAGCTTCTGCAATATGCGAAAGAGCTCTATGTCGTTACATTTCCGCAGGTGCTCGCGTTTGCGCTGTTTGCGTTGTTTGTGCAGACGGTGGTGGGGAACAAGTTTGTCGGACACGGGATCGTGATCGGCGTCTTCGTAATGCAGCCCGTCCTGTACAACTTCGGGTGGGAGAACACGCTATACCTTTTTGGAGCGACACCGCCATATACGTATTCCGATATGAATGGGTATGGGCATTTCGTTGCGCCGCTCTTCTGGTCAATCGTTTACTGGCTGTCGGTCGCCGCGCTTCTTGGAGTAATCTCGATCGGTCTCGCCCGCCGTGGTGCGGAAGATACGATCAGCGCCAGAATTCGTCTACTGCGACAGAACGCACCTGGTCTCGTTCCCTTCGGATCGTTCTTCTTTCTGGTCGCCGTCGGCAGCGGCTGGTGGTTTTATTACAACGCCCATGTGCTGAATGAATACCTGACGAGTAAGGAACGTCGCGATATTCAGGCAGATTATGAAAAGGAGTTCAAGAAGTATGAGCAACTTCCGCAACCGAAGGTTGTTTCAGTCGATGCGCAGGTCGACATTTTTCCGGAGCGGCGGTCGTTCAGCGGAACGGGTCATTTTCTGCTAGAGAACAAGACTTCACAGCCGATCTCGCAGATTCATGTGACAAATTCACAGCAGTCAGTGAGCAATGTTGCGTTTGACCGGGCTTTTCATGTCGTTTCTGCGAGTCCACGCAATCTCTATGTGATCTATGGGCTCGACAAACCACTCGCCCCCGGCGAAACGACGAGTATGACGTTCAACGTGAGCTATGAGAGCCGTGGCTTTCTCGATGGGCATGAGCGAGCGGAACTGGCTTACAACGGAACATTCTTCGACTCCGGGTACTTTCCGACGATCGGGTATAGCCAGGATCAGGAACTAACTGATCCAAGGCGCCGTCGGGAGGAACATCTGGGTGCGCTTGAGGTGCTACCTGATCGAGGGGATGCGGTTGGAAGTGTGACCAATCTGTTTAGCCCGCAGTCAGACTGGATTCACTACCGTACGACCGTGAGCACCTCTGCGGATCAGATCGCCATCGCCCCTGGATACCTGCAGAAGGACTGGGTTGCGAACGGCCGCCACTACTTCACCTACGACATGGGTGACGTCCAAACGGCCGACTTTTTCGCCTATATCTCAGGCCACTACGAGATAACGCGCGACACGTACCAGGGCGCGAATGGGCCAGTTGCAATCGAGGTCTATCACCTGCCGTGGCACACGTTCGACGTGCAGGACATGATTGACACGGTTCCATACTCCGAAGGGATTGGATTCATTGAGCGAATGGAGAAACCCACGGACATCGATTTCACCTACTTTGTAACCGCGCACGAGCTTGGGCATCAATGGTGGGGACATCAATTGATCGGCGGACGGGTGGCCGGGTCGAACATGATGTCGGAGACGCTGGCGGAGTATTCGGCGCTAATGACAATGCGGCATCGCTACGGCGATGATCACATGCACAAGTTCCTGAAGTACGAACTTGATCGATACCTACGGGGTCGCGGCACAGAAGTTCGCAAGGAAGAGCCACTGGCGCAGGTTCAGCAGGAAGCTTATGTCTGGTACCAAAAGGGTGGCCAGATCATGTATGCGCTTTCCGATTACATAGGTGAAGACAAACTCAATCTGGCGCTGCACAACTTCCTGATGCAGTACCGATATGCCAATGCGGAAACGTCGCTGTCAGGGCCCTACCCTGACACGCGTGAACTTGTCGCGGCACTGCGCGACCAGACCCCGCAGGAGCTGCAATACTTCATCGATGATTCGTTCGAGAATATTGTTCTTTACGACAACCGCGCGGAGTCCGCTACCGTGAGTCAGACACCGGATCACAAGTACAAAGTCACGCTCACAGTCGAGGCGCACAAGATGAAGTCGGATGGGAGCGGGAACGAGACTCGGATGAAGATGAACGATCTCGTGGACATCGGAGTCTTCACAGGGCCTCGCGAAACGGAGAAGCCTCTTTACCTGAAGAAACAGTGGGTTCACGAGGGCAGGCAGACGTTCGAGGTTGTGGTGGATCAGATGCCTTCGCGGGCTGGAATCGATCCACTAAACAAGCTGATAGATCGCGATGGCGAGGACAATGAGACAGACGTTTCGAAACAATAGCGCTGTGTTTGACCGCCGGGGTAACACCGGAGTTTGTGCGAAGGGCCAGCAGATCCACGCGGTAGACTCGCTGCGTGGCGGTAAGCACGAGTAGTTCTTTCTTCTCCGGAACAAATCGTGCGGCGAGAACGTTGTGATCCAGCCCAAATTGGGCCAGCTGTTTTTCGGTACCGACATCGTAGATTGTGAGCTCCTGAGGACGGTTTGTGGCGGCAATCATGCCAAGCTTTTCGTCACCGGCAAGAACGCGGCCGAAGAAACCCAGGAGGCGTTTGCCATCGGAAGTGCGATAGACGGCGGTGTCGTTACTATTTCCATAGACAGCGAGGAGCTCTCCAAAAAGCGTCGCTGTTCTCTCCTCGCGACGCCAGGATGCGATTTGCGGAGCCAGGACGGCTCGTTCCACGACCCCCGTACGACTTGAAACGATCTCGATCAAGGTGCCTTGTTCGTTCAGCAGTTGTCGCGTTTTGTCGGAGGTACGCACTAACCGCCCTCGGGCGCGGCTTAACTCCGCCAAGCCGGCCTTGCTCTGTCTGTCCGTGATGATCAGGAGCTTGTCGTTCTCGGCCGGGACGATCTGGGGCAGAGCAAAATCGAAGTGCATTGTCCACAAGTGAGCTTCCGTCGGTGCATCATAGGCCTGGAAATCCACGTCCTCGGTCAGACTCTGTTCCACTCCTCGTGGTTTGAGTCGAATGCGGATCGTGCCGAACTGGACTGGGTCCACGGCGGCGGTGAGGGCGGGAGTGTACTTATGTGTTCTTTTATCGATGTTGATGTCGATTGATGGCTTCAGCTCGTGCTGGACGTACTGGACCTGGAGATTGCCCTGGTCGTCAATTGCGACGGCTCGGAAAGGTGAAGTCAAGGCGATACGCTTTCCGGAGTCGAGATCCCACTCTGCGCCGCGAGCGCGGTCGGAAATGGCAAGGTAATGGCCATCTCGGCTGAAGGCCCAGGCTTCCAGATCTGCCAGAGGTGTGACTGGCAGGTCGGAGAAGGTCACCTGCTCTCCGATTTTCCCGACGGCGACACCACCCTTCTTTGCCTCTGCAGCAAATTCGTTGCGCGTCAAGTCGACGGTCTCCATCTGGAATTCGGGTCCGGCCTTTCCGGTTGCAGGATTCAAGAGCATCGCTGCAGCGCTTTTCAATGGACCAAAAAGCAGATACTGGCCGCCGGATGTTCCTGAGAGCCATCCCCTCGGTAATTGAAAACTGCCGAGGTCTCTTCCGCCCGGGAAGGTCGTGTAGCACATGTGGTAAGTGTCGCCGGCGGATCCTGATTTGAAGCCCCAGTCACAAGTTGATACGAGCTTGTCTGAGCCGACGAACGCGAAACGTTGCTGAGACAAGCCCGACAGGGTCCTTTCCAGCCGCGCCTCGCGATGCTGGGTGAGGTCGTATGCCATGGCCGCCGTACCAGAGGCCGCCACAAAATAGCGGCTATCCCGAGTCCATCGCATGAGCGCCTGGAAGTTTGAGTTAGGATTGAAACCGATATTTGCGTTCATTGTGTAGCCATAGATATAGAAGAAATGCGTGTCCTGATAGAGCATTCGATCGGTGGCCAAGTCGACAAGCTTCAACCAAACAGAGTCGCCGTTGTAGCTGATACAGGCCATGGTGCTCCCGTCGGGCGAGAGACTCGTCTGAAGGCAGCCCGCGTAGTCGACGTAGTCGCCCAGGTCGATGGGGCGGCCAGAGATGAGCTGCCATTTCTCGACATGCAGGTCGTTGTAGTGAAACACAACGTCCTTCGAGTCAGGCGTGAACTGCGCCATCTCTGCGCCGAGAGCATCGATTGAGAAAAGTAATTTCGGCGGAGATGTGGTGAGAACGTGGATCTGGTATTGGTCCTGGGCCAGCAGGTACTTCCCGTCGGGACTGAGCACCACGTTTTCCAGCGCGGGGCTCATTGGTGACTCAAGAGGGATGAACGGAATCGCCGGCTTGACTGGAGCGATGGGGTCAATGCGCCGGGCCCGCATTGAATTCCGGAACTCTGTGAAGCCTGGATGGTATGCGGGCCGATGGCGGCGGCAACTTTCAGGCAGCTCCTTCACGGTTTTATGCGCCATGCGTACGCGTACGCTCACTTCCGGCGTGAGGTCGAAGAGATCGGTGAAGAGATTGCCGGTGTATCCCCCGTTGTCGCTTACCCGATCGAGAAAGGTTGCGAACGCTTCCGGCGCATAGTTGGCCTTAATCATCGCGTATATCCCCACCTGATCGGCCAGCAGCTCATCGTGTTGTTGATCGCTGGGGTTTAGCTGTGAGGTATCCGTTGGCGGCACATTGAGCACTCGTTCAAACTTGTCATAGACGTCCTGGCGATCGCCAAGATTGTCAGCATGCACGAGTGTCTTGAGCCGAAGAGTCACAGCGGAGGCCGAATGATGGATGTAAACTCGTCCGATCTCCTGCGCGAGCATTCCAGCCAATTCATCTTCGTTGCGTGCGTCCATGATCAGTTTGCGACTGATATAGACATGTCCCCCTGCGAGCGAGAACGCGCGCAGTTCGGGAGATTCAAACACGCGAAACGTATAGTGAATCGATGTGGGCGGGAGTTGATCGAGCAATCGCTTACCGATCTCATCCAAGTAACTGCTCTCGCTCTCAGGCAAGAGGGTGTAGCGCGGTTCTACCATCTCTGCCTGGGCATCGCCTAGCCATTGCTCTTGCTGTTCGCTAAAGATATTGGTCCGGCGGATTCGAAACCGAGGTTGATGCAACTCGCATACGGGTGAAGCCGCGCCGGCAGTTCTAAACATTACCAGAAACAAAAACGTTCCGATGATGTGCTTGATCCTGCTGCTCGGAAGGGATCCCACGCTTCCATGCTAGCGTATTGACACTCACCGCGTCTCAAGGGCAACGGCCCACACCGAGGATTGTCAGGCGGCTTTCAGCGAAGCAAACATCAGTCTAACGCCGTGAGAGTAGACGCTGGGCACTGCATGAAAGAGCTTGTCATTACGAGGAAACAGTTGTGAGTGGCGACGTTAATCAGCCCTCTGCTTGATTCTTGTCGACGAGGCGATCGAAGGCGAGGCCGCTGGAGGCCTCTCCGCGACCGGTCTGCTTTTGCGCACGAAGCCATGTGTAGACCTGTCCCTGTGTCCACCGTGCCCGGACGTAGTATTGCGTGACGCGGGCGCCTGCGCGGGGTACTTCTTCCTCGTGAAGAAAGTATGTTTGCGCCGTAGAGAGGTCGAGCCCCTGTCGCAAGAGCGAAGTGAGCGGCTGTACTTTCTGTGCAGGACTGGAATCGCCGATGAGAATACGCGGCATGGCAGCACGCTGCAGCTGAATCTGCCGGTTATTGTGGGGCACGTTGACTGGGATGAAGGGGATCCAATTTTCCGGAACGGAGTTCATGGCCTGGTAGCGGACTGCGGCGGCGAGAGCCGGGGGCGTTCCTCCACCTGGGACCAGCGACTGCAGGTAGTTGAAAGTCTGCTTTGCAACTTCATTACCGGGGCGGCTTATGCCGCTTGCAAGGGGCACTGTTTTCTCGACACCCCAAGCCATGTTGGCGACTTCGTCACGCACGAGGAAGACTTCTTCGTGCAATGGGCCATGTTGCGCCGCAGCCAGGGTGGGCAGCAGGAGAAGTGTCGTGTCGACGGAACTGCCACCCGCAGGGGGATTGAGGATGTTGATGGTGAACATGCTCCAACGGCCCCACGCCTCATCTTCGCCTTGATCTGCTGCCTGGATCCAGAGGCGCTCGCCAAAGACGTTGGTTACGGCCAAGCCGCGTATCTGCGCCAGTGAGCCGGAGGGCAAGGTACACGGAATCACGAACCAGTCATTCGAGTAAACGAGGGCGAACTCCATAAACAGGAGTTTTGCAAGATCAGTTGTGCTGGCATCAATGTCGCCGAAGTTGGTTGCATGATCTTCGAACGTCCACCAGCGCGTGTTCGGCATTCCTGAAAACGAGACTGGGATCGGAATGGTTGTAAAGGGGGCATCAGGCGGAAGACCGGTTGCGTCTGAGCCGGAAACGCTGCCCAGAGATTTGACACTGGGGTCGATGTCGAGGCTGTACCAGTCGAGCCGGTCTGAGGAGTAGTCGTCAGCGACATAGACTTTTTCGGTTCCATCCGGCAGAGGCGCCGATGCGGCAAATTGATAGTCAAGGTGGTCGGGCACCCACGCGTCGTCGGTTGAAGAGGCAGGTACAGCGAGAAATCTGGCAGCCCAAGTGATGAAGCGTTGCGCCCGGTTGTCGAGAGCGCCGGTGTCGCCAGATCCGATGCCGGAGACGCCATCGTAAGAGTGATGCCCGGGATTGGCCAGCAGATACTCGAGAAGCGCCCCGCCGTCCATCGCGCGCCCGGCCAGTGCCTGATAGGTTTCCCAGACTTCAGGGTGAGAGCAGACTTCTACATCCTGACTCTTTGCGGGATCGGGCTTGGCGATCGGGTAAGCAGTGATGAAAGCAGAACGATAATCCGTCGCGATATCAGAAATGAGTGCGAACCACTGGCGCGCCATGACGAGACGCAGATCGAGTGCAATGGATTGCAGTTGACGATGGAACGGTACGGGGCGGCGCTCGACCTTGGTCTCAAGCGGAATCGAAGAGGCGAAGAGTTGAGGGTCACCGCCTGCGGCACGGTACTTTGTGAGACGCGTCGTGGACAGGAGCACCTTGGCGAAGACGGGCGAACCGGCGTCGCTACCGCGGAACTCGCCCATCTGCCACTGTCTGGTCAGCAGCCACAATGCATCCCGGATCTCCGCTCGCAGAGCGCGATCGAAATTCTGCGAGCGTGGGCGCGCCTCAAGACGGTTCCAGGTCGTAATTGCAGGGAACAGGCGCTGCGTGAGAGCTGCCTTGATGTCTTCAACCGCAACCTGGGTGGGCATTCAGTTTCCTCCTTGCAGACGCGCGATCACGCCGTTGGCGGCGGTGAGGGGCGTGGCGATGGTGATGCCATACGTAGTGCTCGCGGTGACTGTGGCGGGCAGGAAACGGGAGTACATTGTGGGATCGAGGAACGCAGGCTCGACCGCACGCTTCTTGGCGAGATCAAGTGTCTCATTCAGAGCGCCGACGAGATCGGCCCACTGCCAAGAGCCCGAATTGGAAGCGGAGACAACCAGCAACATCGACTGCGGGGGCTCGTTGTCGGGACGAGCGTAATTGAAGGTGATTCCGGTATAGCGCGCGGCCGCCGGAATTACTTCAGTCCATTCGTCGATGATGATGCCACATTGATTCGCCGCGGGATTGAAAGGTTGAGAGTAAATGCATGTGAAGAGGAGGCGGTCGCTGGTGATGGCGGGCGTGTCAGGAAACTGCAGTGCGCGCCATGGCTCGCCTGCAGAAAAAGGCAACTGGATCGGAGTGAGCGATGGTGGGGTGAGGCCGAATGCAGCTGCGAGCATCAGCACGGACTCCCAGTACTTTAGCGGTTCGCGTACGCGAGCGGCCGCGTAGAACCATTCATCGACGGGAAAGTCGACGTTGAGGGTCGTCTTGAGATAGGTGAAGAGATTGCCCGAAGTTGATTCATTGATTGCGTTCGCCCATTCTCCACCCTGCGCGGATGAGACGGTGAACTCGGGAACAATCTGAAAGTCGTCGCCCAGAAGGGCCTTCGCCGCGGCGACCAGAGCCGACACCTGATCAGCGGAGGTGGTTGCGGCGGCGGCCTGCGTGAGACCTGCGTTGACCGAGGTGATACGCGTCCCCGCAACCGACGATTGACTTGTGAGCGCGCGCGAAATGTCCTGCGTGATTGTGATGGCGCGATCTCCGATGGGCGATACATCGAATGGCTGAGAATCGAAGTCGGCGGTTGTGAGCGCGGTGGTTGATGCGTAGAGTGCAGCAAACGATCCGCCAGCGCCACTTTGGATTGCCTGAAATTGCGCGAGGCGATTTTGCAAGGCAGTTCCTTTCGCGGGGAGCGCGACACGCATGAGAGCCGGAGTTGCAGGCAGCGGATCGAGGCTCGAGCTGACGATCAGTTCGGCGGCCTGTAAGTCGGCAAAACGATCGGCATCGCTGGTCGCGACGGGAAGCGCATCGTAGGCTGTGAGGGCGTTGTTGAAGTCGGTGAGCTTTTGCGTCCAGCGCGTAACGAGATTGGCGATTTGATCGAGCAGGTCGGTGAAGGCCTGATGCAACCAGCCGTAGAGGAAACCCCATCCCGATGAGGGAAGCGTGAGACGGACCCCGCGCTCCAGCAGCGTTACAGCCGCGGTGATATTGGAATCCACCTGCGCGATGATTGTGGCGCGATTCGCCGTTGTGTCTGCCAGCAGCGGCGCGAGCGTGGTGTTCAGGAAGTTGTCGATGTCACCTAAGAGCGTGGTTAGAGTGGCCAGCGGGGCGGTGATGCGGCTCTGATCGAGAGAGACGGTGGAGTCATTCTGCTGCGTGGCATCGTTCGCGCGCAAAGCATCGCTGGCTCGCAGGGGACGCGACTGGGTGACAAGCGAGCGCAGATTGCGCAATAGAGGCGCGGTCTCGAAGATGCTGAATTGACCGACAGACGCGGTCATGTACTGGATCTGGATCACGGCATCCGGCCTCGGGCTCCAGGTCGAGAAAACGTGGCGCTGGATGCGATCGTCGATCTCGGCCATAGCCTGCACGTTGTCGGGCTTGAGCAGGTAGAGCGCATCGATCGGGCGGAGGCCGAGGTCAGCAAGGGTGATCGCGTGCGACTGCGAGGCCGCGGTGACAGGATCGGCCCAAGTAACCGTACAGGCGATGTGGTCGAGTGAGGGCAACATGTTACTCAGCCAGTCATCGATGGCCGGTTCGGCCTGCGCGCGCGGAGTAGCGCCAGCAGGCGCGGCGAGACCGGAACGGAACTGGATGGCGAAGCGGTGCGTGAGGCCGATGCCGGGAGGGGATGTGTCGACAATTCCTGGTTCGGGAGGGAAGTTGCCCGTCGTGTAAGCGGCAATTGTGCTCGCGACTCGATCGTAATTGCCCTGTACGGCCTGGTAGACACCTTCGGCGAGCGCCAGATCCGCAATGGCATCGTAGGAGTCAAGCAGGTCGTCCGCGGTGCCATTGAGCGCAGTCTGCTCGCTTGGGCCGGCGGCCGGAAGACCGGAGACACCCCACGGATAGGTTCTAACGTTGCTTTGCAGAATCTGATCGACGAGCTTCTTGCCGTCCATCACGTTGCGTGCCTCAATCGCTTCGATTGGCACGTCAGGGCCCGTCTGCGTGGAGGCGAGAGCCCCGGCAACCAGGGGAAACTGCTTGCGCAGCGGATAGATGAACTTGTCGACTTCCGCCAGCGTGTACGAATCGTGCAGGCCGAGCTCAAGCTGATAGCCAAGCAGCGCGCCGAGGCTTTGCCCGTTTCGAATTCCTTCAATCAGAGAGAGCGCGACGCGAACTCGGTCTGACGAGAGGTTAACGGCTAGTTGTCCTGAGTTACTTCCGTCGGCCTGAGCTGCGACAAATCCCGCTCGCAGCACAGCGGCGGCGTCGGCGTGCGGGATGGATGGTGCATGAATGTAGCCGCCATTCTCGGCATCGGTCATCAGAGGGGTGGGGCCGGGAAATTGCGCGGCGAGATCGGACGGAAGCTGGGCAGGTGCGAGCTGATCGGTGGAGCGATGAAGGTCTTCAACCCAGGCATATGCGCCGAGGTAAAGCCCGCC
>Ga0335079_10005848_pt1 | contig 14075 bp, 9 predicted proteins | sample Lox_Sample_33_FD_206719 | JGI IMG/M metagenome (GOLD analysis project Ga0335079, IMG submission 206719) | Soil microbial communities from Loxahatchee National Wildlife Refuge, Florida, United States - Lox_Sample_3.3 | ecosystem: Environmental > Terrestrial > Soil > Wetlands | place: USA: Florida...
CCATAATTCTACAATAGCATCTTGAATTCTTAATTCAGGCGACGGCGGTCTCGGAACGAACGCAGAGGAAACTGAGAGAGAGTGCGCTTACAGTCCGACTGCCCGCAATTGGGTGGTGGGATGGCACCTTACGGGCTGGCCGTTCAGGGAGAGCGAGCGCTGGCAAGCTTCCAGGACTTCCAGCACGCGGATGCCGTCTTCTCCGGGAGTGAGCGGCTCGGAGCGGGTTTCCACGCACTCGACAAAATGGGCGCACTCGCTCGAGAGGGGCTCGTCGGCGGCAAACGGCACCGGGGCGCCCTTGGGCTGCGTCACTTCGAACTGCCCGTTCCTCAAGGCGATTGCCTTGTCGAAGATCATCAGCTTTTCGGTGGGCCGGGAATCTTCGAACACCACCATCTTCTTGTGGCCGATAATCACCAGCCGCTGCTCCTTATAGGGGTGCAGCCAACTGACAAAGATATGGGCGCGGACGCCGCGGTCGAACAGCAGGTTGGAGACGGTAACATCGGCAATGTTGGGCTGCAGGTAGGTGCCGCCGACCGCCGTTACTTCCAGGGGCAACTGGCCGAGCAGCCGCAGAATGATCGAAATATCATGCGGCGCGAAACTCCACAGGGCGTTCTCCTCCTGGCGGATCTTGCCCATGCTGAGGCGGTTCGAATAGACGTACTCCAGGCGGCCCAACTCACCGGAGCGGACCAACTGCTGGATGGCCTTGATCGCCGGGTGGTGGATGAGCAGGTGTCCGACCATGAGCAGGCGGCCGTTGCGGCGTGCCGCCTCGACCATGGCGCGTCCGTCGTCGGCCGTCAGGGCCAGAGGCTTCTCGACGAAGGCATCCTTACCGGCCTGGAACGCGGCGATGGCCATGGGCGCGTGCTGTTCGGCGGGCGTGGCGATGGCCACAGCGCCGATTTCCGGGTCGGCCAGCGCCTGTTCGAAAGCCGGGTAGACGCGGGCGCCCGGGTATTGTGCCGCGAGGGCTTCGGCGCGCTTCTGGTCTACGTCGCAGAGGCCGGCCAGGCGGCCGAGCTTATGGAAATTGCGCACCAGGTTCTTGCCCCAATGGCCACAACCGGCCACGCAAATTCTGATGGAAGCCTGAGGATCAGAGGTAGTCATATGTCGACCGGCAGAGAAGAGCCTACAAGGACAGAAAATCCAGTTTCTCATGGAGAATGCTGCGGGACAAGCCAACGCCCCTGCGCGTAACTGGCAAACTGTTTGAAAGATCAACAAATAGAGGCATTCGGTGCCGGTACCAGAAGTTACAGGAACTTACCTTAGATAGGTGGTGAGGAGTCCCCCAAAGAAGACAGTAATCCGGGAGTTTTTCCTGGCGATGGCGCGATTACGTACTATTTCAAGCTTTTTCCTGCGATGCCGATGGTATACTGGACGCAATTTTCAGAGACGATGTCACCAATTCGTTCCGGGCCCCCCAAAATCAACCGGCCTGATTCTCGCACAACGCCCGCCTTTTCCGGGCACCCTCAATCGATAACTCCGGTTCGCGTCTTCCAGCAAGACTCCCCCAACCTGGATCTCCTGCGGGCGATGGCGGTGGGTTTTGTCCTGGTTCCCCATTTGGCAGGATTCATCGCGCCGTCCTTACGCGGCGTGGGGAGCCTCGGTCACTTCGGCGTCCTGATCTTCTTCGTCCACACCAGCCTGGTCCTGATGCTTTCGATGGAGCGGATGCAAAAGACCGACGGATCGTTGTTGTTTGTGTCTTTCTACATTCGGAGATTCTTCCGCATCTACCCGCTGTCGATTTTCGCGGTACTGTGTGCGGCTCTGACCGGATATGGCGTCCTGAATCTTTCGGAGTTACTGTCGAACCTCAGTCTCACGATGAACCTCACGGAGAGCAAACCTGCGCTCGTGCCGCTTTGGAGTTTGCCCTACGAGGTGGATATGTACCTCTTTTTGCCGGTGCTGTTCCTCTTCGCCAACCGGTTCCGGTCACCGTGGGCGACTTTTTGCCTGATCCTGGCGTGTTCGGTTCTGGCTCTCGCCCAGCTTGGCTGGTCGGGCCGCCTGGACATGATCCAGTATGTCGGCTGTTTCCTTCCGGGGATCATGGCTTATCAAATCTCGCGGCCCCGTTTTCTCTGGCCGGCGGTCCTCTGGCCGGTTTTCCTGGTGATTCTCGCCATCGTATTCGCCGGGCTGAGCGCCCTTCACCTCAGGCTGGTTTTCGTGCCACGCTGGACGGTCTGCCTGCTGCTGGGGCTGGCGGCGCCGCAATTCCAGCAGATTCCGCTGGGGCTGATACGCCGCGCGGCCGGCATCGTCGCGCAGTACTCCTATGGCATTTACCTCCTGCATATGTTTGCGATGCACATTTCCTTTGTGAAACTGGCGGCCTGGCCCATTCCGCTGCGCGTGATCACCTTCGTGGCCACGATGGTGGCATTTCCATTTGCCGCTTACCACCTGATTGAAAAACCGGGGATCAACGTGGGCAAACGGCTGGTGACGCGCCGGTCCAGATAGCAGCCGGATTACTGGCGTTTTTCCGAAAGCCTGCAGAGGCGTTCACAGATTTTCGCGGTTTTTTTTGACCTAATTCTAAACCTTGATTTTAAATGGGTTTTTCCGGGAAGTCACGGTCGCTCCAGGGATTCGACTAACACTTCCACTGACACCTCGGCTGATACTATCGAGGTCAGTAAGATGATGCCAAAAGCTCGATGGATATGGATAATGGCAGTCGCACTGGCTGGCGTGTGGCAGCTCAACGGACAGACTTCCACGATGGATTTCGTCAGTCAGGCCAGACTCAGGAGCGGCGCGACCCTGCCGGCGCAGTGCGCGGCAGGACAGTTGTTTTTCCTGTCGAACACGCCGAGCGTAGCCAACTTGTACACCTGTGTCGCGCAGAATACCTGGACGGCCATCGGGCCCTCTCAGGGAACTGCCGCCAGCCGCCCGGCAAACTGCACTCTCGGCCAGATCTGGGTGGCAACCGATACCGGCGCGATCACCTACTGTTCCGCGACCGGGAACCCCGGGACGTGGAGTCAGGCGCTCGGCAGCGCCAGCGCCGTCAGTCAGATTGACGCAGCCGGCGCGCCGCTGACGGCGAGGCCAACCCTGAACTTCGCCGCGGGCGCAAGCTGTGTGGACAACGCCAGCGCCAACCGCACCGACTGCACGTTCAGCGGCGGCGGAGGCGGAAACGGTTCGCTCGTCCTGACCTCCGGAGCCGGCGACCCTGCGGCGAATTGCGCGGCGCCGTCGTCATCCAACCTGGCGGTCTACTTCGATACCACCAACCAGGACGAGTGGATCTGTGTGGCCAGTAACTCCTGGAAGAAAGTGCTGAGTGTAACCGGCGCCGGCCCTTACGAGGTGGTGGGCGGCACCGGGCCGGCTCCGGGAGTTCCGTCACCGGGGAGCGTCGCGTGTTACTTCGATTCGACCGCGAACACCCAGGTATGTCTGGACGCGAGCGGAAATGCCACCGCCATGGTTCGGGTTTGGAATGGCACGGTGGCGCTCGGAACCAGCGCGATCGCCTCGGCATCGTGCGCGGCGGAAGTCACGGCGGCAGCCGTCGGGGTGACCGCGACCGGGGCCCATCCGGACGTAGTGACTGCGAGCTGGAACGGCGATCCCACGGCGGTAACCGGCTTCATACCCGCCACCACGGGAGCCTTAACCATATTTGTTTATCCTAAAACCGATGCGGTGGGCATGAAAGTCTGCAACTATACCAACTCCCCGATTACACCTGGGGCAATCACTCTGAACTGGCGGGTTACCCGATGAAGAGGCTGTTTCTGGCTCTGCCACTGACTTTACTGGCCGCGCCGGCGCAGAATTTACCCTTTCCCGGGCCTGGAAACGCGGCTGCCACCGGGGGCGGCGTGACGGGTGGAGGGATTGCCTTCGTCTCTCAGCCTCCCGCCGCATACAATGCCTCGGCGGGAGTTTGTGTGACTCCGGGCAGCGCGGCCACAGGAGCCTGCCAGGCATTCAATACCACCGGCGCCAATGGGATTTACATCTGGGCGACCGGCGCGGCGCTGACCTCATCGGCCGCGATCACCGATGCCGTCGGGGCATGCGCTCCGGCCTGTAATACTTATGTCGGCCTGCCGGTGTTGAATCACATCCGGATCTGGTATGCGGACAACGGCACGGGATCCATTACGGTGGGCTCCGGTCATGTGTTGACGATCAGTAATTGCCAGTATTGCGCATGGGGCGCGATTGCATTTAGCGGGATGAAGACGTCGGGATCGTACGACGGCAACGTCACATCGGCCTCGAATGCATCCGGCACTACGGTACAGCCCGGTTCGATCAATCCGGGGAGCGGAAAGCACCTTGTCCTGAACGTCTATTGGACCGGGGACTTTACCAGCAACACGTGGACGCCCGGCGCGGGTTACACGGCCTGGGGCGATTCTCCGTTTTATAATGGCAACAACTATGACGGCGCGGCCTCGTACCTGATCCAAACACCTAACGGGTCGGCAACGAATCCCGTCGCGTCGTTCGGCACCTCAGTGAGCACGCTATATTCCTACATCGCTTCTTTCGGAGGAGCTTAATGCGAGGTATTACTCTTCTTTTTCTCTGGAGCGCGCTGCACCTCCCGGCTCAGACTACCGTTTATTTGCGGATGGGGCCACCCGCGGTTGTGAACATTACGAATTCCACGCACGGGACCCCGCCGACCATTACGACCCAGACGCCTCACAATTTTTCCGTCGGCGACGTGATTGGAAATTGGGCTGTCTGCACGGGGGCGATGTTTGACCCGAGCGCCGGCCAGTCGCCGGTCAACGGACTGCACAAAGTGCTTTCGGTCCCGACGGCGACGACTTTCACGATTGGGGACCTGGCCGGCAACCCGATCGCCGATTCCGGAGACTTCGTCACTTGTGCCGCCTCGGCAACCCATGCGGGCACCACTCCCTGGGCTGCCAAATATACGGCGGTAACGCTCCCCGCCGGGCCATTCGGCTGGCTGGATGGCCAGACCGGGCCTTGGACCAGGAAACTGGCTCTGGGAACCGCCAACGGCCTGGTCTCTCTGGTGGTATCGGGGTGCCCTTCAGCCTGTGTGGTCACTCTGACCACGAATTACGATCACGGTATCTCCGCGAACGACTATTTCGCGATCAGCGGCACGGCTTCCAGCCAGCTCAACACCGCCGGAAGCGGCGCGGCCCACACTCCCTGGCAAGCGGCATCGGTCACCTCCAACACCGTTGTCAGTAAGCCGATCCGGATTAGCGGACTGACGAACCAGGATTATACCTATAACAATGCCTGCTTCGACCCGGCCAAGGACACCCCCAACGATACCAGTGCCGGAACCGGAAATTGCGTGCGGGTGTCGCAGCTTGCCTACACCGGCAATACCATGTGGGACCAGTTGATGGCCTCCACCACTGCACTTTACGGTTCGGGATGCCCGAACTGCTATCTCTTCCCGCTGGACAATCCCACTACAGGTAATTTTCCCCATACTTATGACTACGAGACGGGGCTTTTGTACTCCTTATCGGCAGTGCGCTGGTTCGTGGACCCCACCGATACACAAAGCTTTACGGTGGCGATTTATGCGCTCCAGCACATCGAGCAGATGTTCGCGGTGACATGGCCGTGCTACGCCGACGCCGGCGCCCAGGCCTGCGGAGTGGGCAGCGGCGGCCTGCAGGGGGATGCCGACGAGATGTGGGCGGGAATTTCCTTCCTGGCCAATATCATCGTGCCAGCCATGGCGCCCGCCAGTGTAACGACGCTGGCCAACAAGTTATATAACGACGTGGATGTGGCCGGCAACGGGATCACCACCGCAAACGTAGACACGAGCCGCGACCGGCGGAACAAGATCATCGCCACAGGCCGGGCCCAGGGAGGCAGCGCCACTTCGATCACTCTGTCGGCAGACGACCCGGCGTCCACCGCCGATTATTACAAGAATAACGTGGTCCACCTGTACTACGCGACTCCGATCGTCTCCTTTGCTCCGGCAGGGTCAGGCGAAGCGACGACGATCACCACCGCAAGCAATTGGGGTTACAACGGGAATATTCCGGCGTCCAACAGCATCGTTCTGTATATCAGCGGAGTTACCGGGTGCACGGTAATGAATACCGTATGGACATACGTGACGCCATTGGATTCCACCCATTTCGTTCTGCCGTACGATTCCCGCGCCTGCAACCCGGGCGGCGGGACGATTGTCAGTTACGACATCACGTGCACCGGCTATGTTACGTGCTCGGGGTTGATCACGGGATACGATCCTGTCACCAAGACTGCGACACTTTCGGGGTGGAACGGGCAACCGATTACCTCCGACATGTCGTACAAGATCTTCGAGACGGTCTCGATCAACAACCAGACCGGCCAAAAGGCCGCCACCATAACCGGATACAATACCCATTTCAGCACAGAGCTGAAAGTGGGAGACGCCGTTTATGGCTCGAACGCTTTTGTGCTCTCGAACGGCCCGTGGATCCAGATGTCCTACGTCACGGGCCCTACCTCGGATGGAGTTCATATCACGAGCGACACCACGCTCAACGTGCTGAACATGAACAATCCGGTAACCAGCAGCACTCCGTCGATGGCGTGGTTCATATCCGCCTGGACGCCCACCGATCCGGGGTTCAAATGGTACGGAGAACACTGGCAGGGGGCCATCGGGGTCGCCCCGGTGCTATATCCTCCGAGCGGCGGCACGGCCGGCGCGTGCGTTACGGGGCCGTGCCCGGGCGGGAACAACGACATTCTGTTCAGCTTCGCGCGGGCCGGAGTGGCGATGGCTCTGGCCCCCTATGATGCCCGCGCGGTGAAGGACCTGGCTCTGGCATGGAACTATGCTTCCGATTTCGAGGCCAGCCACTATTTCGGATATATATCCGGCGCGGCGCACTCCGGCGCGGTCTACAGTCTGGGAAACATTTACGGCATCGGCTTCATGGCCTCGAAGCTCTTTCCCAGCATTCCCAGCTTCCCTGCCCTCGATACGACATGGGCGCGTCAGACGGCGCTTTATAATATCTACTCATTACTCCCGGATCTGGACTGGAACGGGACAGACCCGGTCACGGCAGGCATGCCGCCCTCTCCCACTCCGGTGCCTTATGGGACAAATTCCAGTCAGGGGTATGTTCAGTACGGCACGCCGACCGCCCAGGCGTATACGCTCAATCCTTCCCTGGCGGTAGCTCCGACCTCGAACGAATCGAAGTATCTCGCCTACCTGCTGAATCAGTATGGACTCTGGAGCGGGCCCGACATTCACAGAATTTACTACGACGGAATCGCCTTGCTGTTAAACGATCCCCGCACGCTCAGCGGAGCGATGGATTATTCGACTTTGCCCACACAGCGTGCGTTTCTTCAGTCATCCAATGATTCCTGCATCGCGATGGGCGGGTTCCCATGTCCGAATGCCAGCAAGTCTTACTTGTATATCAGCCGTACGGGATGGACCAATCCGCTGACCATGACCGGCAGGGCCAGCACATTTACTTATTTTGGGAGCCGCAGCTTTACCGGATTCAAGGACCACGACATTCCGCAGTGCGGGTCTACCTGGATTTATAAAGTAGGCGGGCTGATTGGCTCCGACGCGTCGTTCAGCATGCAGGCCGGTGTTGCCTCCGAGAACGGCAACACCGTCAAGTTCGGGAACTCCATCACCAACCTCATGATGGGGATCGACGGCACCCTGATGAACGGTCAGGTGCCGTTCGGGTATTGTCCGATCACGCAGTGGGCATCGCAAAATCATGGAAGCTACGACCCGCAGTACGGCGACCAGAACTCCCGATATGCTTATGCCTGCTCGGACATGACCGGGATGTACGTTCCCGGCACCATGAATTGGGGGCGCACCTGTACCGCCGACCTGAAGAATACTTCGCTCAACGGGGGCACGGGAGAACAGGTCGTCGTTCAGGGAACTTTCATCGACACGCACACCACGCCGACGGCCGTTGAAGCACACATTCACTACAATCAGAACGGACAAAGCGCCGATATGTCCGAAGGCGGTGTAGGGTTGACTTACCCGGAAGGGCTGACCACGTGCCCGGGAGGCTGCGCGAATCTCAATACCAGCCGCACCATTCAGAGCCTGGAAGATGGGGCAGGCCCAATTACGGTTTCGATTGCATCCCTGACCCCGGGTTACCCCACCATCGTGCAGACCTCCGGTCCCAGCGGCGCCGTTCTCAAACAATATGGCAAAGTGTCCGGGGTGAACGGCTCGGGGATCTGCAACGGGACGGCCCAGGTGATTGCGATAGCCGATTCCACGCATATCACTCTGGACATGGACACGACCAGTTGCGTGAGTCCGAAGGGCGGGACGTGGCTGAACGATTTCAACCCGGCGCGGACCTACGGTGTGGTCAGCAATTTCTTTTCGCCGGGGACGGTCACCGTCCGGGACGATTCCTACCCGGTGACCATATCTTCGATCACTCCCGGGAATCCGACTGTCTTCTATGCGCCTGCGAATGGGATTGTCACGTCATCGGCCTGGAGCATTGCCAGCATCACCATGGGCAACCCGACCGTGATTCAGACCAGCATTGCCAATCCGTTCAAGATGTACGACCAAATTGGCATCGTGGGGGTATCCGGATGTGCCGGCCTCAACACCACCCTTCATAACCAGATCGCGATTCCGGTAGACTCGACTCACACCTACGTCTATAACGGCGACGGCAGTTACGTCGACGCCACCGGATGCTCCAATCCGAGCGGCGGGTATGTATTCTACTGGCCGCACCCGAATGTCAAAATCATCAAGGCAACGGGGGCCTGGGCCGGCATCAATACCGACTATTCCTGCCCGACTTGTTTGACCGCCCCGTCCGGAGACCCCGCCGGAGTGGTGCCGATCACCTGGATCGACGTGGATCACTTCTCCGTCCCGTTCGACAGCACGGGACTCGATCCGGCGGCGTTCAACGGGCAAATCTACGCGGCTTACGGATACGCCATGGGGTATTCCCACCGGGTGTCGATATGCGGAGGCCCGATCTGCGGCAATAACACCACGGGCCTGGAGTTCGTGGCGGCTCACAAAATCGCCCAAAACCTGTCGGACACCACGTTTGCGGCGACAGCCCTCAATCCGGACGCCAACTGGACTGGTGTGCAGACCAAAGACAAGGTGGTCCTGATGGCGCGGGGACAGTTTCCGCAGACCGCCATCACCAACTTCACGACCACGCATTCGGGCACGGCGCAGTACCTCTTCGGCGGAGTTGCGGCGGGGAGTTGGGATGTCAAGATCAACGGCAATGAGGTGGCAGGGAGCCCGTTCACGGTTCCGAACGGAGACAATTCGATCTACTTCGAATCCACCGCCGGCACGGTAGTAGTCACTCCCACGCTGCAAGCCTGTGCATTGACTGACTCTTCGACTTTGCCGGGCGGGACGGTGGGGTCAGCCTATTCGCAGACGTTGCATGCGGCCGGCTGCACGGCTCCGCTCACCTGGAGCCTGTGGTCGGAATCGGGGCCGATTTGTCTGGGTCTCTCGCTCGACTCCTCCGCGGGCGTGATTGCGGGGACTCCCGGCGCTCCCCAGGTCTGCAATTTCACGGTGCAGGTACAGGACGCGAATTCAGCCGTTGCCACGGAAGCGCTGCAAATCACGGTCACCAACTCGCCGCTTTTGAGCTTGAGTCCGGCGGCGCTGGTATTCTCCTGCACGTCCGGAGGGGCTGATCCAGCGGGCCAGAATGTCACCATCGGGGCCACGGGTGTAACGCTCAACAACTGGAGCGCGGCCAGGACGCAATCGTGGTTGAAGCTGTCGCCTTCGAGCGGTGCGGCCGCCGGCAACCTGACGGTGAGCACTTCCGGGTGCGGCGGTCTGGCCCCCGGCAGCTACAACGACACGATTACGGTTTCCTCTACCACCTCGGGCATTACCAACAGTCCGCAAACGGTTAACGTTGCGCTGAGCGTGAAGGCGGCGGCGGGTGTTGCCACCACTCCCGGAGGCAAGGTGGCGGTCGGCGGGGCGGCAGTAATTCACTGAAGCCCCGGCCGGCCGCGGGAGGCCGGTTCGCGCTAAGACCACTTACAACGGATGACTTGCCGCGCCGCCTTTAAGTCGGTTATCATCAACCAATTCATGGGAAACGCGATTACATCCGGCATGCGGTGGCTGGGGCGCTCCTCAATATTTTCCGCCCCCCGCAGATATGCGGGAAAGTTCCTCAACGATTACTATTTGAATAAGAACAAATTCTATGCGATCTACGATCCGCCGGGAGCCGCGCAAGCCTTTGCATTGATCCGCCAGATCAAAGCGGAGACCGAAATGCTCCTCACCGAGTTGGAAGCTTTTCAGATTTATACGGCGGTGGTCAAAACCGGCAAACTGGAAGGTGACATTGCGGAAGTTGGCGTCTATAAGGGAGGGTCCGCCAAGCTGATTTGTGAAACTACCGACAAACCGGTGCATTTATTCGATACTTTCGAGGGACTGCCGGAAATCTCGGAGAATGACAACCCGAAGGAGTTCGGCAAGGGTGATTATGCCGCATCGCTGGAGAGTGTCCAACAATACCTGAAGCCGTATCCAAACGCTCATTTTTACAAGGGACTGTTTCCTGCGACGGCCGGGCCAATCCAGAATCAGCGTTTTTCCTTCGTTCACCTGGACGTGGACATTTATGAGTCCACCCTGGCCTGTCTCCAATACCTGCACCCCCGAATCACCGGCGGAGGGGTAATCATTTCGCACGATTATCAAAAATCCGCAGGTGTAAAGAACGCCTTCGACAGTTTTTTTCGAGATAAACCGGAGATCGTGATCGAACTGGCGGGGTGCAGCCAGTGCTTAGTGGTTAAAGTGTAGCTGCTGCGCGAAGGGCTCGCCTGATGACCGGGACTGCGCCTGAAAACACTCCCCAGACCGTGCAGCATGCTTTATTCGCCAGGACCAGCCGGTTGCACCTGGATGCGCCGGTGACGATCGTGGCCGTGGCATTTCTGCTCCGGGTGCTACTGATCCTGCTCCTGGGCACCTATCATCTGCCGCACGACGCCAGTTTCGCTTTCGAGGTTGGGGCGGTCGCCGGCTCAGTGGCGGAGGGCCATGGATTCAGTTCGCCATTTGGCGATCCGACCGGTCCCACCGCGATTGTCTCACCAATCTACGCCTATCTCCTGGCGGGCATTTTCAAAGTTTTCGGAGTCTACACGGACGCCTCCGCCCTGGCCGCGATGATCCTGGACGCGCTGTGTTCGGCGTTGACCTGCTGGGTGATTTTCATTCTGGCCCGCGAAACTTTCGACCGCCGGGTCGCCGTCCTCGCCGCCTGGCTTTGGGCTTTCTCTCCTCCCGCCGTCCACACCAGCACCAGCTACATCTGGGAGACCTGCCTCTCCACTCTCCTGGTGAGTCTTGCGTTCCTTCTTACCGTCCGGCTTCCCTCCGCAACCCGGATCGGCGAATGGGTGCGCTACGGCGCGCTCTGGGCTGTCGCCGCCCTGACCAACGGCGCGGTGCTGGCTGTTTTTCCATGTCTTTTGTTGTGGTCGTGGCTCCGCTCCAAGGATCCCGCCGCACCAGGAATTTTAGGCCGCGTGTTGGCGGCCGGCCTGGCCTGCGGCATCTGTCTCTCCCCCTGGGCGATTCGCAATGCCGTCACGTTTGGCAGTCCCATGTTACGTTCCGGGATTGGAGCCGAAATCTATGGAGGTATGCACCTCGAAGAGGAGCTCCGCGCGAGTGACGAACATTGGCCGCACTTACACAACCCCGTGGAGCAAAAACTCTATCGCGAGTCAGGAGAAATGAAATACATGGCCATGCGGGGCCACGAGGCCATGCAGCTGGTCGCCGCCCATCCCTGGGATTTTTTGCGGCTCTCTTTCAAACGCGCGCCGCTATTCTGGTTGGGAGATTGGTACCGCTTCGTCATTGTTCACTTTCGCGGCAAAAGCGTAGTCCTCAATCTGATAGTTTTCGGCAGCATCGCGGTCTTAGGCCTATCCGGCTTATTTCTCGCCTGGAGAAAGAGAGCCACTTACGCGTCGTTTTACACCATCCCCTTAATGATCTATCCCGTCCTTTACTATGTCACTCACATCGAAGCACGCTACCGGCACCCCATGGAACCCCTGCTGATTGTCCTGGCCGCATACGCGATGGTCACGGTGGCCGGTTCCGCGCAAGAGCCGCGGAAGACCGGGGCGGCTGCGCCCATAATAAGCTGATGCCCGGAAAGCCACACAGCGGCAAAGCTTCGCGGCCGGTTTGTCTGATCGTGGTGGGAATTTCCCCCGTGCGGATTGGCGGAATGGAGATTCTCATGAAGGAAATCTGCCGGCAACTGCGGGACCGAGGATGGTCGATGGTTCTCGCCCTGGAGAACGAGCCTTCTCCGATGCTGCTGGATTATTTCCGCGAATTCCCGGAGGTGCGATTCACCGTCGCGCCGCACTACGGGTCCCTGGCGCCGCGGCAGGTCCCGATGTTCTGGCGGGTTTTGCGGGACGCCCGGCCGCAGATGGCGATCTATGCCTTCAACGGCATCCTGCGCTTCCTGCCCTGGGTGGCATGGTTCCGGCGGACCCCCCGGATCATTTATTGGGAGCACAGCTCGAAACCGGTCGGATATGTGCCGCAGCCGTTTTCCCCGGGAAAGCGCCTGGCGGCGCGGCTGCTCACCTGGCCGCTCGACGGCGTGACTACGGTGTCGCATTACACCGCGAGGTGCCTGGCGGTGCAAGGGGTCTATCCCGCGGACCACATCACGGCCGTGCACACCGGCGTGCCGTTCGACAGCCAGGAATCCCCAGGCGGCGCGGAGGCGTTCCGCCGCGAGTTCGGCATTCCCCTGGAAAGCAATCTGTTGATGCAAGTCAGTTGGCTGGTGCCCGAGAAAGGGATCGACATGCTGTTGCGGGTCTTTCGCCGGGTGTTGGATGCCCGCCCGCGGACTCACCTCGCCATCGTGGGCCATGGCCCGAAGCAGGCGGAATACGAGGGGCTGGCGCGGGAGATCGGGGTCGCGGAGTCGGTTCACTTCACAGGAGCGATCCGCACCATGTCGATGAAAGATGTGTTTGCCGCCGCCGACATCTGCTGCCAGATGTCGCAGTGGGAGGAGGCTCTGGGGTTGGTGGTGGTGGAGGCGCAGGCGGTTGGCCGGCCGGTGCTGGCCACGCGGGTGGGCGGCATTCCGGAGCTGATCGTGGAAGGCGAGACGGGCTACCTGGTTGGCCGCCAGGATGAGGCCGGCGCGGCGGCGCGCCTGATCGAAATGCTGGACGATCCCGCGCGCCGCGCACGCATGGGCGAAGCGGCCCGGCGCCACGCGCGCTCGCATTTCGAATTGGCGGGTAATGTCACCAGGCTCTTGGATGCATGGCAGGCTTAGCGCGGGGGTTTGGATACCAGCCGCTGACCTCGTACCATGCAGGAATCGGTAGCAGTTGCGGAAAGGAGCACTTATGAAAAAAGGCTATTGGGTAGTCGCGTATCGATCGATTTCGGATGAATCGGCTGTAACGGCCTATGGGGCATTAGCAGCCCCGGCGGTTCAGTCATTCGGTGGGCGCTTTTTGACCAGGTCTGCAAGTCAGATTCAGGCCCACGAGGCTGGATTGCAACAGCGCACGGTAATCGTCGAATTCGACAGCTATGCCACCGCGCTGGCGGCCCACGAAAGCGAGGCTTACCAAAAGGCGCTTCAGGCACTGAGTTCCGGCGCGGAACGCGACTTCCGCATCGTGGAAGGTGTGTAGGCCGACTGGCAAAATCGAGACCTCCCGAGTCAGCCAATAGCAGAAAGAAAGCTTGGCTTAGCTGGTCTGGCCCGCCACGCTGATCACGACCGGCACTTCATCCCCTGTTTGTATCCCGAAAGGCATGACGGCGCTGATCTGGTACAGTCCCGGGTTCCAGTGTCAAGTCCGCAAACGACACGGCTGCCGGCTGTCCCCCAATCGTTACCGCACCTTCGGCCACGTTAGGCGAAACCGAGCCCAAGCCCATGCAGTAGATCACCGGTCACCCCGCCAGTCGCCAACGTTCCCGGGTTGTACGAGTCAACACCGCA
>Ga0335079_10005849_pt1 | contig 14073 bp, 13 predicted proteins | sample Lox_Sample_33_FD_206719 | JGI IMG/M metagenome (GOLD analysis project Ga0335079, IMG submission 206719) | Soil microbial communities from Loxahatchee National Wildlife Refuge, Florida, United States - Lox_Sample_3.3 | ecosystem: Environmental > Terrestrial > Soil > Wetlands | place: USA...
TGTTTCTTCCACGCGCGCGCGCTCCCGGCTGCGCGCCGCGCGCGAGCCTCGAAGGGCCTCCGCCGGCCCGCAAGGTACCACCTTTCGTCGCCTCCCGCCCGCCGCCTCGCGGTTCCCGTCCTTCGCCTGTTCTGCTACAGTTTTGGCCTTGATGTGCTCGCCGGGCTGTTGAGACCTTCGAGGTAACCTTCGTGTCGAGGAAAACAGAGGACCGCGCTTCGTTCTTCCTGCTCTTGTCTCTTCTTGCCTACGTTCTCGTCGGGACGTTCATTGAGGATGACCAGCTCGCGGAGGGCTTTCTTCTTCTTTCCCTCTACGGCACGCTGCTCGCGGCCACCTTCTATCTCTCAATAAAGCAGGATCGCAAGCTGTTCGGAGTTGTGCTGGCGGTCGCGCTCGGTTCGGTGACCACCACCGTCCTCTTTTACCGGACGCACTGGTTGGGCATCACGTTTTGGGTGCTGCTGGCCGTTTTCTTTGCTTTCGTAATGGCCGGCCTGGTCGAGCATCTGGGCCGGCCGGGCCCCGTCTCCGCCGGACGCATCAGCGTCGCCATCAGTCTTTACCTGCTGATCGGGGTGTTCTGGTTCGCCCTCTACAATCTGCTCGAGGCCACGTTCCCCGGCTCGTTCGGCCAGCCCGGACCGGCAAAGCGCGTCGCAGCGCGCTCCTTCCTGTACTTCAGCCTCGAGACGCTCACCACGCTCGGCTACGGCGACATACTGCCCCTCACGCCCAAGGCGCGCAGCTTGGCGGTGCTTGAAGCCGCCGCCGGCATTCTTTACATCGCCGTCGCCATCTCCCGTCTGGTCGCAGGCTACCAGCGTGAGCTGGCCGAGTCGGATGAGTAGGCTGTCTGCTCAGCCATGCCGGCGCTATTCGCTCAGCACCTGATGGATCAGGCTGATCGCCACCGACCCCTCGCCCACCGCCGACGCAATCCGCTTCATGTTCCCGGAGCGAACGTCGCCCACCGCGAAAACTCCAGGCAGGCTCGTCTCCAGAAAATACGGCGCCCGTGCCAGCGGCCACTTCGCTGCCGCCAGGTCCTCCGGTGTCAGCGCCGGCCCAGTCTTGATGAATCCCTGCTTGTCCTGCGCGACGCACCCGTCGAGCCACTGCGTATTGGGCCGCGCCCCGGTCATCAGAAAGAGGTGGCAGATCTCCTGCGTCTCCTCCGCGCCGGTCTTATTGTTGCGCCACCGGATACGTTCCAGATTCCCTTTGCCTGGTCCTTCCAGGCCGCACACCTCCGTGTTCGGGTGCACGGTGATCCTTTCTCTGTTGTTCTCGATGCGCCGGATCAGGTATCGCGACATGCTGCTCTCCAGGCCCTCCGCGCGGATCAGGATGTGCACGTGCGACGCTTTCTTCGCCAGAAAGATGGCGGCCTGTCCCGCCGAGTTGCCGCCGCCGACCACGATGACCGGCACACCCTGGCACAACTGGGCTTCCATCGGCGTGGCCCAGTAGTAGATTCCGCTGCCTTCGAAATCGGAAATGTTCGTCAGGGGTAGTTTGCGGTAGGCCGCTCCGGTGGCGATCACCACCGCGCGCGCCGTCACCTCTCTTCCTCCGTCCACTTCCACCGCGTACGGTCGCTTCACGCAGGCCAGTTTCACCGCCTTCGTTGTGATCATCATCTCCACGCCGAATTTCTCTGCCTGGTGCATCGCCCGGTACGTCAGGTGCTCGCCGGAGATGCCGGTAGGAAACCCCAGATAGTTTTCAATCTTCGAACTCGACCCGGCCTGCCCGCCCGGCGTCGCCATTTCCACCATCAGCGGCTCGAGCCCTTCCGACGCCGCATACACGGCCGAAGAGAGTCCCGCCGGTCCTGCGCCGACAATCACCACGTCGCGCAGGTGGACTGTGTCGATCCCCGCGTTGATTCCCAGGCACTCCGCCACTTCCTCGTTCGTCGGGTTCCGCAGCACCGTCTTCTTGCCGCAGAACAGCACCGGAATGTCCGACGCCTTTACATTCATCTTGGTCAGGAATTCCTCGGCGCCCTCGTCCTTTTCCAGGTCCATGTAGGCGCACGGATAGCCGATGCGTGCCAGGAATTCCTTGATCCGCACCGTCCCGGCCGAATAAATCGATCCGACCAGCAGGGCGTTTCCCCAGCCCGCCTTCAGCAGGTTGATCCGCCGGTGGATGTACGCGCGGATAAAGATGTCGCCGAGTTCCGCGTCGTTCTGCACGAACTCCTGCAGGCACTTGCGATCCATCAACAGGACCTCGCCTGCCTCCTTCATCCGTGCCGTAACGATGCTCGGACGGCTCGTCATCATCGTCATGTCGCCGAAGAAGTTCCCGGGCCCGTGCACCACCACCTGTTGGGCGCCCTGCGGCGAACATCGCAGCACTTCCAGTCCCCCGGAAAGCACCAGGATGAACGGCATCTCCTTGCTTCCCTGTTCGACGAGCACCTCCCCGGCTTTTACGCTGCGGCGCGAAGCGAACTTGGCCACGCGGTCGATCTGTGCGCCCGTTAGCTGCGGGAAGGCTTCCTCGCGCTGCCACTCCGGCATGATGTCCAGCGCGGTCACTTGGTTTGCAGCCGCGGTCACTTGGTTTTCAGCCATCTTGCACACCCTTCCCCATATGTCCCCGCCAGGGGGTATTCAGGATACTCCCGTTGGATGCCCCAAGTTGTCGCTGGTGGCGTGTCGCCTTTCGTCATGCCCCGCCCCAGCCCCTTCGTTGATGCAGACTCCACCGTAGCGTCCGGTGTATAGTACTGAGGGGGTTGGGAAATGAAGAATCTCTTCGTTGGCAATTTGAGCTTCCAGACAAAGGAAGACGAGTTGAGGGAGCTTTTCGCTTCTTTCGGGCAGGTGACCCGCGTGCATATCGCCATGGATCGCGAGACGGGGCGGGCCCGCGGTTTTGGCTTCGTGGAAATGCCGAATGACGAAGAGGCGGCGAAAGCGATTTCAGGTCTGGACGGCAAGGAATTCGGCGGTCGGAACATCAAGGTCAACGAAGCGCGCCCCAGGGAGAGTCGTGGCCCGGGCGGTGGCGGTTCGCGCGGCGGCGGTGGCGGTGGCGGTGGAGGGCGCGGACGCGGCGGACGCGGCGGCGGCTTCTCCAACGAAGACTATCGCGACGCCTCGCGCCAGCCTCGCGAGCCCCGCTGGTAATTTCGCGTAGTTGCTGTCGCGCCGTCTGACGCCCCTTCGGGGGCCAGGGAGGATCCGGTGGGAACTACGTTTCTGAAGCGCCAAAAGGAAATGAAGAGGCTCGAAAAGCAGCGCGGCAAGGCCGAGCGCCGTGAGCAGAAAAAGCTCGCTGAGCGCGCGCAGCGCGACGCCTTGGCCAAAAATAACGGCTCCGCGGTGAGCGACTCTCCCGCCGAGACCGAAGAAGTGCCTTCCGGCGCCTCTTCGCCAGCCTGACGGAAAACGTCTCCTGGCGCGGGCGGGCCGCCTTCCATCCGGCCGGGCCGTCTTAGAATGGCCCTCGCATCGAGCCTTCCACGAAGACGCGCAGATTGCTTGATCGCGACCGATGGCGCAGTTTCCGCAGCGCCTTCGCTTCGATCTGCCGGATTCGCTCGCGCGTGACCGAAAATATCCGGCCCACCTCCTCCAGCGTGTGCTGCGTTCCGTCTTCCATGCCGAAGCGCATCCGGATGATTCGCTCCTCGCGCGGCGTCAGCGTCTTCAATACCGAGGCGGTTTGATCCTTCAGGTCGAGTCCGATGGCCGCGTCCGACGGCGACACAACGCTCTTGTCCTCGATCAGGTCGCCGACGTGCGAGCCGTCATCCTCGCCGATGGGCGTTTCCAGTGAAATCGGCTGCTGCGCCACCTTCTTCGTGTGGCGCACCTTCTCCACGGAGGTTTCCAGCCGCTTGGCGGTTTCTTCCGAAGTGGGCTGGCGGCCCAGCTCCTGCACCAGCGCTCGCTCGGCGCGCATGAGCTTGTTGATCTCTTCGATCATATGCACGGGCACGCGGATCGTGCGCGCCTGATCGGCGATGGCTCGCGTGATGGCCTGGCGAATCCACCAGGTGGCATAGGTCGAGAACTTGTACCCCCGCCGCCAGTCGAACTTGTCCACCCCTCTCATCAGGCCGATATTCCCCTCCTGGATCAGGTCGAGAAACTGCAGGCCGTGATACGTGTATTTCTTCGCGATGGACACCACCAGGCGCAGGTTCGCCTCCGTCAATTCCTTTTTCGCTTGCCTGGCGTCCGTCTCGCCCCGGCGGATCAGCGCCAGGGAGCGGTTCAGGCCCGCCAGCCCGCTTTCGTGCTGCTCGCAGATTCCCCTCATCTCGGAACGCCGCGAGCGCAGCTCCCGGCGCGCCTCGGAAATGCCGTTGCCCTGGTTCGACTCAATGCGGCGCTTCAGGCGCTCTGCTTCGCGCTCCAGGTCCTGCAGCCGCTCGGCGGCGTTGCGCATCGCCGCGACCAGGCGCCTGCGCTCGGCCACGCTGAAATCGATCGCGCGGACGAGCAGCGACATTTCCACGCGGGTCCGCGCCAGCCGGCGCCGGGCGCGGATGAATGCGCGCTTGTTCGTTCTCGCCACCAGCGCGAGCTTGGCCGACTGCTTTTGGCCTTTGGCGTGGCGCTCTTCAACTTGTTCGAGAATGCGCACCGTGCGGCGGACCCTCTTCTCAATGCCCTCGTCGGTCAGGTCGTCCTGGTCGAAGCGCACGATTTCCCGGATGGATCTGGCGCCCTCGCGCAGGTCTGCCGCGGTCTTGCGCAGCTCGCTGATCACCACCGGAGAGCGAGAGACGGCCTTCAGCACCATCCTTTGCCCGCGCTCGATGCGCTTGGCCAATAGGACTTCACCTTCGCGCTTCAAGAGCGGCACGGAGCCCATCTCGCGCAGGTACAGGCGCACAGGATCCTCGCCCCGCTCCACCGGGCCGGCGTCCAGGGGCTCTTCGGGCTCGTGAACCTCGCTGTCTTTCGGCGCCGGAGCGGGCTCCGCAGTTTCCGCAGCGGCCCGCCCGGCCATCGCGCTGGCGGCATCTTCGCAAACATCGATGCCGTAGCGTTCGAGAGCGGAGAGCAGGCCGTCTACTTCTTCCGGGGTGTGGACCTCGGGCGGAAGGGCATCATTCAACTCGTCATAGAGCAGGTAGCCGCGCTCCTTGCCGATGGTGATGAGCTGGCGCACCTGCTCGTACTTTTCCTCAACCGCGGGTGACAAAGGTTCCGCCCTTCCGCCCTGGATGAGGGAAGCCCGGCAAACACGCGCGCTTACTCCTCAGGGCGTCTTTCAAACCTGCCCAGGGGCTTTGGCAGGTGATCCCGGTAGATGGCCAACTCCGCGTCGGTGACGTTGAAGTGAGTTGTCGGAGGATGGTTGGCATGAGTATCCAGCTCTTGATGCAGCCTCAGGGAGCAAATGTCCGGCGCATCCTGGTAGCGCACGCGATGCGAAATGAATGCTTCGTTCGCGATGGACACCTTGTAATAGAGGGTGTCGCAGGGCACCTCGCGCACAGCGAACGTGTATTCACGAACCAGCAGCTTGGTCTCAAAACCGACATACTGCACAATCAGGCGGCCGATCATCGGGCGCCCGCCGGTTCTCGCAGCCTCCGGCTCACGGCCTGTTGGCGCGGGTTACCAACGCCCCTCGCCTCTCCTGCCCCTGCCGCCGCCCCGGTGATCGCGGCCGGACGAGCCGCCGCGCTCTTTCGGGCGCGCCTCGTTCACCGTCACGTTCCGCCCGCCGAATTCTTTTCCGTTTAGAGCGGTTATGGCGTTGTTCGCTTCGTCGTCGTTGGTCATTTCCACGAAGCCGAAACCGCGCGCCCGGCCGGTCTCGCGGTCCATAGCCATGTGCACCCGCTCGACGCGCCCGAATGGTTCGAACAGCGCTCTCAAGTCGCTTTCCGTGGTCTGAAAGGCCAGATTTCCTATGAACAGGTTCTTCATCTTGTCCTCGCGTCCGGAAGGGGATCGCCTTCCACAACCACTGAAACAACGGGCGAGCCCGCTCAAGCGGGCCCGCCTGTACTGGTGTCTAGAGGACGGAGACGTTGGCGGCCTGCAGGCCCTTCGGGCCCTTGGTCACTTCGAATTCAACCGCCTGGCCGTCGTTCAGCGACTTGTATCCCTCCGACTGAATCGCGGAGAAATGGACGAAAACGTCCTCGCCGGACTGGCGCTGGATGAATCCAAAGCCCTTGCTCGCGTTGAACCACTTTACTGTTCCCTGTTCTTTCACTGTGTTTCTCTTTTCTCTGTGTAAGCTATTTGCCGCTGTCTCCCACCGCCTCCAGCCAAAAAAAGAGGGGCCGCAAGTGTGGACTTGCAGCCCCTTCTTGAACTCTAAAGGTTTACAAGAGCAACAAACGCACGTCCATAGTCTCACGCCTCCATACTTGTGTCCACTTCATTCGGTGCGCGGTAGTGACTCATTTTGGGCTTCCCTTAGAATCAAACTGAGTCACTACCCGGTGCGCCGGAAACGGGAGTGTTTGTTCCACCGTCGATCACAACATCGCTTCCCACACCAGGCGAGCGCCGGCGCGGCTGGCGTTCCCATTTTATTGAAGGGGATCAGTCCGGCTTTGCCGTCACTTCCTGAATCGCGGCAGCGGCGGATGGAACGTCGCGGCGATAGTCCTGGCCCAGGAATGCAGCCAGTGTCGCCGCGATCTGCGCCTGCGTGATCGGCGCGATGTTCGTGCGCTCGCCCAGCGCCGCCGTGTCCGGTCCGATCACCGCCAGCCAGATATTCTCGGAGCCTTTTTCCTTTTTTCCGTGCTCGCGCCACTCAACGGGACCGCTGCCGCGCCCGTGGTCTGCCGTGATCAGGAAAGTCACCCGCCCGTGATACTCCGGCATCGCCTGCATCGTCTCCCAAAGTCCCTGCACAAGGCGATCCGTTCCGTGCGCGCTCTCCAGCACCAGGTCGTAGCGTCCCTGGTGCGCCCAGTTGTCCGTCTCTCCGTAACCTACAAACAGGGCGCGCGGCTTCCTGGTTCTTACGTAATCCAGCAGGCCGACCTGCAGAAACGAGTTGTAGAGGTCGTCGTGGTCCAGCCGCGTGGTACTCGCATAGAGCTCGCGCAGCAGAGCATCGCGCTCCCCTCCGCTCGTGCTCGAATACGGAGGCTCCCATCCCGCGTGCACGTCCAGGTGGCTCCGCGGCTGGTTGAAGATCTCGCGGAAGGTTCCCCACGTGGCGAATACCGCGACGCGCCCGGCAAATTCCGGGTTTCGACTCAGCCATTCGAACACCGTAGTGTTTGGATTCGGCCCGAACTCGTTGGAATCAATCCGCGGGTCCGGTCGACCGGTGAGCATCTCGTTGTATCCCGGATATGAAAACGCCAGTCCATTGGTCACGCGCGCCGCGCTCCCGCGCGTCTGGTTGCCGTAGAGCTGCCCTTGCTTCGCGATCACCGTCCAGAAAAAGGGAAGCAGCGCGGCGCGCCGCTCCTCCACGCCTTCCCGCCAGTAGCGCTTCTTCAACTCCTGGGCACTCATCCAGCTTCCGCCGTTCTTCGAGTTCAGCAGCAGCGGATCCGCGCCAGTGAACACTTCCTGCCAGCGCAGTCCGTCTGAAACAATCAGCACCACGGCCTGGGTTTTCCGCTGGTCACCGGCCGGCCGCGGCACGCTCGCCGCTACTGCCGCCACGCACGCCATCGCCACAGCCAGCAACGCCACTCGACCCTTCATCTCACTCCTCCGCTTCGCCTCGGACCGCCGCCACCCGCCTTGACACTGTCATCCCGCCTGCCCTGAATCGGCCGCTGGCCTCTCTGGCTTTCGCTCGCGCCGCCGGCCCCGCGAACCGTCGGCCCCGCACAGACAAGATTGTCTGTGCTACTGTGCGCTAGAATACGAACGCTCCACGATACCGGCACCGATGACGCGAACCAAGCCCCTTGTCCTCCTATCTGCCGCCGCAATCCTCGCGTGCGCCGCACCCGCCGCCGCACAAAAGGGCCACCACCATCACGAAAACGCTGCGCTGCAAAAAGATGTGAAGATGACCATCCATCAGGTGGCCAGCGACGCGATTGACATCCGCCTGGGCCCCTACGACCTGCCCGCCAACGCCTCGCACGACACCATGCCCCAGGCGCCGGAGTTTTTCTGGGACGTGCCCTTCGATGGCTGGCTCGTTTCCTACGCGCCCAGCCTGATCGACGGCGAAGGCAACGACCTGCCGCAAAAGCTGCTGCATCACGTCGCGTTCTACAACACCGCCCGCTCCGACTTCCTCTGCCCCAACAAAGAGGAGCATATCTTCGGCGCCGGCGGCGAGATGAACCGCTGGCCGCCTCTGCCCGGCTTCGGCTACCAGGTTCACCACGGGGACCGCATCCGCATCAGCACCATGTTCCACAATCCCACGGCCACGTCGTATCCCAAGGCCTATCTCTCCGTGCAGATCAACTTCATATCGTCGGACCTGGTGCAATCCGGCATCCCGCAATTGCGCAGCGTCTACCCGGCGTGGTTCGACGTGATGCAGTGCGGCGACTCCGGCTACGACCTGAAGGGCGGGGAATCGACGAAGAAGGGGGAGTTCCAGATGCAGCAGTCGGGGCTGCTGCTCGGGCTGGGCGGCCACCTGCACGACTACGGGCATTCGCTCATAGTCACGGACAATACCCGCAAGCAGTTGATCGCCAAGCTCAACGCGGAACTCGACGAGAAGGGCAGCATTCAGTCCATGCCCATCGTTACGTTTCTCAATGCCGGCGGCTACCACCTTGCCACCGGCGACAAGATTCAGGTGGTCGCGGAATACCACAACCTCACCCCGCAGACGATTCCCGACGGCGCCATGGGCATTGCCGTCGGCTACTTTCTCCCCGACGACGTCACAGCGATGGACGCCTTCACCCGCCCCCCTCGCGAAAAGAAATCGGCGGAGAAATAGAGCCGCCGGAAGAGCGAACGGACCCCGGTATCCCCCTTCTTGCACTTCTTTTTGCGCTTCAGGTGGCATCCCACCGACGGAGTGGACGCGCTAGAGTGGGTTGTGCCCCCGGGGCAACAGGCCTAATTTCGACGCGGAGCGGCGGGTAAGGGGTAGAGGCTTAAACGGTTGGCTGACCTCCACCATTGTTATGTAGAAGCGGGCGTTGGTGCCGTCCGTGCTGCCCAGCGATGCGAGATGGCTCCCCATAACCGCCAGTAGCGAGAGGGGGATCAAGAACTTCACGGACGCCACGAACCAGAGCCGGTAGCGGATTCGCGTATGGCTTCGCATCACCCATGCCAGCAGTCCGGCCGTCACAGCCCATAGGGTGGACTGCCAGATGTGATTGCTGAGCCCCGCCGCGTGAGCCGCCCACGGCGTGGAGAAGAAGCTTGTAGTCAGTTTGATTTCTCCTTTTTCGCCAGCTTGCGGAGAATCTTCCTGGCTTCCTTCACATCCTCCAGCGTCAGCCTGCCTGATTCGATCATGTGTGCCATCACGGGTTGCGTGCTCCCGCCGAACAGCCTAAGCAACTCGTCAACCAGCCTCCGCTGGGCGCATGGTGTCCGCCTACTACTGTCGTATGTGAAGCCACTACCGATGTATCCGAATGGCAAGACTTTTTTGTGGTGAACGGACCTGGTTCTGAGACTGCGAACGGCCGCGCGGAGTCTCTGACGCTTCACGCCAGCGCGACGCCGGAGAGATCGCGGCAGTAGTCCAGTAGGCGGTCCTGCAGCGCGGGGTTTTGCGCGGCGGGGTTCGCGTCTTTGAGGCGCTGGTGGTAGAAGTAGCGGCCGGTGACCCGCGCTTCCGGGTCGTCGCTCACGGCGAGCCAGGCTTGGGTCAGGTGGCCCTGGTCGAGATCGTCCGGCGCGCCCTCGCCGCCCATCTTTGTCGGCACCCAACCCGGGGTCATCGCATTCGATAGTACATCGGGCCAGCAGCGCGCTACGCCGAAGGCGAGCAGCACGTCGTGGAGCTTGGTGTCGGCATACGCCTGGCTGCCGTTCCAAGGGCGCCGAGACCATTGTGGGTCGTCTAAGTCCAGGTTCGGGTTGCCGCTGGTGTGCATGCCGGAGCTGAGGTAGATCAACCGGCCGGGCTTGTGCATGAGCGCGGTGAGCACGTAGGGCGCGAGTACGTTGACGGCCCAGAGCTGGGACAGGCCGTCAACGGTCTCGACGCGGCGCGGCTCGCGATAGCCGAGCGCGACATTGTGGATCACCGCATCGAAGCGCCCCTGCGCGTTCGCCTGCTCCGCGACGCTGCGCATGGCGGCGAGCGTGGAAACATCGCCGACCAGCACCGCCGCGGCTTGCGGGAGCGCGGCGCGTGCGTCCGCGGCGCGTTCCTCGCTCCTGGCATGGAGAACGGCCGCATGCCCCTGCGCGGCCAGGAAGCGACCCACCATCAATCCGAGGCCATCCGACGACCCGGTAATGAAGACCTTTGCCACCACGTCCTCCGTCGCTTCCGGTGCTGCGCCTATCTGTAGGCGGCGGCCTGGATGGCGTAGAGCTCGGCGTATTGCGCGCCTCGTGCCATCAGTTCCTCGTGCGTGCCCACTTCCGCTACGCGCGCGCCGTCCAGCAGAACAATCACGTCCGCCATGCGCACCGTGCTGAACCGGTGTGACACCAGAATCGTGATGCGACCGTCGCCGCGCACTCCGGCCGCGTAGCGCTCGAAGAGCGCGTGCTCCGTCTCGGCGTCCAGCGCAGCCGTGGGCTCGTCCAGCACCAGCAGCAGCGGGCGGTCGCGCATGAATCCGCGCGCCAGGGCCAGCTTCTGCCACTGGCCGAAGCTCACTTCGACACCGTCCGGCCAGGTCGCGCCCAACTGCGTGCCCAGCCCGGAGGCGAGCGTGCCCACCACATCGTCCGCACCAGCGCGGCCCACCGCAGCCACCACGGCCGGCTCGTCGTCGAGACGCGGCACATCTCCGACTCCCACCGTGTGCCGCGCGCGAAATTCGAAGCGGAAGAAGTCCTGAAACGCTCCAGCCAATCGCCCACGCCAGTCGTCCGCGCGCACGCTCGCCAGGTCCACGCCGTCCACCAGGATCCGTCCTTCGCTCGGCGGATACATCCGGCACAGCAGTTTCACCAGCGTGCTTTTTCCCGCGCCGTTTTCTCCGACGACCGCCACCACCGTGCCGGGCTTCAGCTCTAGATTCACGTCGTCGAGCACGCGCCGTTCCGTGCCCGGATACGCGAACGACACATGTTCCAGGCGAATCCCCTGTGCGATGCGGGCGGGGGCGTCCTGCTGTGTTTCATCGGCGCGCTCCGCCTGCGACGCCGCGTAATCTTCGAGCCAGGCCATTCGCTGCGAGCCGTCCAGCCAGAAGCCGCGAAGGAAGCCAATCTCGCCGACTGTCGCGCCGAGATACGCGGAGAGCCGCGAGCCGGCCGCCAGCACCAGCAGCACCTGCCCCGCCGTTGTGCCCGCGCGCGAGGCGACAAACACCACCCCGCCCACGTACGCCGCGCCAAACAGGGCCCAGGCCAGGGTGTGCCACAGCGCCGTGTTCCACCGCGCCGCGGCAAGCGGCTCGTACCACTGCTGCCACGCGTCGCGCCGGTCGCGCGCCAGCCGCGCGCCGATGCGCGTCACACGCACTTCTTTTCCCGGAGGCGCCGTCGTCGCGGTCACGAACAGGTGCCGGGCCAGCCGGCTGGCCGGCGCGCCGCGCTCTTCCGCCGCGCGCTCCACCCCCGGCCGCCACGTGGACATGAACACCGTCGGCGCGGCGCACAGGGCGAGCAGCGCCAGCGCCGGATGCACGGAGACCAGCAGCGCCAGAGTCACTGCCAGCCGCAGAATCCACCCGCACGTCGAGAACAGCGACATGTACATGTGGTCGAGCACGAACACCTGGTCGCGCAGCATGGCCAGCCGGTTGAGATATTCCGGCCGCTCGTGATGCGCCACGGTGGAGACGGTGGCCTGCAGGCGCGCGACGTGCGCCTCGAGCGCGACGGCCACGCGGTCGCGGAAGCGCCGCTGCGTGCGCCCACTCACCACTTTCAAGAACCACGTCGCGACCACGGAAACGGCGAGGCCGATCGAGGCGCCGGTGATGAGGTCGGGCCGGTGTTGCAGCAGCCCGTCGGCCAGGAACTTCAACCACAAGGCCAGCAGCGCGTCCGGCAGCGCGGCCAGCATCGAGAGGCCGAACGACGCACCCAGCAGGCGCGGCTCCGCTTCATGCGCACGCTTCAACGCGCGCCACATCGAGGGCAGCGACGGCGGCAGGTCTTCGATCTGTTTCGCGCGGAGCCGTGTCGCGCGCGCCGGGGCACCCTGGCCGCCGTTCGGCTTCTTTTTTTCAGGCGAGGGCATCGAGCGCCACTCCTCCTTCCTCCTCCGCGCCGTCCTTGAAGCGCGACGCCTGCAAATCGAACATCGTGCGGTAGCGCCCGCCCGCGGCCATCAGCTGGTCGTGCGTGCCCAGCTCGACGACGCGCCCGTGCTCAAGCACGCAGATGCGGTCCGCCTGGCGCACCGTCGAGAAGCGGTGCGAGATCAGGATGGTTGTGGCGTGGCGGGTCGCGGCGAGGATGCGCTCGAAGATCTCCGCTTCGCCGCGCACGTCGAGCTGGGCCGTCGGTTCGTCCAGCAGCACCACGCCCGCGCCCATCTTCACCGCACACAGCGCGCGCGCCAGCGCCACGCGCTGCCACTGTCCGCCGGAGAGGTCCGTGCCGCCCTCGTACCCGCGCGAGAGCACGGTATCGAGCCCGGTGAGATTCGTGGCGCCCGCTTCCGCCAGCGCGGCGTACACTACCGAGTCCGGCGCGCCGCCCGGCGCGACGTTTTCCCGCAGCGGCAGCTCGAAGCGGATGAAGTCCTGGAAGACGGCGGCCAGCCGCGCTCGCCACGCCTCGATTTCCAGTTCGCGCAGGTCCACGCCGTCGATTTCGATGGCGCCTTCCTGCGGGTCGTACAAGCGGCAGAGTAGTTTTGCCAGAGTGGTCTTTCCCGCGCCGTTCTGTCCTACGATGGCGAGCGACGAGCCTGCGGGAATCGTCAGGTCGAAATTCTCCAGCACCGGCGCGGACTTCTCGGCATCCGAAGGGCCGGGATAGGCGAAGCGCACGTTGCGGAAGCGAATTTCGCGTGACGGCATCGCGGCTGCGGCGCGTGTGCCCTGCGCGAGGGCGCCTTCCGAGGCCATCGCGGGCTTCAGCCGCAGGACCGCGCTGACCGGCGCAGCGGATCCGCTGAGCGCCCAGGAGAGTTCACCGAAGGCGATCGCGCTCGTGCCCAGCGCCGCGCCCGCAAACGTGACAAAGTGCGCGAGGTCCAGCCGGCCGGAGGCTGCGTCGCGCGCCATCACGCCGAAGACGAGAGCGTTTGCCGCCAGCGCGATCAGCAGGCTCCAGATCACCGGACGCTCGCGCAATCTCGTGGCCTGCCACTGCAAGTCGAGCAGCCGCGTGCGCGCGGACGCGAAGCGGTCGACGACCCACGAGCCTAATCCGAACAGGCGAATCTCTTTCGCGGCAGGCGCGTCAACGGCGAGGCGATACGCGTACTCCGCCTGGCGCTGCGCGGCGCGCACCTCGCTGGTGTTGCGATCGAACCACACGGCGGCTTCGCGCAGCAGCCACTGCGTGCTGAACCATGCCGCGGCGAGCACCAGCGGCGCCCACCACGTGTACGCCGCGAGAACAATGCACGCCGCCGCGCCCGAAACCATCTCCACCAGGCCCGTGGCGATGAAGCCCATGGAGACGTCGAGCGGCGGGCCGGTGATGGCCAGATCGAAGTCGCGCGCCATGGTGAGGTCGCTGGTGAGGCACGCGTCTTCGAGATGCGCGATGCCCGGCGGGCGCACGCACGCGGCGGTCAATTCGTCGTAGAGGTGGGCGGCGGTCTGGCTGCCCAGGTTCGCGCCGACCACGTGGTGCAGCGGCGACGAGATTTGCAGAAGAACAAAGACGACGCCCACGAGTGTGAGCGGGCCGGTGAGAGAAGCGTTCGAGCTGACCGCGCCGACGAGCACGCCCATCGCGATCGCGAACAGCGCGGGCAGCACTCCACGAAGCACCAGCACGAACCACCACGCGTACGCGAGGGGTCTGTTCGCCCCCGGCAAAGCGGCGAAGAATTGCCACTCGGGCCGTTCGCGCAGTTTTTTCTTCG
>Ga0335079_10005850_pt1 | contig 14073 bp, 9 predicted proteins | sample Lox_Sample_33_FD_206719 | JGI IMG/M metagenome (GOLD analysis project Ga0335079, IMG submission 206719) | Soil microbial communities from Loxahatchee National Wildlife Refuge, Florida, United States - Lox_Sample_3.3 | ecosystem: Environmental > Terrestrial > Soil > Wetlands | place: USA: Florida...
ATCCCGTCGCGCAAAAAACCGATGCCAAGCAGACGAACAAAAATCTGTTGCTTTCCGACGAAGCGACCGCCGACACCAAGCCGCAACTGGAGATTTACGCCGATGACGTGAAATGCACGCACGGCGCGACGGTCGGTCAATTGAATGAGGAATCCATATTCTATCTACGCTCGCGCGGTATTCCGAAAAACACCGCGCGGCGGATGTTGATTCATGCCTTTGCCGGCGAAATCATCGAACGTGTAAAGTGCGAGCCGGTGCGCGAGCAACTGGACAAAATCGTCTGGGACCGGCTGGAGGCCAATTTGCCTCTGGCGTAGAAGCGTTAATCCAAAATCCGAAATCCGAATGTCGAGATCCGAAAGAAATCCGAAATCCGAAGCCCGAACCGGGGGATCTACGGGCATCGCTTTCATTTTCAGATTTCGGGTTTTGGGCTTCTTTCGGGTTTCGGGTTTCGGCCTTCGGATTTGGGAGCCCGCTTCCATCCCAAGAACGCTGGGACCCCTTTCACCCCCACGCCGCCGCCTCGGCGCTCCGGTCTAAATGTCCCCCTTCCGCTGCTCATCTTTGACGGAAGGGGCGGCCGCTCTCCATTACCCGCTGCAGTTCTTCCAGCACCGGCGCCAGCTCTGCCTTGGTCTGGGCCGAGCTCTGGCTGTAAAAGGTCTTCAAACCAATTGACCTTACTTTCGCCTGGAGTTCATCGCTCAGCACCGGCGGCGAATTCGTCCCGCCCTGATTCCCGCCAGGCTGGCCGGACGCCAATTGGTCCCGCGCTTCCCTCAAACGGCGCAGCGCGTCGTCGACGGACCGGCGCCGTTTCTCTTCCGGAAGCTGTTCGAAGGAAGTTAGCATTTGCTTGAACCCTGTGGGCATCGTCGCCTCAATGAACTCGCCTTTTTCTTCCTCGGTCATCTGATCGAACCAGGCCCACGAAATACGTTCCAGCCGCGCTTTGCGCCGTTCCTCCAGCGACAGCGCGTTGAGCTTGTCCGCCAGGTCCCGAATCGCCTTAGCCCGGGCCTCACCTGACAGCTTGCTAATATCCACCGACTCCGCATAGGCCTTCACCTTCTCGGCGGTCATCTTGGCATTCTTGGCAATTCGGTATCCGGCCAATGCTACCAGCCAAATCCCGCATATTGCCACCCCGAAGAAAAACACGGGCCGCCAACGTTGACTCTGCATGGCCCCAGTTTACTCCCGCCCCCGCGCTCCGCCATGAAAAACTGTCTCGCGCCTGCGGCCCTGCATCTATGCCGCATTGTAGTAGCGTAAGCCTCCGGCTTGCGCCGTCCCGACGAGCCTCGGGCTTGTCGGCCTCTGCGCGTCGGCTCGGCAAACCGGAGGGTTGCCGGGACAGCGCCAAGCCGGAGGCTTAGCCTACTACACCCTCGCATCTTGCCTTCTGGCCGCGCGCACTCTACGCTGCAATTGATGACCGTTCCAACGCACCCACGCACGCCCGTGCTATGAGTAAGGCGCCCGCAAAACCGCGTCTGTCTCCTGCCGCTGGCACCGCCAAGGCGCCTGCCCACAAAGCCGAGCTCGACGAATTGCGCGTGCAGATAGACACCATTGACCGGCGGCTGGTAGAACTCCTGGCCCAGCGACTCCAGGTCGTCCAACAGGTCACCAAAGTAAAACAAAAGCACGAGCTGCCTACTTTCCATCCCGCCCGCGAAGAGAATCTCATTTCCGCCCGCCGCGCCCAGGCCGCGGACGCCGGGCTGGACCCCGACTACATCGAGGACCTGTTCCGCGCGGTGCTCCGCCATTCGCGTGTGGACCAATTGGACACCCTCGGGCGCCGCGGGGTCCGGCCTGGGGCCAAGGTCCTGATCGTCGGCGGGCGAGGCCAAATGGGCCGCTTCTTCGCCGATTGGCTCCGGCGGTCGGACTACGAGGTCCGAGTCTTGGACCGCGAGGATTGGCCTCACCTTCGGTCACTCACCAGGAACATCGAACTCTGCCTCCTGGCTGTCCCGATTGATATCACTCCTGAGGTTGCGGCGAAGGTCGGTCCTCTCCTCGCCCCGGCCTGCGTGCTGGCCGACATCACGAGTCTCAAGCGGAAGCCTTTGGAAGCGATGCTCCACAGCCACCGGGGGCCGGTCGTTGGCCTTCACCCCCTTTTTGGACCGGCCACCACGACGATGGACAAGCAAATCGTCGCCGTCGCGCCTGGCCGTTACATGGAGCAGTGCCAATGGGTGCTCGACCAACTCACGGTGTGGGGCAACGTCCTGGTTGAAACCCTAGCCGCCGAACACGACGAAATCATGGGGATTGTCCAGGCCCTGCGCCACTTTGCCACCTTTGCGTTCGGCCAATTCCTGCACGCGCGCCGCGTACCCATTTCCCGAACGCTCGATCTCTCTAGTCCGATCTATCGCCTGGAACTGGCCATGGTGGGCCGCCTCTTTGCGCAGGACCCTGAGCTTTATGCTGAGATTGTCTTCGCCACGCCCGAGCGCCTCGCCCTGTTGAAGGACTACATCCAATCCCTGCAGCAGAACCTCGGGTTGGTCGAACGCGGCGACAAAGCGGAATTCGTCGCCCGCTTCCGCAAAGTCGCCGAGTGGTTTGGCCCCTTCGGCGAACAGGCTCTGCGGGAAAGCACGTTCCTGGTCGAGAAGCTGGTGCACCGGTTTTGAAGACCCTCCAGGCTCTCCCCGTGGCCACACGCGGGCCTCACCGGAGCCACACCGTAGGCACACGCTGGATAACATTGTTATCTACGGTGTGGGTCCGGTGAGTGTCCGGTGAGGCTCGCGTGTGGCTAGGTTGCGCCAGTGTCGTGGAGATGAAAGGTTGCGTGCCGGGTGCCGAAAGCGATGGAGCGGTTCCTGAGTGGGTAAGAGGCCACTGGGCGCCAAAGCTGGAACGAGATGGCTTCCTGCAACTGCCTCCTGCTGGACCTTTTACGGTTTATCTCGGGGTTCCTCGCTGTTTTCGGTGGAATGGTGGTGCTTTGGGCGCAAGGAGCGTTCTCATTAACACCCCGCTTCAGCGGGGTGAAATGGCGCCGACGGGGACCCTCAACCGCTTTAGCGGTTTCTCCACGCGCGGCGCGAGGGACCAACCGTTGGCAAACCGCTAAAGCGGTTGAAATGCCACGCCAGCCTGCCTCCACCCCGCTGAAGCGCATCGGCGTCAACCTTACGGGGTGGCGAGGTGGGCCAAGAGTTCACAGAAGTTTTTGCGGTCCGTGCGTTGCTCATAAAAGACATGACAGGCCAGGGAGTATTCCCACAGCCTTTGGGGCGAGACGCGCAGCAGGGAGGCTTCGATCCAGCAGGCGCAGGCAGCCATGATCCGAGCCAACCTTTGCAGGCTCACGTGGCGCCCCGTGCGGTCACAGAGCAGTTCCAGGCTCTGACAACAACGGTAGGCCAAGACACAGAACAGCAGCTTGGTCATCACGGAGAGGCGGAGGACCTTGGCGCTGCGACAATGGAACTGGCGCAGGCCCAGATGACTCTTCCACGCCTTGAAGATCATCTCAATGCGCCACCGCAGGCGGTAAATGGCCGCGAGCACTTTGGCCGGCCAGACCGATCGAGCCACATTGGTAATCAGCAGGGTCCAGCCCAGCAGGAACAAGCGCCGAGCGCTGGGCGGGCAGCGCCGGTCGCGGTTTTGTTTGGCCCGGCGGCGTCGCTCGTTGGCCACGGCTTCGGGCACCGGCAACGCCACCAACCGCACGGGTAGCTTTTCGGAACCGAGCCAAACCTCGCGGTCCAGGCGGCCGCACCGGCGCAATTCGGCCACCAGATTCAAGGACGCCCCAGTGCGGGGATCGTAGCACGTCATGTCCGGGCGGCAGCGCGACACAAAGAAGGCTCCGCTCTCGGCGATCCAACGGAAGGCGCGCACGACGAAGTAACCCAGATCGCGAAGGATCAGATCGCCGGGTTGGGCCACCTCCAGGATATCCAGAGCGGCGGCTTGGTCATTACGGGTGAAGCCCGAGAGGGACAGATGCAGCGCCTGGCCCGAGAGCAGGTCGGTGATGAATTGGATCTTCAGGGCCGCGAAACGCTTGCGGTGGTTGCGGCTGCCCGGAAAGAGGACTGCCAAGTGCTCCGGCAGGGTTTGGAGGGTGCTGTCGTGGAGCAGGACCCGCCGGAACGGCGACAACCAACCCCGCCAGCGCTCCCGGGCCTCGGGCAGTTGGCCAAACAAGGCGGTGGCACACTGGGCCAGGAAACCCTCAATGGCGGGGGTGAGTCGTTTGTGCAGGGCCTGCTTGGAATAGGAGAGTCGGGTCGCCAGGACGACGATCGCGGCGACCCGTTCGAGGGTCAGATAGGACTCCGCCGCCAAGGCGACCAAGGCCAAGAGGAAGTCGGCCATGGGGATCTTGCGCGGGCAGCGGCGCAGAAAGCCGGAACGGCGGGCGAGGGCTTCGACGTCCAGGCCGCTCTGGACGTGCTGGCGCAGGCTCTGTAATTCGGTCGCCAGCACCTGCGGGATGTTCTTCACGTGCATAGGTCAGGGCGGTGGGGGTGGAGAGGGCCGGAGGGCTAGCGGGTAGCCTTTGGCTTTCGGCGCAGTTGCCGAGCCAACTGACGCAAGCCCGCATCAGCTCGCCGCTCCAGTCGCCGCAAGCCTTGGCGGTAGCGTTGGAGGGCCGTGCGGATCCGGGGCACTTGGCGGGGAGGGAGCGTCAGGAGGTCGGTTTTACCCCGCCGGCTATAAGACAGGGCGGGGGAAATATGAGGTTTACCCTGGGCACAACGGCAGTTGGGCTTGCCGCACTTGCGGCGCAGCCAAATGAGGGAGCCGCGCAGGAGGGAAGGGACGGACAAGAGCGCTTTCATATCCTTAGTTATCTGTTAGCTTATACGCATACAGATAGAGTAGCGCGAATGCCGGAGGCAAGGCAAGCGCAGACTGGGGAGAACGGCCCGCGGGAATTAGGGGCGCGGCCAGCCCCCCAGGCCCCCAAGCCCGCCGCACTTCAATCCATTCGCGGGGCAGCCCCTTGGCCCGCTACCGGCCCAAACCACCAAACATCGGAGACCCCTGATTGCTATTCACCCGCCAACGAAACCAGGAGAAATAAGGTTGACGCCGATGCGCTTCAGCGGGGTGTTAATGAGAGCCCGGGCCATTCCACTGGAAACAGCGAGGAACCTATCTCGGTGCCATTCAGGTTCGACCCTCTTCACCCGCCTGGGTCGACTCAACTTGCGCTCCGCGCGGAAGATCGGATAGTGATGCGTGGGAAAACGAGCGTTTACTCTAATAGAGCTGTTGGTGGTCTGCGCGATTATCGCGATGTTGGCCTCCTTGCTTCTTCCCGCTCTTGCCGTGGCCAAAAACAAATCCCTGCGGACTTCTTGTTTGTCCAACCTGCGCCAACTCGGCATCGCCTTCGCTCTGGATGTTTCCGACAACTCGGACCGGTTTCCCGACCGTCGGGATTTGAAGAGCGCACTGGGCTATCGGCCTTGGACAACCTGGCCACCGTCGGATCCGCGAGGTGGATGGGCTGGGGCTGGGTTGAGCAATCTGATCAGCAGCGACGCCGTCTGGGTGTGCCCTCAGATGAGAACCTCTGCGCTCCGTGACTTGCCTCAATGCCGGCAGGAGTTTCGGCCCGATAACACCAACGCGGTCGTGGTGTATTGGCTCTGGCGGTTTGACCGCATCGATGACCCGGTTCCGCTAGATGATTTTTGGGGCAAGACCGCCGAGCAGTGCGTCGCCGATTTGCGCCTGGCAAATAATCCCCAGGCAGGCCAACCCAATGGATCGACTGACGTCGAGCTTATCGTGGACCCCTACTTTCCCAATACTATCGCCACCTTGCCGCCAGGAATTCGCGGGCAGGCGGTTCATCGGGGTGGTCGCAACCGGCTGTGCCTGGATTCCCACGCCGAATTCGTGCGCGATCCACGCCTGCAGTAGCCGAGGGCGCCAAGCAAGGGTATAACTATGCACAGAATGTCAGCTAAGAGATTACCGCGGTGCCTGGTTTTATTCAGCCTGCTGCTGACCGCCCTGGCAGAGGCAAACTCGAGCGCCCAAAACACGCCCGCAGGCGATGCCGGGCGTGGAAAGACCTTTTTCCAAATCAACTGCGCGGTGTGCCATTCGCCGGTGCTGGGAACCAACAATCTGGTGATCATGAAACAAGGGCCGAGCCTGGTCGGCGTCATGGGGCGGCCAGCCGGATCTCAGCCGTATTTCAACTACACCAAGGCGATCCGCGAGTCGGGGTTTACGTGGGACCCGGCGACGTTGAACCGGTTTTTGGCGAACCCGATGGTGGTCGTGCCGGGCACGACGATGCCGATACCGGTAGTGGACCCGGGCAATCGCGCCGATGTGATCGCTTATTTGGCAACGTTGAAGATCCCGGAGGGGGTGACACTAAGATACGAGGCAGTGCCGGCAGAAGCCGGCGGAACAGACCCCAATGACTGGCAGCGCCAGGCGCCCGGAGCGCAACACCATTTCAAGGTGGCCGACCTGCCGGCGCCGTACGCGACCAAATCCGCGGGCAATGGGCCCCAAGTGGTACCGGCGCCGGCCAACGCGAAGCTGGCGGTGCCGCCGGGGTTCACCGTGAAGCTATTCGCCAAGGGCCTGGAGAATCCTCGGCTGCTGCGCACGGCGCCAAACGGGGACATCTTCATTGCGGAAACAGCGCGCAACCGGATTCGCGTGATGCGGGCGGCGGACGGGGCGGACACGCCGAAGGAGAACCAGATTTACGCGGAGGGGCTGCGAGGTCCGTTTGGGATTTCGTTTTACCCGCCCGGCGACAAGCCGGAGTGGATTTACGTGGCCAACGTCAATTCGGTGGTGCGATTTCCCTACCAGCGCGGAGATCTGAAGGCCCGTGGGGAACCGGAGGTGATCGTTCCGAAGCTGGCGGATAGCACGGGCGGCCACACCACGCGGGATGTGGTGTTTTCCAGGGACGGCAAGCGCATGTTCATTTCGGTGGGCTCCGGCTCGAACGTAGCCGAGGAAATGGGCAGGAGGACGCCTGAGGAAATCCAGGCGTGGGAGGCGGAGCATGGCGTGGGAGCGGCTTGGGGGCCGGAGGCGCATCGCGCCACCATCCTGGTGACGGACCCAGAAGGACGCCAGCCTTTGCGTGCGTTCGCAACGGGCATCCGCAACGGCGTCGGTTTGGCGGTGCACCCGGACACAGGAGATTTGTGGGCCTCCACCAACGAGCGCGATAGTCTGGGGGACAACCTGGTGCCGGATTACGTGACGCGCGTAAAGGAAGGCGGGTTCTACGGGTGGCCATGGTATTACATCGGGCACCACGAGGACCCGCGGCATGCCGGCGAACGGCCGGACCTGGCCGGCAAGGCGATTGTGCCCGATGTGCTCGAACAGTCACATTCGGCCTCGCTGCAGATGACCTTTTACACCGCGACTTCGGGAGCAGCGGCATTTCCGGCGGATTACCAAGGCGACGCCTTTGCAGCGCTCCATGGTTCGTGGAACCGGACGATTCGCACGGGTTACAAGGTCATCCGCGTGCTGCTGAACCACGGGATACCCACTGGTCAGTATGATGATTTTCTGACCGGGTTCGTGGTCGATAACCGCAGCGTGTGGGGGAGGCCAGTAGGCGTGACGGTGGCGCACGATGGCGCGTTGTTGGTCACCGAAGACGGCAACGGGACGGTGTGGCGCGTCGCATACGAGCGAGAGAAGTATGCGAAAACCGATTCCCTGAGGCGAGCCTCGCCGACCCTGGTCGTCACCAGATAACCAACCCATGCAGGGCTCCCAGGCGAACGCTAAGGCCTCAGTCATTGTGGGTAGGGCGGGCAGTCCTCTGCGCGCCCGGCCAGGATCATCCGCGCGCGGCGGCGTGCAGAGGACTGCCCGCCCTACCTCCTCCCGCCATCACTGAGGAATTACGGCGAACAGCCTGTCGTCGCTTGTGCCTGGCTGCATTCTGGTGAATGTTGGCCAGATGCCCAGGACCGAGCCAAATGCGCCGCACGAAACGCAAGCCCAGTGGTTTGCGACCACGCAATGGACCACGGTGCTCACCGCGCGTGACCCTCAGTCAACGCGGGCGGCCGAGGCGCTGGAGAAGTTGTGCCGGCGCTACTGGCCACCGATCTACGCTTTCATCCGCCGCCGCGGCCACGGCCCCGAGGATGCCCAGGACCTGACGCAGGAGTTCTTTGCCCGGCTGCTGGAGAAGAGTTATCTGGACGCGGCCGACGCGGCAAAAGGCCGGTTCCGCACGCTGTTGCTGACCGCAGTGAGCCGGTTCCTGGTGAACGAGCGGGAGCGCGCGCGGGCGCAGAAGCGCGGCGGCGGGGCCGTCCATTTCTCTTTGGAGGCCGATGCGGCGGAAGGCGGCTACCGTGTGGAACCCGCCGACCCGGCCACGCCGGAAACCATTTTCGAGCGGCGCTGGGCGGAGACGGTGCTGGAGGCGGTGCTGGCGCGATTGCGGCGTGAGTTCAAGGACGCGGGTCAGCCCGACCGCTTCGACATCCTCAAGCCCTTTCTAGCGGCCGAGCAGCAAGCGCCTTCGGGCGCGGAAGTCGCCACCCGGCTGGGTCTGTCGGAATCGGCGGTGTATTCCGCCGTCCACCGGCTGCGCCAGCGTTACGGCGAACTGCTGCGCGAGGAAATTGCTCACACAGTTGCCCGACCGGAGGAAATCGACGAAGAGCTGCGGTCTTTGGTGCGGGCGATGAGCGCGTGAGTTGTGCACGATGCTGCGAGGCAGATCCGTCGAAGCGTAGCGTCCGACTGGGCTGACCCGGGCTCGACGCTCGAGCGCGCCAACGCGTCAACGAACCCCGCGCGCGACTTCGATTGCAAGGTGTCCCAGCGTTTCCTGAAGACCAGAGTGAAGAGCACAAACTAATCTATGGCCCGGTGTCCTGGGCGAAGGGGTGACCGAAGGGCTGTGCGCCAGATGCCTCATGGTGCAGGGCCTCAAGTTCGCCTCGACCATCGCGGCGCCCGGCGCGGCACCGCACGGCAACGATCTGCCCCGCGACTTCGGCGAATACGAACTGATCGAGGAAGTCGCCCGCGGTGGCATGGGTGTGATCTATCGGGCTCGGCAAAAAAGCCTCGACCGCATCGTGGCGGTGAAGATGCTGCTCTTCGGTCCGCACGCCAGCCCTGAATACGTGAAGCGGTTTCGCGCGGAGGCCTCCACGGCTGCGAGTCTCCAGCATCCTAACATCGTCGCCATCCACGAAGTGGGCGTGCAGCAAGGCGAGCACTACCTGGTGATGGACCTGGTGGACGGCCCCAACCTGGCGAAGTTCGTCAAGGACCAGCCGCTGTCGGCCCGGCGCGCGGCGGGTTATCTCAAAACGGTTGCCGAAGCCATCCATTACGCCCACCAACGCGGCATCCTCCACCGCGATCTCAAGCCGTCCAACGTGCTCATTGACTCGAATGACGAGCCGCGCGTGACGGATTTCGGCCTGGCCCGCCGGCTGGACGGCGATTCCAGCCTGACGCTTACGGGCCAGGTGCTGGGTTCGCCCAGCTACATGCCGCCGGAGCAAGGCGCGCCGAGCCGCCATAAGGTCAGCCGGCGCACCGACGTCTATTCGCTCGGGGCCATGCTCTATCACCTGCTGACGGGCCGTCCGCCGTTTGTGGGTGAAACCGTCAGTGAAACGCTGGATCAGGTGTTTCGCCGGGAACCGGTATCGCCCAGGTTGCTGAATCCCGCAGTGCCCCGCGACCTGGAAACCATCTGCCTGAAGTGCCTGGAAAAAGAGCCCGCCCGTCGCTACCCAAGCGCTCAGGCGCTGGCGGATGAACTGGGCCGCTTCTTGCGCCACGAACCGATTCTCGCCCGCCCAGTAAGCCCGCCCGAGAAACTGTGGCGCTGGTGCCGGCGCAAACCGGTGCTCGCGACGCTTATCCTCCTGGTGCATGTGGTGGGCGCGATGGGGTTGGCGGGCATCCTGTGGGAATGGCGCCAAGCCCAGCGTAACGCGACGGCCGAGCGCGTCGAACGGGAGCAGGCGCAGGCACTGGCTTACGCCTCCGCCATGTTCTCGGCACAAAAGTATGTCGAGGCAGGCAATTTGGGGCAGGTGCGACGACTCTTGGATCGCCATCGACCCGCTGTCAACGGGCCAAACTCCGAACACTCCGTGCTCCACACTCGGCACTCCGCAATAGATTTGCGCGGTTGGGAATGGCGCTATCTGTGGCAACGCTCGCGCGGGGACGACCTCATCACCCTCCGGCACGGTCAGGCTCAAGTGGATGGCATAGCCTTCTCGCCCGATGGCAGGTTTCTTGCCAGCGGCGACAATCAAGGCACCATCCGGATGTGGGACTGGGCCAAAACGCAGCAGGTCGCGTCCGTTTCCTGGTCGACTACAACCGACGTGCTGCAATTCTCCCGCGACGGTCGCTGGTTGGCGAGCTCGGGGTTGCGGCACGGTGTGTGCTTATGGGGGTGGAATCCACCGGTGCTCAGGCCGCTTCTCACGCCCTTGACTGACGCTACCGTGGAAGGCTTTTGGCTGGGAGACTCCGAGCTGATCGCGGTGGATCTGGACCGTCAACTGCGCCTGCGGTGGAGGCTGCCCGCCGGCCAAGAACTCGATCGCGGGCCCGTGGTAAGCGAGATCACCTTTGCCGAGGAGCCTTGGTCGGTTTTCTCCCCCGATGGCCGGCTGCTGGCCACCAGCACGAACAACTCGATACTGCTGTGGGACGCTCATACCGGCGTGCAACTCCAAGCCCTCACCAACCACGCAGCCCTGGCGCACCCGCTGGCCTTCTCGCGCGACGGTCGGGTCCTGGCCACCGGCGACTTCAACGGCGGGCTGAAGTTGTGGGATGCCGAAACGTGGCAGGAGCGGGCCAGCACCAATGCCCACCAGGTCATCACCGAACGAGCCGACTTCTCCCCCGACGGCAAACTATTGGTGACTTGCAGCTACGACCACACACTCAAGCTTTGGGGGGTTTCCCCATTTCGCGAACTCGGCCCGTTGCGCGGCCACCTGGCGGAGATCTATGACGTACGTTTCTCGCCTGACGGCCAGTGGATCGCCAGTGCCAGCGCCGATGGGACGGTGAAACTGTGGCGCCCGATGGTAAAGCCGCCCGAAAGCCACTCCCGAGGCCTGCCGCCGGATCTACGGGTGTGGTCGCTGGCACCGGATGGACAGTGGCTCTTGCTGGTATTCGCCGACCACACGTTCAGCCTCTGGGACCTTAGGGATGAGACCTCGTGGCCCGGTGCACCCCGGCGGCCGCTCGGCGCTTCGAACGTGACCGCCGCGGTGGTCTTCGCCGGAGGCCAGAGACTGGCGCTGGGACACAACGATGGCCGGCTCACCTTACACGAAGCTGACACATGGCGGGTCACGCGTGAGTTGAGCGGGTTGGACGCGGCGATCACCGCCATGGGCTGTTCCTTGGATGGGCAAACCCTGGCCGCCCAGAGCGCCGATCACCGTATGAAGGCGTGGCGCTTGCCCGACGGCGCCGAGGTGGGCAGTTTTGCCCGGACCAATCATCACATGTTCGAGCGCGTGCCGGTCTCGCCGGACGGTCGCACCGTCGTCACCCTGGGCTTCAGCGGCACCGTGGAGTTCTGGACGTTGCCGGATCTGCGCCCGCGCACACTGAAACTGAGCGAAGCGATGTATGTCACAGGAGTTGCGTTTTTCCACGACGGCCGAGTGGCGACTTGCAGCGTGGACAAGACCGCCCGCATCTGGGATTTGGCGACCCCGAATCAGCCGCTCTCGATGATGTACTCGGATCTCACTGGTTTCCGCTCCTTGGCCCTGTCCCCGGACGAACGGCGCCTCGCCGTGGGCGACGACATCGGGCGGCCCGGAAAGGTCAAGGTGTTCGATTTGGCGACCGCACAAGAGGTAGCGGTGCTGGCCGGACACAAGGAATCCATTCTGGACGTAGCGTTCTGGCCGGATGGTAATGCGATTGTCGCGGTCAGCCGCGACGCCGTTTCCGTGTGGCGCGCGCCCTCGTGGGGGGAGATCGAAGCCACAGAAAAACGCGCCGCGAGCGGCCCGTAGCTTCCGACTGCGGGCAGTAGAGCCGCCTGCCCCCTAAAATGTAACCATCCGGTAAACCCGCATAGGAGCGCGGCCTTTAGGCCGCAGGAACGTGCGAATGCAGAGGCCCTCTGGAGAACCCGGCGCTTGGCCACATTCGACATTGCTGCGGCCTAAAGGCCGCGCTGCTATGACTGTGTCTGCTCTAAAATTTCCTGCAAGGTTCACGCCCGCTTCCTGAAGAAGCAGGATGAGACAACAATCAAAACACATCAACATGAACACGAATATTAACCATACAGCACTGGCAGTCCTCCTTGCGGCAACGCTGACCGGGCTCGGCCAGCCGGTCATCACCAAACAGCCTGGCAACCGGATGCCTTACGTTGGCAGTACGACAAACTTCAGCATCACGGTCAGCGGCTCGCCGCCGCCGACTTATCAATGGCGCTTCAACGGCGCTGATCTGCCCGGTAAAACTAATAGCACTCTGGGCCTGAACAGCGTACAGTTCACGAATGCAGGGCCCTATTCAGTGGTGGTGAGCAACGACGGCGGTTCAGTCACAAGTGAAACGGCCTGGCTGTCCGTGCTCCCCACCAATGTGGTCAATCTCGGCGACCGAGAACTGCGCTTCGGCGAGCTTTCCACCAGCCTCGTCTGGGTGGCCCCCCGCAAAGACGACGCGGGCCAGAGCCTGACTGGCGATGGTCTGACCCTATTCTACAGTTCCACGGCCCAGGGTGGCTCGGGCGATCTGGATCTCTGGATGGTCACCCGACCTGCGCTTGACTCCACCAATTGGAGCGCGCCGGTCAATCTCGGACCCACCGTCAACAGCTCGGAGATCGACGAAAACCCCAGCCTTTCCCCGGACGGCCTCTCACTCTACTTCGACAGCTTGCGACCGGGGGGTCAAGGCGGCTACGATATTTGGGTCGCGACCCGGCCTAATCGGAACTCTGCCTTTGGCACGCCAGTCAACCTGGGGCCGCACGTCAACAGCGCCTACGACGATGGCATCCCGATTGTCTCTGCGGACAACTGCACGCTCGTTTTCACTTCGATCAACCGGCCGGGCGGGCTGGGCGACTACGATGTCTGGATGAGCACCCGGGCCGACCCGAGCCTGCCTTGGGGACCGGCGACCAATCCCGGCGCGCCGATCAACAGCACTGACGGCGATTTCCCGGTGGCGCTCTCGCGCGACGGCTTGCTGTTGTTCATCAAGTCCTGGCGCCCTATCACGGTAGGCCCTGAGGAGGCCGCCATTTATGTCTGCCGGCGTTCCACTCCCACGCAACCCTTCGGCCCGCCGGTGGTGATCCGGCCGATCCTGGTTATCGGGTCCGGCGGCGCGGACTACTGTAGCCTCTCGGATGACGGCACAACGCTGTGGGTGGGAAGGTACAAGACGGTGTATCCGGATTGGCCGCAAGTCCTGCAACTCAGCGTTACGGCGCTCCCGCAGTTGACGGCGGCAGGACGGGGTGCGAGCGGCGAATATCAGTTCGACCTCCTCGGGCGGCAAGGAGCGACCTACGAGATTCAGACTTCGTCGGACTTGAGTACATGGACGCCTTGGCTGACCACCAACCTAACCGATCGCCTGCGGCTCTCCGATCCGATGCCGGCCCCGGAAGGCCGCCGTTTCTACCGCGCCTTGAGCCACTGAGGGACAGTTGCAAACCAGCCGCTAATGAGCGAGATAATGCCAATCCCATGAAGACGACCAATATAAGAGCTGGATCGTTCTGCGCTAAACCTGCCCGGCCCGCCGATGCGGGACGGGTCGGCGGGCGCCCCCGGCAAAGCCCTCGGACGCCGTGGCTGGGCTTCACCCTGATCGAGTTGCTGGTCGTCATTGCAATTATCGCGATCCTCGCCGGGCTGCTGCTGCCCGCTCTGGTGAAGGCAAAAATGAATGCCCAGGGAATTCAATGCCTCTGTAACCAGCGGCAACTGTCACTGGCGTGGCTGATGTACGCCCACGATAGCCGGGACTCGATTCCTTATGCCAGCCCTGACAATGATACAGGCGATCACAGCAAGG
>Ga0335079_10005851_pt1 | contig 14071 bp, 18 predicted proteins | sample Lox_Sample_33_FD_206719 | JGI IMG/M metagenome (GOLD analysis project Ga0335079, IMG submission 206719) | Soil microbial communities from Loxahatchee National Wildlife Refuge, Florida, United States - Lox_Sample_3.3 | ecosystem: Environmental > Terrestrial > Soil > Wetlands | place: USA...
TTACTTCTAAACCTAATTCCGCTGCGATCACCGTTGCTAGGTCGTAGGCCACCCGAAAATCAGGCAAGAATCGTGGGCTAAGCGTTGGTTTCGCTTCGTCTAAAACCGCAAAGAATGCTTGGCTCGCGAGCTTTCCGGCATCTGACGATTCAAGTGCAATGCCTTCATGACAGTCGGCCAGAAGATCAATCAGATTGAGAGTTATACGATCGATTTCACTTAAATGGTATAGAAAGAAGATGCGCTCCATCGGGGTCAATATGAATGGGTTCCACAAGCTTCCGTCACTGCCAAAGAACTGGTCGGCGCTGGCGGGTAGCAAAGCTCGGAGCAAAGGCTTTCTGCAAAAAAGGGACCATCTCACTAAGAAACAACGAAGCTACTTGATGTCGTGCGTAAGGCAGAGAGACACAGATTTAGAAACTTTAGTCAGTTCGGAACTCACTAGGCGCGGCATCAGCTTCAAAAAGCATTTGAAGACTCTTCCGGGAAGTCCGGATCTCGTCTTGATGCGTGAGCGCATAGGCGTGACCTTCGAGCTCCGCATCGATGGAAGCTTGCGGCGATGCTGCCTTTGGACGAGGCGGAGGTCAGAAGGCAACTTTCCTCGCAGCCCGGTCTCCTCGGGCAGTACGACGCGGCCACAGCTGAGCAACGTAAGCTTTGGTCGTCTCCGTTTTTTCTCGACGCTTTTCTGAGGAACGGCCTGAAAGGCGAGGACAAAAGCTCGACGTTTTCATCATTTTTTGCAACTGTGCCTCTCTCCCGTGAAGAACTTCAGTCGCTTGCTGATGCTGCCTTTGAACTTTATAAGAATCGCGGAAGCAGAACATTCCCCGCGAACGAACTAGAAGAGAAAACGTCGGTCGAATTGGCAAACCGTCTTGAAGCTGCTGGCGTCATCAAACGCAGTGGGGATAATGCGTACTTCACACATCATTTAGCGCACGATTATTTGGCCGCCACCTCCTTAGTAACTAAGCCCCGCAAATGGAAACAACCCTGTTTCGATGTGATCAGCTTCGCTGGCAGTTCATTCGATTCGCTAGCCATGATGTTGGAGCAAATTAACACGGCTGCAGCGGCCGAACGGCTGGTTAGGGCACTTTTTGATTGGAATCCATACGCCGCTGCGTATTGCCTCGCGGAACAAAAGCGCGAAGGTGTCCTTGGTTTCGAAATGAGGGTTGTCATATTCGCGATGATGGCCGAGCGAAGGTTTGATTTAATCGACGCGACTGCGCGTCGAGCGTCAGACGCTTTGCGTCTTTCTTCGACAGAACCCGCAAAACACCTGATGGCAGCCCAATCACTCGAAAATGTCTTCGAGTATGTTCGCAACATCGACTCGGCGGAGAATTGGTTTTCCGATTGGCGACATCTTTTCACCACTCCGCGTTCCGGAAGATTAGCCGATTCTTCAGTTCGACACCTCACATCCGACGACTCGGTGGTGGGTTGGACAATGTCTAACGTCCTGAAGCGCGTCAGATTATCGAACTCACAGCTTAAGCTTGTTCGTGGATTCGTGAGTCACCAACGAGATGTCGTGCGGTGGAGGGCGGTACACGTGTTGGGAGCGTTCCCTTCGTCCTCAAATCTAGTCGTCCTGACCAGCGTTTTTGACCGAGATAAGCACCCATGGGTTCGATTGGGGGTCGTTCGTTCACTCATTGAGATGGCCGCCCGGGGACCAAGCGATATCAGGAAGCGGATCTTTTCGAGGCTTAAGTCGCGGCTAAAATTGATCGTTCAAGACCAGCTCAGTCGCAAAGAGTTGGAATCCGTGTTGCTCGTCTCGAAAGTGAAGAATCGAGTCGAGTGGATCGACTACGTATCAGAAGTCCTTCGAGATCTCTACGACCAAGATACTGGACAGGAGGCGAGGGAACGCTTTGAGCGAATCAACAAGAAATTCAACGAGACCTACGCCTGAAGAAATATTGCAGATTCTCGACAAACTCTCGCCATTCGCTTGGCACGTTAGAGAAAACGCCATCGTTCTAGGTAAAACAAGAGTCGGCTGTGCCGTGATTTCGGTGAATGGAAAAATATTCTCTGGTTGCAATATTGAGCATCGCTTTCGTTGTCATGACGTTCACGCAGAAATAAATGCATTGACGACAATGGTCGCTGGGGGAGAAAAGACCGCTAAGGTCGTTTTAATAGCTGCCGATCGTAGTAGGTTTACACCTTGTGGCGGATGCTTAGATTGGATAATGGAATTGGGAGGCAAGGATACGGTAGTTGCTTTCCAAAATTCTCCAACTAGTGAGTTCCGCATCTTCAAAGCAAGTGAACTGATGCCTAACTATCCAGAGTAGAGTGCCGAGTACGGCAGACCCGAGGTGAACATTGTCTTTGGGGGACACCTTCGATTAACAGATGGATGTTGAACGCCAAATTCCGGCAATTTCTGACCTTCAAAATCAAGTGGTTATGGTGCTGCGGGGAGTGGGGGTTTTTCGAACGCGGGGCGGAGAGCCGATTTAGCGCCCGAAGCGAGCCAGCTGGGCATGCGGTCGTGCAACTGCCGCTGCTCAACGTTTCGGATGCCGGATCAGAGTTCTCTGGGTTTGAGTTCTCACGCTGGTGACGGTCAGCAATGCCAGCTCATCGAGCAGGGCCAGCAACCAACCCGTCAGGGAAGGTTCCGCGATACCCGGGTTTGACGAACCGCAAAATCACGGTGTCGTCGTCCTCAGCGAAGTCCAGGCTTATCGGGGCCAAGCCCTCCTCAATCGCCCGCCGCAGGCTTTCCACGGTAAAGGGTGACAGGCTGTGCAGGAAGACATCGCTGCGGACGGCGACCGGCTGGCGGTTCAGGAGCTTGGCGCGGCGCTCAGGAGGGTAGTTGCGTCTTGCGTTCATCCGTTTCTCCATACATAGAGACTCGTATTCCCAGGATTGACGGGATTAGCGAGCGTGACGAGGCGTCGCCCTAAGCAATTCGGTTGATCAGACTGCGGTGTAACAGCTGTTTTGGGTCGATTTTCTTTTGGCACACATGCGCATTCAATCCGGAGCACGACGGTCACAATTCGATTCTTACGTACTTTCCAGAATTCTTACCCCGCGCCCCGCCGAACACGATCCCCGGCAGGTGCAGCTGATGGCAGTCTCCTTCCGAGGAATCGACGAGTTTCTTCCATCTCCCCGCGCTCACCACGATTCGCCCGTTCAGGAACACGCGCCGGCGCGAAGCCTTGAAGGCGAACCTTCTCCCACGATGCCGCACCTTTTGCTCCGCAGATCCCTGAATGCGTTCTGCGAGTCGGCGCGAAATCGGGGCCGTCACGACGAGGACCGCATATTGACTGTTCTTTTCCCGAATTTCCTCCGCCACGGATTCGATCTTCCTGCTTTGTAACCACGTCGCTTCGGTAACGACATCAATGATCAGGCTGTTCTCCGGCGGTGGGAACTTTGGCGGAAACAGGCTGGGATTCGTCGGGCCATCCTGACCCACGCCAGTGCAGATCGTGAACCCCATCCCGCGGTCTCGCAAGGCGCTCATAGCGCGGTCGCGGAACTCCGGCTTGTCTTCTGTGTAGATGCGGTGCAGCAGGTACCGCCTGGGTCTTTTCTCCACAATCATAGCGACCGTCAGGATTTCACACCCGTGCGGGTTCGGCCAGCGCCGTCTTTTCTGCGGTGCACTGAAGGTTACTGATGAACTGGTTTTTTCTTCTTCGCCGGGAGCCGCGGAAGCCGGACTTGCTCGGCGACATCAATTCGCTGCCAGCCCAAACCCCGGCCGGGCCCGGCCGGGCCTGTCGCACTACAGCACAGGATAGGTTTCCCCTCGACTCGCGGTCGGCGTGCAGCCTACCTTCTTCGCCATCGCGACAAACTCCGGGCCGTGGTCGGCGCCACCTCCGAGGAGGGCATGGGCGATTTCGTGGCGAACGATCTCGTCAACTAACTCAGGGGAATCGGCGTAGCCGCCATTGACCCAGATCAGCTTGTCGCTAAAGTAGCAGCGCCCGTAGCTGCCACGAATGTCGTCCTCGTCGCCGAGGTCGTCTTCTTCATAGACGACAACGACTTTCCAGTTTTCCAGCCCGAACTGGGAAAGCAGGGCCGCGGCTCTCGTCTCGACAGCGCGAATCTCACGAGCGAGTTTGGTCAAGTCGATGTCGTATTGCGTGTCCATGGTACATTCGCTCGAGTTCTCACAGATATTCTTCGACCGGCCCGATGCCGCTTTCTTCCGACTTTTTCGAAGGTTCTTATGATCGGTGGCGCCCCGCATTCTTCCCCTTCTGGCCGACTTTCGAACCCGTCGAACCGAATCACTTCGTCGTCGGAAAGGAGCACACCTCTGAAGGTGAGCGTCTTGGCCGCCACCTCGCAGTGGACGAGAAGAGCGTCGGTGGCCTTGGCGAGCATGGCTAAGCGGGCGTGACCGCCGCAAGGTTGTCCTTGCTAGAGATGAGGGTCTCCTGCGAGAACAGCGTTCGCTCCTTGCACTTGGGGCAAGGAGCGTTGCGTTCCTCGGCGAGGACTTTCTCAAGCGTCAGTTGCCCACGCTCGGTGAACTTGATTTCCGCTTGGCAATGGACGCACCGGAATGTGGCCTTCTTGGGCTTCGGCTCGTCGTCCTCCAGGACCAACGAGAACTTCTTGGACGCCGGAATGTCGTCTGCGTCGATCTCGCCCTCGGCGAACACTCTCACTTCCTCTTCGGCCCGCGCCGTCCGCTTGCGGCCACGCAAGATGTTCTCGAGTTGCTCCCGAAGGGTCTTCCCGTCGTGCGGCTCCGCCTCTAGGCGGTAGCGCAAACGGGCGATGGTCTTCGACTCGCCCTTCCAGGAGCGGGACAGGAAGAGCTTCGCCACGTCCCGCAGGGCAGGACGCCAATCGCCAAAGCCCTCGGCTTCGGAACACTCGGCCAGGATGTCGAGGACGCCCACGGCGTCAAGGACATCCGCGGACCCATCCTCGAACTCGCAGGACAAGAAATCTTTGACTTCCAAGGCCTCCCATTTTTTCTTTTGGGACAAGGCAGCCCAAGACTTCCCAAGACCTACATTCCCTGGCGTGGGGGAAGAGACGGCATCCCGCTCGCCGGCGGCGTCGTTCGTTTCGTTCGCCTCGTTCCCGCCCCCTTCCTTTGGGTCAACTTCAGAACAACAGACGGGCGGTTTTTGCCCGTCGTGATAGATTGGGTCTACTTCTTGGCGGGGTTTTACCGTGGCGGTATTTTGCCCCCCATCCGGGGCGGGGTTTTCCCGCTGCGATGTTTTGCCGCCACGAGAAAAGTCCGTGGAATACTTCTCGACGGGAACCTTGAACCGTCCCTTGTTGTCGCGCTGCGAGATCGTGGATAGCAATCCCTTGTTCCGCAACGATTGCCGCCCGTCCTTGACCGTGTCAATGTGAAGGCCGGTTTCCGCCGAGATGACTCGCAGCGACGGATAGGACTCGCCGTCTTTGTCCGAATGCAGGACGTGGCAGAGATACACTTTTAGTTCCGCGCCCGTGAAGTCCTTTAGGTGCTCACGCAGAGCGTTGGGTACTTTCGTCCAGCCCTTTGCTTTACTCATGATTCGTACCTTTTGCCTTGCTTGCCATTTGGTGTGAGGGCACCACGTACCGCGAGGAACAATGGCGAGGGCGGTGGTACGAAACCGCCCTCCGATGTGCGGGGCACATCGCCTCGATATAAAGTACTCAAAAGTCCGAAAACTCGAGCGCTGCGTTCGCCATCCGCGCTGCACTGGGCCGGACGGCATAGTCTCCCTGCCGTTCGATCAGATGCTCGAGGATCTGCCCCCTGGTCCTCCGGCAGCCAAGGGCCACCAGCTCACGCGATCCAGCCCGCGTCGGCGCGCGAACTCCCGCACGATCTCGTTGGCATAGAAGTCCGCCGGCCTCTCATCGGCTGGCGGATCGCCAGGATCCACTGGCTCGGACGGGTTCTCCATCTTCATCTTGCCGAGGTCGCCAATGTCGTTGGCCTTTGCCTTCGCTCTTGCTCCCGGTCCGGTAAATCCGATAGCGCAACCCGTTGAGCGTCATTCCGCCGATAAACATCGCCTCAACCGGAATTACGGAGCAGGCGTTGAAGGCGTCGCGCAGGTATCGCGGCGCCCCCGAAAGCAGGTATTAACGCCGCCGCAACTTGACGTTGTGGGGAATCCTAGGGATTCCTTCCCCATCGCTAGGGGTCACGTCAGTCATTTTCTTTCTCTCCTTCCGGCACGCGAAACCATTGCACGCGGCCGTTCGAGGCGAACTGTTGACGTTGCGCCCAGTGGTCCCGGCAGAACCGGACGTCGACCATCCGCCGCTCACGGCCCGCCTCGTCGTCGCCGTGGGGATCGAGCGGCAGCCGCGCCGATTCAACGGCCAGCTTCCCGCACGTCTCCCCCGTCTTCTCATCGACGACGACCATGCACCGCTTCTGCCCGACATGAAACATGGTTGGCTCTCCTTCAGAATCTGTAGGCGTCTCCGGGATCATCAAGCTGTCGGATTCCGCCATTCCGTGTGACGACCGCCGTCACGCCGCCCCATGCGTACTTCCGCTTGTCCGCGAGGTAGCTCGCCATCATCGCGCGGAGATCGGTGAAGAATGCGTAGTGCTCCGCGCACATGGGCACGTCTCCGTCACGCGTCTCTACCGATCCGATTGCGGCCTTGCCGCACCGGATCGCGGACCGGACGTAATCGCCGGAGGCCAAGGACGGCGGCACGTCCATCTCAACGTCCGGCTGCCCGTCCTGGACGACGATTATGTGGAACACTTCGCACGTACGCTCTAGTAACTCGCTCACTGTTACTCTCCTCGTCTGATCTGAACCGCAAACCTCACATGCCGGCTTTCTTGGCGTCGTTGGTCGCGTCCGCCAGCCAGGCCGGCTTCTGCAATTCGTCGAAGATGAACGCATAGCGCGCCATGGCTCAAGCCTCGGGTTCGATGTTGATATCCTTATTGGAACCCTTTAGGGGTGGTAGAACCGAAAGCTCTGCCTCCCGCACCTGCTCGTTGGTGAGCCGAATGATCAACCCGTGCTTTTCGAGCATTGCGAGCTGCTGCGCGGCCCACTCCGGGGTCTCCATCTCGGCGTGCCACGCCGCTACCTCCGCCTCGATCTCCACTGGCTTGCCGTCCTCGTGCTTGGGATATTTCCATTTCGGATCTGAATGCAGCAGGCGGAAGTGATGCGCGATCCGCTCGGGAGTGCCCGACCAGATTTCGCTGCCGTAAAAGGCCGCAGGCTCGTCCTTCTCGCGCAGGCTCCATGCAAGAGGGTCGTGGTCTTGCACGGCCTGCGTTACCATGGCGGCCAGCGCCATAGGCATGTTGGCGCACTCCTCCAAGGTGACGACCTCCGAGTCGTGGAGCACCATGAGCTTGTGAGGGCAAGCCGTCATGGAAAACACCGGGGTCTCGGTGCCGGGGTTGATGTTGAATCTGAAATGCAGGAGTTCTCTCATGCTATTCCTCCTCCCAATGCGGCGTGCCGTGCTTGAGCACGGATTCCCATTTCGCGTCGGTCAGTTGGTCGTACATCGATTGGTGCACCCAATTAGGCATTGCTAAGTCTCCCTAAGCAGCATTCTTCAGGCGTAGGCCGCGGCCTATTTCGTCGACGCCATCTGATGCGCGGTCCGGATCACGCGTGGTTGCCGCGCGAGCCTGCAAGAACGCCCCGGCCTCCCAGATAGTACCGACCAGCCAACAGACGACCGGACGTTTTTTCGTTCGCCCCCCGATCACATGGCCAGTTGAGTCGCAGCATGGCGCGCATCGCTCGATGTCGTTGGTGCGTCGGCCCCATCAAAGGCCAGCTCGCACCGCAGCCGCGCTGCCGCCTCATCGACGATCCAGCGTTTCTCCGCTGCAGGGAGATGCTTGATGATCGAGATGGTCCCCCCGACGATCTGGCGCACGGTCTCTTCCTTTGACCAGGCTTCTGATTCGTCGATCGGCGAGCCTGATATCGCGAACGACGGCCTTGAGTCCGTGTTTGTCGTTTGGCTTGACGTTCGCTGGGATCGTTTCTGAAGTTTTCGGCATTCGGCGCTCACCTTGCCCAGTTTGTGCTCAAGTGCAGCGATCTTCCTGTCTGCTTCCCGCTTCTCGGTCGCCATAATCTTTTGCAGATCTCGAACTGCATCCTTTTTGACTTGGTCGATATTCGCTTGGGTACCATTGGCCAAATGAGTCGCTGGGGCCTTCGATGCACGATCGTTGGCAGCTTCGAGCTGTTTCACGTAAGCCTCCAGCCGCTTGTTCTTAGCCTTTTCCTCTTCGAGTTCCTTCAAAGAGGGCCGTGCCTTTACTTTGCGGCCCTTCCGCCCTCCAGGGTTGTCGTTGAGAATGTTTCGTACTTGGCGTGCGGTGATTTCGAGCTTGTCCGCGCAAAGCTGGTCAAAGTTCTTGTGGCCAAGGTACGGCTTCCTGACCTTTTTGCATTCGGCGAATCGTCGCTTCATTTCAGCGAGGAAATCTTTTGCATACGCTCCTGCTTGCGCGTGGATCGTGCATGCGTTCTTCGCCATGAAGAGCAGCTCCGAATCCTTCATGTTGCTCAGGATGGCCTGGTCAATCGGCGGAGCCGAAAAAGTCGGAAGCGCGCTTCCGACTTTTGGGTCGACCTTTGCGATCGCGGTCGAGGCCGAAGGCTGATTCCCAGACGCCAGCGACATGGGGGTTCCTTGTCCCGGTTGAGACTTGAGGTCCTCGGTCGTTTGTTTCGTTTTTCGATGTGTCACAATCCGCCGCGCGCTCATGTCGCCTCGCTTTCTTCCTCGAACGGCACCGACAGCCTGTCGCCGCAGCTGGCAACCTGCGTCTCGACCACTTCCCACTTCCAGGCCGGAACAGGAAGCAAGCCGTCCCGCGACTGCCGAGTGTTCGATCCCATCTGCCGAATTGTGTTTTTCAGTCCAGCGCCTATCCACGCAGGCATGCGCGAGAGCGACTTCAGGCTGGCCCAAGGCTTCAGATGGCGGGTGTCAACGGCGAGGCGTACGACGTAGCGCGGCTTGATCGCTTCGACACACTTATCTCGGCGTCGAGACAGCGCGTCAAGGCCCACTGCTTCGCTTGTATGCGGTTTCATCGGAGCGGGCGGCGGGAGTCAAACCCGCGTTGCTGCTGGCTCTCGGTGAGCCGCGTCCGCTTACTACTCCATTAGATTACTTGAGATATTCCAAAAAGTCCAATGCGCCGATCAGGGCTAAGTAGCCTCCCTTGGCGCGGCGCCGCCATGCTCATCTACTGACTTGGGATCTTATCGCCCTGCCCGAGACCCCGGGATTTGAAGGGTCTTTGGAGTCCAGGGAGTGAAATGGCTCGCTAAGCGCCACGAACACTTGATGGGCGCGTGGCTCCTTCCGGGGCCCTGTGGAAGCCCCGGATTTTCGTCGAGGCATTTTCGAGCTAGGCTTCATGCCGTCCTTCGCTGATCAACTGCTCGATACGTTCAGGATCGAAGCGCAACACATAACCGAGCTTTACTTTGGGGAGCTTGCCAACCTCAGCCCACTTATAGACGGTGTGGACACTGATACTGAGACGATCGGCCACTTGCTTTACTGTAAGGAGCTTTTTTGTGGTCGTGCACACGGACACGAGTCTCTCCAGGTCCCATGTGCAACTGTTCAAGGAAGCACTACCGGTGAGGGAGCAAACCGGGCGAGCCGTCTGTTTCTCGGCCTATGTCAGAGCGGCGCTGGATAGACGTCCTGCTCATCCAGCACAATTTCATAATACTCAGCCTCTACCAATCTTGTCCGACTAATCTCCGGTTGCATAACGATTATCCTCACGGTTCGCCGACTCCCGCGCACGCTTGGACTCAGCCTCCAGCCACGCCGCATACCCCATCGTGACGTTAACGTCGGTATGACCGGCCCACTTCTGAACCGTGCGGATGTCCTCGCCATCACGAATTTTGTTCGTGATGAACGTGTCACGAAAACGATGTAGCTTGGCATTCGAGACACCGGCCTTTTTGGCGACCTTCTTGATCTGGCGCAGCAAGTGCCCGTCCACTCTCCCATTGTCCGCGGCAAACGGGCGCTCGCCCGGCCGCGCGAGAAGTTCAGCGAGGAGTCTTTCGCTGACGGGGATGTCTCGCACGCTCTCCTCGGTCTTTGGGTACCAAAGGTTTCCGCGCTGGCGGCACTCAGGGCAATCCGTGCAAGGCTTTGGCTGGACTTTGACCACCTTACGTCGGGAGTCCAAATCGGCCTTGGTCAAGTGAGAGATCTCCTGATCACGCCCACCTATTGCGACAAACGTGCGGATTAGAAGGTTGGTGCTTCCTTCACTGTTCTTCAGCAAGGATCTCATCTCGGTATCTGTGTATGGCTCGGGTGGATTTTCCTTGTATTTGGGCCAGTCTTCTTTCTTGAGCTTCAAGCGGATTTCGTGTTGGTTAAAAAACGTCACCACGCTCATCATCATGTTGTCCACGGTTTTGGGCGCATATTCGTCGTTTTCAAGGTTGCTCTTATACAGGAGCACGTCGTCGCGATTAAACTCGTCGAGATATTTCTTGTGAGGGCTCACCGCTGCGAAAATTTCGAGGTTGCGTTTCTTGCCCGAGATGCTTCGCAGCGGACGCTTACCAAGCCGCAAGCGGTCGAGATACTTCTCAACGGCCTCGGTGAAGAGAATGCGATCCACGGCGGGCGAGACTGGCTCAGCGGTACGAATCCCCGCCGCCTGCGCTCTGAGCACCAGTTCCTTCCGCTGCGCTGCAGCTGCCGCGGCCGCAGCATCCGTGCCGACGCGGGCAAAATGGCGCTTACCTTCTTCCGTGTACCGCAGGTAGTAAACTCCCCGCACTATTGTTTCGGCCCCGTTGACTAAGGCGACGCCTCGCTTGATACGTCCGTTGCTGTTGACGACCGCCGGAAGGAAAGGGTATTTCCCGTCCACCTTGGCCCGAATCATCACCTTGACCGTGTTCACACCCGCTTCTCCTTCCAGATAGTACTCAGCGGTCGGGAAAAACAAGCGAGCTTCTTTCGCAAGGTGGTAACAGGAGTGGTAACAGAGTCCTGCTCCCATCACAGATTTCTTAGTTTTGTTGGGGAAAATTGCAGGTTTTTTGAATCTGGCGGAGAGGGGGGGATTTGAACCCCCGGTACCGGTTTTAGCCAGTACAACGGTTTAGCAAACCGCCGCCTTAAGCCGCTCGGCCACCTCTCCGCGGAAAAGCGAGGTGTGATGCGGGCGTGTTCGCCAGGCAAGTATAGCATCAAGGGCGCGGAATGAGGTTTCGCAATTCGACAGGCTCGCGCGCCGACGCGGCGCGTTCTTGGGCTTGCGCCTCGACGGAAAAAGCCGCTTGTCCGCATCGGTTTATTTCTGGTCTAAGGTTTCCGGCAGCGCGGGACGGAAACGCAGGAAGACAAGAAACCCGGCCGGATGCGAGCCGTAAGTGGAATCGAGGAACGCGGGCGCGCCATAGAGGGTGAATTGGCCGCCGAGCGCGCTCGAGACGCGCGGGATGAAGCCGAATTCGCGATCGTAGCCCAGCGTGTAGGCTTGCACGCGCGCGAGGAAATGCTCTTCGAATCCGGGGGGAATCGGATTCTCGCCGAGGAGCAGCAGATTCGTGCGGTCGACGTTCTCGATGCGCGTCCACGCATAATTACGGCGGGCGAATTTCAGAGTGCTTTCGGCGAGATAGCTATTGAAGACTTCGCCGCCCGGCAGATCTTCGTTGCGGCCCCACAGGAGCATCGACGCCCAGTTGCCCGCGCCTCCGGCGAACGGCTGGTTGTACGCGATCGAAGCCGTCATGCGAAGCGTGTCTTCATCGGGGAACAACTGCTCGGGGCTGTGCAGGCGCGCGATCGAATATTGAGCGCTCCAGTTCCCCGCGGGATGGACGGTGAGGCGCGTGGACCAGGAATCGATTGCGCCCGCGCCGATGGTCCAGCGATTTTCGTTCGGCTCGCGGCCATGGAAGCCGGAGACCTCGATGCGCGCGATTTTGTAGGTGAGGCCGAGCGTCACGACATCGTCGGAAATGTGCGTCGAATCCTGCAGGTGATGGCCGAGAGTCGCGAGCGGATCTTCGCCGGCAGAAGCGCGGTGCGGATACGCTTCGGGTCCGATCGAAGGATCGCCGACCGGCGCCGCGTAGAACGAAAGCAACGCGTTTTCGCCGAGTTTAACGTCGTAGAGCGCGGCGAGTTCCATGACGAAATTATGCGGATGCTGGCCGTCGACGATGGGATTTCCGAACGCGGTCTCGCCGACCTGAAAGAGCTCGGGATAGCGGCGGTCGGTGACAGTGGCGGGTTCGAGGCTGAACATGGCGCGCGCGGTGAGAGTGCCCGGACCGAGCGCGCGTTGCGCCATCGGCATCAGCCAGCTCGTGCTGAAGACTTTGTCGGCGCCGCGCGGGCCGGTCTGCTGGATGGCGCTGACGAAGGCGGTTCCGTGGAACATCAGCGTCCACGGGCCAGCGTGCGTCATCAGCATCGGGTGAGGCGTCGAGCCGGGCTCAGAGCTCGTGCCGGCACTGGCATGGCCGATCGTTTGGTCGATGAACGAAGTGTGGGCGGTCATATTCATGTTCATGCCGGGCATTGCCGCCAGGTCGGGCGACGTATGGCGCATTCCCGCCATCGATTTGGCGGGCGCAGCCGAGTGAGCGAGGAACTGGGAGCAGGGGCAGCGCTCGCCGACGTCGCAGAGGTGGCGCGCGGAGCCGGCGGCGAGGGCGCGTGCGGCTGCAAGGGAGATGGACGTCAGGAGCAGGAGAACGGCGAAAGCGGCAGGCTCGATTTTGTATCGATTAGAAAGGAGCCCGGTCCTTTGTTTTCTGCAAGTTACGGGCGGTTCTGTTTCCACTTGTGTATCGATTAGAGGTTTCGAGCCGGAGGGCCGGGGCATAGGGAAATGACCGTAGCGGATTGCGAGGCGGGTTGCAACGGGTACTCGCGGACGGGCGAGCGGTGAGCGGGCGTTTGTGTGCACGGGTTTAGCGGAGCGGAAGGCGGGCAGATTAGATTGCGCCTCCGTCCTTTGTTTTGTGTGAGTTAGGGGCATTTCTAATATTCCGGGGATAGATTAGACGAAGAATAGAATGTCCTTGTGCTGCGACCCGCGGGCCGCGCCAACTTTCCTCCATTCATGCACACGTCGACCTCCGCGCCGAAAGCGCACCGGCGCACAAAACCATTATTCTGATTGTCAAGGATAGCTTCTTATATCACAGTTGACCGGCGATTTCAAGACCCAGTACTAGCTGTCGCGATGGGGTTCGGCCCGCAGAACCGCCACTCCGGTGGGAAACCGTCGAACGAAGGATCGGAGAGGGCGCTTCCGAGGCGACGTCTCGGGGAGCGGGCCTGGGTCTTCAGTCACACGTCAGAATGGTCGTTCGGGCTGGAATGACATAGTGCCCGATAAGTCTTAAGGGACAATTCCGGGTTCATCGATCGCAGCTCGTCGCCTCGCCGCGATTGCTTGTACTTAAGGCACGGCCCCCCGGGTGCGGTGGGCGTCCCGCGCCTTATTTCTTCAGTGTCGCGTAGTGAGTCGGAATGACCAAGAGCCTGAAGCTGCCAGCGACCATTGGTCCGCGGCGGAAGCGGTTGGCATTTGGGTTGTTGGGATCGGGTGGAGGCGGCGGACCGAAGTCGGCAGTTACCGAATAAAGCGTGTGAGTTGACGTGTCACACTCCATAGTGCGCGCGCCGCTAGCGGTCTTTACATTACCAAGCACAGTGAACTTATCAGGTGACTCCTCGCGCACGATGGTGATGTCGCCTTCACCCTCAGACGCAAATGCCAGTTTGGCGCCAGGATCAAAGCGCACTGCGTCATTGCCCCTACCTCCGATCGGCAAATTGGCGACGACCTTGCCCGCGTCAGGGTCGAAGACCACCATCACGCCAGTGTTGTTGTCGCCGCCGCCGTGGCAACCAATGAAGATGCGACGCGCCTTCGTGTCCATGGCGTCGCCAGAGGGGCCGGTGCAGGGCGCCAAGGGCCATTGATTGACAACTTTGAGCGTGCGAGTGTCGATGTCTATCAAGAGACTGAGGTCCTCCATGACGTTAAAGAGGTGCCCCTTACCATCCGCCG
>Ga0335079_10005857_pt1 | contig 14066 bp, 17 predicted proteins | sample Lox_Sample_33_FD_206719 | JGI IMG/M metagenome (GOLD analysis project Ga0335079, IMG submission 206719) | Soil microbial communities from Loxahatchee National Wildlife Refuge, Florida, United States - Lox_Sample_3.3 | ecosystem: Environmental > Terrestrial > Soil > Wetlands | place: USA...
CTCTCGATGTCGGTCGAGGAGTTTCGCAGGTTCGTCATTGAAACGGGGGAGACCATGACCAGGGGAACGCCCCGGGGGGGGGACGCGGCGGAGGATGAGACCGTGGAGTCCGTCGCCGCCGAGAGTCCGTCGCCCGAGGAACAGTTGAGCCAGGACGATATGCGCACGCACCTGATGGACGCCATCAACCGCCTCCCGCCGAGGGAGCGGGCCGTCATCGCCCTCTACTATTACGAGGGACTCCGGTTCTCGGAAATCGGCAGCGTGCTGCGGCTTTCCGAATCGCGCGTGTCGCAGGTGCACGCGGAAATTCTCGCGAAGCTCCGCAAGGGGCTCGCGCCGCTGGAGGAGGGCGAGTGATGGACAACGTCCTCTCCCGGACGGCGCTCATGGAGCACATCCTGAGCCTGGTCGACGATCCCGAGTCGCGCGTGAAGGAGCTCGGCGCCGTCCTGGAATGGGATCCGTCGCTGTCGAAGTCGGTGACGCGGCAGGCCGCCCTTTCGTACGGCCTCCCGGTGCCTTCTTGCACGTTGAACCTGGCGCTGGCGCTCCTGGGGAGCAGGGTGGTGAAGGAAACGGTGCGGTTCGCAATCACCCGGCGGGCCACGCAGGACCTGGTGATGGGCGTGTACGACATGGAAGGGACGCGCGCCGGGGCCTCGGCGGCGGATCCCGCACCGGGCCCCGTGCCCGAGCTGCACTGCGGCGCGCTCGAGGAGCAGATCGAGGCGGGACTGGACCTGCTGACGCCCGACATGCGCGTGGTGCTGGCCCTCCACTACTACGAGGCGCTCCCCCTGGCCACGATCGCACGGGTCCTGGGCAGGACGGTGGATGACGTGAAGCATCTGAAGGAGCAGGCGCTGTGCCGCCTGAGCGCGGTCTTCGCCGAGCGGCAAACGGATCAAAGGGAGGAAACCCGGCAATGATGTCACCGGAGCACATCAAGGAACGAGTCCAGACGATCATCCAGCTCCCCGCGCTCCCGGCCGTGGCCATGGAAGTCGTGGAGATGGTCGACAACCCGCGGACGAGCGCGTCGAAGCTCGGGAAGGTGATCTCCACGGACCAGGCGCTGACCGCCAAGGTCCTGAAGATCGCCAATTCCCCCTTCTACGGCTTTCCGCGCAAGATCTCGACGATCGATTTCGCCATCATCGTCCTGGGCTACGACGCGCTGAAGGAGATCGTCATCAGCATCTCCCTCATCAGCTCGCTCCAGAAGAAGTCCGACGGCCTCTTCGAAGCCAAGGCGTTCTGGGACCACGCCATCGCCACGGGTGTGCTTGCCCGCCGCCTGGCGCGCGACCTGGGCTACCGGGTGAGCGAGGAGGTGTTCGTCGGCGGGCTCCTGCACGACATGGGGATCTCCGTCCTGCACCGGTATTTCAAGAGCGAGTACCGGAGGATCGTCGAGATCGCTCGCGAATCCGACCTCACGTTCCTGGAGGCCGAGGAGAGCGTCCTGGGCGTCACACACGCCGACGTCGGCGGCTGGCTCGCCGAGCGATGGAACCTTCCCAAGCACCTCGTGGGCGCGATCAGCCTGCACCACACCCCGGCAAAGGCCGAGGGGAACGAGGACCTGGTGTCGCTCATCCACTGCGCGGACGTCTTCTCCTGCCGCGTGATGAAGCCCCGGGTGGAGTTCGACAAGGGGATCGAGTTCGACCCCGCGGCGCTGCAGCGCCTGGGGCTCACCGACGACGAGTCGGTCGAGCGGTACATTGAAAACTGCACCGCGATCCTCAACACCGACCTGGAGGAAGCCGTGCGGGCGGGAGGCCTCCGATGACGGACCAGACCGGGCGGCGCCCGCAGCGCGAACGGAAGGCTCGGAAGAGCAGGCTGGAGATCCTCGAGGAGGGCCTCCCCCACTTCGAGCAGTTCATCGAGAGCCGCGAGAGCTACATCAAGGCGCTCGAGAACACGATCGAGCTGCTCCGCAGGGAGAACGCGTCCGCCAGCACGAACAACCTGGCCATCCGCAGCTCCATCGACGAGCTCGTGGCGATGCAGCGGATGTCCAATTCCATCAGCACGGCCGCCGAGCCGCGGCAGATCGTGAGCGCGCTCATGGAGCTCACGCAGCAGGTGATCCCGGTGATCGACTCGGACATCTTCCTCTTCGACGGGAAGGACGAGCACCTGGTGTCGCTCGCGGACCGGCCGTCGGGCCGCCTGCACCTGGAGGCGGAGCACCAGAAGGAGGCGGGTATCGTCGACTGGGTGATCGCCGAGAAAAAGACGGTGGTCATCCCCGACCTGGAGCACATGGTCTCCAACACCAGCTCGCGGAACTTCGTGATCGTCCCGCTGATCCTCCGGAGCCGCGGGGTCGGCGTCTACATGATCCACACCGGGACGCCGCAGCAGGAGTTTTCCAACCAGGACATCCAGCTCCTCTCCGTGCTCGCCAACCAGGCGGCCGTGGGCGTGGAGCACTGGCGCACGTACCGCCAGCTCGCGGTGGCGAACGAGGAGATCAAGTCGTCCCAGGCCCAGATGATGCAGGCGGCGAAGCTCGCCGCCATCGGCGAGCTGGCGGCGGGGATCGCGCACGAGATCAAGAACCCGCTCTCCATCCTGCTCCTCCACCTTGACCTGGCCCAGGCGGGGAAGCCGCTCCCCAACTGGATCGAGATGTTCAGCACGCAGGTCAAGCGCCTTTCGGACATCACGCTGCGGCTGATGAACTTTGCGCGGTCGGTGAGCGAGGACGTGTCGATGGTGCCGATCGACCTGAACAGGGTGATCGAGGACGTCGTCGCCATCGTCCACCACGAATTCCGCGGCGAGCAGGTGGAGATCGACCTGCAGTGCGCCGGCAGCCTGCCGCCGGTGCGTGGAAACGCCAATTACATGCAACAGGTGATCCTGAATCTCCTCATCAACTCGCGCGACGCGATGGCGGGGACGGGAGGGCGGGTGACGATCGCGACGGCGGTAGCAGGACCGTCCGTGCGGATCACGTTCGCGGATACGGGCCCCGGCATACCCGCGGAGCTCCGGGACAAGATCTTCAAGCCGTTCTTCACCACGAAGGGGGAGAAGGGGACCGGGCTGGGCCTGGCGATCTGCAGCAAGATCGTCGCACAGCACAACGGGACGATCGCCGTGGCCGGGGGCGCGGGCCCCGGGACGGTCTTCACGATCACGCTGCCTGTCTGGAAGGAGTCGCAGCCGTCATGAGAACCCTCTGGTTGTGCACGCTCTCAATCGTCATCGGCGCCACCTGTGGCGCCCGCGCGACGCCCGCCGCGCCTGATAGCACGACGACGCGCTCCGCTCACGATCTCACGGCGTTGCATGCCCCGAACGATAGTGCGAAGGCGAGCGCCTCGCACAAGAGCGAAACGGTGCGCGCCGCAAACGATAGCGCGCGGCTTCCGCTGCAACGCGCTGCCGTCCGGCGTGCGCAGGCAAGGGTAAAGAAGGAGCCGCCGGTCGACGTGCGCGCTCTTGCTGCTCTCCAGTCTCAACCGGAGCCCGCTTCCCTCGCGCAGGCCGGACCCGGGAGTGCCCGGGCGGCTCTGCCGCTTGTTGCGGTCTCCCTGGCGATCGCCGGGGGCTCGACCGCGCTGATCCTCTGGCTCCTCGCCCGCTCATCCCGGAACCGGCGGCGGACGGCGAGGGCTCCCGCCGCGGCCGCGCAGGCCCCGGCGGTTTCACGCGTCTCCGCGGACGAGGAAGAGCCCTCCGGCGGGCCTGAGGTGGCGCCCTTGGCGCCACAGGCGTCGGCGCTCATGGAAGAGGAGGAAGACGACCCGTTCCGCGGCATCGGGAAGGAGATGCGGGGCGCCCGGGAGGAATTTGCGCTCGCCATGCGGATGCAGGCCTCCCCCTTGGGCGACGGTCTCCGGCGCAGCGCGCGCGAGGCGTGCGGGGAAAACGCCACGGTTGCGGAGCGCGTGAAAATTGCCCGGCGCCTCGGCGTCGGCAGGGGGGAGATCGACCTTGCCCTCCGGCTCCAGAAGCTTGAAACCATCGTACCGGCAGAGGAGGCGGCGACATGATCGAGGGAATCCAGACGGCCGAAACGGCGATGCGCCCGAAGATGCTGCGCATGGACATCATCGCCAATAACCTGGCCAACGTGAGCACCACGGGGTTCAAGAAGGACGAGCTCTTCGTCAGGATGCTGAACGACTCGGCCGCCGCCCAGGCGGATCCAGCCGGGGACGTGGACGGCCTGCAGATCACGCAGGGGATCGATTTCACGGAAGGGTCGCTCCGGCAGACGGGCAATCCCCTCGACGTGGCGATCCAGGGGCGCGGGTTCTTCGTCGTGGACACGCCCGACGGCGAGCGTTACACGCGCAGCGGGAGCTTCAGCCTCTCGCCGGCCGGGAACCTCATCACCGGCGACGGGTCGCAGGTGGAGGGGTCCGGGGGGCCGATCCGCTTCCCGGACATGTCGAGAGTCCAGAGAGCCGACGTGAGCATCACCGAGTCGGGGGAGGTGATGATCGACAAGGAAACCATCGGGAAGATCCGCGTGGTGGATTTCGCCGACACATCGGTCCTGACAAAAGAATCCGCGACCGTGTTCGCCGCCCCGGCGGGGACCCCCCTGATCGAGGGGCCGGCCTCGGGATCGACGCTGAAGCAGGGGTTTCTCGAAGAATCGAACGTCGATCCCGTGCACGAGATGATCGCGATGACGGAGCTTCAGCGCAGTTTCGACACCGACCAGAAAGTGCTCCAGGCGCTGGACGACTCGGTCAGCAAGTCGCTCGAAGTGGGCAAGGTCTGATACTGTCATTGCGAGGGCGCCGAAGCCGAAGGTGGCGCCGCAGCCGCCTGCGCCCGAAGCAATCTGAAATTATAATGGAGGAGAGACCATGAATCGCGCATTGCGCACCGCTGCCAGCGGCATGTCCGCCCAGCAGATGAACGTGGAAATCATCGCCAACAACCTGGCGAACGTCAGCACGACCGGCTTCAAGAAGAGCCGCGCGGAGTTCCAGGACCTGATGTACCAGACGCTCAAGACCAGCGGGGCCTCGCAGAACCCGAACATCCGAGAGCCGATCGAGATCCAGGTCGGCAACGGCACGGTGCCCGTGGCGACGCTCAGGAGCTTCGACCAGGGGACCATCCAGACGACGAACAATTCGCTCGATGTCGCCATCCAGGGAGACGGGTTCCTCCAGGTGCGCCGGCCGGACGGCACGATCGCCTACACGCGCGACGGGTCGCTCAAGCTCTCCGCGGACGGGACGCTCGTGACCGCTGAAGGGTATATCTTCGAGCCCGGCATCACGCTGGGGTCCGATACGGCGTCGGTGACCATCTCGCGTGACGGGGAAATCGACGTCACGACGTCCTCCGAGACGAACCCGACCAAGGCGGGTCAGATCGAGCTGGCGAAGTTCGTCAACCCCGCCGGGCTGCGGGCGATCGGGAATTCCCTCTTCGTCGAGACCCAGGCCTCCGGTGCCCCGATCCCGGGGACGCCCGGCAGCGAAGGCTTCGGAGAAATCATGCAGGGGTCGCTGGAGACGTCGAACGTGGACGTGGTCGAGGAGATGGTGGGGATGATCACGGCGCAGAGGGCCTACGAAATGAACGCCAAGACGATCACGGCGGTCGACGAGATGCTCAGCACCGCCAACGCGATCAAGCGGTGAGCCGTGACGCGCCTGGCTTCCATAGCGTCCCTGGTAATGCTCGCGGCCTTCGCTCTCGGAGCCGCTGCGGCGCAGACCGGTTGGGTCCGTCCCGCGGCGCTCCGCGCGGCAGTCGAAGACTACTGCCGGTCGCTCCCGCACCGGGAGGGGGAGGAGATCGTCCTGGAGTGCCGGGACGTCCCCGACAGCATCCGCGTCCCGGCAGGTCTCCTGCGCCTCAGCGTCGACGAGGGGGCCACGCCGGTCCTGCGCGGTCACGTGCTCTTTGCCGTCGAGGCGTCGGTCGACGGGATCGTGGCGCGGAGGGTCGTCGTGCCTGCGCTGATCAGGACGTTTGACAGCGTGCTCGTGGCCGCGCGGCAGCTCGAGGCCCACGCTGCGGTTGCCCGGGAGGACGTCCGATGGGCCAGGGTGGAGACGACGAACTGGATCTGGAGGCCGGTGGAGGACCCCGCACGCCTTGACGGGAAGCGGACGAAGCGGATAGTCGCCGAGGGGAGTGCTCTCTGCGAGGAGTTCCTGGAAGATGTGCCGGTCATAGAGCACGGGGAGACCGTGACGCTCCGGGCGATCGCCGGCGGCGTTTCCGTGGCCACTGCCGCGGTGGCCCTGGAGGACGGCCGGGAGGGAAGCGTCATTACCGTCCGCGTGGCGCACGCGCACGATCGGGTGCGGGCGCGCGTGACCGGGCCGGGACAGGTGCAGGCGCTCGATGAGTGAACGACTGATGAAAGGACGAGCCATGAAACGGTGTGCACTGGTGCTGCTCGCGTTCCTGGCGTGCGCGGGAGCGGAGGCGCAGGATATGCGCCAGAACGTCATGAAATCCCTCTTCGCCGATCAGAAGGCGGCCCATGCGGGAGACGCGATCACGATTATCGTGGTGGAGACCAACAGCGCGTCCAACGACGCCGCGACGACCTCGAGCAGGGCGAGCAACTTCTCGCTCTCCGGCTCGGGATCGACGGCAAGCTCCACCACAGCGAACCCCGGTGTGAGCCTGGGCCTGGGTACGTCCAACGGCTTCCAGGGCCAGGGGTCCACGTCCACGAAGGGGAGCGTGCAGGCCAAGCTGAGCGCGCGCGTCGATTCCGCGCTCGCCAACGGCAACCTCATGATCAGCGGGAAGCGGGTGATCACGATCAACGGCGAGAAACAGACGATCACGATCTCGGGCGTTGTCCGCCCCTCCGACATCCAGCCGGACAACACGCTCTACTCGTACAACATCGCCGACGCGCAGATCGTCTTCGAGGGGGACGGCATCGTCTCCCGGGCGCAGGGCCCGGGGTGGATCACGAAGCTTCTTCACTGGCTCCTCTAAAGGTGACGCGATGAAACGTGCGCTTATGTGTGCGGTGGCGGCGGCCTGCGCCCTCGGTGCGTTCACGGCCGAGGCGGGGACGCGCATCAAAGACATCGCCTATGTCCAGGGCGTCCGCTCCCAGCAGCTTATCGGGTACGGGCTGGTCGTGGGCCTCAACAACACGGGGGACACGCAGCGGTCCACGTTCACGATCCAGTCAGTCACCAGCATGCTGAAGCGGTTCGGGATCACCGTCGCTCCCGCCGACCTCCGGTTGAGGAACGTGGCCGCCGTCATGGTGACCGCCACGGTCCCCGGCTTCACGAAAGAAGGGGGCCTGTGCGACGTGATCGTCTCTTCCATGGGCGATGCGACCAGCCTCCAGGGGGGGACGCTCCTGCTCACGCCCCTCTCGGGGATCGACGGGACCGTCTACGCGATGGGACAGGGTCCCCTCTCCGTAGGGGGCGTCAGCATCCGCGCCAACGGGAACGAGGTCCGGCGCAACCACACTGCCGCCGGGAGGATCCCGGGGGGCGCGCAGGTCGAAAAGTCCGTGAGCACGACGTTCGGGACCGATTCGACGGTGTCCGTCGTCCTGACGCAGGCCGATTTCACCACGGCCTCCCGGATCGCGGAAGCCGTGAACACGAAACTGGGCAACCGGCTGGCTGTGGCGACCGACGGCTCGACGGTGACGATCGCGGTGCCGAAAGAGTACCGGGGACCCGGGAAGGTCGTGGAGTTCATCTCGCTTGTGGAATTGCTGGACGTGAACCCCGACGTCGTCGCGCGCGTGGTGATCAACGAGCGGACCGGCACGGTCGTGGTGGGGGGGAACGTGAGCGTCCTCCCGGTGGCGATCTCGCACGGCGGGCTGAACATCGATATCGAGTCCGTGCCCGTGGTCTCGCAGCCGGCCCCCCTGTCCCGCACGGGTCAGACCGTGGTGACGCAGATGACGCAAGTCGCCGCGGGGGAGGATTCGTCATCGGTCATGGCATTTAACGGCATGGCGACGGTGCAGGAAGTGGCGCGGGCGCTGAACGCGCTCAAAGTGACGCCGCGGGATATCATCTCGATATTCCAGGCGCTGAAGGAAGCAGGGGCCCTGAAAGCGGAGCTGGTGATCATCTGATGGGCGCAACGGGGAACATCACCGCCCCCCCGGGCGCGGCCACGGGAAACGCCACGGGCGCCTCGACGCTCGACGCGGCGAAAAAGGCGCGTCTCCAGAAGGCGGTGAAGGACTTTGAAGCGATTTTCCTCGGCATGATGATGAAGAGCATGCGGAGCAGCGTGCCGAAGGACGACGCGATCGGCGAATCGTTCGGGGGCGACCTGATGGAATCGATGTTCGACGAGGAAGTGGCGCACCGGATGGCCGGGCGGAGCAATCTGGGCCTCGCGGATATGCTGTATCGATCGATCACGCACGAGCCAATGCCTGCCACGCCTGTGGCGCCACCACAGGCGCCACAGCAGGCGGGGGCTCCCCCGCCACAGGCGGGGCCTGCCCCGACGCAGGCGGGAGCTTCCACGTCTGTGGCGCCGCCCAAGGTGCCGTCACAGGCTCGACAGCAGGCGTCAACGCAGACGGTCACTTCCACAGACCCGGCGGCGAATTCTCCGGCGGCGCCCGCGGCGACGGAGAATTCATCCGCCGGGAAAGCCCCCGTTATCGCGCCACCGCACGCAGTCAGGGAGCGTGTCGCCGCGTACGAGGATCTGATCCAGCAAGCGTCGGCGCATCACGGGGTGGATTCCACGATCATCAAGGCGGTCATGGCGGCCGAATCCGGGGGAGACAGGACGGCGGTGTCGGCGGCGGACGCGAAGGGGCTCATGCAGCTCACGGACTCGACGGCCGTGGACATGGGTGTGCGGAACGTCTGGAACGCCCGCGAGAACATCCAGGGCGGGACCCGCTACCTGCAGTCGCTCCTCGAGCGTTTCGACGGCGACACCAGGAACGCGATCGCCTCGTACAACGCCGGGCCCGCGCGGGTGGAAAAGCACGGCGGCGTGCCGCCGATCCCGGAAACGCAGGCATACGTGCGGCGGGTCATGAATTACATCCAGTATTACGAACAGGAGGAAGCCTCTCATGAAGGACGCTGAAACGTTGACCACCATACTGGAAGCGGAGGCGGAGGCGGCCTCCGTCGTCTACGACCGGCTGAAGCTGGCGCAGGAGTCGATCGTCAGTCTCTCCGGCGCCGAGCTTGCGGATTTCGTGAGGTCCGGGCCCGACCTGACGGTGGCCCTGGAGACGCTCGAACGGGACCGTATCCGTTGCGCCGAGAGGCTCGGCGCGCACCTCTTCCCCGAGGGGAGCCAGCAGGTGAGCACGATGACCGTGCACGAGCTTGTGCGGTATCTCCCGGCTCCCGACGCGGCCGCGATCGCGGGCGCGGCCAATCGGCTGCGCCGGGTCGTGGGAGACATCATCGCCGTGAACGGCCAGAACAGGCTGCTCCTCGAACGCTCGCGCAGGTTCGTGGAGGAGACCCTCCGGATCGTGACGGAGGACCACACGCGCACACTCATTGACCAGAGGATGTGACGGCCATGTCGGGACTTTCACTCATACTCGAAATCGGCAAGCGCGCGCTGGAGGCGCAGCAGTTCGGCATCTCCGTGACGAGCCACAACATCGCGAACGCGACGACGCCGGGGTACTCGCGCCAGGTGGCGGGGTTCGTTCCCTCGCAGCCCCTGGTGACCCCTTCCGGGCTCCTGGGCACGGGCGTGGACGTGGCGGGGGTGACGCGGATGCGGGATGCGTTCCTCGACCAGCAGTCGCGCGACGTTAACCAGTCGATGTCCAACGCTTCGATGCAGAACCAGATCCTGACGCAGGTGCAGTCGACGTTCAACGAGCCGTCGGACAACGCCCTGAGCGGGGTCCTCACGCAGTTCTTCAACTCGTGGCAGTCCCTCTCCGTGAACCCCGAGGACAGCGCGGCGCGCAACTCGGTCCTGCAGTCCAGCACGCAGCTCGCGCAGTCGTTCCACACGATCGACTCGCAGCTCACGCAGCTCCGGGCGTCGCTCCAGGGCGACGTCACGGACAAGATCACGTCGATCAACACGCTCACGTCCCAGCTGAGCGCGCTGGACCTCCAGATCACGAACGCGCAGGCGCTCGGCCAGGCGGACAACGACGCGATGGACCAGCGCGACGAGAAGCTCCAGGAGCTCTCGGGCCTGATCAACATCCAGGTGTCGTACGACTCCCGCGGGTCGATGACCGTCACGTCGGGGGGGAACGTGATCGCCTCCGGTGCGGGGGCGGTGGCGCTCCAGTCCAGCGTGCAGGGGAACCAGATCGTGGTCCAGGCGGGGGCGGGAGGGCCCGCGGTGGCCGTCACGGGGGGTGAGCTGGGGGGCGTGCTGACGATGTACAACTCCACGATCCCCTCGACGCTCGGCCAGCTCGACCAGGCCGCCGCGGCGCTGATCGCGCGCGTGAACCAGATCCACCAGGCGGGGTACGGGCTCGGCACGCCGCCGCCGACGGGCAACGCGTTTTTCACCGGGACCGGGGCCGCGGACATCGCGGTGAACCCGGCCATCGCGGCGGACACGAGCCTCATCGCCGCCTCGGGCGACGGCACGCCCGGGGACAACACGACGGCGCTCGCGATCGCGGGGGTACAGACGGAAAACCTGATGAACGGCAACTCCGAGACGATCGGCGATTTCTACAACAACATGGTGAGCACGCTCGGCTCCTCGGTGGACAGCACGGACAACCAGTCCAAGCAGCAGCAGTCCGTCCTCACCAGCCTCCAGAACCAGCAGAGCTCGGTGTCGGGCGTCTCGCTCGATGAGGAAATGACGAACCTGATCACGTACCAGAACGGCTACAGCGCCGCCGCGAAGGTCATTTCGACGGTGGACTCGATGTTTCAGACCATCCTGACAATGGTGTCGCCATGAGAATAACGCAGACCCAGATTGTTTCCGATTTTCTGTACAACCTGAACAACACGCAGAACAGGATCAGCCAGCTCCAGACGCAGCTTTCCACGGGGCAGCGCGTGAACGTGCCGTCGGACGATCCCGAGGCGGCGGATATGATTCTCCGCCTGAACGTCTCGATCGGGAGAAACGAGCAGTTTACGCAGAACGTCGGAGCGGCCCAGTCGATGCTCTCGACGACCACGAACGCGCTCGACGGCGTCCAGCAGCTCCTCTCTCAGCTCCAGGTCGTCATGGCGGAGGCCGGGGACGGCGCGCACGCCACCTCGCTCGGCACGCTCGGCGACACCGTGGACGGGATCCTCTCGCAGGCCGTGGGCCTGGCCAACACGGAGTTCGAGGGAAAGTACGTCTTCGGGGGGACGCAGACGCAGGCGCCCCCGTACGTCCTGACGCCCAATGCCGCCCCGCCCCCCTCGGAGACGGTGACGTACAACGGGAACGGCGCAGGAATCGACTACCCGGTGGGCGAGGGGCTGACGCAGCAGGCCAACGTGACGGGTCAGGCCGCGTTCGGGGGAACATCGTTGTTTGATACGATCATCCGCGTCCGCGACGAGCTGAAGGCCGGCACGGTTCCCACCGCCGCCGACCAGACGGCGGTCCAGAACGCGTTGAACACGGTGCTCAACGCGGCGGGGAGCGCCGGGACGATTCAGCAGAGCCTCGACGCCGCGACGGCCCAGCTCACGCAGCAGCACACGCAGCTCCTGGCGCTCCGCTCTGCGCAGCAGGACACCGATGTGGCCTCGGCGACGCTCAACCTGACGCAGGAGCAGACGACGCTGCAGGCGGCCCTGGCCGTCGGCGCGAAGATTCTCCCGATGTCGCTGGTGAACTTCCTCTCGTCGACTACGTCCTGACAGGGCGCCATGAAACGATCATTCGACATCGCGACGGCCGGCGGGCTCATCCTGGGGGTGATCGCCATCTTCGGATCCTTCATGCTCGAGGGGGGGAGCATGGGGGCGCTCATCCTGCTGCCGGCCATGACGATCGTCTTCCTGGGCACGTTCGCCGCCGCCATCATCGGCACGTCGCTGAAGAGCTTCATGCAGATCGGGTCCCTGGTCCGGCTCGCGCTGTTTCCCCCCTCGTACGAGGTGAAGGAGACGATCGAGAGCATCGTGCGCTACTCGACGGTGGCCCGCAAGGAGGGCCTCCTGGCGCTCGAGAAGGAGCTGGGAAAAGTGACCAACGCGTTCATGAAGAAGATCCTCCGCTTCGCCATCGACGGGACGGAACCGGAGGTCCTCCGGGCGCTGGCCGAGACGGAGGTCGGCTACGTCGGGGAGCGGCATTCCCGCGCGGCAGCGATATTCCAGAAAATGGGGGGATACTCGCCGACGATGGGGATCATCGGGACCGTCATGGGCCTCATTGCCACGCTGGCGTCCGCCGGCGAAGACGCCAACATCCTCATCCGGCACATCGCGAGCGCGTTCATCGCGACGCTCTGGGGGGTGTTCATGGCCAACATCGTGTGGCTCCCGATCGCCGACAAGCTCAAGCACATCCATGAGGAGGAATACCTCTTCATGGACATGATCGTCGAGGGAGTCCTCTCGATCCAGGCGGGCGAAGTCCCCTCGGTGATCAAGGCCAAGCTCAACAGCATGCTTCCCGCGGGCCAGCAGGAGGTGGACGCCTGATGAAGAAGAAGAATCACGCGGGCGGCGGGCACGACAACTCGGAGCGGTGGCTGCTGACGTACGCGGACCTGATCACGCTGCTCCTGGGCCTGTTCGTCATCCTCTACGCGATGTCGAAGATCGACGCGGGGAAGTACGCCGAGATCGTCAATGCCCTGGGGGGGGTGTTCGGCACCTCCCGGGGAGTGATGGTCGGACAGAGCGGCGTGATGAGCTCGCAGATTCCGCTCATCCAGAACGAGCGGCAGAAGATCGCGCAGGACCTCCGGGCGGCGCTTCACCTTGAGCAGAAGAAGCTCCCGATCGCCATCTCCTCGAGCGAGCGCGGCGTGACGGTGCACATCATGGACGAGCTGCTGTTCGACTCCGGGAGCGCCGACATCAAGGAATCGTCGCTCCCGGCGCTGGACAGCCTGGCGCGCGTCCTCGAGGCGCTGCCGAACGACGTTCGCGTGGAGGGGCACACCGACGACGTGCCCATCAGCACCGGCGCCTACCCGTCCAACTGGCACCTGTCGGTGGCGCGGGCCGTGAGTATTGCGTATTATCTGATCCAGCACCACGGGCTCAACGCGGAGAAGGTGGCGGCGGTCGGCTACGCGGAGTATCACCCGCTCGTGCCCAATGACAGCGATGTGCACCGGGCGCAAAACCGGCGCGTGGACATCGTGATCCTTGCCAACACCGCCCACACGCTCCTGTCGGAGACCCAGAAGGCGCAGAACGCGGACTCAACCAGCAGGGAGACGCCCCCATGAAGTTCAACAACCGCCAGTTCGGCGAGCTCGAGTTCGAGGAGAACCACGTGGTCACGTTCCCGGAGGGACTGATCGGGTTCGAGCGGCACCGGAAATTCCTGATCGTGGACGACGAGGCCACCGAGCCGTTCCGCTGGCTCGTCTCGGTGGAGGACGGGAAACTGTCGTTCCCGCTCCTGGATCCCGGGCTCCTGCTCCCCGGCTATGCGGCCGACGCGGCGACCGGGGGAGGGAAGACCGTGTTCGTCGTGGCCACGCTCCGGGCCGCCGGCGGGAGCTCGACCGTCAATCTGCGGAGCCCGATCGTCATCGACAACGCGGCGCGCACGGCGCGCCAGGTCGTCCTGGACGACGAGGGACTGCCGCTCCAGTTCCCCCTTGCTCCCGCCGCGAAGACGGCGGCGGAGAGGTGAGCGATGCTGATACTCGCGCGCAAGGCGGAAGAGGAGATCAGGATCGGGGACAACATCGTCATTCGTGTCCTGGGCATTCACAACGGGCAGGTGAAGCTCGGCATCGAGGCGCCGCGCGACATGAGGGTCGTGCGCGGCGAGCTCTACAGGGAGATCCAACGGGCCAACGTCGAGGCGTCGCAGGCTGACCGTGACGCCGCCGCCCGCGCCGCCGCCGGCCTGAAAAAGCCGACGGGGTAACCAGGCCTGTGTCATTGCGAGCGTCTGAGTCTGTCATTGCGAGCGTTTTTTGCGAAGCAATCCGGAGCGAATTA
>Ga0335079_10005859_pt1 | contig 14066 bp, 9 predicted proteins | sample Lox_Sample_33_FD_206719 | JGI IMG/M metagenome (GOLD analysis project Ga0335079, IMG submission 206719) | Soil microbial communities from Loxahatchee National Wildlife Refuge, Florida, United States - Lox_Sample_3.3 | ecosystem: Environmental > Terrestrial > Soil > Wetlands | place: USA: Florida...
CTTTGAGCTCAGCGAAGAGCAGCGCGCGGTCGCCGCGACGGTGCGCGACTTCGTCGCCCGCGAGCTGGTCCCGCACGAGGACCTGGTCGAACGGCTTGACGCGGTGCCGGATGAGCTGGCGGCCGAGATCCGCGGCAAGGCCATCGCGGCCGGCCTGTACGCCGCGAACTTCCCGGCCGAGCTTGGCGGTGGCGGCCTCGACGCCCTGGGGGTGACGCTGGCCGAGCGCGAGCTGGGGTGGACGTCGTGGGCACTGCAGACCCTGGTTTCCCGGCCGAGCAACATCCTGCAGGCCTGCCGGGACGGCCAGGTGGAGACGTATCTGCTGCCGACGGTCCGCGGTGAGCGCATCGACTGCCTGGCGATGACCGAGCCGGGCGCCGGCTCGGATGTCCGCTCGATGACGACCAGGGCCCGCCGGGACGGCGATGACTGGGTCATCAACGGCGCCAAGCACTTCATCAGCTATGCCGATATGGCCGACTTCGTGGTGCTGTTCGCGGTGACCGGGACCGAGCAGGGGCCGCGGGGTGAGCGCTCGGCGATATCGGCCTTCCTGGTCGACCACGGCACCCCTGGGTTCACGGTCAGCCGTGGCGCGTCGTCGGTCTCCCACCGCGGCTATCACCACTGCGAGCTGGCGTTCGCCGACTGCCGGGTCCCCGGCTCGGCCCTGCTCGGCGACGAGGGGCACGGGTTCGACCTGCTGAGCGAGTGGCTCGGGGCGAGCCGGCTCACGGTGGCGGCCACCAGCGTGGGACGAGCCAGGCGGGTGCTCGAGCTGGCCACCGGGTGGGCGGCGACCCGCAAGCAGTTCGGCCAGCCGATCGGGCGGTTCCAGGGCGTCGGCTTCAGCCTCGCCGACATGGCGACCGAGATCGAAGCCGCCGAGCTCCTGACCCTGCGCGCCGCCTGGCGGCTGGACCAGGGCCGGATGAGCGACGCCGACGCCGCGATGGCCAAGCTCTGCGCCTCGGAGACGCTCGGCCGGGTCACCGACCAGGCGGTGCAGATCTTCGGCGGGATGGGCCTGGTGAGCGAGCTCCCGATCGAACGGTTCTGGCGAGACGCGCGGGTCGAGCGGATCTGGGACGGGACCAGCGAGATCCAGCGGCTCATCATCTCGCGCTCGATGCTCCGCGAGCGGGGTGCCTGAGATGGGTCAGCCCGCGGCCGCGGCGTCGGCGATGGCGGGCAGGGCGAGGTAGCACAGGTCGCGGCACTGCCGGTCCCACCACGGGTCCTCGTACGGCCAGGCGGAGGTCTTGACGACCACAATGCGCCGCGGCCGGTCGACGTACACGAACTGGCCGCGCATCCCGTCGGCCATGACGTGCTCGCCGGCTGGGTCCAGCGGCCACCAGTGGTACCCGAAGCCGGCGTGGGCGGTGATCGTGCTGGGCAGCCTGCCGGGGGCGAGGAACTCCCGCTCGGGCCGGCTGCTCGCCTGGACCCAGGAGCGGCTGACCACCTGGCGGTCCCGCCACCTGCCGTTGATCTGCAGCGTGCCGATGCGTGCCCAGTCGCGCGCGGTGGCGGCCAGCGAGCCACCGGCCATCGCGACGCCGCCCCGCTCGGCCGGCTGGTCCAGCCCGACCACGGCCGGCCGCTCCGCCTCGACCACCGACCACAGGCGCGCCAGCGCCTCTGGAAAGGATTCGCCGGTCGCCCGCTCCCGTGCCCAGTCCAGGGCCAGGGAGTCCGGGGTGCAGTAGGCATACCTGCTGCCCGGCGGGTCACCCGCTGGCATCTCCAGCAGCGCCTCGCGCAGCCCGCCCGCGCCGCCGCGCCACCGGCGCAGGAGCCGCGAGGCCCGGCTGTCCGGGTCGTGGTAGTCCTCGCGCCATCCGACGCCACTGGTCATGGTGAGGAGCTGGCGCAGGCTCACCCCGGCGTACCCGCTGGAGCCCAGCTCGGGAACCAGGCCGGTCACGGGGGCGTCGAGCCCGGGGAGCCGCCCGTCGTCCGCCGCCTGCCCGACGAGCAGAGCCAGCGCGGACTTGGTCGCGGAGTTGCCCAGCAACCGGTCCGCGGCCCGGGTGCCATGGAAGTACCGCTCGTGGACCAGAACGCCGTCGGCCACCACCACCAGTGCGGTCGAAACGGTGATGGCCAGGAACTCGTCCAGGCTCATCGTCCGCCCCGCTCCGGCCACCGTGGCCCGCAAGGCGGTCGGCCGGCGGGGCCAGGGCCGGGGAACAAGAGCGGGGACCTCGGCGTGCGGCCGCTGCCGTTGCGGTTCGCGCAGGGTATCAACGTCGGGCATGGCCCATCTCTCCGCTCAGTCCGGCCACATAACAACACGGGATCAACCCACGCCGAACAGGTTGACAGGCGATAGATGCCCAGGCTACTAACAGGGTCGACGTTGCGCGGCCTGCGAGTTCGTCCCGCGTGCCGCAACCCTGGCTAGCCAGGGCACGCACCGCTTCAAGCGCTACGGCAAGAAACCCAGCCCGACCCGGGGGCACCGCCAGGGCCGGCGGACAGAAGGGTCATGACATGACAGACGTTTCACGGCGACAGCTCCTCGCAGGCGCGGCCGGGCTGGCGGCGGTCGGTGGCCTGGCGGCCGCGTGCGGCTCGGGTTCTTCGCCGGCCAGCTCGGGCTCGGCCACGGCGGCGGCCGGCACGCCCAAGCGGGGCGGGAACTTCCGGCTCGGAGTCACCGGTGGCGGCTCCAAGGACATCATGGACGGCCAGAACATCATCACCAAGCCCGACCAGGCCCGGCTGGTGAGCGCCTTCGAGACGCTGCTGCTGTTCGACGAGAACTACCAGCTCACCACCAACGGCCTGGCCGAGAGCGTCACCCAGGACAACCCGAAGCAGTACACGATCAAGTTGCGCCAGGGCATCGAGTTCCAGAACGGCAAGACGATGACGGCCGACGACGTCATCTACTCGTTCCAGCGCATCGGGACTCAGAAGAACGGCCTCACCGGATACGCCGCCACGGCCACCATGGACATCGGGGCCATGAAGAAGCTGGACCAGTACACGGTGCGGCTCCCGCTGAAGACCCCGGACTCCACGGTCCCGCAGACCCTCGGCAGCTACACCTTCACCATCGTGCCCACCGGGTACCAGGCGTACCCGCACCCGCAGATCGGCACCGGCGCCTACAAGCTCAAGTCGTTCACGCCCGGCCAGCAAAGCGTCCACGAGCGCAACCCGAACTACTGGCGCACCGGCGAGCCGTACTTCGACACGGTGACGATCACCGACTTCAGCAACTCCACCGCGCAGGTGAACGGGCTGCTCGGCGGCCAGATCGACGCGATGACCGACCTGCCGGCCTCCCAGGTGAAGGTGGTGCAGGCGCGCGGCATGGGGGCGCTGGTGTCCAAGACCGGCGGCTGGATACCGATCTGCATGGCGATCGACATGCCCCCCTTCGATGACGTCCGGGTCCGCCAGGCGATGCGGCTGATCGTCGACCGGAAGGGGCTGCTCGAGCAGGTCTTCTCCGGCTACGGGTTCGTCGGCAACGACCTCTACGCCCCCTTCGACCCCGGCTACGACCACTCGCTCCCGCAGCGGGAGCAGGACATCGAGCAGGCCAAGTCGCTGCTCAAGGCGGCCGGCCACGCGAACCTGGCCGTCGACCTGCACACGACCAACGGCGCGGCCGGGATGGTCGAAACGGCGACGGTCTTCGCGAACCAGGCCCAGGCCGCGGGCGTCAAGATCAACGTGCTCAACGACCCGAACTACTACGGGAACCAGTACCTCAAGCTGGCCTTCTCGGTCGACTTCTGGGGCACCCGCGCCTACCTCAACCAGGTGCAGCAGGGCTCGCTGCCGAGCTCCCCGTACAACGAGACGCACTGGCCGCCGAAGTCGGGCACCGGGTCCAACTTCGAGTCGCTGTACAACCAGGCCCTGGCCGAAACCGACGCGACCAAGCGCATCGCGATCATGCACGAGATGCAGCAGGCCGAGTACAACGTCGGCGGGTACATCATCCCGTGCTTCGGCGGCCTCATCGACGGCTACGCGGCCAACGTGAAGGGGCTCAAGCCGAGCAAGGGCACCCTCAACCTGGATAGCTTCGGCCACGGCTACCGCACCATCTGGTTCAGCTAGCCCGGCTCGGTTAGCGTCGGCGGTGTGGCAGTCGTGAGCAGGTTCCGGCCCACCGGGGTGTGGGGGTTCATCCTCCGGCGGCTGTTGCTGGGGATTGTCGTGCTGATCCTTGTCTCCATCCTGGTGTTCCTGGCCACCCAGGCGCTGCCCGGTGACCCCGCGCGCGCCATCCTCGGCCGGGAGGCCAACCCGGCCAGCCTGGCGGCGCTGCGCCGCCAGCTGCATCTCGACCAGCCGGTGTTCCAGCAGTACCTGACCTGGGTGACCGGCCTGCTGCACGGCAACCTCGGGAGGTCGCTGGAGGCCCAGGAGCCGGTCAGCACCCTGATCGGCTCCAAGCTGGTGAACTCCGCGGTGCTGGTGGCGCTGGCGGCGGTGCTGTCGATACCGCTGTCGATCGCGATCGGTGCGTGGTCGGCGTTCAAGCGGGAGAAGGCCTTCGACCAGGCCAGCTCGAATCTGCTGCTGGCCCTGGCGGCGCTGCCGGAGTTCGTCGTCGCCCTGGTGCTCGTCATCCTGTTCGCGACGACCGTGTTCCACGTCCTGCCCGCCATCAGCACGGTGCCGCCCGGGTCCCGGCCGTGGAACAACTGGGTGGCGCTGATCCTGCCGGTCCTCACCCTGATGATCGCCGTGGCACCGTACGTCGCCCGGATCATGCGGGCCTCGATGATCGAGGTGCTGGAGAGCGACTACGTCGAGATGGCCCGGCTCAAGGGCCTGCCGGAGCGCACCGTCCTCATCCGGCACGCACTGCCGAACGCCCTCGGGCCGGTGTTCCAGGTGATCGCGCTGAACCTGGCCTACCTGGCCGGCGGCATCATCGTCGTGGAGTTCGTCTTCAACTACTCCGGCATCGGCGGCGCGATAACAGAAGCAGTGGTCAACCATGACCTGCCCGTTATCCAGGCGCTGGCCATGCTGATCGCGGCGTTGTACGTGGTACTCAACCTGCTGGCCGACGTGGCCACCATCCTGGTCACGCCGAAGCTGAGGACCCGGCTATGAGCCAGTTGAGCAGCGACTGGGTCGCCGACGCCCAGATAGCGCCGCCACTCCCGGCGGTGCACGGCACGTCCCTGCTGCGCCGTTCGCTCAAGCTGTGGCGGACGCGTATCGGCCTCGCGCTGGTCGGCTTCATCGTGCTGGTGGCGATCATCGGGCCGTACCTCGCCCCCTACGGCCCGAACACGCCGGTGGGGGCGCCCAACTCCGACCCCAGCAGCAAGGCGGTGCTCGGGACCGACTACCTCGGTCAGGACGTGCTGAGCCGGGTTCTGTACGGCGGCCGCAGCATCCTCGTAATGGCCGTCCTCGCTACCGCGCTCGCGCTGGTCGCCGGCGTGGCGATCGGCCTGGTGGCCGCGTACTCCCGCAACGCACTCGACGACACCCTGATGCGCGGCATGGACGTGCTCATGGCGCTGCCGTCGATCCTGCTGGCGCTGGTCGCGGTGGCCATCGTCGGCCCGCACGCCTGGGTCATCGTGGTCGCGATCGCCCTCACCACCACACCGCGGATAGCGAGGGTGGCGCGTGGCGCCGCGCAGCCCATTGTCGAGCGCGACTTCATCGCCGCCTCGGAGGCGATGGGCGTGCCGCGCTGGCGCATCCTGTCCGGCGAGCTGCTGCCGAACACCCTCGGGCCGCTCATGGTCGAGGCCAGCCTGCGGCTGACCTACTCCATCGCCTTGATCGCCGCGCTGGCGTACCTCGGGCTCTCCCCCAATCCCAACGGCGCGAACTGGGGCACCATGATCAATCAGAACCAGCTCGTGCTGGCGGTCCAGCCCTGGGGGGCGGCCACGCCGATCATCGTCATCGCCCTGCTGACGCTGGGAACCGGCCTGATCGGCGACGGCATCGCGCGGACCGCGGCGGGCATCGACCGGGCCCGGGGCGAAGAATGAGCGCGGCCGAGCCGGCGGGGCAGACGGCCGGGCCGGCCGTGTCCGCGGTCGCCGTCCAGGACCTGCGGATCGCGACCGAATCCACGGGGACACCCGTCATCAGCGAGGTGTCGTTCGAGATCGCCCGCGGCGAGATCTTCGGGGTGGTGGGTGAGTCCGGGTCCGGCAAGACCACGGTCGGCCTGGCGCTACTCGGCCACGCCCGGCGCGGCCTGCGGATCGCGGGCGGGACGGTGCAGCTCGGGGATCGCGACATCCTCACGCTCGACGAGGATCAGCTCCGGCGGCTGCGCGGCTCGCTCGTCTCCTATGTGCCCCAGGACCCGGCCTCGTCACTGAACCCGGCGCTGCGGATCGGCACCCAGCTCCGTGAGGTCATCGAGGCGCACGGGAACCAGCCGGACAGCGGCGTGGCCGAGCGTGTCGCGGAGATGATGCGCGAGGTCGCGCTCCCCGATGACCGCGCCTTCCTCAAGCGTTACCCGCACGAGCTCTCCGGCGGCCAGCAGCAGCGGGTCGGGCTGGCGATGGCGTTCGCGAACCGGCCACGCCTCATCGTCCTCGACGAGCCGACCACCGGCCTGGACGTCACGACGCAGGCGCACGTGCTGTCGACGGTCCGCGAGCTCGCGACGCTGCACGACGTCGCCGCCCTGTACGTGAGCCACGACCTGGCGGTGGTGGCGACCCTGGCCGAGCGGGTCGCGGTCATGTACGCCGGGCGGGTAGTGGAGATCGGCGGCGCGGAGGAGCTCTTCACCTCGGCCGGCCATCCCTACACCCGGCGCCTGGTCGGCGCGATCCCCCGCCTGACCGGCGGCCGGTCACTGGTCGGCATCCCCGGGCATGCGGTATCCCCCGGCCGCCGCCCCCCCGGCTGCAGCTTCGCACCGCGCTGCACCCTGCGCATCGACCAGTGCGAGACGGCGATGCCGCCGCTGCTGCCGGTCGGGCCGGGCCACGCGGTCCGCTGCATCCGGGCCGAGATCGTCCTGTCCGAGGCGCAGAGCCGGGTCGGCGATCCCATCGACATGCCGGCGGCCGATGCGGCCGAGCGGCTGCCGTTGCGCCTGACGGACGTGGTCGCCTCGTACGGGCAGAACGAGATCCTCCACTCGGTGAGCCTGAGCCTGGCCGCTCACGAATGCCTGGCGCTGGTCGGTGAGTCAGGCTCGGGGAAGACGACGATTGCCCGGGCGATAGCCGGCCTGCACCGCAACTGGACCGGCACCATCGCGCTGGACGGCACCGAGCTGCCGCGCGCAGCGCGCCAGCGCAGCAGCGAGACGCGGCGGCAGATCCAGTACATCTTCCAGAATCCGTACGGCTCGCTGAACCCCCGGCAGACGATCGGCCAGATCGTCGGGCAGCCGCTGCGGGTCTTTGGCACCGCGAAGGGCCGGGAGGCCGACCGGCGGATCGCCGACATGCTCGAGCGGGTGTCGCTGACCGCTGCGTACGCCCGCCGCTACCCGGATCAGCTCTCCGGCGGGGAGCGCCAGCGGGTGGCGATCGCCCGCGCCCTGGTCTGCGACCCCACCGTGCTGATCTGCGACGAGGTGACCTCGGCGCTGGACGTCAGCGTCCAGGCCGCGATCGTGGAGCTGCTCGGCAGCCTCCAGCGCGACCTCGGGCTCTCGATGCTGTTCATCACCCACAACCTGCCGCTGGTGCGGTCCATCGCGCAGCGCGTCGCCGTGCTGAGCCAGGGCAACGTCGTCGAGCTCGGCGACACCGCGCAGGTGCTCACCGACCCGCAGCAGCCCTACACGCGCCAGCTGCTGGCCGACACCCCCTCGCTGGAAACAGCCACCTCCGAAGCCATGGAAACGGCCACCTCAGAAACCGGTGCCAGCGAGCCGCCAGCGGACCTCGCCGGGGCCTAGCGAGATGCCCGCCGACCAGCGCCCGGACATCCTGATCATCATGGCCGACCAGCTGGCGCCGTCCGCGCTGCCCTTTCACGGCAACCCGGTGACCCGGGCGCCGGCGCTGCAGCGGCTCGCCGAGTCCGGGGTGGTCTTCGACGCGGCGTACACGCCCAGCCCGCTGTGCGCGCCCGCCCGGGCGTCGTTCCTGACCGGCCTGCTGCCCTCACGCACCGGCGCCTACGACAATGCGGCGCCGTTCGGCTCCGAGATCCCTACCTTCGCGCACTACCTGCGCAGGGCCGGCTACCGGACGGCGCTGGCCGGCAAGATGCACTTCTGCGGTCCGGACCAGCTGCACGGCTTTGAGGAGCGGCTCACCACCGACATCTATCCCGCAGACTTCGGCTGGACGCCGGACTGGGGCCACCCGTACCAGCGGCCCAGCTGGTACCACGACATGTCATCGGTCATCGACGCCGGGCCGTGTATACGGTCCAACCAGCTGGACTTCGACGAGGAGGTGGCGTTCGCGGCCAGGCGGTCGCTGTTCGGGCACATCCGCTCGGGGGACGAACGCCCGTTCTGCTACGTGGTGTCGTTCAGCCATCCACACGACCCGTTCACGATCCCGCGGAGGTGGTGGGACCTCTACCGCGATGAGGACATCCCGATGCCCGCCGTCGGGCCGGGGGAGGTCCCGCTGCACCCGCACGAGCGCCGGCTCCGCGAGGTCTGCGCGATGGACGGTGCACAGATCACCGAGGATCACGTCCGGGCGGCGCGACGGGCCTACTACGGCGCGATCTCCTATGTTGACGACCACATCTCCCAGCTGATCGGCCTGCTGCGCGACACCGGCCGGCTCGACAGCACCGTCCTCATCGTCACCAGTGACCACGGCGAGATGCTCGGTGAGCGCGGAGCCTGGTACAAGATGAGCTTCTTCGAGGGCGCGGCTCGCGTGCCGCTGATCGTCCGCGCCCCGGCGTTCTTCCCGCCGGGCAGGGTGGCCAACGCGGTGTCCACGATGGACATGCTGCCCACGCTGGCCGGCCTGGTCCACGATGGTGACGTGCCGGGAATCGCCGGCCCGCTGGACGGCCGGAGCCTGCTGCCGCACCTGTCCGGCGCTCCTGATCGCGACGAGGTGGTGGCGGAGTACCTCGCCGAGGGGGCGATCGCGCCGATCGTCATGATCCGCCGAGGGCGGCACAAGTTCATCCACTCACCACCCGACCCCGACCAGCTCTTTGACCTCGCGTCCGACCCCCACGAACGAACCAACCTGGCAGCTGATCCGGCGTCAGCCGGGCTGGCCGGGGAGTTCCGGCGGGAGGTTGTGGCACGGTGGGACCTCGTGGCGCTAGACCGTGAGGTCCGTCAGAGCCAGCGGCGCCGGATCGCGGCCGACGGGGCCCTGGGCGCCGGCACCCAGACCCCGTGGGACTTCACCCCGGCATATGACGCGTCCCGGCGCTACATCCGCAATCACACAGACCTTGCTGATCTTGAGCAGATGGCCCGCTACCCTCCAGTCGAGCGGCGCGCACCTTACGCCTGACCGGCCGCCGCCCAGTGCCTCCTCAGTTCCCTGGCATCGGCGTCTCCCGGATCCGGCCGCGATGCTGCCTGCCGCCCTGCTGGCCGCCTCGCGCACGCCGCTGTCAGGCCGGCGCCGGGCGGCCGGCCGCGGCGGCATCGCCATGGGAAGGCCGGAGTTAGCGCGTGATCTCCCGCTCGCCGCTGCGCCCGCACGGTGGGCGAGTACGGTGGGTGAGGTGGCCGGGCAGCAGGACGCGGTGCGGACGGCCGTGGACGGCCAGACGCTGATCATCACCCTGGACCGGCCCAAGGCCAACGCCGTCGACGTGGCGACCAGCCGGGCGCTGCATGAGGCGCTGGACCGGCTGCGCCGCGACCCGCGGCTGCGGGCCGGCATCCTGACCGCGGCCGGTGAGCGGTTCTTCTGCGCGGGCTGGGACCTGAAAGCGGCGGCCGCGGGTGAGAGCATCGAGGCCGACCACGGCCCGGGCGGCTTCGCCGGGCTGACCGAGTTCTTCGACCTCGGCAAGCCGGTCATCGCCGCCGTCAACGGGCTCGCGCTCGGCGGCGGCTTCGAGCTGGTGCTGGCCGCGGACCTGGTGGTCGCGGCCGAGCACGCCGAGTTCGCGCTCACCGAGGTGACGCTCGGGCTGGTGGCCGACGCGGGTGGCCTGCTGCGGCTGCCGGCCCGGGTGCCGCGCGCCATCGCGCTGGAGTACCTGCTCACCGGCAGGCGGATCGGCGCTGCCGAGGCCGCTCGGTGGGGGCTGGTCAACCGGGTGGTGCCGGCCGCCGCGCTGCTCGACGAGGCGCGCGCGCTCGCCGGGGCGATCTGCGCCGCGGCGCCGCTTGCGGTCGCCGCCGTGCTGGAGATCCTGCGCGAGACCGAAGGCGCGGGCGTGCGCGCCGGCTACGAGATCCTGCGCGGCGGCGGCCTGCCCGCCTACCGGGCGATGCTGGACTCCGAGGACGCCAGGGAAGGGGCGCGCGCGTTCGCTGAGTCCCGGCGGCCGGTGTGGCGGGGCCGGTGAGCGGGCCGCCTGCCAGCCTGCCGCCGGATGGCCCGGCCGGCGGCGGTTCCCCGCTCGACACCGGCGGCCGCACGGTCCCCGCGGAGTGGATCGACTACAACGGCCACATGATGGACGCCTACTACTTCGCGGCGTTCACCGAGGCGACCGAGGCACTGCTCGACCACGTCGGCCTGGGTGCCACCTACCGCGCCGAGACCGGCTGCGGCATCTACACCGCAGAGGCTCACCTGTGCTTTGCCGGCAGTGCCGGGGCCGGTGAGCGGCTGCGCTACTCCTCGCAGCTGCTCGGCTGTGACTCCAAACGGCTGCACGTGTTCCACCGGATGACATGCGAGCCCGGCGGGCAGGAGGTGGCCACCATCGAGCTGATGTTCCTGCACGTCGACCTCGCCGTGCAGCGGGTGACCGCGATACCGCCGGCGCACCGCCGGGCGGCCATCACCCTGGCCGCCGAGCACGCGGCGCTGCCGGTGCCGCGGGCGGCCGGCCGTGCCATCGCCATGGCCAGGCCGGGGTGACCGCGCCCATGCCGCACCAGGTCCTGGCCACCGGCCGGTCGCATCCGCTGGCTGCCCGGTGGCGGTCACCGGGCTGAGGTAACCGGGTGGTGGCGGGCACCCGGCCGGTGACCTGGGTGCCGTGGCCAGGGGCCGAGCTGATGCCGGCGGCGCCGCCCAGTGCCGCCAGGCGGTCGGTGATGCCCTGCAGCCCGGTGCCCATCGGCGTGGTGGCCGGGTCGAAGCCGGCGCCGTCATCGGCGACGGTGAACACCAGCTGCTGGCCGTCCTGGCTGAGCGTCACCCGGGCCGCCGATGCCCGGGCGTATTTGGCGGCGTTCTGCAGCGCCTCCAGCACGCAGAAGTACACCGCCGCCTCGGTCTCCTGCGGGTACCTGCCGACCGCCGCCTCGACCGTGACCGGGATGGCCGCCTTGCGGGCCTGCGCCTCCAGTGCGGCGCCCAGCCCCAGGTCGGCCAGCAGCGGCGGGTAGATCCCGTGGGCGAGCTCCCGCAGATCCTGCAGGGCCCCCTCGGCCTGGTGCTCTGTCTGCGCGAGCAGCTCGGCCGCTTCACCGGGGGAGCTCGCCACCACCTGGCGGGCCAGCCCGAGGGAGATCCGCAGCGCGACGAGCTGCTGCTGCGCGCCGTCGTGCAGGTTGCGTTCCAGTCCCCGCCTGGCTTCGTCGGCCGCGGCGACCAGCCGTTGCCGGGAGGCCCGCAGATCGTCGATCAGCCCCACGTTCCGCAGCACCAGCCCGGCCTGGGCGGCCACATCCCGCACCAGCCGTTCCCCGGCCGGGGACAGCGGCTCCCGCGGCGAGCAGCTGACCCGCAGCGCACCCAGCCGCTCGCCGTGGTGCTCCACCGCAAACGCCCGGGTCAGCCCGTCGGGCGGCGCCGCCGGGCCGGCTGCCGTTGGGCTTGCCGCCGGTCCCGGCACGGGGGCAGGCAGTGCCGCCGCGGGCCAGGCCGCCTCCAGGTGCTCGCCGGCGCCGCTGCGCAGCCACACCTCGGCCCGTTGCGCACCGGTGGCCTCGGTCAGCATCCGCGCCATCGCCGGCAGCACCTCCTCGGTGGAGTAGGTGCCGGCTATCCGCCCGGCGAACTCCGACAGCACCTCATACGGGCTGGCCCGCCGCCCGTACACCAGCCGGTCGGCCAGCAGCCCGGCCCGCGCCCGCACCGGCTGCAGCACGACCGCGGCCAGCACGGCCGCGGTGAAGGTGAGCGCGCTGCTGCCCGGCCGCCCGGTGACCGCGCCCACGCCCACGACCACCAGCGCGTAGATGACGGTGAACGCGGCGGCCACCACACCGGCCACCACCGTCTTCTTGACGACGACGTCGAGGTCGTACAGCCGGTACTTCAGCACCGCCACCGCACACGCGAGCGGGATGCCCACCATCGGGATGATGATCAGCGTGCCCCAGAACAGGCCGCCGAGCAGCCCGCTGCGGCCGTGGGTGAACAGCCCGTCGCCGATGATCAGCGCGCCGGGCACCACGACCGTCAGCACGCCCACATAGCCCAGCCACGCCAGCTGCTGGCGCAGCTCGGCACCCGCGCCACGCCGCCGCGCGAACACCGAGGCAACCACCAGCACGAGGCTGGCCAGCGCCAGGAAGAGGACCAGATGGAGAAAGCCGCTGAACCAGCCGTGCCGCGGCAGCACCCCGAACGGATTGGCGTAGGCGACATGGGCAGCGGACAGCGCGTTGGAGATCCCGCCTGTGACGGTCGTGCCTGCCTGCAGCAGCTGCGCCACCCAGGCCAGCACGACCGCGACCAGCATCCACAGCACCGGCCGCCAGCGGCGGGACGGCAGCCGGCCGTCGGGGAACAGCAGGACGACAAACAGCAGCGGGGCGAACGTGAGCACGAACGCGGCCCCCGCCAGCCACCCGGCCAGCTGGGCCGCGGGCAGTGACCCGAGGGCCACGGCCAGGCCCCGCAGCGCATACTGCTCGCAGAGCATGCTGGCCGCCAGCGACAGCCCGGTCAGGCACAGCAGCCAGCCGATGGCATTGCCCGGCCGGCGGCTGGCGATCAGGTGGCCGGTGCCCGCATACACCGCGGCCGCGGCGGCGGCGATGCCGTACAGGCCGATCCGGCCCGCCGCTATCTTGCTCGTGTCCAGCCCGAGCAGCACCAGCGCCGCCACCAGCATGAGTGCCGTGAGCGCGGCCAGTGACCAGGTGACAGCGGCTGCCGGGCGCCGGCCGGCCAGGACGTTCATGAACCCGATTCTGGTGCGCCCGGCCCCGCGGAAACAGGGCACAGGCCGCACCCTTCCCCCTCGTGCTAGCTTCCCCGTCCCCTGCGTGCTTGGCCGGCTCCTGGTCGCCGGGAACATCAAGGCAGGGTCCCTTGTCACCCGCATCGGCCCGCTGCACGCCGACCATGCCAGCCCTGGCGACCACCCGGCCGGGCTGCCAACATCCTCATCGACGCTGCCCGGCCACCCGGACGGCGCCATCCACCTCAAGCGCGGACGCTCGCAAGCCACTGTCACCTGACGGTGCAGCCTCGCCCCAGCTGACGCCGGGCTTCTCCGGCTCAAGGAATTCAGCTCCTCCGCCAGTGCGAATCATTAGAGTTCGCCGGCCGCGCGCCCGGGCCGTTGATCCGCCGATCCCGCCCGCCATACGCTGACCGCACCTGACGTTCACCTCATCAGCGGCGTAGCGGAAAATATCCTCAGCTGTCCCCGCGCGCCAGCAGGCGGCCGGCCGCCGCGGGAACCGCCAGCACCGCCGATGAGAAGGAGCGCCGCCGGTGAACGTCAGCAGCCATCTGATCCAGCGGGCGCTGAAGCTGCCTCCGCCAGTGACCCGCGACCTGGTCATCGCGCGTGATCTCCAGGTGCCGATGCCCGACGGCGCCGTCCTGCTGGCGGACCGCTGGGCGCCGCGGGACGGGGGGTGGTCGCTGCCGACCGCGCTGTTCCGTAGCCCGTACGGCAGGCGGGGGCTGTTCGGCGCGGCGACGGCCAGATCGCTGGCCGAGCGCGGGTTCCAGGTGCTGGTCCAGAGCACCCGGGGCACGTTCGGCTCCGGCGGGGACTTCGACCCGCTGCGGTGCGAGCGCGACGACGGCCTGGCCACCCTGCAGTGGCTGGTG
>Ga0335079_10005861_pt1 | contig 14062 bp, 14 predicted proteins | sample Lox_Sample_33_FD_206719 | JGI IMG/M metagenome (GOLD analysis project Ga0335079, IMG submission 206719) | Soil microbial communities from Loxahatchee National Wildlife Refuge, Florida, United States - Lox_Sample_3.3 | ecosystem: Environmental > Terrestrial > Soil > Wetlands | place: USA...
GGGCCCTGCTCCGCGAGGCGGCCGCCGAGTAGCGGGCCGATCGCGGCTAACGATTCGGAACCATCACCAGGAAGGCGTCCTTCTTGCCCCAGGCGTGCGTCTCCCCGCAGCGCGGGCAGTGGACGGTCAGATCCGCGAGTGTCGCCGCATCGAAGGCGCTCAGCGTCGGCACCGGGACGCCGGTGGGCACATCCTCGTTCGTCTTCGGGCACTTGATCGTCAGCATGATCATCGTTCCACCAACCTGCCTCTGATTCCGCGCATCCCGGACTCTCTCCCCCGGCCTCTCCGCCGTTCGCAACAGACCGTCTCCATGCATATCCCGGTCCGGGGCGGCGCTCCAACCCCGCTCCGGCTGGGGCCTCGGCCGTAAGCCGGTCCCGCAACCGTCTCACGCCCCACACGACATAACCGACTGCCGCTATCGGAGATGGCGCTGCCGGTGGTGCGCCCTCGCCCAGAGTGTCTCGGCGGCGCCACACCGCCGGAGGGGGGGGCGGCGGCTACACTTCGGCGATGGCGTCGATCTCGACGAGCGCGTTGCGGGGCAGCGTCTTCACCGCCACCGTCGAGCGCGCGGGCCGGTGCGCGCCGAACGCGCCCGCGTAGATCTCGTTCATCCCGGCGAAGTCCTCCATGTTCTGGAGAAAGACCGTCGTCTTCACCACGTGGCGGAAGCTGGTCCCCGCCGCCTCGAGCACCGCCGCCACGTTCTGCAGCACCTGCTCGGTCTGCGCCTTGATGTCGCCGTCGACCACCTGCCCGGTCGCGGGATCGAGGGGAATCTGGCCCGAGAGAAAGACGAAGCCGCCCGCCACAACCGCCTGGCTGTACGGGCCGATCGCCTTCGGGGCGTGATCGGTGGTGACGCTGCGCACCTGATCCATGGGATGCTTCCTCGGACGGCGGGTTCCTCGTGTCGCACTCAGGGTACCTGCAAGCTAGCCAGACCGAACAGACGGCGTGCGTTGGCCGCAGTCAAGTCCGCCATTTGCGCGGCGCTGACGCCCCGCAGCTCGGCCAGACGCGCGGCCGTCGCGGCGACGAAGGCGGGCTCATTCCGGCCGCCGCGGTGCGGGACCGGCGCCAGGTACGGTGCGTCGGTCTCGACGAGCAGGCTCCGATCGGGCACGGCGTCCAGCAGCCGGTCCAACTTCCAGGTCTTGAACGTGATCATCCCGCTCCAGGACACGCAGAGCCCCAGCGCCAGCGCGGCTTCGAGCACCGCCGGCCCCGCGCTGAAGCTGTGCAGCACGCCCACAAGACCGGAAGGAGCAGTTGCGAGAAGCCGCGCGGTGTCTTCATCCGCATCACGCGAATGGACAATCACCGGTTTGTGACACCGCGCGGCTGCGCCAAGTTGCCAGGCGAAGGCCTCGCGCTGCCGGTCGCGGGGAGACCGGTCGTAGTGGTAGTCGAGCCCCGTCTCGCCCACGGCCACGACGCGCGGGTCGGCGAGCAGCGCTTCCAGCTCCGCGGCCGCCCGCTCGTCGAAACTCGACGCGGTGTGGGGGTGGATGCCGGCGGTGCTCACGAGCTGCGGCGCCTCCGCGCTCGGCGCGCTCCGCCCTGCGCACAGCGCCAGGCCCGCGCGCGCGGCGTCCAGCGCGTCCGCGACCACCACGACGGCCTCCACGCCCGCGGCCCGGGCCCGCGAAAGCACGGCGCCGCGGTCGGGATCGAACGCGGCGTCGGCCAGATGGCAGTGGGAGTCGATCAGCGGCGTTACGGCCGCGCGGGTGTCGGCGGCCGCGGAGCCGGCGCCGGGGCGCCCGCGCCCTGCGCCGCCGCCACGCGGGCGCGCACGCCGCGCGCCTCCTTCCCCGGCCACCGGTGCTCGATGGCCAGCAGCACGGGCGAGGCGATGTAGATGGACGAGAACGTTCCGGTGAAGATACCGAACGTCATCACCCAGGCGAACGGGCGGATCACCTCGCCCGCGAAGATCAGCAGCGCCAGCGTGGTCGCCATCGTCGTGCCGTGCGTCAGCACGCTCCGGGGCAGCGTCTCGTTGATCGACCGGTTCAGGATCCCCGCCAGGTCGTCGCGCTTGTACTTGTGCAGGTTCTCCCGCACGCGGTCGAAGATGATGATGGTGTCGTTCAGCGAGTAGCCCACCACCGTCAGGATCGCCGCCACGACCACGAGGGACACCTCGAGGTTCATGTACTTGATGAACGCGAGCGTCGTGAGGATGTCGTGCGCCGTGGCCAGCGTGGCCGCCACGCCGAACCGGAACTCGAACCGGAAGGCCAGATAGATCAGGGTCAGCAGGAAGGAAAGCAGGATCGCCAGGAACGCCTTCTGCCGCAGCTCGCCGCCGACCTTCGGGCCCACCGCCTCGACGCGCTCGACCACGAAGGAGTGCGGCCCGAACGCCCGCGTGAGGGCGGTGTCCGCGGCGGCCGACGTGCGCTCGGCTTCCCTCTGGTTGACGGCCTCGACGGCCGAGAGCCGGGCCCGGATCGTGTAGTCCCGGGGCGTGCCGAACTGCTGTATCTCGGCGTTGTGCAGGCCCCCCTTGTCGAGCGCCGAGCGGATCGCGCCGGCGTTGGTCGGCTGCGCCATCTGGACCTGCACCATGGTGCCGCCGGTGAACTCGATGCTGTAGTTCAGGCCCGACAGCAGGATGAGGATCATCCCGGGGAGGATGACCGCGGCCGTCAGGCCGTAGGCGTAGTGCCGGAGCCCGATGAAATCGTAGTTGGCGTGCGCGAAGAATCTGGTCATCAGATGCTCAGCGTCTGGAGCCCGGGCCGGCGCTCGAGATAGATCAGGTAGAAGGTGCGGGTCACGTAGATCGCCGTGACCATCGAGGCCACGATGCCGAGGATGAGCGTGACCGCGAAGCCCTTGACCGGGCCGGTGCCGAACTGGAAGAGGCACCCGGCGGTGAGGATGGTGGACACGTTGGAGTCGACGATGGCGTTCATCGCCATCTTGTACCCGGCGTCGATCGCCAGGCGGACCGACTTGCCGAGCGCGAGCTCCTCGCGGATGCGCTCGAAGATCAGCACGTTGGCGTCGACCGCGATGCCCACCGACAGGATGAAGCCGGCGACGCCCGGCAGCGTCAGCGTCGCGCCGAGGCCCGCCAGGCCGCCCAGCGTGAACAGCACGTAGATGGTGAGCGCCGCGACCGCGAGCGCGCCCGCCAGCCGGTAGTAGCCCACCATGATGACGATGACGAGCCCGAGGCCGACCGCCGCGGCCACCTGGGCGTCGGCGATGGAGTCGCGGCCCAGGCTCGGACCGACGGTGCGCTCCTCGACGATCTGGAGCGGCGCCGGCAGCGCGCCGGCCTTGAGCACCAGCGCCAGGTCCTGCGCCTCCTGGAGGCTGGCGTTGCCCAGCTCGATCTGGCCGCGGGTCGAGATCTGGCTCTTGATCACGGGCGGCTGGCTCTCGACGAGACCGTCCAGCACGATGGCCATGTAATCGCCGACGTGCATGCCGGTCTCGCGCTCGAAGATGCGCCCGCCGCGGCGCGACAGGGTGAAGTTGACGACGGCCTGGTTGGTGAGCGGGTCGAGCTGCGCGCGCGCGTCGGTGAGGAACTCACCGGTGATGATCGGCTTGTCGACCAGCGCGTAGAGCGGGTGGTACTCGACGCCCCCCCGCGAGACCGGGGCCGCGCCCCACCGCAGCACGAGTCCGCGCGGCAGGAGCCGCTGGACCTCGGGCCGCTTGAGCATCGAGTCCACCACGACCTGCTTCTGCTCCTCGACCATGAACTCGCCGGGCATCCCGCTGCCCTGCAGGAGGAGGGGCGTGAGCGGCCCCTGGCCGAGCGTCGGGAGCGTGTCCGCCGACGTGTCCTTCTTCGGCGCGGCGGCGCGACGCCGCCCCGCCTTGGTGGTGTCGTGTGCGGTGGCGGTGGTCTCCGCTCCGGCCCTGCCGAGGATGTTCTCGACGGCCGAGACGGGGGCGGCGCCCGGAGCCGCGGCCCCCCGGTGCGTGGTGTCCGCCAGCGCGAGCCCGATGCCGCGCTCGGTCACGCCGGACGCCTTGAGCGCCACGTCCATGGCCGGCAGCGCGCGTCGGAACGCCTGGTCCTTGTCGGTCATCTCGAACTGCAGGAAGGCGGAGCGCTGGACGATCGCCTTGGCGCGGCTCGGGTCCTTCAGCCCCGGCAGATCCACGATGATCCGGCTCGTGCCGAGCTTCTGCACCAGCGGCTCGGCGACGCCGAACTCGTCGATGCGGGTGCGGATCACCTTCAGCGCTCGGTCGATCGCGTCGCCCACGTCCGGCACGGGGCCGCGGCTCTGGTCCACCTCGAGGGCGAGGTGAATCCCGCCCTGGAGATCGAGGCCCTGCTTGAGCGGCACGCGCCGCTCCGTCGTGTCGCGCATCCGCCCGTTGGCGCCGCGCGTGCGCACGGTGATGTCGCGCGGCCACAGGCTCAGGATCGCGAGGGCGATGAGCAACCCGATGACGATGAGACGTGCGCGTATGGAATCGAGCATCTCGGCCTTCGAAAAAGTGGCAAACGTTACAGAGTAGCCGCGTCCCCCAGCTCCGTCAACGCGCGCAGCGCGTCGGCGCGGTCGCGCGCCAGCTGCGCCTTCAGCGCTTCCGCCGAGGAGAACCGCACGGTGTCGCGCAGCCGCCGCAGGAACTCGACCGTGATCGTCCGGCCCACCAGGTCTCCCGCGAAGTCGAACAGGTGCGCCTCCAGCGTCCGGGTGGCGTCGCCGAACGTCGGGCGCGGCCCCAGGTTCAGCATCGCGCCGCGCCGTTCGCCCTCGACGTCGACCCGGGCCGCGTACACGCCGTCGGGCGGCAGCAGCTTGTTCGTGGGGAGCGGCGCCAGGTTCACCGTCGGCACGCCGATGCCGCGGCCCCGCCCCGCCCCGCGCACGACCGGCGCCGTGGCCGAGTACCACCGGCCCAGGCCGCGCCGCGCCGTTTCGAGATCGCCGCCCGCCACGGCCCGGCGGATCAGCGTGCTCGAGACCGGCCGGCCGTCCATCATCACCGCCGGCACCACGTCCACTCGGAAGCCGTCCTCCTGCGCCAGGCTCCGGAGCAGCTCCACGTCTCCCGACCGCCCGCGCCCGAAGCCGTGGTCGTAGCCGATGACCAGCTCCCCGAGAGCGAAGCGCTTCTCCAGCACGTCGCGCACGAACTGCACCGGCGAGTACAGCGACAGCGCGTGGGTGAACGGCACGAAGGCCACGTGGTCCACCGCCGACTCCGCCAGCACCGCGCGCTTCTCGTCCGCCAGGGTGAGGAGCCGGGGCGCGGCCTCCGGGTTGACGATCGCGAGCGGATGCGGCTCGAAGGTCACCAGCACGCTCCGCCCGCCCGACGCGGCGGCGCGGCGCGCGATCTCCTCGAGCACCGCCCAGTGGCCTCGGTGCACGCCGTCGAACGTGCCCACCGTCACGACGTCGCCGTGGCCTCCGTTCCGCGGCCGGTCCGAGCGGGCGGCGCCTCGGAGGTGTCGATCCCGCTCCGGCCCCCGTCCGGCGCGGCTCACGGTACGGTGGTCCTCATGCCGGGGCCGGACCCGGCGGCGGCGCATCGGAGGTCTCGTGCGCGGCTCGGCCCGCGTCCGGCGCCAAGACCACCAGCGGGGCGTAGCGGCCCTCGCGCCATTCGGCCACGGCGAGCAGCTCGCCCGCTCCGTACACCGCTACCGGGCCCTCGAGCCGGGCCGCCGCCTCGATCTTCCGGCCGTGCGCCATCGCCATGGCCGCCGCCGGCCCCACCTCGAGCGCCGGCAGGTGGGCGACCGCCTCCGCCATGGGCCGCAGCGCCAGGGGGCCGCCCGCCCGGACGGCGTCGAGGGGCCGGGCCTCCTCCACGCGCCAGGGGCCGATGGCCACGCGCCGCAGCGCGGCGAGGTGGGCGCGCGTGCCGAGCGCGCGCCCGAGATCGCGGGCGATGGCCCGCACGTACGTCCCCGCGCCGCACTCCACCTCGAGCACCAGGGCGCCGGCCGCCGCGTCGTAGGACGCCGCCATGAGGGAGTGGATCGCGACCGGCGCGGGCGCGAGGCGGGGCTCCTCGCCGCGGCGGGCCCGCCGGTACGCGCGCTCGCCCGCGACCCGCTTGGCCGAGATCCGGGGCGGGAGCTGCAGCGGCTCCGCGGCCACCCGCTCGAGCGCGGCCGCGATGTCGGCGGGCGTGCGCGCGCGCCAGGAGTCGTCGCGCTCTCCCGGCTCCCCCGTCGCGTCGTCGGTGGACGTCTCCCACCCGAAGCGCACCGTGCCCACGTAGCGCTTGGCGAGCAGGGCGATGAAGCGCGCCAGGCGCGTGGCGCGGCCGGCCAGGACCACCAGGAGGCCGGTCGCCGCCGGATCGAGCGTGCCCGCGTGCCCGACCCGCCCCGCCCCCGCCCCCGCCCCCAGCGCGCGGCGCACCACCGCGACCACGTCGTGCGACGTGGGTCCGGCGGGCTTGTCCACGAGCAGCAACCCGTCCGTGGGGCCGTGCGCCGGCGCGTCCGTGCGCCCCGCCTCCGCGACGGACCGGGCCGTCACGGCTCGTCGCCACCCGCGTGCCGCAGCTGCGCCAGGAGCGCGTCGATGCGCGCCGCGCGCTCCTGGTCGCGATCCAGCTCGAAGACCACCTCGGGCACGGTCCTGACCCGCAGGCGTCCGCCGATCGTGCGGCGGAACGCGGGGGCCGCGTGCGCCAGCGCCTTGAGACTCTGCGCCTTGGCGTCCTCGTCGCCGTGCACCATCACGGCCACGACCGCGCGCTTCAGGTCGGCCGTCACCTTCACGCCGGTCACCGTGACCATGCCGATGCGCGGGTCGCGCGCCTCCGCCTGGAGGAACTCGGCGACCGCCTCGCGGATCGCTTCCGCCACGCGCCGGGGGCGCCGCCCGGGAGTGCCGTTCATGCGTACGTGGTCTCGCTCGAAATGACGTAGGCGAGCGGCTCGCCCGCGATGAGCCGGTCGCAGGAGGAGAGCACTTCCTCCGCGTGGCGCCGCTCGGTGGTCACCACGCTGCAGGCCAGCGCGGCCCGCTGCCAGCTGTCGAGGTGGTCCACCTCGGCCGCCGAAACGTTGAACCGGTGGTGGAGCCGGTCCTTGAGGCTCTTGACGATGCGCCGCTTGTCTTTCAGCGACTGGCAGCCGGCGAGAGAGAGCTCCCACGACCTGACGCCGACGACCACGAGACTAGCCCGCCCGCGCCGGCCCCGCGGTCTCGAGACTGCGGGCCACGCTCTCGATGCGGTACGCCTCGATCACGTCCCCGACCTTCACGTCGTTGAAGTTCTCGATGCCGATGCCGCACTCCAGCCCGTCCTTGACCTCCTTCACGTCGTCCTTGAAGCGCCGCAGCGACGCGAAGGTGCCGGTGTACACGACGGTGCCGTCGCGGATCACGCGCGCCTTCGCGGTGCGCTGGATGACGCCGTTCTTCACGTAGCAGCCCGCGACCGTGCCGACGCCCGAGATCTTGAAGAGCTGCCGCACCTCGGCCTCGCCGACGACGACCTCCTTCTCCTCCGGCTTGAGCAGCCCCTCGAGGGCGGCCTTCACGTCCTCGACCGCCTCGTAGATGATGCGGTACGAGCGGATGTCGACGTGCTCGCGCTCGGCCGCCGCGCGCGCGTTCGAGTCGGGACGCACGTGGAAGCCGATGATGACCGCCTGCGACGCCTTGGCCAGCAGGACGTCGGACTCGTTGACGGCCCCGACGCCGCGGTGCACCACCTCCACCTTCACTTCCGCGGTGGAGAGCTGCGACAGCGCGTCGGCCAGCGCCTCGGCCGGACCGCCCTGATCCGCCTTGATGATGATCCGCAGCGCCGCGCCCGCGGCCTCGTCCTTCTTCTGGAAGAACTCCTCCAGCGAAACGCCCGCGCGGCTCCCGCGGCGCATCTGCGCCTCGCGGTCGAGCCGCTGGCGCTTCTGCGCCGTCTCGCGCGCGAGGCCGCTGTCGGCCACCACCGCGAACGAGTCGCCCGCCTCCGGAATGCCCTGGTAGCCCAGGACCTGCACCGGGGTCGAGGGACCCGCTTCCTTCACCGCGTTGCCGCGCTCGTCGAACATGGCGCGCACCACGCCGGAGTACATCCCGCTGATGAACGCGTCGCCCGTCCGCAGCGTCCCGCTGGTCACCAGCACCGTGGCCATCGGGCCCTTGCCCGGGTCGAGGGAGGCCTCGAGCACCGTGCCCGCGGCCTGGCGGTCGGGGTTCGCCTTGAGGTCCAGCAGCTCGGCCTGGAGGAGGATCTGCTCCAGCAGCTTCTCGACGCCGGTGCCCTTCTTGGCCGAGATCGGCGTGGCGAGCGTCTGGCCGCCGAACTCTTCGAGCACGACGCCCTGCTGCAGGAGATCACGCTTGACCTTGTCCACGTTGGCCGTGGGCAGGTCGATCTTGTTGATGGCGACCACCAGCGGCACGCCGGCGTTCTTGGCGTGGCTGATGGCCTCGATGGTCTGCGGCATCACCTGGTCGTCGGCGGCGACGACCAGCACCACGAGGTCGGTGACCTGGGCGCCGCGCGCGCGCATCGCCGTGAAGGCCTCGTGGCCCGGCGTGTCGAGGAAGGCCACGCGGCGGCCGTCGGGCAGCTGCACGTTGTACGCGCCGATGTGCTGCGTGATGCCGCCCGCTTCGCCCGCGATCACGTTGGTCTTGCGGATGAAGTCGAGGAGCGAGGTCTTGCCGTGGTCCACGTGGCCCATCACGGTCACGATGGGCGGCCGCGGCTGCAGGTTCTCCTCGACCTCCGGGGCCTCCGGGGCCGCGTCGGCCGCCTCGTACTCCTCCTCACGCACCGCCCGGAAGCCGTACTCCGAGCAGATGAGCTCGATCTGGTCGAAGTCGAGGCGCTGGTTGACGGTCACCATCATCCCCAGCTCCTTGAAGGCGAAGGCGACGATCTGTGACGCCGGCACCTTCAGGATCTCCGCCAGCTCCGCGACGGAGATGAACTCGTTGACGCGGACCAGCGTCTTCTCCTTCTCCTTCTCTTCGGCGACCCGCTGCGCCTCCAGCTCGCGGAAGGACGGCTCGTCGTCGCGCCGCCGCGGGCCGCGCTTGGCGGGTCCGCGAATCGTGGCCAGGGTGCGGGCCACGTTCTCGGCCACCGCCTCCTGGTCCACCGCCCACTTCTTCCCCTTCTTGCGCTTCTTCTTGTCGCGGCGGCGGTCCTCGATGATCCCGCCGGGCGCGGCGGACGCGACGGGCCGCGGCGGCGGCGCGGCGGCGCCCGGCACGGCGGAGGCCACCGGCTTGGGCCGGGCCGGGATCGGGCGCTGCACCGGGGTCGGGATGAAGGGCTGCGGCCGGCCCGCGGCGGTCGGCGCCGGCGGCGCGGCCATCACGGGCGGCGCCGGCTCGGTCGGCGCGAGGAAGATGGGCGTCTCCGGGGCCACCGCCGCCTCGACCGCCTCGTCCTCGGGCGGCGCGAGCTCCGGCGGGAACAGCTCCGACTCCTGCAGGGTGGGGACCTCTTCGGCGACTTCCTCGGAGAAGAGCGCGGGAATCTCCGGCTCGCGCGCGGCGGCTTCCGCGGCCGCGGCAGCGGCCGCTTCCGCTTCCTGCGCGGCCACCTCGGCGGCGGTCCGCCGGCGGCGCTTGGGCCTCGCCTCGACCGGGGGCGGGGGCGCCTCGACGGCCTTGGCCTTCGGCTTCGGGGCGGCGCGTCGCCGGCCCTTGGCGGGCGCGGGCGCCTTCTCCTTGCGTTTCTCCCGCTCCCAGCGGGCGCGCACCCGGGCGACCTTGTCCTCCTCCAGGGCGCTCAGGTGGCTCCGCACGAAGATGTCCATCTCCCGGAGCAACTTCATCAGCTCGTCGCTGGCGACGCCGAACTCGGCCGCCAGATCGTGCACCCGCATGGTCATCGCCCGACCTTCTCCCCTCGGTTCGCCTCCGCGCCGGACGCCCGCTGAAGGGCCAACGACCCCTCCGATGCGCCGCCCGCCGGATTCCGCCCTGCGACCTTGATTTCGGCCAGATACGCGCGGAGCCCGCGCGCCAGCTGCCTGTCCAGCACCGCCACCCCGTGCACCGGGGGACGGCCCAGCGCCTGCCCGAGCGCATCGGCGTCCGGCCCGACGAGCACCGCGACGGCGCGGTGCCCCGCCAGCGCCGTCAGGCGCTCGCGCGCCCGCTCGCTCGCGTCGCTCGGCAACACCAGCGCTTCGGCCACGCCGCGCCGCAGCGCCTCGCGCGCCGCATCCACGCCGATCGCCAGCCGGCGGGCGCGCGCGCCCAGTCCCAGCAGCCCCAGCGCCGTGCGCGTGCGCTCCGGCATCATGCCGACGGCTCCTCGTGCGACGCCGGCGACGCTCCGCCCTCGCCCGCGGCCGCCTCCGGCGCCGGCTGTTCGGCCCCGGGCGCGGTGCCAGCCGTGCCGGGACCGGACCCGGCGGGCGGCGCTTCGGAGGAGTCGCCCGCCGCCCGGGCTCCCTCCGGCGCGTCGGTGGTGGTCAGCTCGTCGATGAGCGTGAGGAGCCGGTCCGCCATCTCCGGCGCCATCCCTGGAATCGCCCGCACCTCGTCGGGCTCCAGGTCGAGGATGTCGGAAAAGGTCTTGTAGCCCGCGCCGTCGAGAACGGCCAGCAGGTCCTGCGCGACCCCGCCCAGCTCCGCCAGCGGCACCGCCGCCACGTCCTCGCCCTCGGCCTCGGCTTCGGTGGCCGCCGGCGGCAGCGGCGCGAACAGCGGGCGCTCGCCGCCGCGCTCCAGCCACTCGCGGCTGGAGTAGAGGTCGATCTTCCACCCCGTCAGCTCGGAGGCGAGGCGCACGTTCTGGCCGTTGCGCCCGATGGCGAGGCTCAGCTGGTCCTCGTCCACGATCGCCTGGATCGTCTTGGTGTCGGGGTCGGAGAACACGCGCGCCACCCGCGCCGGCGCCAGGGCCAGCCGCGCGAAGCGCTCCGGGTCCGGACTCCACGGCACGATGTCGATGCGCTCGCCGCCCAGCTCGTTCACCACGGCCTGCACGCGGCTGCCCTTGAGGCCCACGCACGCGCCCACCGGGTCGATCCCGTCGTCCCGGCTGAAGACCGCGATCTTGGTGCGGCTGCCCACTTCGCGGGCGGTGGCGCGGATGTCCACGATGCCCTGCTGGATCTCGGGGACCTCGAGCTTGAAGAGCGCCTTCACGAAGAGCGGGTCGCCGCGCGAGAGAATGAGCCGCGGGCCCTTGGGCGTCTCTTCGAGGCGCTTGAGCACCGCGCGGATCGTGTCGCCCTGGTGGAAGTGCTCGCGGTGGTTCTGCTCGCGGTAGGGAATGATCGCCTCCGCCTCGCGGAACTTGTTCAGCATCACGACGATCTTGCCGCGCTCGATCTGCTGCACTTCCCCGGAGAGCAGCTCCCCGACGCGGTCGGCGAACTCCTCGCGGATCCGGCTCCGCTCCCCTTCCCGCACCCGCTGGATGATCCGCTGCTTCGCCGCCTGGACCGCGTTGCGACCGAACTCGGCGAAGTCGACGTCCTCCTCCAGCACGTCGCCCACCTGGAAGTCCTCGTCGTTCCAGCGGGCCTCCTCCAGCGAGACCTGGCGGCTCGGGTCCTCCACCGTCTCCACGACCTCGCGGAGCACGGTGATGCGGATCTGCCCGTTCATCTCGTCGATGCCGATGTCCGCCCGGACGTTCGGCCCGTACTTCTTCGTCAGCGCCGCCAGCACGCCGTCGCGAATCAGATCGCGCAGCTCCGTACGGTCGAGCTGCTTGAGCGACGCCAGCTCCTTGAACGCCGACAGGACTTCCGTGCTGCTCATGGTCAGGGCTCCACGCGCGCCTACCACTCGAAAGCGAGGCGCGCCTCCTTGATCTCCGCCAGCTTCAGCGTGCGACGCACGCCCGTGGGAAACTCCAGCTCCACACTCGGCTCCCCGCCCTCCTCGTGCACGGCCACCGCGCGGACGCGGAACCGGCCGTTGAGGCTCGGCACGAGCACCTCCACCGGCTCGCCGAGGAAGCGGCGCCATTCGTCCGGCCGGCGCAGCGGCCGCTCCAGCCCGGGCGAGGAAACCTCCAGCATGTACCGCCCCTCGCCCACGCCGAGGCCGTCGAGCCAGGGCTCCAGCGCGCGGCTCACGGCGGCGCACTCGTCCACGGTGACGCCGTGGCCCGGCCCGCTGTCCCGCCGGTCGATGCGCAGCGCCAGCCGCGGCCGGCGGCGGCTCCCGCCGACCTTCAGGTCGACGACCTCGTACCCCAGCGCGGTGACGCGCTCGGCCAGCTCGCGTGGGAGGTCGGGTGGCAGCGGCACGGGAACCCCGTATAAACAAAAATGTGGGGCAACCACCCCACATCGAGAAACGCGAGCCGAGCCCCCACGGCCCGCGGCACTGCGAGGAAGCTAGACCCCGAGGGAGGCCCCGTCAAGCGGGCGGCCCAGATACGCCACCATCCGCCCGTCGCGGCCCCCGGAGCCGCGGTGCGTGAAGTACTCGTCGCGCCCGCACGACGTGCAGTGGGGCGATCGGGTGACCTCGCCCACGCCGAGGCGGGCGGCCCGCTCCGCGAGCACGTCGCGGAGGTCGAGCTGCGTCGGGCGCCGCACGCGGCGGCCCTCGAGCGCCTTCACCACCTCGGGGCCGACCTCGTAGCAGCCGCCGCAGATGCCGACGCCGAGGTGCATCACCATCCGCTCGGGCGCCACGCCGGTCCGCTCGGCCAGCAGGCCGACGCCGCGCTCGAGCACGCCCGCCGCGATGCCCCGCCAGCCGGCATGCAGCAGGGCGCAGCCCTGGGCGCCCGCCGCGAGGTAGACGGGGATGCAGTCGGCGACGGTCACGACGAGCAGCACGCCCCGCTGGGCGGTGGCGTGTCCGTCGCACGGGTCGGCGACGTGCCAGCCGGGCCCCACCTGCTCGTGCCAGGCCACCCGCGCAGAGTGCACCTGCTGCGCCATCTGCACGGCGTGGAACGCCGGCTTCATCGCGTGGAGGAACGCGCGCCACCGTCCCATCACCTGAGCGACCGGCTCCTCGGTGGCCAGGCCGAGGGAGAAGCCGCCGTTGCCGCCGCGCAGCGTGAGGCCGGCCACCAGGCCGAAGCGCTCGCGCCACTCGGCCAGCTCCGAGCGCGGGATCACGGGGTCGTCCACGCGGCGCTCGGCCGCCGGCCGCGACGGCGCCGGCGGGCGGGCTACGGCAGGCGTCACCGCTCGTCCCGCCGGATCACCGCGCCGAGGGCGGCGAGGCGCTGGTGGATGTCCTCGTAGCCCCGCTCGATCTGGCCGACGTTGTGGATGGTGCTCGTGCCCTCGGCGGCGAGCGCGGCCAGCAGGATCGCCATCCCCGCCCGGATGTCGGGGCTCTCGACCACGCCCGCCCGGAGGCGCGAGGGGCCGGCCACGACGGCGCGGTGCGGGTCGCACAGCACGATCCGCGCCCCCATGCCGATCAGCTTGTCTACGAAGAAGAGCCGCGATTCGAACATCTTCTCGAACATGAGGATGAGGCCCTCGCACTGGGTCGCGGTGACGAGGGCGATGCTCATCAGGTCGGCGGGGAACGCCGGCCACGGCCCGTCTTCGAGCTTGGGCACGTGGCCGCCGGTGTCCTCGCGGACGCGCCGCGCCTGGCCGGCGCTCACGACGAGCCGGTCGCCGTCCAGCCGCGGCTCGACGCCGAGGCGCTCGAAGCCCATCAGGGTCGCGCGCAGGTCTTCGGCGCGCACGCCCTCGATCGTGATCGAGGAGTTCGTGACCGCCGCGAGGCCGACGAACGATCCGACTTCGATGTGGTCGGGCCCGAGGGCGAAGCGCCCGCCGTGGAGCGGCCGCCCGCCCTCGATGGTGAGGGTGTTGGTGCCGATGCCCGCGATGTCGGCGCCCAGCGCGACCAGGAACCGCGCGAGGTCCTGCACGTGGGGCTCGGACGCCGCGTTCCGGATCACGGTGCGGCCTGTGGCCCCGGCCGCCGCCATGAGCGCGTTCTCCGTGCCGGTCACCGACGCCTCGTCCAGGAAGACCTCCGCGCCGACGAGCTGCTTCGCCTCAAAGTCGTAGGTCGCGCCGACGGCGATGTCCGCCCCGAGTCGGCCGAGCGCGAGGAGGTGCGTGTCGATGCGCCGCCGCCCGATGACGTCGCCGCCCGGGGGCGGCAGCCGCACCCGGCCGAAGCGC
>Ga0335079_10005862_pt1 | contig 14060 bp, 7 predicted proteins | sample Lox_Sample_33_FD_206719 | JGI IMG/M metagenome (GOLD analysis project Ga0335079, IMG submission 206719) | Soil microbial communities from Loxahatchee National Wildlife Refuge, Florida, United States - Lox_Sample_3.3 | ecosystem: Environmental > Terrestrial > Soil > Wetlands | place: USA: Florida...
GCTCATCGCGTCGCCCTCGCGGTAGACGGCCGCGTTCGCTCGGAGATAGGCGAGCGCGGCCGGCCGGGGCGTCTCGATGCCCGCCCATCCCCACTGCAGGGTCGCACCGGTCGCCGGGTCGCGCGCGATCACCTGGACGACCGAGCGGCCGCCCGGGAGGCCGCCCGGCGCGAGATCGCTCGCCGGGATCGCGAGACGCCCTTCGCCCCTCGACAGGGTGACTCGGCGGGTGGCTCTCCCGATCTCGCTCCCACCCTCGCTCACCGCGCGGGCTTCGACGTCGACCGTGGGGACGCCGGTCGAAGCGAGGACGAGGGCGAGGCCCGTCCCCGACGTCGCCTCGAGCCCGGGGAAGCCAACAGAACCCTCCCCGCGCGCCGCCCAAAGGACGGCGCGGGCGAGGAGGGCGTACTCGTACTCCCAGTAGTCTCCGTACGTCCGGGTCTTCACCGGGTCCACGGCCTCGGGGACGAGGCCGTCGCCGACCGTGGCGAAGGCGACGACGCGGCCTTTGCCGTAGGCGCGGGTCGCGAGCACGGGAAGCCCCGCCGCTTCGATCGCGACGTCGCCCTTCGCCTCGTAGCGGAAGAAGCGGCCCCCGCGAGAGCCGGTGGGCAGGACGTCCAGGTCGAGGCCTTCCGTGATCGGATGCGGCCGGGCCCGCCACCGGCCCTCGGCGATCGCCTCCCGGTTCGGCTCCGGATAGCCGCGATCGCTCACCCGGTCGTCGGGCACGCCCACGAGGGGCGAAATCTCCCAGATCCTCTCGTCGGGCTGCGCCCCGTCGCCGCGGAAGGGGTGCCCCTGCACGTCGCCGACGAAGGGATGCAGGAGCACGAGACCCGCTCCCTCGCTGACCCGCCGGAGGATCGCGTCGCGAGTCTTCCGGGTGTACCGGGACCAGCCGTTGAGGCCGGGGATCACGAGCACCTCGAAGGGCTTCGCGCTCGCGAGCTCCTCCTCGACGTAGCCGTAGACGATCCGGAAGTCGTCGCGGTCGCCGCGGAGGACGTGCTCGCCGTCGTAGAAGTCGCCGATGCCCCAGCAGTTGACGTCCCAGTTGCGGTCGATGGTGACCGTCGTCGGCTCGAGCGAGAGCCGCTGCAGGAGCTCGACCATGTCCCGGCCCTCGGTGACCGAGGGGACGAAGAAGCCCTTGATGGGCCCGCCGGGGAGCCGATTCGCCCACGGCACGTGGGGCGTCACGACCGCCGTCGAGAAGGGGATGTCGTGGCGGGCGGGCGCCTTCACCTCGGCGGGGAGGAGAGCGGCGGCGAGGACGACCAGGAACGAGGCGATGAGCGCGGCCGGTCCAGACGGCCAGCGGGCCGCGGCAGGCCTCTCGTCCCGCGACGACGCTCGAGCGCCCCGGGAGGACGGGGTCGTCACGCTCTTCCCTTCGCCCGAGCGAGGAGGGCCGCCGAGTCGCGATCGAGGTAGACCGTGGTGCGCGAGTGGGTCTGGAGGATCGACGACGGGTGGAGGGGGCTGACTCCACCCTCGAGGCAATCGCGGACGGCGGGGGCCTTTCGAGCGTCGGGGACGCTGCAGAGGATCTCGCGCGCCTTCAGGATCTGGCGGATCGACATCGAGATCGCCCGCCGCGGCACGTCGGCGAGGCCCGCGAACCAGCCTTCGCCGAGCTGCTGCCGGCGGCACGCCTCGTCCAGCTCGACGACGAGGTAGGGCTCCTCGGTCTCGAAGTCGGCCGGCGGGTCGTTGAAGGCCAGGTGGCCGTTCTCGCCGATGCCGACGAAGGCGACGTCGATCGGCTCGCGGTTGAGGAGCGCCCCCACGCGCCGGCACTCGGCGCGCGGCTCCGGCGCGTCGCCGGCCAGGAAGTGGAAGGCGGCCGGGTGGACTCTCTCGACGATGCGCTCCCGGAGGTAGCGGCGGAAGCTCGCGGGGTGGGTGTCGGGGAGGCCGACGTACTCGTCGAGGTGGAACATCTCGACGCGGGACCAGTCGACGCCCGGGGTGCCCGTCAGCGCGTCCAGGAACTCGAACTGCGACGCTCCCGTCGCGGCCACGACCCGCGCCCCGCCGGTCCGGCCGATCGCCTCGCCGATGGCCACGGTTGCCCGCTCCGCCGCCGCCCGGCCCAGCTCCTGCTTGGTCTCGAAGATGCGGATCTCCACGCTCGGCTCCTCTCTCCTCTCGCCCGATGCGGCGGCCGGCGGCGATCGACCCGCGGGGCGGCCGCCGTCGCCCTCCGCCCTCCCGTCTCCGGCTCCTCCGTGTGCGTCAACGAACGGCCGACAGCGTCGGCCCGCGCGTGCCCACCAGGAAAGCGAGCCACTCCTTGGCCATGAGGCGGTGGTAGGGCTCGGTCATGTGGATGCCGTCGAGGCAGAGGAAGCGGTCACGGTCGGGGGCCGCGGCGAGAAGCGGGCTCACCTCGATGACCGTCATGCCGGCCTCGCGCGCGACGGCCAACTCGCGCTCCCGACGCTCCGCGGGCGTGCCCTTGGGATCGTGGACGTCGTCGAAGGTGAGGACCTTCGCTCCCGCCGCCGCGAGACCGGCCCCCAGCCGCCGGAAGCTCTCGAGGTCCTCGTCGGTCCGGTTGAGGACCACGAGCAGCACCTGCTGCGGCTTCCACGCCACCACGTCCGCATAGAAGCGATTCAAGGCCCGGGTGGAGGTGAGACCACCGCCCTCGAACTGCCGGAACTCCACGCCCGGGTTCACGCGGGCGAAGACCGCGGTCACGACCGGGACGAAGGCCCCGGGCGTCGACCAGTGGAGCTGCATGGTGAAGGAGTGGCCGACGACGGCGATCCTCTGCGCAGGGAGCGCCGCGATGCGGGGGACGAGGGCCTTCACGTCGGGCTCCTCGAGCAGCTCCCGGGCCAGGACCTTCTCGTCGCGGATCCCGAGGTTCTTCTCGCCCCAGTTCCAGTTCTTGCGCCCCGCGATCTGCCACTCGGCGGCGCTCGTTCCGACGGGGGACGCGCAGCTCTTCCCTTCGAGCTCGCGGCCCATCGCCAGGAAGTCGGCGTCGGTGCCGGGCAGGCCGAGCTGGCCGAGATAGACCGGGAGGCCCAGGCCGGCGTAGAAGGCGAAGAGCTCCTGCAGCCGGTCGCCGTCGCGCTCGACCTCGAGGTTCGTCTGGAAGAGGCTCGCGATGGCCCGCACCTGGACGCGGGGGGCCTTCGTCCTCCCGGCCAACCAGACGGTGAAGACACTGACGGGCAGGGAGGCCGGGAGCTCGACGCCGGACGCGAGGAGCGGATCGAGGTCGGCGTTCGGGTCGAACGTCGATGGCCTTCCTTCCGCCCACGCGCGCACCGCCGCGACGTCCGTCTTCAGGAGCGCCGTCTGGTGAGCCTCGATCGCCGCGAGCTGGACCTCGGTCAGCGGTCCCGCCGGGTAGCAGGCCCGGTCGCCCTTGCCTTCCTTCCGGGCCAGGGTCACCTGGAAGGCGTGGGTGCCGAGGACGTTGGCCTCGACGAGCTGCTCCAGGCGCGAACCCTCCGGCGGGGTCGTCATCGCGAGAGCGAGCAGCGCCGGGTGGAGTGCCGTCATGGTGGGCTCCTGTCCCTAAGGGACCACGTCCTCGGCCGCGGACGGGTCGCCTTCGGCCGGACCGTGCCAGACGCTGCCGCCGAAAGTCGTGACGTAGATGCGCGAGGGATCGGCGGGGTCGGGGATCACCCTCTGGCCCCACTTGAAGTTGAAGCCGCGGATGCGGGTCCAGGTCTCGCCCCGGTCGGCCGAGCGGAAGGCGGCCTGGTCGAAGCCGCACGCGTAGAGGACGCGCGGGTCGCGGGGATCCACGGTCACGTCGTAGGTGTGCTGGCCTTGCGGAAGGACGTTCCTCCACGTCGCCCCTTCGTCGGTGCTCAAGAAGATCCCCCCCCCGGTGTCGCCGTCGGGGTGCGTCACGCCCCAGGCCGAGAGGTAGAGCCGCCGCGGGTCCTCGGGGTCGACGGTGAGGGCGTTCGGCCCGTTCGTCCCGGGGGGCAGCGTCAGCCGCGTCCAGTGCTCGGCGCCGTCCGTCGAGCGGTAGAGCGCGCCGTCGTCGGCGTCGCCGATCCGCCCCCGCTCGCTGCGACGCGCGACGACGAGATAGAGCGTGCCCGGCGTGCCTCGTCCGGGAGAGGCGGGACGATCCGGGACGAGGGTGAGCCTCCAGGCAAACGGCTGATGCCGTGGATCGTCGGCGAGGCCGGCGTTCTTCAGCGCCCAGGAGCGACCGCCGTCGACGGACTTGTAGACGCCGCGGCCGAACGCCGTGGCGTAGAGCGTTCGGCTCCCCTCCGGGCTCGCCGGGTCGAGGAGGAGGTGCGTGATCGCGGACTCCTCCATGCCCTGGCTCGACGGGGCCCAGTGGCGGCCCCCGTCGGTCGAGACGGCCACGCCGCCCCGGAAGCGCGCGGGGTCGGTCCGGCGCCACATCTTCGGCCGCGGGAGGTCGTGGGTGCCGCTGAAGCCGCCCCAGACGAGGTCCCTCACGTCGGGGTCGAAGGCCAGCCAGTAGGTCGTGTTCCGCCACGCCTTCGGAATCCCCGCCGTCGAGCCCGTCCAAGTCAGGCCTGAGTCCTCGCTGCGGAAGAGGCCGATGTCGGTGTAGGGGATGAAGACGCGCTTCGGGTCGTGCGGGTCGAACTGGACGCCGTACGTGGTCGTCACGTCGAGGCCGCGCGTCGTCCAGCGGTCGTCGCCGCGCCCGTCGGAGTTCGCCTGGGCCCAGGTCTTCCCGCCGTCGGCGGTGCGGTAGACACGGAAGAGGTCGGTCGCGTACGCCGTGTCGGGATCGTTCGGGGCCACGGCGAGGTCGTAGGGGGAGTCGAACCAGACCGAGTGGCCGTCCTCCGCGGCGCGAGGCTCGATCCAAGAGCCCTGGAGGTTCGCCGACGGCGTGGCCGACTCCGCGTGGACGACGGCCCAGGTCCGTCCTCCGTCGACGCTCTTCGCGATGCCGTTGACGGACGCGTCGCCACGGCCGGGGAGGACGACGCCCCGCAGCCCCACGTAGGCCACGAGCGGGAACCGGGCGGAGACCGCGACCGGCCCGAGAGACGGCCGCGAGCCCTTCGCCGGTCCCCATTCCTCGCCCCGGCCGACCTCGCGCATGGCACCGAGCAGCGAGCCGTTCGACGTGCGCCACGCGCGGCCTCCGTCCTCGGAGACTTCCCGGCCGCCGACGACGCCGCCCGCACCGGCGGCGAGCGGCAGGGTCGCATAGGCGAAGACGAGACGCGACCGGGCATCGCGGCCGAAGGCGCCGGAGGTGAAGCGCGCCTCGCCGGGCGCGGCGAAGTGGCGCCACTCGCTTCCCCGGCCCTCGTAGAGGCCGGTCTCGCCGAGGGCCCTCACCTCCCGGCCGCCCCCGTCGCCGCGGATCGCGAAGACGCGCTCCGTTCCGAAGGCGGTCAGGCGCGACCAGGTGCGCCCGCCGTCCGCGGAGCCGACGAGGAGGGTGGGGCTCGCCGGCGTGCCGGGGATCGGCGAGTCGGCGGCGCTCGCCGCGACGTAGACGCGCGCCGAGTCGTCCTCGTCGACGGCGATCGCATGGATCGTCGCACTGCGGCCGCTGCCGGGGTAGGCCGGGTCGCCGGTGAAGAAGACGCGCTCCCCGTGGTCGCCGATCGACCGCGCCACGGTGCTCTTCGCCGGGTCCGGGAAGACCATCCGCCACGTCCGGCCGGAGTCGTCGCTGCGGTAGACCGCCTCCGCCCCGGCGTAGAGCGTCCGGGGCTGCGAGGGGTCGAAGGCGAAGGCGGTCGGCACCGAGCCGAGGTTGAACATCCGCCAGGAGACGCCGCCGTTCGCCGTGAGGTAGGCGCCGGTCATGTCGCAGCCGAGGACCACGAGCCGCGGGTCGTGGGGGCTGATCGCCGGCCGGCGCGTCGTTCCCCCGCCGCCGGGGCCGACGACCTGCCACGCGTCGAGACGGGCGCTCCGCGCCGGCCCCGGGTCCGCCGGGACCGCGAGCGCCGCGACGACGACGGCGCCGACGGCGGTGACGATCGTCGCCACTCGAGACATGGCTCGCCCGACCTCCTCTCCCCCGGTTACGCCCGGTAAACGGCGCGCCGTTCGCGGATCCGCTGCGCGATCTCCACCGACTGGCGCGACTCCCGCAGCCCGGGCGAGGGCGCGCGGCCTCCGGCCACGCAGTCGAGGAAGGCGGCCGTCTCCCGGTAGAAGCCGCCCAGCTCGAAGAGCGCGGTCCCGTCGCCCACCTGATCGCCGCTCACCTCTGCGGCGAGCTTCCCGCCCGTGAAGTGCCAGAGCCGGCCCGGCGAGTCGACGCCGCTCCACATCGGCACGTGGAGGAAGAGGCTGTGGCCGTGGGCGTGGGCCGTGGCCCGCTCGACCATCACCCCGGCCACCGGGCAGAACGCGAGGTGGGCGGTGGCGCCGCTCGTCATCACCGCGTCGACGAGGATGTCGGCCACCCCCTGCCCGAGCTCCGGCATCTCGCGGTACCGGAAGCGGGCCTCCGCGTAGTCGGCTCCGGCCAGGTACCGCACCGCGTCGAGGCCGTGGATGGCCGTCGTCGAGAAGTCGGGATCGCGCCTCTCGACCCGGGTCATCTCGTAGTGGAGGTGCTGGAGCTTCCCCGCCTCCTCGATCCTCCGGCGCAGCTCGCGGATCGAGGGAGCGTACCGCCGGTTGAAGGCCACCTGGTGCGGGACCGACCGGCCGCTCTTCTCCGCGGCGGCGATCAGCCGGTCGACCTCGGCCACCGACTCTCCAGGGGGCTTCTCGAGGAGGAGCGGGATCCCGCGTTCGAGGACCAGCGAGGCGACCGCGGCCGTCCACTCCACCGGCACCACGACCACGACCGCGTCGGGCCGCTCCGCGTCGAGCATGGTCACGGGGTCGGTGAACGCGCGGGCGTAGCCGAACTCGCGGCGGAGGGACTCCGCCCGGGCCGGGTCGAGGTCGCAGCAGGCCGCGAGGACGAGGTCCCGCCGCTCGCGCGCGCAGCGCGCCTGGGAGGGGCCGTGGGCGACTCGCGCGTGCTCCCCGCAGCCGATCTGGCAGAGCTTCATGTCGATCTCCCGCCGAAATGCCCGAGCCGTCCCCTCAGCGAGGCCGGTCCTCGACCGCGCGGGCCCCGGTGTCCACGACCTCGAAGTCCGAGCCCTTGACTCGCTTCAACGCCTCGAGCCCTTCCAGCCTCCGGTCGGGCGAGATCGACATGAGCCAGTCGCCCCCGTTGTCGGCCACGAACATGCCGTAGGTCTTCAAGCCCTCGAGGACGGCACGCGCGTGCTTCGGGAAGCCCGACGTCGGGAAGCTCGCTCGCAGCCGGAAGCGTTCGCCCATCCGCGGGAAGGACTTGTCGTCGCTGCGGCTCGCCCAGTGGGTGGCGGGCAGGACGTAGCCGCGGCGCGAGCGGCGCACGGTGAAGCGCATCGCGTGCTCGACCAGTCCCCGCTCGCACTCGTCGTAGCGCACGACGGCGGGGAAGATGGGCAGGCCGGCGGCGTCGGAGGAGGTCCAGCGCTCGGGCCGCAGGGCGCCCGTCCTGAGGTCGAAGGTGGCCTCGTTCGAGGCCTGCCAGCCGGCGTCGGTCCTCCGGCCTTGCCAGAACTCGTAGAGCTTGCCGTTCACCGGGTCGACCACGATGACGTGACGGTCGCCGGTGCCGTTCCGCTGGAGGTCCTCGAGCGTCTGGCCCGGCTTCGGCAGCGCCCCCTGGTCCTCGTTGACGGTGAGCGGCCAGTTCTCGATGGGCGCGTTGTCCGGCACCGGGTACGGTCCGGGGTCGGACTCGTTCGGGAACTCGAGGATCTTCACCGGCACGCGCTTCTGGTCCTTCGGCACGAGGATGAAGCCCATGTCGAGGTTGTAGCCGAGCGGCTTGTCGGCGCCGATCGAGGCGACGAGCGCCGCCGAGTCCGCGGCCACCCTCGCCTTCGAGACGTCCTGGTTCCACGGGTTGTCCGGGGGGAAGACCTGCATCGCCTCGAGGACGCGGTCCGCTTCCGGCGTGCCGAACGTCACGGGCGCCTTCATCTCGGGCATCGGCGGCCGCACGCGCGGCGCGGCGAGGGCGAGGGCGGCCGCACCGGCGATCGCGACCAGGAGAGGGACCCCGACGCGGCGGCCGGGGGTGCGGGGGTGCATATCGTCCTCCTTCGCCGTCAAGGCAGTCGCCGCAGGCGCAGGCGTCCGTCCCGGACGCCGTCCCACGGCAGGAAGAGCGTGGACTCGTCCCCGGCCTCTGCGGTGGCGCGCCACACGGGGGCGCCCGGCGCGAAGCCGGAGGTGACCTGGACCTCGTAGGACGTGCGGGGCTCGAGGCCGGCCAGGAGGAGCGATCGCGTCCGGACGTCCGGGAGCGTCGCCTCGGCCCTCGCGACCTCGCCCGCCGCGAAGAGGACGACCGCCTCGCCCTCGATCGCGGCTCCGTCGAGCGCGTGCCCTTCGACGGCGTCGACCCGGAGCGGCGGCCTCTCGTCCCGGTCGCGGATCTCGAGGACGTGCAGGAAGACGTCGTCCTTCGAGGGCGCGGCCGGAGACACCTCCATCCGCCACCCGCCGGGCACCACGGCGCGGCGGTTCGAAGGCGACAGGCGGTCGATCCCGTCCCAGAACGTCTTCCACATCTTCAGGAGGTACGGGTCGCCCGGCAGCGGGCCGCCCTCGGGCGGGTCGAGGGGCCAGTTCTGCCCCGAGCCCCACGTGCCGCCCCGCTCGTCGCCCGGCGTCCAGAACTCGAAGCCCTGGCCGCCGCGCACGATCACCTCGCGCTCCCGCGGGAGGAGCGAGTGGACGCGCAGCCGTCCCTGGCCGTCCTCGAACGTGACGAGGGAGGCGTCGCGGTAGCCGGTGCCGCCGTGGCCGACGCTCGCTCCAGCGGCGGGGGCCACCACCTTGGGCTCGCTCACGCCGTGGAGGAGCCACGCCTTGCGGTAGGAGGGGTCCGCCGCGCGCACGCGGTCGAGGACGACGAGGACGTTCGGCGCCCGGAGGTGAACGATCTCGCGCGTGAAGCGCTCGACCTTCGACGGCTGGTAGGCCCGGGTGGCGTCGGCCTTCGCGTAGCGGTAGTCGGGCTCGGCGGCGACTGGGGAGAGGCGGCATCGGTCCCACAGGTCCCGCGTGCGCCGCCAGTCCTCGAGGCTGCGGACGCTGTTCCAGAAGCGGGAGGAGTCCATGCGCTGGCCGCCGTCGTTCGCGGCCGGCCACTTGTTCTCGCCCCAGAAGAAGCTCTCCCCCGGCTGGTAGACGAGCATCGTGTTGTGGGCGACCGTCCGCCGGTAGTGGTTGAGGTAGTGCGGGCTCTCGGTGTCGGTGTAGTCCGCCCCGGCGTCGATCGCGAGGTGGCCCTTCCGGTAGACGACGAAGTGGGCCGCGTCGAGGTGGTCGTGCTTCGCGAAGTAGGGCCCGCAGGCGAGCTCGATCCAGGTCGAGTCCTTCCCCCAGCCGTCGCGCAGGACGAGGTGGCCGATGCCACGGAAGAGCCGGTGGCGTGGCAGCTCGCCCTCGGTCGTGGCCGCCGGGTCGCGAGGAGCGACCGTCTCGTCGTTCCACAGGAACCGGAGGACGGGGTTCGCCCACTCGGCCGGGAGCCACTCGCGCTGCCGCAGCATCCAGGCCGCGTAAGGGTCCTTGAAGCGGTGGACGGCGTAGCCGAGGACGACGTTGTCCCGCGGGTCGAGGTGCGGGAACTCGTCGTCGTCGTCGCGCGCTTCGCTCCCGTCGGGGAGGACCTTGTAGAGGTAGGTGGTCCCCATGTTGCGGAAGACCGACCAGCGGAGGGCCGGGTCCTCGCCGGTCGCCGTCCGCCGCACCTCGGCCATCATCGCGAGCGGCGCCCAGGTGATCCGCATGTAGTCGGTCGACTCGTGGTATCCGCCGTCGGGATCGACGAGCTCCGTCTGCTCGAGGAGGTTGTCGAAGGCCCGCCAGGCGTGGGCGCGCAACGCGGCGGCGCGGGTCTCGACCGACGGGTGGCCATCGACCGCGACCAGCGAGACGACGGCGAGGGCCAGCTCGCGCGCGGTGTGGTTGTGGTACGAGGCCTGGGCCGGATCGGCGAGCGACGGCAGGGCCAGCATCCGCTCCGCCCCCGCCACGAGGTCGGCCGCCACGGAGTCCTTGAGGCTGGGGTCGAAGCCCGGGTAGCCGTAGAGCCAGTCGAAGGCCAGCGAGCGGTCCAGGTAGCGGACGTACGCGTTCGAGCCCTTGAGGCCGGCGGGACGGTCGGCCCGGAGCTCGTCGAGCGCGCGGTGCGCGTACGACTCGTCGCCCGACAGGAGCCAGGAGAGAGCGAGGCCCGGCAGGTCCGGTGACGGCCGCTCGCCTGCCGCCCACCGGGCCCTGAGCGCGGGCAGGCCGGAGAACGCGTCCCGCTCGGCCACGAGGAGGCGCGGGTGGCCGCTCCGAGGGGCGACGGCCTCGACGGGCGCCGAAGTGCCCGCCGATCGCGGCGAGGCGATTGCCAGCACGAGGACGGCGAGCAGGCCGGAGGCGACGGACCTCATCTCCTCGGCTCCCGGAGCCGCTTCTCGATGGCCTCGGCGAGGGCGAGCCGCGCCGCCTCGTAGGCCTCGCCCGATTCCGCGAAGCCGACCGCCTCGCCGGCGTCGGAGTAGACGCGCGGCACGACGGACTGCAGGACCTGCCGCACCAGAGCCTCGAGGCCGGCCTGCCGGGCGAGGGTCAGGTAGAGGTGGTCCTGCAGGCCCCGGCGCAGGTTCGCGAGCTGGACGGTCGAGACCGGCCCGTCGATCCCCCGGTCCTCCTCCGGATGGAGCACCTCCTCGCCGGGGTACATGAGGACGCCGTCGCCGTTGATGAAGCCCTGGTCTGCGACGGGCTTCCCGGGCTGGCCGCGGTTGTCGAACGTGATCGGGTTCGCCCACACGTTCTGGTTCCGCTCGCCCTGCTTCTGGCCGTTGTGCCGCCAGTGGACCCCGTGCCAGTAGAAGTAGAGGCCGAGGCCGTGCTCGAACGAGGCCCAGGCGATCGCGCGCGCCTCGGTCGCGGGCGCGTCGATGACGGGCGTCGGCCCTTGGGGCCGGCCGCCGTTGTAGGTCCAGACCCGTCGGCCGCGGGCCCGTTCCGCCGCCGCCACCTTCAGGTCCAGCTCCTGAGGCGGGACGCACCAGATGTCGGGCACCCCCTCGAGCTCGGGCACCACGGCCTTGGTGAGGAAGAGCGGCAGGGCCCGTCCCGGCCCGGGATTCGAGCGGACGTTCCCGGCGAGCCGTCGGACCTCGGGGTACTGGGCCGGATACGGCTCGTCCGGCAGGTACAGGAAGGTGAGGGCGTTCGGCAGCGTCTTCGCGACGAACGCCATCCACGCGTCCGAGCGCCTCCAGGCGCCGTCCCTCTGCTCGAAGGCGGGGCCGGTCCCGTAGAAGGAGGCGGGCACGATGGCGTTCCCGACACCCTCGCCCGGCCCTTCGTAGCCGGCCTTCGGCGTGAAGTCGGATCCGTCGAACCGGCCGCGGTGGGCGAGGACCAGAGCCTCGTCGTAGGCGTGGACGAGCTCGATCCGCTGGCGGTGGGCGAAGCGGTGGTAGGCCGGGTCGAGGTTCCGGCCCTGGTAGAGCTCGGGCTCGGAGGGATCGTAGTAGACCATCGCGGGCAGGCTGTTCGAGTCGGGGAGGACGAAGTCGAGGACGCGCAGCTCGACCGGAAACGGCCGGCGCTCGCCGTTCGCGGTGACGACGATCGTTCCGTCGTAGAGGCCGGCGGGACGGTCCCGCCCGACGTAGACGTCGACCCAGAAGGCCTGGACGAGACCCGGCCCCACCGTGAGCGGGAACCCGCCGCGCCCGGCGCGCGCGTTCTCGGGCACGAGCTGCACCGGCTGCCAGCCCGTCGTGTGACGGGGGGCGGCCGGGCTCCCCGGCGCCCACGCCCACGAGGCGTGCGTCTCCTGCGTGACGTTCATGTCGCGCACGGAGAAGAGCTGGATGGGCCGGCCGGCGGAGAGCGTCGGGTCCTGCGCGGGCGGCGCGTAGGTGATCGTCTCGGGCCCGCCCCGGCGCCGCAGGTCCTTCAGCGACAGGGAGAGGCCGCGGACGCCGGCTCCGTCGGCTTCGACGATGACCTGGAACGCCACCACCTCGTTCCGCGCGCCGAACGGGCGCACCGTCGTCCCGTCCCACACGGCGTTCCGAGCGGCGAGCGGATGGCCCCTCGCGTCGCGGGCCACTTTCTCGCCGTCCGAGACGGCCCACACGCGGGCGACGCCGGCTCCGGCGGGAACGCCGGGGAGGCCGACGACGACGGCCAGGAACACCGGGGCGAATCGCAAGGGCCTCATGCCGTCGTCACTTCCTTTCCGCCCTTCGCCCGCCCCCGCACGAGGGTCAGCCCGGCGGCGAGGAGCAAGGTGATTCCGACGTAGCCGATCGCGGTCCCCCGCTCGCCCGGCGGCGAGGTGAAGACGAGGGGCAGGCACAGGATGCCGATGAGGCCGGTCGTCCGGCTCAGGAAGCGGAAGACCGCCGCCGTCGGGTCGGAGCGGAGGTCCACCTCCCGCGCCACGTCGACCGGGGTGTCGAGGCGGTGGAAGACGTCGTCGTGGCGGGCGATCCGGTCCGGGCTCCGCTCGGGGGCGAGGCGGGTGAGCAGGAAGACCGTGACCGAGGCCGGCACCACGACGAGCACGTTGGCGACGAGCCCCCAGCCGAGGAAGAAGGTGCCGTAGACGCCGAGGACGAGTGCGACCACGAAGGCGGCGAGGCCGGACCAGCTCGGCGTGCGCCGCACCACGAGGCCGAGCAGGGCCGGCGGCCCGTAGGCGAGGGACATGATCGTGTTGAAGGTGACCATCACCCGGAAGACGCTCCTCCCGGTGGCGGCCATGACCATCGCGATCGTGATGATCGCCGCCCCCACCGCGAACGTGGCCGTCCAGCCCACGGTCAGCTTCTCCGCCTCGCCGGCCTTCCGCGGGAAGAGCGTCGGGAAGATGTCCTTCGAGATGATCGAGGCGTGCAGGTTCAGGAGGCCGGAGACGTTGGCCATCGTGGAGCTGAACATGGCCGCGAGCATGATGCCGACGAGGCCGGTGGGAAGGAGGGTGAGGGCGGCGAGGGCGTAAGAGGACTCCTGGGGGTTGGCGAGGCCGGGCCAGATGGCGTGCAGGTCCGGGTAGAGGACACGCATGGCGAGCGGCGGGACGAACCAGACGAAGGCCCCCAGCACGAAGAGCGAGAAGCAGAGGAGGGCGATCCGGCGCGACGCCTTCTCGTCCTCGACGCTGAAGTATCGCTGGGCCATGGCCGAGGTGTTGTAGCCGACGCTGGTCATGATCGGCCAGCAGAGCGCGTACGCCCAACCGTAGGAGCCGGGCAGGGCGAGCGACGTCATCTCGGGCGGGAGCGCGTGGACGAGGCCGGAGAGCCCGCCCACCCGCCACAGGGCGGCGAAGAACATGACGATCGTGAACGGCATGAGGATCGCGGCCTGGAGGAAGTCGGTGATCACGACCGCCCACAGGCCCCCGATGACGCAGTAGCCGAGGATCACCGCGCCCGCCCCGAGGATCGTCCACGAGAGCGGCCAGCCGCAGGTGGGGGCCACGAAGAGGCCGAGGCCGTAGAGCGTGCTCGCCCCGGTGAAGAACTGGAAGAAGATCGTGGTCCACGAGAAAGCCTGCCGCGTGCGCTCGTCGTAGCGGTCGACGAGGTATTCCATGACCGTGGACACGCGGGCCCGCCGCCAGCGCTGCGCGAAGACGAAGTACCCGAGGAGGAAGGCGAAGGCGTTCCCGACGTAGAGCAGGATCGTGACCACGCCGTTCTGGTAGGCGAGGCCGGCGGCGCCGGTGAACGTCCAGGCCGAGAAGCCGCTCATGAAGGAGGAGAGGCCGGCGGCCAGCCAGTGGATGCGGCTGCCGCCCTTGAAGTAGTCGGACGCCCCGCGGTTGAAGCGCATCGCGTAGAACCCGATGGCCAGCATCAGCGCCATGTAGGCGGCGATGACCGCGAAGTCGACGGGGGTGACGCTCTTGATGGGAGGGGTCATGGGGCTCCAGGGGGGCCGGTCCTCCGGGGTGAGCGGGGAGCCGTCTGGGCCCGGCTCCCCGGCTCGCCCGCGGTTGGCGAGCCACCGACGGCGAAAGATAAAAGGAA
>Ga0335079_10005863_pt1 | contig 14059 bp, 12 predicted proteins | sample Lox_Sample_33_FD_206719 | JGI IMG/M metagenome (GOLD analysis project Ga0335079, IMG submission 206719) | Soil microbial communities from Loxahatchee National Wildlife Refuge, Florida, United States - Lox_Sample_3.3 | ecosystem: Environmental > Terrestrial > Soil > Wetlands | place: USA...
ATGCTCAGAGGCAAGAAAAAAAACGTCCCGTTTCCCTAAAGAAAAAAAACGTCCCGTTTCCCTAAATGAGAGGAACCGAGCGCTTATTTGGACCTACTCCTCCAGATTCTTTAAGCGGAGCCCGACTGGGCAACGAGAAGCCAGGGTTTTCGAAGGCCTAATACCGAGGCATAGAAATGAGGCTGGCCTGAACTGCCCACTGACCACTGCCCACTAGCCACCGCCCACTGCCCTAAAAGCGAAACCGCCGGCCCTGACTGGTTTGTCAGGCTTCCGGCGGGCTTGCTTACTTCTACCTTGAGTTGCTCTATGTCTGAATGATGCGCGGAGTGATGAAGAAAATCAGCTCCTGGTTTGAGGTGTTGACCGTCGTCCGCTTGAACAGATTGCCGATGCCCGGAATGCTGCCGAGGACCGGTACCTGTGAAGTGTTCGCCGAGTTCTGCGTCTGGATCACTCCACCAACCACCACCGTGCCGCCGTCGGTCACCAGCACCTGGGTGGTCGCCTGCTGGGTGAGCAGGGTTGGGTTGCCCTGGATGGTGTGCCCGAAGTCGGGGGTGGTGTTCTCGACGTCGACGTTCAGGAAGATGGTGCCTTCCGAAGTGATCTGCGGAATTACCGTCAGCCGCAAGAACGCGTCCACGTAGGTAACCGTGGGCGGTCCGCCTAACTGCGCCTGAGTCACGATGGGAACACGCACGCCCTGGCGAACCAGAGCCTGGATGTTGTTCTGCGTGACCACGCGCGGACGCGACAGAATCTTCAACAAGCCACGTGACTCCGCCATGGTCAGGATGGCGTCGATACGGACGTTATTGCTGGCATTGATGAAGCTGAGACCGCTAGTGGGCTGCGTAACCGGCAGGTTCGAGAATAGCGGAATCTGCTGGCTGCTGCTCCCGTTCCCCATAATGATGTAGCCGGGTGTCAAGCCGTTGGTGAACAGCGGCGAAGTGCCGGCGCTGCCGGCGCCGCCTACCGCCGAATGCCCGTTGCCCCAGCCGAAGCCCAGCTGCGTGCCGATATCGCGGGCGAAGCTGCGGGTAGCGGCCACGACGCGGGCTTCAATCTCCACTTCCTGGGTCTTGCGGTCCAGCTGGGTGAGCAGGCGGTCGATGCCCGGAATCACGCTGGGAATGTCCTGGATGATCAGCGCGTTGGTGCGATCATCCGAAATTACGTCGCCGCGCTGGGTCAGGAACTGCTTCACGGTCGGCACTACGTCCTTGGAATGGGCGTAGCTCAGGAAGCGAGTGACAGTGACCTTTTCGATCGCCATAGCTTCGGCTTCCTGCTGGGCCCGGCGGGATTCGGCTTCCTTGCGCAGCGTCTCAACCGTCGCGATGCGGAGAACATTGCCTTCCAGCTGGCGCGCCAGATCGTTATTTTTCAGAACGATGTCCAGCGCCTGGTCCCACGGCACATCGTCCAACACGATGGTGAGCGAGCCCTTCACGTTGGGATCGAGCACCACATTCAATCCGCTGATCTCGTGGATCAGGCGGAAGAAATCCTTCAGGTCGACATCTTTCAGGTTCACCGAAATCGGCTCGCCGGTGTACTTCGGGCCGCTCATGCCAGGCGCCTGCTGCATCTGCGCCTTCTGCTCGGCCGCCAGGTTCACCGCCGGCTGAGAGGCAACCGCGCCGCCCTGCATCTCGGCGTGCGCTGCCGGCAACGGGCTGGCTTCTGGCTTGTCTACAAACCGGGTGGCCGCCAGGATCGCCTTGGTCGACGAATCTGCGTCCGTCTTGCTGTCAGCCGCCACGGCTTCCGCCGGCCTGTAGGATGGCTCAACCATCACGAAATCGTTGGCTGGCTTGGCCGCGACCGGAACGATCTGGGCCAGAGCGGGAAGCTTGGCTTCGATGGGTGCATTCATCGCCGGGCGCGGTTCACTGGCCACTACCAAGGGCTTGGTCGCCGAAACCGGCTTGAGCACAGCGGTCTTGGCCACCGGCTTGATGGTGGCCGGAGCCGCCGCCTGGGTCGCGCCCAGACTGTGCAGCTTCAGCATCATCTTGCCGTCGACCGCAGGCGCCAGTTCATAGCGGCACTCGCCCAGCAGGTCCACCACCACGCGGGTGGTCGGCGGCGTCTGCCCGTCCATGCCGATGCGCACATCCTTCACGCCGGCGCTGCTGACCTCGATGCGGCTCTGTGAAGTCGCCGCCACCGTGTTTGGCAGATCCAGCACGACGCGCCATGGCCGGTCCAGCGTGCTGACCTTGGGAACCACCGTCCCACGGGCGGTAATCTCCAGGCTCACACCATCCTGACTCCGCAGCACATTGACGTGCTGCAGCGCGGCGTGTGTGTTGGCCTCGGTACCCGAGCTCTGCGTCTCAGCCGCTGCTGCGACCAGTACAAAGACCAGCAGCGGTAGAAAAACCCCCAGCAGTTGCTTTCGCATTTCGCTTCTCCTCACGGGCAGGACCTGTTCCTCCCGTGTCTTTCCGTGAATTCGTTGCTGCCCCGCGTCTCTAGACCGCGGAGGTCGTAATCTTTTTGGTCACGTCCCGGGTGAACGGCTTGCCCAGCTTGTCCTGGATCGTCTCCTTGAACACGATCGAGTCGCCGGTGATCTTCACCACGTAGCCGTTGAATACGGGATCGTTCTCGCGCAGGAAATACGCCTTGTTCATGGCGTTGACCACCACCGCGATCATTCCGTTATCGGATTTCACCACGCCCTTCAAATTGATCTGGTCGATGGCCAGGCACTTCTTGCCCGTGCTGCAACCCGAGCCCACCATGGAGCGGTTCACCACCGGGCTGACGAAGGGATCGCGGCGTCCCGACAAATTGATCGTCTTGGAGGTGTCCTTGTCCTTGCTGGCGTCGGGCGGGTTCTGCGCCTGGACCTCCACCTTCTGCTCGGGTGCCGGCTTCTTTGCCTTCGCCACCTTGGCCTGCGGAGTCGCTTTTTTGGCGGTCTTGGGCGCAGCAATCACTTGCGGCGCCACTTTCACCACGGGCGTCTTTTTCGCAGTGCTGGCCGCCACAGTGGCTGGCGCTCCGGACTTGACAGGAGTGCTGGCGCTGACCGGCTTGACCACCGGCTTCGCCGAAGTCGCGGCCGGCGACGGCTTGGAAGCGGCTGCCGTCTTCGCAGCAGACGCCTGTCCCTGAGAGGCGGCCAGCGCTGTATTGGTGTCCGCGGTCTTTTTCTGCTGCACCGCGTTCATCGTGTTCTTCGTGTTCTGGATGAGGTCCGGATTCTGCCCCAGAGCCGCTCCGGTCGCCATCATCGCCAGTACCAAAATGCTAGTCAGCTTCATAGGGCTCCCTACTTTTTGGCCGCGGGCCGGCCGGGCTTGGTCGTGGTGCTGGTTACCGGCGGCGCCACGTCATGACTGAAGAAAGTCGTCGCCTTGCACGTCGCCACCACGCTCTCATTGCCCGCGTACTGGTACGTGTGCCTAACCTTGGCTTCTCCCGGCTTCTTGGTCGTCGCCACCATCAGGTTCGAGATGTTGACGATCCGTTCCAGCTTCCCGACCTTGTCGAAGAAATTCAGCATCGAGTAATACGGACCGTCGAGTTCGATCTCGAACGGTACCTCGCTGTAGAAATCGCGCGACGATACCGCTTCGGCGGTATAGCGCCGCAGTTCCACGCCCGCCTTCAGGGCTTCCGCGTCCAGCATCTTCATGAAGCCGTCCACGTCCTTCTCGTCGGGCACGATGCGCTGCTCGATATCGAGTTGCTGCTTCAGGCTTGCCAGCTGGCGTTCAATCTCCGCCAGCTTCGGCCGGTACGACTCCAGTTCGGTGTTCTCGCGCTGCTTGGCTTCCAGATTCTGCTGCGCCACCGCATTGGCTTGCCGCTGGCTGTTGAAAATCGTGTAATGCAGACCGCCGGTTACCAGCGCGGCCACCGCCAGCAGCAATGCCCATTGCTTGAGACCCGATAGTTCGCTGAAATTGCCCATAATTTTCCCGCCTCTTAGGACTTAGCCTTTTCGCAGGTCAGCACAAACTGGAACGCCTGCATGTCTTTAAAGGTTTCATCCTGATAGGTCTCTTTGATCTCGATGTTCCGGAAATATCCCGTCTTCTGCAGGTTGGCCATCAGATTCGCGACCGCGTCGGTGCTCAGCGCCATCCCCTGGATGTCGACCGAGCTGCCCTGGTCTTTCATCGTGTTCAGCCAGACCGCCTCGGTGCCGTTCACCGTGTCGCCGATCATGTTGAGCAGCTGGACCGGTCCTGACTGGCCCGCGCGCAGCTGGTCAATCACATCCACCCGGCGCTTGTAGTTTTCCGCCTGGCGTTGCCGCTCCAGATAGCGCGCCTTCACATCCGCCAGCTCGCGGTTCTTCTGCTCCGCCACGGCCATTTGCGAGGCAATAGCCTTCTTTTGCTTATCCAGTTGATACCAGTAAGCAAAGTTGATGGCCGCCGCCACTGCCAGCACGATCGCGATTTTGAGTTTCGGTGAGCCGGCTTCGCCCACTTCCATCACCGCCGCCGTCGATACCGCAGTGCGTTTGCCTTTGGCTTTCGCTTGTCCCAGCAGGTTGATTCGGATCATAGGTCTTCAAAACTCCTCAAGGCCAAACCTACCGCCACTGCCAGCTGGCCGGCGTTCTGTTCCACTAGCTCGACTCCCGGGCCTTCCGCGGGAGGCTGAATCTTCTGGAACGGATTGAAGATCTCCACCGGCAGCGAGAACTCCTGGCGCAACGCTTCCACCAGCCCAGGAACCTTTGACGACCCGCCCGCCAGATAAATCTTCTCGATGTGCTCGCCCGACGAGCTGGCGCGGAAGAAGTCGAATGTCTTCTGAATTTCCAGCACGATGATTTCAGTCACCTGCTGCAGGATGGGCGTCTTGGCGTCTTCGCTGACGGTGCCCACCTTCTTGCCCAGCTTCAGCGACTCGGCATCGTCGAAGCTCAGGTCCAGTTCCTTCTGCAGAGAGTCGGTGTACTGGTGCCCGCCCACACTGACGTCGCGCGGGAACAGCGGCGTCGTGCCCTTCACGATGTTGATGTTCATCACGCTGGCGCCCAGGTTCAAAAGCGCCACCACCTGGCCCGGCGCCGGCTCGTAGTTGTACTCGTAGCAGTTCTGCAGCGCAAGCGCATCGATGTCCACGATAGCCGGGGTCTTGCCCGCCATCGAGAGCACGTTGGTGTAGTTCAGAATCTTGTCCTTCTTGACCGCCACCAGCAGAACGTCCATCTGCGGGTTGCCGGCGTCTTCGGAAAGAATCTGATAATCGAGATTCACGTCGGCCAAATCGAAGGGAATGTGCTGCGCGGCTTCCTTCTGGATGGTGTCGGCCAGCTCCTGATCGCTCATCGAGGGCAGCGAGATCTTCTTCACGATCACCGAGTGCCCGCTCACCGCCGTGGCCACGTTCTTGGTCTTGATCTGGTTGTCGGTGAACAGCTTCGAGATCGCGCTCGACACCGTGCCCGAGTCCACAATCATGGAGTCGACCACGATATCCGGTGCCAACGGCTCCAGCCCCAGTTGCGCGACTTCAATTCCGTTGCGGCCCCGCTTCAGTTCCACTGCCTTGATGCTGGAGGAGCCCACATCCAGACCAACAATCGTCTTCGATCCGAATCCAAACATGTGTCCACCTTTGGTTCGTGTTGTCGTACTGCGGACGCTCCGGTCCGCTTGTTACTCTGCCCCGGCCGCCTTAGCGGCCGCCTTCGGCTTGCGCTTGCTCTTGGCTTCCATCTGGCTCGACTTCTCTTCCATCCACTGGTCCAGCCTCGATTTCTTGAAGCGCCAGCGGTTGCCCAGCTTGAAAGCCGGAATCTTCTGCTCGCCAACGTACTTGTAAAGCGTGTCTGGACTGACGCCCAGGTACTGCGACGCTTGGCGAATGTTCATCACTTCCCGCGAGTCAGCCATAAGTTCCAAGTCCATCCACAGAACCGGGCCCGCTCCATTCCGCTTTTTGCGGCCTGCCGGGCTAACTTGGGAGAAAAATTCCTCGTTCAAAATCGCGTTCGAGTGAATTTTGGTGTTCCGAGCATAGCGCAAGCCGAAAAAACACGATGTCTGCGGAGAACTCCGCGTTTTTCGGGCTTTTTTAGGGTTTTTCTGGAATCGGTCCGGGCGGAAGATACAAAGCGTGTCTATTACTTGTATGGAAATGAGCCGATCACCCAATATACAGTACCGAATACGCAACAATTCGCCCAGTCACTCACACCAAGTAACCAAGGTACTAGACACGGTACGGAGGTATTACGACAAGCGGAGAGCGGGGTGAATACGCTGGCCAAAAGCAGACGATCATGCCCGATGCCCGGTCGCAAAACACCTGCTCTCCCGAAGTTGTCTTGCTTGCCATCCCTGTTCGGTTTTTGGAACAAACAGCGGTCTGTGATTTCTGATACTTGACGCCTGTCCGGCGTGAATCTATGGTGGCATCGAGTTTCTATAGGAGGTGCTGCGTGAATAGACTCATCGTTTTCGCACTGGCTCTAATTCTGAGCCTATCTTGTTCCTCGGCGCAGAGCCAAAACACAACCACGACGAAGCTAGTCAACCAAAACCTCTGGCTGGGCTGCTGGTGATAATAAACTCTTTTGGACTACTAACGACGGCGCTAACTGGAAGGACATAACACCCTCACTGCCTCCCGGCTATACCATTTCCTCCGTGTTCTTCCTCGATACGTCGTATGGATGGACACTGCTCTAGCAAAGCGGCGAGCCTCAACCCCTGTTCGCTCTTGCTTCTACCACCGACGGCGGTTCCAACTGGGTGTTCTCTCGCATCACTCTGCCCAATATAAACTCCAACGCGACAACTCTCAGCGGCGATGGCAGAATTACTTTCGTCGACACTCTGCACGGGTGGATGAATCTCGGCGTCGTGAGCAGCGCTAGTTTTGTTCTTGCGGTGCTTATCCGTACATCGGACGGAGGAAAAACCTGGGAGTTGGCTCCTGGCGGTTCCGGCACCGCCGGCGAGATCTGCTTCCTCAACTCAAAAGCGGGCTGGGTCGCTGGTGACCCAGATGGTGAACAACTGTTCGCTACCGCCGACGGCGCAAATAGTTGGACAGAACTTTCGCTCACTGCACCGGGAGATGCATCGTTAACGCCGCACTATGACTTGCCCACGTTCGAGGCCGAAAAGAGCGCCTATCTTCCAGTAACTTACTCCGGTACCGCCGGTTCTGGGCTGACTGTGGTCCTGTTTTCATCTAACGACGCCGGGCAGACCTGGAAGGCGAACAGGACTCTCCCACATCTTCCAGAGGTGTATGGCGGAGTTCCCTTTCGCACGAGCGTCGCAGATTCCACACTAATAGCAGCATACGTGAGCAATAGGACAAATATCACACTAATCAGCGTCGACTCGGATGGCAGAGTAACGTCAAGCACCGTTAAGAACGCCGTGGCACCGAACTCAGCGGTTAAGAGCATCACCTTTATCACTCACGAGCATGGCTGGGCGCTAGGTGGCGAACTGCTTTCTACAAATGACAGCGGAAGCACCTGGCGCAAGATTACGCCGCAAACGAAAGGGGGAACGAAGGCGCAGGCTCAACTGCATTTGCAACAACTACGCAACAGCGCGGTGCCCGGCAGCGAGTCAATTGTGCTCTACCCCCAAGCGGGCCTGACGAGCCGTCACGTTGGCTTCGACCGATGTACAGCCCACGCCGCGCAGATAGTCGGGTATTACGAAGACCAGAACTTCGTGGTTCATGGATTTGTGGCAACGCCCGATTAGAGGAAATCACTTTCCCGAGATCTGCTGCAGCAATTCGCGATACTCCGGTTCTTCCCTTAGCGCCTTTAAAGCGTCGTCTTTCTCCAGCACATCCGGGTTCTTCAGGCCCCGGCGCACCGCCTCGCGAAGATACTTGATCGCCTGCTTCTTGTCGCCCATGGCGGTGCTGGTTTCCGCCATCAGCAGGCAGGGCCAGGGCTCATTCGGAGAAATGTCGCTGATGAGTTGGAAATACTCCATGGCCTTGGGCCAGGCTTTCTGCCGCAGGTGCGCCTGTCCAGACTCGATCCCATTGACCCACAGCGAACCCAAGGCCCGCAACAGCACCAGGCGCTGGCTCTCGGTTTTGGCATGATCGGCACGCGACTTCAGGTCCGCCATACGATTGCGGATATCGGTCCGCAGAGCCAGTCGCTGATCGAGGTCCGCCTGTCCCAGTTGCTGCAGCTCCCCGGCGACCTCCTCGGTTAGCGCCGCCTGCTGCGAGATCTGCTCGTCCTCTTTCCTCAGGGCGGCCCGAAACTCCGCGGAGGCTTTTAACCTGGCGAGCCGGTTGGCCTCGTCGCCGGTGTCTCTGAGACCGCTGAAATCGGAAACCAGCGACCGCTCGGCGTTCAATTGCGCGATCGCATCTTTTTTCCGGTTTGCATCCGCGGCCTCGTCCTGCAATTGCCGGAAACGCTGATCGACGAACCCACGGTCCGGAGGCATGCTGCCCGCCTGCATGGCTTTCAGCTGCATCCACTGCAGAGCGTCTTCCATCACTTCCGCGGGCCCCCATTCGTGCTGCCCGGAGAAAATCCGAACCCGATAGGGTTCTCCGGCCTGCTCGCGCTCGCGGCGAACCCCCATCACCTCGGGCCAATTGAAATCCTGGTCGCCAACGCCGAAGAAGTAGAGCAGCGAATCGCGCGCCGGGCGGGGATTAGGATATCCCGCGCCGAACGCGATCACACCGGCGATACGGCACTGCGCGCAACTCAGAGCCACCATGCCCGCCACCCGTGCTCCTCCGGAAAAGCCCGCGGTGTAAATTCGCCGAGGATCCAGTGCGAACCGCAGGTGCGTGTCCTGCCACATGGCGTTGGCCGACTTCGAGGAGGATTGCAAGGAGAAATTCCGCGAGGTATTCGACGCGACCAGAATGTAGCCATACCTCTCGGCCACGTCCTTATACAGCTTCACCGGAACCGAGCCGCGCGCCATGGGATCGAAGGCGTAGAGAATCGGCCAGCGCTTTGCCGGCGTGTAGCTGGCGGGAAGATAGGCAGCGTAAGTTTCGGAGGAATCCTCGGCACATGCCACGCTCTCGATAACCTGTCCGGCAGGCAACGCTGGAGGAGCGGCTTGCGCCCAGGCGTGCAGGGCCCCGCCGAAGACAAAGGGAAGAACGAACAGCGTCTTTGCAGAACGCTTCATCATCATGCTCGCGATGGAGGACGGGCGGTCTGGTCCGTCCCGCCGGATGGACGCGCTGCCACATCGCAATGTTCGTGGAAAGATAGACGCGCCGTAGCCGCGAACGTCACGCTTCTATCGGATTGCGCCTGCCGCCCGCGCACGGCCCAGCACATCCGCAATCGCAGGCGCTGCAGCCGGAACTGCGCCCCGGTAGTCCTTCCCCACAAACGCGGCTACGGTCGCGGCAATCTGGGCCTGCACCACGGGCTCGATATTGGTTCGCTCACCCAGCGTCGGAGTATCCGGGCCCATAACCGCAATCCAGATGTTCTCCGATCCCTTCTCCTCGACCCCGTGCTCTTTCCACTCCTCCGACCCGCTGCCGCGTCCGTGATCGGTGGTGATGATAAACGTCGTCTGACCACGATACTGCGGCATAGCCTGCATGGTGTCCCACAACTCTTCGACGAAATGATCGAAGCCATGCGCGCTCTCGAGCACCAAGTCATAGCGGCCCTGGTGCGCCCAGTTGTCGGTCTCGCCGTAGCCCACGAACAGCACCCGCGGATGCTTCGCCTTCACGTACTCCAGCAAAGGAATCTGCAGGAAGGAATCGTAGACATCCTCGTCATCCAAAGGTGTGGTCGTCCGATAAAGCTCATTTAACAACTGCTGGCGGGGCGTTAGATTTCCCTTCTCCGGTAAATTCCATCCCACCTGCATGACCAGGCCGCTGCGCTTTTGGTTGAAGATGTCCGCAAAAATACTCCAGGTCCCATAGACCGCCACCCGGCCCTTGAACTCCGAAAATCCATTCAGCCATTCGAAGACGGTATGATTGGGATTGGGTCCAAACTCGTTGCGGTCGATGCGCGGATCGGGCGATCCGGTGGACATCTCGTTGTATCCGGGATAAGAGAACGCCATGCCATTCGTGACACGCGCCACACTTCCCTTCGCTTGATTGCCGAAAATCTGTCCCTGCTTGGCCACCACCCCCCAAAGAAAGGGAAAGAGCGCGTTGCGCCGCGCTTCAACGTCGTCGCGCCAGTACTTAGCCTTGAGGGCGCCGGCATCGGCCCAGATACCGCCATGCTCGCCGAGAAGACCCGCATCGGCGCCGGTGAAAATCTCCTGCCAGCGCAGGCCATCACTAACGACGAGAACGACGTTGCGGGTCTTGCGAACCTGTGCGCTACCGGCGACTGCGGCCAGGAGCACCGCCACTCCCACGGCAAACCAGCAATGGACGATTTTCTTCATCTTGGCCTCCGGAATTCGATGCCAGTGACTATATCGCAGAAGGCCCGAGCGTCATTCCGAAGTCCGGCGAGCCTTCCAGCCGGGCAAGGAATCTTGCGCGCAGGACAGGCGCCCCTACCTGGCAAGCTCAACCGAAGGGACACTAGCGACTTCTAATCGCCCAAGAATCCAACCGAACAATCCAAGCGACAGGCATCCTCGCATGGGCGGGACAGGCGAGATGCGCGTCCTCCCCTGCTGTAACTCGCGGGTTCACTCCCGCTTGTGAGCCGCGTCACTCCGCCCGGTTCCCTTCTCCTGTAATCTAATGGGTCCTTCGAGGTCGACTCATGAAATTGATCGTCATTGGTTCCGGCATGATGGGTTCGGCGGCCACCTACGACATGGCCCGCCAGGAGCAGGTCGTCTCAGTCACGCTGGCCGACAGCAACATTAAGCTGGCGCGTGAGGTTGCCGCCCGGGTCAACCGCATCACCGGCAGCAAGAAGGTGCGCGCTGTCGAACTCGATGCCTCGAGTGAACGATCCGCCGCCAAACTCATGCGCGGCCATGACGCCGCGCTTTCCGCTGTGCCCTATTTCCTGAACCTCGGCTTGGCCCGGGCAGCCATTGAGGCCCGTTGCCACTTTGCCGATCTCGGCGGCAACAACACCGTGGTGCGTCAGGAACTGGCGCTCGCCGCCAAGGCGCAGAAGCGCGGCGTGGCGGTCGCTCCCGACTGCGGCCTCTCTCCCGGCATGGCATCGATTCTGGGCGGCGAACTGGTACGCCGACTGGGCGGACGCGCCGATGCCCTTAAGCTTTACGTCGGTGGCCTGCCGGAAAAACCCATGCCGCCCTTTCACTATCAGTTGGTCTTTTCCGTCGAAGGATTGATCAACGAGTACGTCGAGCCGGCCCGCATCCTGCGCCGAGGCAAGCTGACTACGATTGAAGCGCTGACCGAGCCGGAACCCTTCGAAATGCCCGGCTTCTCTCCGCTCGTCGCTTTTCACACCTCCGGCGGCACCTCGACCCTGCCCGAGACTTTTGAAGGACGGGTCGGCGAGTGCTTCGAAAAGACGCTGCGTTATCCCGGGCACTACGACCTGCTTTGCGAGCTCAAGGAACTGGGCCTGTTTTCCAGCGAGAAGATGAAGATCGGCGACGCACAAATCGCGCCTCGCGCCGTGATGTCCAAGGTCTTCGAGGGCAAGTTCGCCAGCAAAGGACCCGACGTCTGCATCATGCGCCTGGAGGCGCATGAGTCCATCCGCACCCCGGGAGTGCGCGGCCTGCTCGGAGGGCGGCTCAAAGGCCACGTCGCCTCCTTCACCCTGGTCGACCACTACGACCCCAAGACCGACATGAGCGCCATGATGCGCACCACCGCCTTCCCCGCGTCCATCGTGGTGCAGATGATGGCCGGCGGCGCCATCGCCAAGCGGGGCGCGGTTCTGCAGGAAAGAGACGTGCCCGCCGAGATGTTCCTCGACGAGATGGCCCGGCGAGGCATCCGGATTACTTACGCGATGGAATGAGGAGAAATCGGCGATTGGCCATGGATGATTGGCAATTGCCGATTGCACTCCGCGACGGTAAAGGCTCCGGTTTCGGCCGGGATCGGGAATCGCGGAGCCTACTGAGACTAGCCATCAGTCAAAAATCCGGGCGCTTTTCCAATCTTCGCGTCTGCGATAGTCTGTCTCCTTCCGGAGGAACCCTTGCGCTACGTGGATCGTCTTCAGCCGCTCGCTCTGCTGGTTTTGCGCCTGGTCTTAGGCGCGATCATGATTGGCCACGGCTATCCCAAGGTCGTGGGTGGGCTGGCCAAGCACGTGCAACTGGTCAGCGGGCTCGGCATGCCGGGCTGGCTCGCCTACTGCTCGGCCGCGGCAGAATTTCTGGGAGGCATCTTTGTCATTCTCGGTTTCTTCACCCGGCTGGCGGCCCTCGCCATTGTCATCGACCTGGGGGTTGCCATTGCCAAAGTGCATTGGAAGAACGGGCTGCTGGGCAACAATGGGTATCAGCTCCCGTTGTCCTTGGCAGCCATCGCCTTCGCGCTCGTATTCTTCGGGGCCGGCGCGATTGCGCTGGATGGCATCCGGGGCGGAGGACCACCCAAGCCGAGGAAATCCTGACTCCGCGAAATTTCGCCGCAGCAAAACTGTGTAGTACGCCAAACACGCGAAGAAGTGACTCCGGCCGCGACAGACTCGCTTCCGCGAAGTTCCGGCGGCCGGTAAAATTCACTTCGGCGTAATCTCAAACACCACACCGGCACCGGAGCGAAATCGATTGTGCGTGCCGTAGCCGTGGCCGCCGTATGGCGTTGTGCCATAGAGTCTGCCGGCGGAGTCTACGACTAATCCCACATGAGGAAACGCCCCATCGGGCCCGTGGAAAAAATGCGCTTGATCGATCTTCCAAGTTCCATCTCCTTGCGGTGCGAGCTTGTACACCAAGCCGCAACACTGACCGCCGTGAAGAATGCTGTAGATCGTCACTCCGTAGAGGTTTCCGGATGGATCAAATGCCAAGTCACCCGAGATGAGTGTGGCGGGATGCCCGCCAAAAGCGTGGACCGCTCGCTCTTCCCAACCGGCGTCGGTGGCTTTGAGGCGGAAGACTACCCCGCAGCCAGCTCTGCATTGGCTGAGATTACCGCCGCCTGTGGTTGCGCCATACAGATTCCCGTCCGGGCCAAAAGTCACGCCGGAGACGGGATAGCCCCCATCCGCACGACCTGTGAAACGGTACACCAAGTTCTCGGTCCAAGTCCCCCCTGGATCTTGGCTTAATTCAAATACGATGCCCGCATTGTCCGGCGACCCCTCGAAAGCCGTGCCGTACAGATTGCCGGTGGCGTCGGCGGTTAGGCCGGCCCGCGGAGAGCACCCTTCAGCGCAATCAAAATCAAGAATTACACTCTCGCTCCAGCTTCCGTCCGGGTCTGGCGTCAGTTGAAAAACGGTGCCTCCGGAATATGCGCCTCCCGAGGGCGTGGTGCCGTACAGGCTGCCGTCTACACCCCAGAGCATGCGGGAAGCTGGATCACCTCCATCTTTGTCATTCCCCTTAAAACTGTGCAGCACACTCTCTGTCCAGGTGTCGTCAGGACTCGGCACTAGTTGAAACACCGTTCCACGTTTGTATTTGCCTCCGTCCAGAGTTGTCCCGTAGAGATTCCCAGCGGCATCCAGTACGAGCCCACCGGATGGGTGCCCTCCATACTTGCTTCCCAGGAAGTTGTAAATCACTTTCTCTGTCCAAGTGCCATCCGGATTCGGAGAAAGTTCGAAGACGTTTCCGGTCCGGTTTGGGCCGCCGTTTGCCGTGGTTCCATAAAGATTGCCCGCCGTGTCGAAAACCATTGAGGCCATGGGAGTGCGCCCGTCGTTCTGTACCTTGAACTTGTAAATCGCTTTGTATTTCGCTGCGCCCGCAATGCCTGCTAACACCGTTATGATGATGAAGGTCAGCAATACCGCGCCCATGGTCTTGATCCATCTCCTGCTCTGCATAGGTTGATCTCCTTCGGGGCCAGATTGCCGGAGTATAGGCTCTGAATTTGAACACAGTGATCCAGCGTCAGAATCTTATACCCGTGGTCGCGCGCACGCCGGCATACTACGAGTTTTCCGGGCTGACGCCCGGCGGATCCACGCATCACCCCGCCCTCATTCCCGCTTCCC
>Ga0335079_10005868_pt1 | contig 14051 bp, 15 predicted proteins | sample Lox_Sample_33_FD_206719 | JGI IMG/M metagenome (GOLD analysis project Ga0335079, IMG submission 206719) | Soil microbial communities from Loxahatchee National Wildlife Refuge, Florida, United States - Lox_Sample_3.3 | ecosystem: Environmental > Terrestrial > Soil > Wetlands | place: USA...
AGGTCATAACCGCAACGGAATGCCAGCCGTGCTGGCGGATGCACTTGATAAGCACTGCGGCTTCCTGCTCGGTGGAGTTGACGTCCGGGGTGGTAACGCAGAACTCGGTGCGGTCGGCGAGCAGCGGGTAGCGGCTTTTGACATATTGCGGCGCGACGGCAGGGATGGATATTCCCCAGTAGCCGCCCGGAGGAATGCTGACCAGGACTTTGCTGAGAATTCCCTCCTGGGCGAGCTTCATGGCGCCGGCGAGGCGCACGTTCTGGCCCTCTTCGGAGCCTTGCAAAACGACACCGACGTCGACGTGCGCGGGTAAAGGGTCTTCTGCAATGAGGAGATCTCCACCCCAGTGGAGGGCAGCGAGGATGAGGAGAACGAGGACGAAGCCGAAGACGAGAAGCCTGCGTTGACGGCGCGGCGGCGTGGCGGTTGCGGGTTGTGGTTGCTGTGAAGTAATCATGACGATGCCCAAGAACCATGATAAGCCGGACCGGGAGCAGGGTGGCCCTCGCTGCTTCTACGAGCTTTTCTGATTTTGGCGGGGCAGGCAGGTCTCACCGGTTGTGTGAGACCGGCTCAGTAAGTCCCGGGCACCAGAGCCACCCCGTCGGCTCCGTCTGTTACCACGGTTTCGATGGTTGTGTGCGTAGGGATGCTGTACACATTGGCGGTATGAATTGCGCCGATGTACAGGTTTCCCCTGCCATCTGACTTGATTCCGTCGGGAGCGCCGTAGGGCAAGGAATAAAAAGTGAAACCCGGATCGGTAGACACGAACCCGGAAGCCTGCACCGGAATTTGGATCAAGCCATACCCCAACACCTTGCCAACCATGGTAGCCCAGAGGCTGTTGCTGTAGCTGTCAAAGCAAAGTCCGTCTGCGCCGTTGACTCCGCTGTGCGCTTCGATCGTAATGGTGTTTAGAGTTGCGCCGGTCACAGGATCGAGCTGAATGATCGTGTTGTTGCCGGCAACGGCGTAAAGATTGCCGTAACTATCGTAAGCCGTGCCCTGGAAGCTGGTAATTCCCGTTGTTTGCGGAACAAATACCGTGGCAGTGTTGGTCACGAAGCTGTAGCGGTAGATCTCTGCGGGATCGTCAATCCTGGAAATCAGCAGCGTCTGTCCGCCGGGCTCAAGGGTGAGATCACGAGCTCCCGGAATGATGTTGGTCAAGACCGTATTCACTCCGGTGGTGGGATCGTACATGTTGACGGTACCTGAGTCGGGCACACCGTAAATGAGCGCTCCGGTTGAACTCAAGGTCAAATCGTCGGGCTTCCCGCCGATGTTGTACAGAGTGGTCAGCGCACCGGTGGCGAAATTCAACTGCTGAAGGCTCTCCTCCCACTCGTTGGCGATGTAGATCTGAGCGACTTGCGGAGGCGGTGGGGGTGGAGGGGTACAAATCCTCTTCCCTTCCGATAACACGCACAGATCTTGCGCATGGAGGAGGGAGGGGAACAGAACAGTGACAAAAACGATTGTGCTGATCCGTACCGACGTCATAAATCAGTAAGTCCCGGGCACCAGGGCCACCCCGTCGGCCCCTTTGGTTACGACATTTTCAGTCATGGCATGGGTGGGGATGTTGTACACCATGGCGGTGTGAATTGCGCCGATGTACAGGTTTCCCTTGCCGTCAGACTTCACCCCGTCAGGAGCGCTGGAGGGTAAGGAATAGAAAGTAAATCCTGGATTCGTAGAGACGAACCCGGAAGCTTTCACCGGCACTTGCACCAGCCCGTAGCCCAGGACCTTGCCACTCACGGTAACCCAGATGCTGTTGGTGTAGCTGTCGTAACACATCCCGTCCGCTCCGGTTCCACTTTGCGATTCAATCGTGAGTGTGTTGATGATTGCTGCGGTCGCGGGATTGATCTGGATGATCGTGTTTTTGTTTGATACGGCATACAGGTTGCCGTAGGTGTCGTAGGCGGTGCCGCTAAGCGAAGTGATTCCCTTTGTCTTCGGAAAAAATACCGTTGCCGTATTCGTCGCGAAGCTGTAGCGGTAGAGCTCCGCAGGAGAGTTCGTCTTGGAGATCAGGAGCGTCTGGCCACCGGGTTCAAGGGTCAGGTCATGTACAGTGGGAATGTTGCTGGCTAAAACGGTGTTGGTTCCGTTGGTGGGATTGTACATGTAAACCGTACCGGGACTGGGTACGGAGTAAATGAGCTCTCCAGTTGAACTCAATGTAATATCGTCGGGCTTATTGCCAATGTTGTAGAGCGTTGTCAGCTTACCCGTGCTGAAATTCAGTTGTTGAAGGCTTTCTGCCCACTCATTGGAGATGTAGATCTGGGCGAGTGCCGCCGGTCGTTGCGCATTGGCTATAGATCCGAGCAGAACCATTACCGCAATGATCGCGCCGACCCGTACTGTGGACATTTTTTCTCCGCCTTCTGAAGGGGAACTCTAACCCTGTAGCCGTCACACTTTATCAAAAGATGTCGCGGAATAACACGAGTAATTTATGAATTCTGGGTTAAATGTCGTGGCCTGCGACCCGGCCGCAACCCGGCCCGGACGTGGTATTCTGACAAGCTTTTCATGAGCAAGCTAAACGATAAACGCGTTCTAGTGACCGGCGCCGATGGCTTTATTGGCTCGCATCTGGTGCAGCAACTGGTTGCGGCCGGAGCGCGGGTAAGGGCCCTCGCTCAGTACAACTCGTTCAACAGCTGGGGATGGCTGGAGCAAGTTGCTGGCCTAGAACACGTTGAAGTAGTGCCGGGGGACATTCGCGACGCTCACTTTTGCGCAGAGTTAGTCCGGAACGTTGAAATTGTTTTTCATCTGGCGGCTCTCATCGCAATTCCCTATTCCTATCGCGCGCCGGAAAGTTTCGTTGATACGAACGTCAAGGGCAGTCTCAATCTTTGCGAAGCGGCGCGGAAAAACAGGGTGACGCGATTCATTCATACCTCAACCAGCGAGGTTTATGGCACGGCGCAGTATGTTCCGATTGACGAGAAGCACCCGTTGCAACCGCAGTCGCCTTATAGTGCAAGCAAAATCGGGGCCGATTGCATGGCCTTAAGCTTTTATCACTCGTTCGAGCTCCCTGTGGTGATCGCGCGCCCATTTAATACGTACGGCCCCAGGCAGTCGGCGCGGGCCGTGATCCCGACGATTGTGACCCAGATTGCGAGCGGCAGAAAAGAAATCTCGCTGGGAAATCTGGCGGCGACAAGAGATTTTACTTACGTCGAAGATACTTGCCGCGGGTTTCTGGCGATCGCAGAACTCGACGGGGGTGAAGGAGAAGTGTTTCACATAGGGTCCAATCACGAAATTTCGGTCGCCGACCTGGTAGCGCGTATCAGTGACATCATGGGTGGCGCAAAGATTGAAATTATCAGCGAAGAAGAAAGGCTGCGTCCGGAGAACAGCGAAGTTGAGCGCTTGCGATGTGATAATTCGAAACTGCGCGAGGCGACGGGGTTCGAACCGAAGATATCGTTGGGCGATGGGTTGACACGTACCGTAGCATGGTTCAGCCGGCCGGAGAATCTTCGCCTCTACAAGAGCGACATTTACAATGTCTAAACGCGCCGTAGTCCTTGCGGGAGGTAAGGGCAGCCGGCTGCGTCCTTACACGGTTGTGCTTCCCAAGCCGTTAATGCCGGTTGGGGAGTATCCCATCCTTGAAGTGATTCTACGGCAATTAGCTGGGCAGGGGTTCGATCGCGTCACGCTCGCGGTCAATCATCAGGCAGAGATCATTCGGGCGTTCTGCGCGGACGGCACGCGATGGGGACTGAACATTGACTACTCGCTGGAGACAGCGCCGCTGAGCACCATCGCTCCGTTGTGTCTAATCCGTGATTTGCCGGAAAACTTTCTGCTCATGAATGGCGACGTCCTGACAGATTTGGCGATGTCGGAGCTCTACGAGAAGCACGTAAAAGAGAAACGAAAGTTCACCATCGCAGCGGCTCAACGCACAAATGTAGTCGATTATGGGGTACTGCACGCCAGGGAAAACAGGCTGACTGGATTTGAGGAGAAGCCTGAGTTTCAATATCTCGTAAGCATGGGCGTTTATGTCGTCAACCGGTCAGTGCTGGAAAAAGTGCCGGCTGGTCAAAAATACGGTTTCGACGACTTGATGCTTGCCATGCTCGCACGCAATGAATCAGTCCATGTTGAGCCGTACTCCGGCTATTGGCTGGACATCGGGCGGGTAGACGACTATATGCGCGCGGTGGACGAGTTTGATGCGCGGCGCGACCAGTTGCTGCCAGATGAAAAATAAGATTCTGGTAACGGGAGCAAGTGGTTTCCTGGGCCGACATCTGGTTGCAGCTCTCGAGGGCCAAGGCCACATCGTCAAGCAGCACAGTAGTACGGACGGAGATATCGCGACCTGTCAACTCCCGATGGATGAGGTGAGCCACGTATTCCATTTGGCGGCAAAAAGCTATGTTCCTGACAGTTGGCAGGATCCCTTTTCGTTCTATCGAACGAATGTCATGGGTACGATCAACGTTCTGGAAGAGTGCCGGTGCAGTGGCGCCGCGCTGACCTTGGTCAGTTCTTACGTGTATGGGGCTCCCCAGAAGTTGCCGATCACCGAGGACCATCCGGTTTCTGGTTTTAATCCGTATGCCCACACCAAGATCATGGCCGAACAGGCCGCGAGATTTTATGCGGAGAAATTCGATGTGCGCGTGACCATCGTGAGGCCTTTCAATATTTACGGCCCAGGTCAGCGAGACGCGTTTCTGATTCCCTCCATCGTGCGACAGATTCTCGATCCGTCCATTGCAGTCGTACAGGTCAAAGGTCTGAAACCAAAACGTGACTATGTTTACGTTAAAGACGCGGTTGCACTGCTTCAGGCCACGCTCCGGCCAGGCGGGCACTGCGTTTACAACCTGGGCAGTGGCCGATCCGTTGGTGTAGCAGAAGTGGTCGAACTCGCCAATACCGCCGCTGGAACCGAAAAACCAGTGATGAGCAGCAAACAGCACCGTGCCGGAGAAATACTCGAAACAGTCGCAGACTGTTCGCGGGCCGCGGCGGATTTTGGTTGGAAGCCGCAAGTGTCATTCGCTGAGGGGATCAGCGCCATGGTGAAAGCAGAACGCAAGAGCCATGCCTGAAAAACCGAGATTGCTTTATCTCATCGGGCAGTTCCCTGCTATCAACCATGGATATCTGCTGGCGGAAATCCGGCATCTGCGGAAACTCGGATTCGAAATTTTCGTTGCATCGATTAGCGCGCCGGATCGGACGGCTGAAAAGCTGAGCCCGGAAGAACGGGAAGAGGCCGAGCGTACTTACTACGTGAAGTCGGCTTCGCTGGCCAATGCGGCGCTGCAAAATGTCGCGGAGTTTTTGACTCATCCTTTGCGTTATTTACGCGGGCTTATCTTTTCGCTTCGGTTGGCTGGGCTGCACCTGAAAGCCTTCGTTTATCACCTTGCATATTTCGCCGAAGCGGTGCTGGTTGGCCGGCAGATGCGAAAACTGAACGTGACCCACGTCCATGCGAGTTTTTCAACCACGGTTGCGCTCTTAGCCGAACGAACGTTTCCGATTACCATGTCGTTCGCTGTTTATGGATTTGGCGAGTTATACGACCCGGCGGGAACTCATCTCGCGCAAAAAATTGATCACGCAGTTTTCGTTCGCTCCATCAGCCGCTACGGACGCGGTCAGCTTATGCTCGCCTGTGATCGCACGGCGTGGCCGAAACTGATATGTGCACCGCTGGGAATTAACCCGGCGGAATATAAGCAACGTTCTCCGCAGCCGTTCTCTTCGCCCGCAAAATTATTGTGCGTTGGCCGTCTGGCGCCTGAAAAGGGGCAAGGGCTCTTGCTCGATGCCATTGCCGCGATCAGCGCTGTCGGATCATGTGCGCACTTGCGATTCGTCGGCGACGGTCCGGATCGAGAGTGGCTCGAGCGGCGTGCTCACGAGCTCGGTATAGCGTCGAGCATCACTTTTGAAGGATGGGTTACGCAGGAGCGCTTGGCAGAGATTTATGGGGAAACGGAACTGTTTGTTCTCCCGAGCCTAGCGGAAGGCATTCCCATGGTGCTCATGGAAGCCATGGCGCAGGGCATACCGTGCGTGGCGCCAAAGATAGCAGGAATCCCCGAGTTGATCGCCGACGGCGAAGAAGGAATCTTGTTTGCTGTGGGTGATGTGGAAGAGCTTATTGAAGCGATCCGGAGGGCTTTGGCATCTCCTGATCTTTGCGAACGGGTTTCTGCAAAAGCGCGGCAAAAAGTGCTGAGTAGTTACGACGCGGAGCGAAATACGGGACGCTTCGCGCGGGTATTTGAAAAATTTGTTTTCCCGAAGCCCGAAATACCGGATTAGAGGCCGTATTCCGGGTACGTGGTATTCTGAGTGCAATCTCGCCGCGCCGGCGGCGCCGTGTTGCAGTCAAGTGCGCTTCTGCACGTCCTGATGAATGGTTCTGACCAAGTCGACTCCGTGGCCAACTGCGCCCAGCCGCTGGTAAGCGTTGTCATTCCTGCCTACAACTGCGCCCAATACATCAGCGAAACGCTGGAATCGATTCTGGCACAGAGCTTTGCTGACTACGAAATCATCCTGGTAAATGACGGCTCACCTGATACCCAGGACCTCGAACGGGTATTAATGCCGTATATGAACGGCATCCGTTACCTCAAGCAGGAAAACAGTGGACCAAGCGCGGCACGTAATCGAGGAATTACCGAGGCGCGTGGCAAATATGTAGCGTTTCTCGACAGCGATGATCGCTGGCTCCCGGAACATCTTGAACGACAGATGAGACTTCTCGAGGATGACGCTAGGTTGGGGCTGGTTTATGCGGACGGTATTGTGACCATCGGAGGCGCGCCGGTGCGTACCTGTTTCCAGATCAATCGCCAGACTCGGCCGGTTACGTTTGAGGTTCTGGTGCAGGAGGACAGCACGGTTGTAACTTCCACAACTGTTGCCCGGCGCGATGCTCTGCTCGAAGCCGGGCTTTTCGACAATCGCTTCCGGCACGGCGAGGATTTCGATCTGTGGGCCCGCGTCCTGCTGTGCGGATTCCGGATTGACTATAACCGTCAGATTCAGGTGGTGCGGCGCTCAGGAATCGGTTTGTCCGCGGATTCAGAATCGATGAAGCGTTCCCTCTTCGCCATATATCGCAAGATGAGCTCCGAGTTGCCGCTTTCTGCGGCACAGAAGCATTTAGTTCTTAGACAGCAGGCGCGGGCTGAAGCTGATTTGCAGCTGTGGGTTTGCAAGAAAGCTCTCGCTTCAGGCCAGACGCTCCAGGCATTGCAGGCAGCGCAGAGCGCGTGTCGCGTGCTTCCGAACTGGAGGCTGAGAGGCGCGATTCTAGGACTGCGATTTGTGCCCCGGCTGCTTGTGAAGGTCTATCCGGTTTACGCGAACGCTCTTGCCCGTCGAGGTCGCGCACGACTGACAAAGTTAAAGAACAGTTTCGAAAGGCGGTTACGCCAACAATACGGAGGTTCCATACCTGTTCGACCCAAAACTTCGGATGCGTCGAATTCACCTGAAATGCCAATTCATTTGCGAGCGCAGAGCCAATGATGTACGGAATCAGGATTGTTCTCGGGTATTTTCTGGGCACCGATAAGGCGGAGCGCAACTTTGCAGTTTATCCGGATGACACCTTCGTGGTGTCTTATCCGCGCTCAGGAAATACGTGGACCCGTTTCCTAGTTGCCAATCTGGTACACCCAAACGAAGATGTCAGCTTCGCTAATATCGAACGGTTGATTCCGGACACATCATCGCAATCAAATCGCGCACTCAAACGCACGCCCCGGCCGCGAATCATTAAAACGCACCAGTACTTTGATCACCGGTATTGCCGCATGATCTACATCGTGCGCGACCCAAGAGACGTGGCACTTTCCTACTACGATTTTCAGCGGAAGTACCGCCAAATCCCGGATGATTATCCGTTACCGAGCTATGTGAACGATTTTGTGACCGGGCGGCTTATCTCGGCGGACTGGGGTACCTGGGCAGAAAACGTTGCGAGCTGGCTTTCCACGCGCGGCCACTCGCCTGATTTCCTTCTCTTGCGCTACGAGGACATGGTTGCAGATACGGCCAGAGAGTTGCATCGAATCGCAGATCATTTAGGCATCAATGCCTCGGCGCAGCGGATTCAGGATGTCATCGAGCGATCATCGGCCGATCGGATGCGCGAGATGGAAAAAAAACAGGAGAATGAGTGGGTCGCCACGAAAAGGCATCGCAAGGACATACCCTTCGTGCGAGTTGCGAGATCGGGCGGATGGCATACCCAGCTGCCACAACCGTGCGTGGCGAAAATTGAATCCGCCTGGGGAGAGTTGATGATGAAGCTGGGTTACGAATTGGTGTCTTCGGAAGGGCTATCTGTAAGCGCCACTCATAGTCAAATTTCATAACCAGCCGGGAGACCGCAGTTGTCGAGTGCAGACCAAGGTGTATCAGAAACAAGGCAACTGGAGACGCGCTATCCACCTCCAGTGACGCCAAAAAAGCACGCCTCCCTCGCTTCTAATCTCGCGTGGCGCGCTCTGGCCAACTGGTCAAGCCAGTTGATCTCATGGGCTGCCCTTTTGGTAATAGTGCGGCTGCTAACCCCGGCTGACTTCGGGCTCGTGGGCATGTCAGTGGTGCTTTATTGGTATTTGAAGTTCGTGGGCCAGTTCGGTATCACACCTACGGTCATCCGCAATCGTCATTTGAGTGAAGAAGCACTCGCGCAGTTGAACACCATGGGATTGATCTTCGGCGCCACATCCTTTCTTTTGGCCTGCCTTCTGGCATGGCCGGCAGCGCTGTTTTTCAAGACACCACGCATGGCCCCGGTGGCGATCGTCACCTGCATTGCATTAATACCGCTCGGCCTGCGCAGCGTACCCGAGGGGCTGATGAACCGCGAGATGCGCCTCAAGTCCCTTTCGTTTTTTGATGCTCTGCGCGACGTGACGAGCGCCGCGATAACTCTTCTGCTGGCATGGCTGGGTTTTCGTTATTGGGCGCTCGTGGTGGGTAACCTGCTGGCAGAAACAGTGCGAAGCGCGGTGATTCTGAAGTCACGGCCATACCGTTTCGCCTGGCCTCGCCTCTCTACGATTCGGGAGCCGCTTACCTTCGCGCGGCGGGTGCTGGTCTCGGGCTTTGCGTGGTCAACCTACAACACGCTGGACAATGTGACAGCGGGACGGGTTCTCGGACAATCGGCCCTGGGGCTGTATGGCATGGCGTGGAACCTCGCGAACACACCGCTCGAGAAGATCGTCTCTCTTGTGACTACGCTTGTTCCGGCCTATCTCTCGCGCGTGCAAACCGATTTAGCCGCGCTGCGCAGGTACGTGCGTTCGCTAACCGAGGCAATTGCGCTGGCGATCTTTCCTGCGATGATTGGCATGGCTCTGGTCGCACGCGAAGCCGTGCCCTTAATCATGGGCAAGAAATGGAGCGGGATGATCGGCCCGTTGCAGGTGCTCTGTGCGTATGCAACGGTTCGATCGATCGCAGCCATATTGCCCAAGGTTTTGACAGCAATTGGACAGCCTCGCTTTGTGATGCGGGCAGAGGTTTGCGGACTCGTGCTGATGCCGATCGCTTTTTGGATCGGCAGCCACTGGGGAATCACCGGGATCGCCTATGGATGGGTTGCGGCCTACCCTTTTATCGCATTGGCAGAATACTGGAAGACAATTAGAAGCATCGAGATGAAGTTTTCCGAATATGTACGCGCTTTGCGCCCAGCGCTCGATAGTAGCGCTGTCATGGTCCTTAGTGTTCTAGCCGTGAAATGCGTACTGCCGGCGCAGATGACCTCCTGGCTTCGATTGACAATCGAGGTTGGGATGGGCGCCACCGCCTACATCGTCACAGTTATGCTTCTGCACAGAAGCAGAGCGCTCTATTTCCTCAACACTCTACGGGGCTTGCGACAACCAAAGCTGCAAGCAGATGCTGGTGTAGCTGCCTCGTAAATGGTTTCAGTTAGTCAGCTGGGTATGCAGAAGGCGAAATACGAACTCGTACATGAATTTCCGGGTGGCCAAATTGAAACCGCCTGGCGTGACCTGTTGAGTCGACTCGCAATTCCCTCTCATTACGACGCGCCTGAGTACTTCCTCGAACCTTTTTGGGTGGGCAAAAGGCCATTCGCAGTTCTCGCACTCGTAGGCGGTCGCGCGATTGCGGTTGCGACGGGAATTCATCGCGGCGGCGACATGATCTGCGGTTTACCCGTCAGACCGCAAATTGCAGTTTCGGAAGAGACCGACAAGAACGCGGCCTTGGAAATGTTGTTAAAAGGGTTGCTCGAAGAAGCGCGAGACGCAAAAACCATAACTGTTTACAGTTGGCCATCTCTAGACCTCGCCAGCTTTGTTGAATACGGATTCAGTTCCCGGCAGATGCTCGGTAGCGTTGTGCTGGACCTGACTTTGGGGGCTGAGGCGCTTTTTCAGCAGTTTTCTAAAGATCGCCGGCGAAATATCCGCTTCGCGGAAAAGAACGGCGTAACGGTCCGCCTGGCTACGGGCCACCAGGATTTTCTGCGGGCCTATGACGTATACCTGACATGGGTAGATGCCAAGGCCACAAAGTTGAAAGGACAACGGCGCACATTCCAGAAATTTGAATCTGCGCAACAGTTGAGCAACCGCAAATTGTTCGTTGCCGAGCACTCGGGCAAAGTGATCGCCATAAACACGTTCCGCTTTTACCCCAGTGGTTTGTTCGAATCCGCTGCGAATTATTCCTTGGAAGAGTTCCTGCATCTCAAGCCGAATGATCTTTTACAGTGGGGAGGTATCGAGTGGGCGTGTAAAAACGGTCTGCGCCGGCACTCACTGGGAGGAGCGCATTCATTTCTGGTTCGATTTGGCGGCACAACCGTACCTGTGATTCGTTATCGTCTTGATCGAACGTTTCTCCACAGGCACGAGTTCCGGGAAAAACTGGAAGCCGCAGCGCGAAAGACTCTGCTGCGAGTGCCATCCAGTATCCAGGCAAAGGTCCGTCGGAGGCTGGATAGAGCGGGCGGGTAGCGGGTAGGTTTGCTCTCCTTTCGAGCGACTCAGCGATGGCGGTACACGTCGAAATACCGTCGCCGCTGTAGGCGTTCGTATTGAGAACGCAGCCCGAAATTGCGATCACGCACCCCGATAACGCCCGAAAAAAGAATCAGCAGGTCCCGGGGATGCTTCTCCCACGACCGCTCGATACTATCCATGACTTTATCCATCGTTTCGGGGGCGAATGGGCTGTAGAAGTACAACACCTCGGTTTCGGGTGGAAGCTCGAATTCCGTTGCATCGGCGGTAATTGCTTCCACGTTTCGACATTTGCGCCTGGCAAGCCGATATCTGCTTAGGTTTCTTCGCGCGATCTCGGCCAGTTGCGGCGCAAATTCCAAGCCGATGATCTTATGGAACGGGAACTCCGCCGCGACTAGCAACACCCGCCCCTTTCCGCAACCAAAATCGATCAAAGTATATCGTTCGTGACGGATCTTCAGGGACCGCAATGCTTCACGAATGATCGCGGGATGATGTGACTGGTATTCCAGCCCGGCCGTCTTGTTCGCGCTCTGGAAATCCAGGCTCACCAGGGGAATGTCGCCACAAGTATCCACACCGTGAATAAAATCCCACGCGTTGCATCGCAAATTGCCGATAAGCCTGAGAACTGGTCGCAGCCAGTTCTGCGAGAGAGCAATTTGTCTCATTCTCTCGCGTGCATATTTCATAAACTGTTGTCTGCAACCGGCACGAACTAAACACAGGTCGGGAAAAGACTAACAAATGTGGCAGCTTTGACCACTCTGATTTCAGACCTTAGAATTCTGGTATCCGCCAAAAGGTCGAGGCGAGTAACTGGCGGGGCCTTTACAACAAACTTTTCTCCTCTATGCAACATATCAGGTTCCGCAGGGCCGAGACGTGACCCCAAAACAGCAGCGTCCCCGGCGTCGTTTTTTTGGAGCGCTTCTCCAGGCTGTCCGTATACTTACTGGGCGTCAGACGGCTGGACGGGGAATAACTGTGTTTCCAGATGACGTGTTTATTGTTTCGTATCCGAGGTCCGGAAATACCTGGGTACGCTTTCTTTTGGGAAATCTCATCGAACCTAACGATCCGGTCACGTTCTCGAATGTCGAATCCAGAATTCCTGAGATTTACTTTAATACCGATGGTTTTCTGCGCAGGCTTCCTCGACCTCGAATGCTCAAAAGCCATGAGTGTTTTCAACCCCATTATCCGCATGTGCTTTACATTGTGAGGGACCCGCGCGATGTTGCGCTCTCGTACTTTCACCATAACGTGAAGGCGAGAAACATCCCGGACGACTACCCCATGGCGAGCTTTGTGCCACGCTTCATTGCGGGCGAGTTCGATTTTAGATTCGGATGCTGGCGAGACCACGTGCTGAGTTGGACCGCAGTCAGGGCCAATGATCCGCGTTTCCTGATGCTCCGGTACGAAGACATGAAGCGCGGCCCGGTTGACGCTTTGCGGAATGCGCGGGCTTTTCTCGAACGTTGCTCATTTCGTCAGCTGGACTCGAATGAGGAGACGTTACAACGAGCGATCGATTTAAGTTCGGCTGACAGAATGCGTGCTCTCGAGAAACAGGAAGCAAGCCAGTGGGTGCTTACCAGGAAGACACGAAGCGATAAGCCATTTGTACGCTCCGCAATTTCCGGTGGATGGAAAACCCAGCTCCCTTCGGAATCAGTTGCGGCGATCGAAGCCGCTTGGGGTGAAGTTATGCAGAGGCTTGGCTACGAATTAATTAGCCGGCCGAATCCAGAGTTGGCGCCGCTTTCAACCAAGGCATCCAAGTGACGGAGAGCAGCACAGCAACGGGGAGGTCGCGTGCCAAAGATGTGCTGCGGAAGTTCATTCCGAATGTCCTTTTGCAGCAACGCGGTATTGTTCTGCGCCTGGGGATCGGAGCGGGCCGGATCTACACGTTTTTGTGGCTGTCTGACCGTTTCGGCATGCGTTCTCGGAACCAGCGACTGGCGCCGGCTTCGGCGCGCTCTTTCCTGTTCGTCTGCTACGGAAACATCATGCGCAGTGCGCTGGCAGAGCATCTGATGCGCAAGGAGGCATTGGAAACAGCGCCGCAGCAATCGGAGCATCTGCAGATTCTTTCGGCGGGACTTCACGCAATTGATGGAAAGGAAGCGCATCCGTGGGCCCAGGAAGCAGCCATGCAGCTTGGCGTTTCCCTTGCCGATCATCGCGCGAAGCCGTTAACCATGGAAATGGTTGGGCAGGCAGACTGCATTCTTGTAATGGATTTTCAAAACAAAGCTGAGCTGATGATGCTCTATCCAGAGGCGGCAGAGAAGGTATACATGCTCAGCGCATATGGGGAAGGTCCGTGGAAATATCGCGAGATTCCCGATCCCTACCATCAGGATCTCGAGCGGACATTCGCTTGCGGACAGCAATTGCAAATCTGTGTTAAGAATCTGCTTTCTGCGACAGTTCTGGCTGGCAATGGATCTCAGAAGAATCCGCCCAAGTTCGTCATGCAAGACTAGAACGATCCCGTGAATCCCTTATCCCCCGTATGCTCGCTTTCGGGGCACGACCTCCAAATTGCCCCCGGATGCGATGACCAGCACGACTGGAGACAACAGATTTGAGGTAAGTTCTAGTTTCTGCTTCTGATTTTCCAGCGCGACTGAAACCATTGGCGAATTCCGGCGACTCCGGGCCGCAAATCGGACAGCCACAAATCGTCGTAACACATCCCCGGGCGCCAGGGCACAACCATCGCAAATAACGTTTTCCAGAACTTTGGGTAGCTACCCGGCCAATTTGGTGGCGGCCCGGAGCGGATGTTGCTCAAGTGAGTCAACTCACCGACGAGGCGCCGACAGATGATGTTCGCTGGGTAAGAAATTTCTGGTGGTGGCAAAGTCCCTTTGAGCCACCATTCGATCAGGTATTTCGGATAATCAATGCCGCAAGCGATGGGCAAGCCAATCGAGCCCCAGGGCCGCCCGTTCACTTCCATTAGGACAAAATCACCTTCAGGCGTCTTCT
>Ga0335079_10005870_pt1 | contig 14049 bp, 14 predicted proteins | sample Lox_Sample_33_FD_206719 | JGI IMG/M metagenome (GOLD analysis project Ga0335079, IMG submission 206719) | Soil microbial communities from Loxahatchee National Wildlife Refuge, Florida, United States - Lox_Sample_3.3 | ecosystem: Environmental > Terrestrial > Soil > Wetlands | place: USA...
CCACGCCCGCCGGATGTTACGTATATCACAATATGACAGAATCGGCCAAATATGCGTACTCTGTGTAGCAATTTGGTGGTACGTACCCCGTGATGGAACAGTCACATGAGGACTCCCAAGGTCGAGCAGGAAACGCAGGAACGGGGCGCCAAACAGACGTGCAGGTATGCTCATTCGGCTCTCCGGCTGCGGGCGCTCGGCGGACGCCCACAGCGCCAGCCCTCGACGTATCGAAACGCCTCCGGGGGTGAATGTTCAGCGTGCCCGTGCCGTCCCGATCGCTCTCACCAGCGCCGGTTCTCCCCGCCGACCCCGATATCCGCCAGGTGGCCACTGTCGGCGCGGCACCGTCGCGGCCGCTGATCCAGACGCCGGGGATCGGACGCCGCCGGGACGTTGATCACCGCCTCAGCGCTCCGGTGGGATGGTGAACACGTGCCTGAGGGTGGCCGCCCCCCACAAGACGATCGTGGTCATGACAAGGATCTCCAGCGCGTGCGCGCTGCTGGTGATCAGCCCGATCCCGGCAGAGATCAGCGCGACGCTGCGTAGGCGACGAGGATCACTACCAAAGCGAGGGTCAATACCGCGTCCCTCCAGGTCAGCGACATTGCAGCGGGCCCGACCGGCCTGGCCGGCTGACGGAGGTGACGAACCCCCTGATCCGACGATGGGTAGTCCTGGCGGCCGGCGCAAGTGGGGTGCGCCGGTCGGAGCGTCATGTTCGGCTCGGCGGCGCGATCCTGACCCCCCGCCAGCTGATTCGGGCGACCCACCGGGAACCTGACACTCCCGCGACCGTGTCACCACGCGTGAGCCGTTCGGGATATCTGTGCGTCCGGCCCCAGGCGACCGCGTTCGTGGCTGCGGACGCCACCGTGGACTGATTCTGGCGGCGGAGCACATCAGCTACGGACGGTTCCGGACGGGTAGGGAGCGCCCGACCGCGCCATGAGGATGGCAACGGCTTGGCGAGCGCGAGGGGTCATCTGCTGTCGGGTATTTGAGTTCTGGGAGGTCGAGGTCGGCGATGGCGCGCAGGGCGGTGAGGTCGAGCGGGCTGGGGAGCCGGTAGACGGCTTGTTCGCCGATGCCCAGTTCGGTCGTCAGCCGGTCCAGTACGCGCGTGGAGATCGAGTGTTCGGCTTCCACGCGGACCGCCAGGCCCTTCCACCGGCCCGGCGGTTCGCGTTCGGGTGCCCGCGCCGGGGCTACGGTGATGTGCTTGTCGGTCGGGAGGTCGTGCTGGCGGGTAACGCGGAAGGCATAGTGCTCCAGGATTTGCGCGCCTTCAAACAGCTGGGCCAGGTGCGCGGCGATCACGTCTTCCAGCGGGACGAACCGCCGGGGCGACAGCTCAACTAGCCGCGGCAGCAGCGGGGGGACCTTCACCCGGGCGAACATCGCGCGCGGGGCCTGCGGATCGGCGACGACCACGGCGAGGTTCAGCGACAGATCGGAGATGTAGGGGAACGGGTGCGCCGGGTCGACCAGCAACGGCGTCATCACGGGATAGACCCGGTCACGAAAGAGCCGATCCAGGCAGTGGCGTTCGGCGCCGGGCAGCTCCGCCCAGCGCCGGATCTCGATCCCTGCCGTGGTCAGCGCGGGCAGCACCGCCTCACGGAAGCAGGCTGCGTGCCGCCGCATGAGCGCGCCCGCAACCTCCAGAATGTGCTCGAGCGGCTGCCCCGGCGGCGGCCTGGCCGCCGTCCGCGCCAGCGGCACGGTGGCCGGCCGACGCGTCAGCTCCGCGGCACGACGGCTGAAGAACTCATCCAGGCCGCCCGCGAAGACCGCGAGAAAGCGGACCCGCTCAAGCAGCGGCACCGTCGCGTCCTCGGCAAGCTCAAGCATCTCCAGGCCCGGCAGCAGCCAGCTCCCCTCGTCGCCGAGGGTCAGCTGAGGCGCGAGAGGCCGCGCCAGCGGCCACTCGCTCGCGCTGCTTGCGTCCACACCTGGTCCTGAGCAGTCAACGTGTCATTTCATTGCGACCCGGCTTCGCCCGAGCCGCTCACGCCCGCGGGATGAGACGCTGAACCCGCCAGCAGTGCGATGGCCATGCCGACGGGCCACAGCGGCCGCCGCCCGCAGCCGCTTCGCCACCCGGCGCTCACCAGGACGGGGTCGATCTCGACCACCGTCCCGGCGAGCGCCGCGATGGCCGTGCCTGCCCCATCGGGGGCCGGCTAGGCGGCCAGATTCTCACGGCTGCCGTAGGCGCAGAGCGCGTACAGCGCGACCACGTCCACAGCGATGATCATCAGGGACCAGAAGGGGTAAGCGCCGAGGAAGAACATCTGGTCAAGCGCGCTGAGACCGACCACAGCCACGCCGAACCAGCGCGCCAGCTGGTTGCCCATCAGCACCCCGGCCGCAGCGAACAGCTGCAGGACCCCGAGGATAAGCGTCACCCAGCCCCACGAGTTCAAGCCACCGAACACGTAATGCGCGTTGGCCACAAATACGTGCGCGTTGGCGACCGCGGCGATGCCGTAGAAGAGATTGAAGAAGCCAACCACGGCCAGCACGACGGAAGCGAAGATCATCAGGCCATAGCCGCGGCCTTCCACCTGCTGCCCGCCCGCATGGCCAGCTGGCTTGAGTGTTGCCGACGTCATTTTGGGCCTCCTAGGTTAGAACCGAACTTTGCCGGGACCGCCAGCCGCTTTCGCGCAGCCCTTCAACGCCGCTCACCCGGGCAGCACAAGCGCGCCCAAAACGGCCCGTGGGGCCACGGCTACTTTGACAATCGCGCGGCCGCTGCGCGCGTACTTAGGGCCAAATGTCCCGACGTCTTAGGCCGATGGGCCGCCGCATGCAAATCCTTCCGCCCGACGAAACCGGGACGGTGTGATCGTGCGGCCTTCGCCGATCTGCCTGTCGTTGGCCCACAGGGTGACGGCGCCGCCGGTGGCAGCACGCACTATCAACCTAAAGCGATCGTTGATCATCCGGACCCGGCGTGAGTGCCCGTCGTCAGCCCGCGCTTGCGGCGTCGTGCCGCCCGGCTGCTGATTACCTTGGCTGCATGCCGCCCCGTCCAGCGCGCCCCCAGCTTGGCCTGTTTGATAACCCGGTCGGCGCCTTCAGCCTGGAAGAGCTCGCGGACACCGTGCGCGCGCTAGAGCGCAAGCTGCCCGGCCGGACCGTAGACGAGCTTTACCGCGCCGTATTCGCCGAGCTCGCCATGAAGCGGACGCGGCGTGCCGCCGAGCTCGTCGCCGAGGCCATCCGGGTAGCCCGGGCGCGGGAGCCACGCCCTGAGATCACGGGTTCGCGGTGGCAGGCCAGCACCCGGGACGTCAGGAACTGGGCCCTCGGCGCCGGTTTCGAGCTTGGCGCCGACGGCAGCATCCCGGAGCAAGCGATCACGGCATATAACCAGACACATCCCGACCGCCCATACTGGTGAGCAGGCTGTATCGGTTGAAGGCGGAGTGCTTCAAAACGCTGGGGAATCCCGCCCGGATCCGGGCGCTGGAGCTGCTGAGCGAGCGCGAGCGCACGGTGTCTCAGATGCTGCCGGAGGTCGGCATCGGGCCGGCGCATCTGTCGCAGCAGCGGGCGGTGTCGCGCCGCGCGAATCTCTCTGCGGGCTACCGCTGGCGGGACCTGAGGCGATGGCAGTACCGCGGCATACCAGCAGCAAGGCCCGCTCCGAGCGCCAAGGGCGCCCTGGTTTGGCCGCGCAGCAGCGAGTAGCGCGAGCGAGCAGATCGTCATCAAGAGGATCACCGCCCCGCCGATTCGGCTAGCCGGCCCGCCCGCTGAAAGCCAGCAATGGCCCGGCCGTCGCACCCGGACCACGGCCCCTCGGCGGCGCCGGGCACGATCCGCGGTGACTATGCGTTGGACCTCATGTACAACGTCGGGCCCGGCTGAGCTGAGTTGGCGAGCAGCAAAATCAAGATCTTCTTCCTGGAGCGCGTTTTCCTTTCCGGCGCCGCCGGTGAATGACACGGTGTCGCCGCAGCCGAACCCGGTATCCGCATTCAACGTCATCAGCAGATAGTTAGAAGGCTCTCGTTTCTCATGGGCAACGTGCTGGCGTTCCTCGGCCGTGACATGGCGGTCGACCTCGGTACCGCGAACACCCTCGTATACGTGCATGGCCGCGGGATCGCGCTGAACGAACCGTCGGTGGTGGCTCTCAACACAACGACCGGCAAGATCGTCGCGGTGGGTGTCCAGGCGAAGAGGATGATCGGCCGGACACCGGGAAACATCGTGGCGGTCCGGCCGCTGAAGGACGGTGTCATCGCCGACTTCGATGTCACTGAGCGGATGCTGCGCTACTTCATCCACAAGGTCCACCGCCGCCGGTACCTGGCCAAGCCGCGGCTGGTGGTGGCGGTGCCCAGCGGGATCACTGGCGTGGAGCAAAGCGCGGTGAGGGAAGCAGGGCATCAGGCGGGTGCGCGCCGCGTGTATATCATCGAAGAGCCGATGGCGGCCGCGATCGGCTCCGGGCTGCCAGTGTACGAGCCGACCGGCAACATGGTGGTGGACGTGGGCGGTGGGACCACCGAGGTAGCGGTCATCTCGCTCGGCGGCATCGTTGCCTCCCAATCCATCCGGGTCGGCGGCGACGAGATGGACCAGGCGATCATCACCTTCACCAAGAAGGAGTACTCGCTCATGGTGGGCGAACGGACCGCCGAGGAGATCAAGATCGCGGTCGGATCGGCGTACCCGTCACCGGACGAACCGCACACCGAGATTCGCGGCCGCGACCTGGTCAGCGGTTTGCCGAAGACCATCGTGATCAGTGCCGGGGAGGTTCGGCACGCGATCGCCGAACCCGTCAGCTCCGTCGTGGACATCGTCAAGGCCACGCTCGACGCGTGCCCGGCCGAGCTGGCCGGCGACATCATGGACCGCGGTATCGCGCTCACCGGCGGTGGCGCCCTGTTGCGCGGCCTCGACGAGCGGCTGCGCGAAGAGACAGGCATGCCGGTCCACCTGGCCGACAATCCGCTGGAGTCGGTCGTGCTCGGAACGGGCAAATGCGTCGAGGACTTCGACGCCCTCGAGCAGGTGCTGGTACCACAGAGACGCCGTTAGCGGCCGGAAGAAGGGCCCAAATTGCCGCATGTGATCGGGGCGTCAGCGCTCGCCGGGTAACCAGTGACCGCACCAGGTGCCGTTATCCGGAGTAGCTGACTGCCTCCCGGATTTCGAGGCAGACTTCTTGGAGCGTAAGCCGGCCGCGGTTGTCATGTCCGGGTGCATGCCGGTCATTCGACGACGACAACCGAGTCATCGCTGCCGTACGAGTTGGGCACATAGCCGTCGGTCTGCCAGCCGTTCTCCCACCGTTCGCCATCGAGCAAGTACCGGTAGCGGTAGCTGCGGCCTGGCTCGAGGGCGACGGTTGCCCGCCAGGAGCCGTCACTGCCCCGTTCGAGCCTGATATTGTCCGCCGACCACTCGTTGAACTCTCCGCACAGCACCACACTGTCGGCTTGAACTTCCGCGGGAAGAATGAAGGTCACGTCGACGGAGCTACCCTCAGCGGCTGGTTTGACGGGCATGTCGGGCTCCTTGGCGGCGCGCTTCCGCGCGACATGCTCCGCTTGCGCTTCCTCCGCCGCGCTCAGCGCATCGACCGCACGGCGAACGTCCTCCTCGTCTTCTAGCGCCTTCTGGTAAGCGGCGGCGATCTCGTTGTCCATCTCCTCCTCGGCCTGCTCACGGGCCTGGCGAGCCTGGGCCCGCTCGGCCTGCAGCTTCTCTTCGGTCTGCGCTTGCGCCTGCGCCGTCGTCTCAAGCTGGCCGGCCATCGCCAGGAACTCGGCTCGCCGCATGCGCGCTTGACCCCGCCGAGAGATGTCGCTGTCGGCAAGGAGCCGTCCGGCGAACCCATCCAGCGAACCGAGGAGACGCTCAAAACCCAGACGAAGGCGCGCCTCCTCGTCCCAGTGGCGGGTAACGACGTGCTCTAAGAGGAGGGTGAAGGGCAAGCGTACAACTGAGTACTCCAGCTTCGCGATGCGACGAGGGACGGTGGTAAGGACCATAATCATCTGCTTTCTACTCATTACTCGTTGAGGGTGCGTTGCCCTCGACCATCATGCGTCAGCCGAGTCCGGCGTCATCGTCGAGCCGACGTGCGGTTCAGTATTCGGATCATGTGTATTCAGTCGTGTGTATTCAGTCGTAGACACCTACTCTGCATCGCGACGGGTCCAGATGTCGTCCGGCCGCTCCTTTCGCCTAAGGCTCCGGCGAGGCATACGTTCCGCGGGCACTCGCCAGCCTTCGCCAGCTGCGGGCAGGCCCCCGTGCCGAGGTCTGGGAGCAAAGTGGGACCGGTGGCGATCCGCCGGCGGAAGCCGTGAGGCGTTGCCGGCACGTCATGGCCGCGTGGAGCCGGAGCCTTCAGAGGATCTCCCTCGATTCACTTCACTTCGGGTCCCCGCTACCCGCTCACGCACGGCCCAACCGGTTCAGATCGCCTAGCTGACGCAGCCGTCAGAGCGGTGGTGGTGGTGGTGGTGAGCGTTCGCCCACCGGCACAGGGCGCTATGACATGGTGAAAATGGTGCAGGTTGCTGCGGGCCCGCCGAGTGCAACCCGTCGGCATCACCCGACGAAGGTGGGACCGGCCCGGACTTGCGGGAACCATGTAGATGGGCGGCTATCTGACCGCCCGTGCAGCAACGCAGCAAGGGGTGATCCTATGAGCCAGAGCACCAGCCTCGGCGAGGGCCGACACTCGCCGCTGCGGGAACTTGGAGACCAGCTGAGACACCTTTGGTGGATTCCGCTCCTCACTGGTCTCGTCTCGATCGGGCTCGGGCTCGCGATCTTGGCCACCGACTGGACCGTGCACGCCCTGGTCATCATCACGGGTCTGATCTTCATCATCCGCGGGATCGCGCTCGCCTTCAGTCCCGCGTACGCGGGTAGGACATCGGGCGAGCAAATCGTCGCGGGGATTGCCGGAGTCATCGCCGGAGTCGTCCTCGTCGCATGGCCCGGCCCGTCGCTGCTCGTCCTGGCCTTCTTCGTCGGCGCCTGGCTAGCCGTGTCCGGCAGCTTTCACATCGTCACGTCCGTCGCCCGCCGGCGTGAGCTGCCGCAGTGGGGCTTCACGGTCTCGCTTGGCGTGATCGAGTTGCTGCTCGGGATCTGGGCGATGCGCAGGCCCGAGGCCACCCTTGCGCTGCTGATCACGATCATCGGCCTGTGGGCAGTGGTGACGGGTGTCATCTATTGCGTGCTCGCATTTGAGATCCGCAGCGCCGCCCGGGGTCTTGCGAAAGCAACAGACATCGCGGAGCCCGATGCGACTCAGTTCGCAGACCGGCTCGACCGGCTCGCACAGCTCCATGCGAGAGGCGTGCTCTCCACGGAGGAGTACACGCAGCTCAAGGCTTCATTGGTCGCAAGCCAGACGTCCGCCCATGCCGACCATGACCCATGGGGCGTTACCGGCAGCGGCGCCTGATTGCGCCCGTCAGCGATCGGCGGGTGTCCGCTGGTTACGTGCGGCCGAATCCCTATCCCCACATCTCGATCCCAGCATCCAACGGCCAGGCATTAGCACATGGCCGGACGTTGGCCTCTCGCATCAGGGACCGGGAGCAGCGCGCCGGTGATCTCACGTGGGGCCCACTCCGGTCACGAAAACGGCCCAGTCTTGACAAGCTTGCGGGCGGTCTGCTCATCGGTCGGGCCTTCGCCGAACGACGGGCACAGCCGGGCGACCCCGCAAGCGCCGCACGCGGGCCTGCGAGCGTGACAGACCCGGCGACCGTGCCAGATCAACCGGTGGGAGGCCGCGGTCCACTCCTGCCGGGGCAGGAGCGCGCCGACGTCGCGCTCGATCTTTCCCGGGTCGGTCTGCGCCGACCAGCCAAACCGCCGCGCCAGCCGGGCAAAATGGGTGTCCACCGTGAGGCCTGGCTTGCCGAAGGCATCGCCGAGCACCACACTGGCGGTCTTGCGGCCAACACCCGGCAAGGTCACCAGCTCTTCCAGCGTGTCGGGAACCTCCCCGCCGAAGCGGCCGCACAACGCCTGGCCGAGAGCGATGAGGCTCTTCGCCTTGGCGCGGAAGAACCCCGTCGGCTGGATCACCTTCTCAAGTTCCGCCCGGTCCGCGGCGGCGTAGTCGGCGGCGGTGCGGTACCGGGCGAAAAGCACCGGCGTGACCGCGTTGACCTGCCGGTCTGTGGTCTGGGCGGACAGAATCGTCGCCACCAGCAGCTCGAGCGGAGATGTGAAATTCAGCTCGATATGCGCGTCTGGGTACAGCCGGGCCAGCTCGCGGTTGATCCGGCGCGCTCGGCGGACCAGCGCGGTCCGCGACGGGGCAGCCTGGGCCACGCCCAAGCTTAAACCGGTGCGCTCACCTGTCGGGAAGACTTCGATCCCCGCTGCGCCCGGCACCTGGCACCTGATGTGCCCGGCCTGCGGTCGCTCGGCTGCCGCGGCCAGCACCGCGATGCCCGTGGCCAGCCCCTCTATGCCGGTCTATGCCCCGCTATGCGGTCTCCCGGCTCACGCCGTCTCGCGGATCACGCTGGCTGGGTCCTTGTCCCGGCGCAGGCCCTGGAACCGCTGATGACGCAACTGCCCGGCACTGGTCCACTCGCTGAAGGCCACCTGCCCGGCGAGCCGGGGCTCGACCCAGTGCACCCCGTTCCGCCGCAGTGTGCCGCGGTCGAGCGGGGGCTGCGGACGTTCCAGGCCGGACAGCGTCTTGGTCAGGCTGGCCAGGGCGGCCTCACCGAAGCCAGTGCCGACACCTGATCTGGTCGGCGCCGGTGCCGATCCGGCTTGTCTTTTCCCCGGACACCGCCACGGCCTGGGATGCACCGCCCTAGCGCCGACCGTGAGTGTATGTGCGGACCGTGGCTGGCCTAAACGGGGATAAGGCCGATGTGGATCTCTGCGACTTGGGCGAGTGAAAGCAGGTCGCCAGGATCGGCGGTGAGAATATCGTCACCATCTGCGGCCAGGCACACCACGGTGGCGTCGATGGCATCAGCGTGACCGCTGCGGGCCAGCAGCATCCCGGCGCGACGGCCCAGGCTGTCATCGACCACCCCGATGTCGGTTCCGGCGAGCAGCCGGGCGACCTGCACCTGTCGGCCGCGACCGCCGCGCCAGACCTGAGCGACCACTCCCCCGCTGGTGACCGGCGGCTGCCCAGCCAAGGCGTAGCAGTGTGGGAGCTGGCATGTCCAGGGCACAGCCCCCTGACAGCGGATCCCGGCGTGATACAGGCTGCGGAACAACGGATCAGGGACCAGGCCGTCAAAGGACGTCTGGGTCGGGAAGGTGCCAACTTCTTGAGCTGCCTGCGCATCGGCGACCTCGCCGCCGCCTATCCAGCGGACTTCGGGAGCGCACCGCGGGGCAGCGAGTGCGAGATAACCGTCGACCGCCATTGCCTCTGGATCTCATATCAAGTCACGACGGGATGGGCCGTAAACGGATGGGTCGCGTGCCGCCGGCAGCCATCGGGCTGGTCATCGGGGCGCCGCTGGCGGCGAGCTCGATGCCGTATTCAGGGACATGCATCACGCCGGACTCGAGACGGGCGTAAAACCAGCGGCAGGTCTCGCCGCCGCCGTTGGTGACGCTGTGCAGCATCACCCCAAGATCCTCAGTGTGGCTGACCGGGACCCGGTCCGTCTGCCTGGTGAAGCTCGCCGGGCATTCCCTGGAGCCCAGGAACGGCTCGGACAAACATGCCCGCTTATCGACCCGGCGGCGGAACTGCTCCCGGTAGGCCGCCTCCGGGTTGGGGGCGTGCGGGCGTGGCCAGATCTGGGCGCGGATCCGGTAGGCGACATCGCGCAAGAACACCGTGTTGCGCTGGTTACGGCCCGCCTCGGCGTCAAACCGCTGCGCCGGGTCGGCCATTGCCCTGCGGACCCAGTCGAGCGTGACCATCAAGGTGACCTCGTCGCGGCGCACGCTCGCCCACCGGATCTCGGCGAGCACCTCGATCGCCGTGATCACGTAGTCGAACTCGGCTTTCCAGTAGATCGCCGCCAGTACGCCGCGGGCCGCGGACGGGGTCATCACCGGGTAGCTGACCCGTTCGGTTTTCAGTTCCGGGCGGGTGAAACAGGCATACGGCCCATCCACCTCCACCGTCAGCGGCGGATGCGCGAACCGGGCGTGGCCCGGCAGGGTGGTCACCACGCGAACACCTCCGTGGAATCCAGATCGGTCAGGCCGACGGGACCGGTCCCCGCGGCTTGCTGTCGAAGCCGCCACAGCAGCAGGCCGCGAGTGACCGCCCCGGTACGCGGCAGCCAGCACCGTTCGGGGCCAATGCCTGCGGCAGCGCGGCCAGGTACGGCTGCAGCAGCGTCCGCGCTTGCCCCGCCTGCACTGCCCGGGGGCGGCCGATGCTGGGCTGCTACAGCCGCGCGACCGGGCCTGTCAGCAGTCGGGCTCGGTGGTCCACGCCGACCAGTCTGTCCCGTCAGAAGACATCTGGACCGCAGTCTGAGCGCTGACGACCGGGTTGAGGGCGGCTGGGTCGTCATGCTCCTGCCAGAGCCCGTAATCGGTGGTGGGGGAGATTGCGCCCGGGTTGCCGCCGGACTCATGTTCGGCGATGCAGGCGGCGAACGCCTCCTCGACTGGGTTGCCGCCTTCGGCCACCCACAGCTGCTCAAGGGCGGCGTAGCTGAAGGTCCCGCCCCGCGGCGCAGCCGCGGGCTGGAGCGGCGGTGCTCCTGCATGGGCCGCGGCGTGCCGTGGCCTATATACAGGTGCTCCACCACGGGACGCCGTGAAGCTGGTGGGCGGATTCAACGGGACGTCCAGCACCTGCCCAGGGGAAATCAGCCCGGGGTCGGTGATCTCCGCACGGTTCACCCGGTACAGCCACCGCCAGGCGACGGGCTGGCCGTAGAGCCGCTGCGCAATCCCCGCCAGAGTGTCCCCAGGCTGGACAGTGTAGGTGCGGGCCACCCGCTGCGTGTCCAGGTGAATCATCTGCTTCGCTGGCGCTCCGCCAGGCGCGGCGGGCTTGCGCGCCTGAGGAGCCACGGTCAGTGCGCCCGCCACGGCGAGGGCGGGCATCGCTTTCCCCGCCTTCTGCGCGACCTTCGCCGCCTGAGACGGCACCGTGTGCTGCCCGGTCCGCCTGATCTTCTTGCGCCAACGGTGCCTGGGGACTGACTTCACGAAGGGTTCCCAACGCCGGAATCGCGCCCGCCTACTCGGCTTGATGTGCCTCTCGCCGGGCCTGTCCTGGGCAGGATGTCAGGACATATCGCCCGTCGGCAGCTATTAAACTACAACGTTGAAATTCGTTATCCGCTCGTGATATCCGAAGGGGTCTTCACCGCGACTGGCCCAGGCCAGCCACCGCCGGTACGAGGCGCTGCGCGCGTTCTCCGCCCGGCGGCTGACGTAACCCGCAGGCCGGCGCGCGGTTCGGCCACGCCGGTCCGCGACCGGTGGGAGTTCATTCCAGGGGCTTCTTTCCTCGCTGCTGCTCATCGGGTTCGTGCTCGCCCGTGTCGGATTCGCGGTCGGCTGCGGAGATCACGCCGATGAGGGTCGCCAGCGCTCGAGCTCCGTCAGCTGCCGGTTCATCTTGTCGGAGATCCGTTGGCGAGCGTCCTTGCCGATCACTAGACGTAGCGGCGGATCCTCGGATGCGACGGTCCAGGCCCGCGTGCCGCCTCGATGGCGCACGGACTTGAGGGGCCCCGCGTCACCTGGCGCGGACCGCCGAAAGGAACGACGCGTAACTCCAGGACAGGTTGCTGACACTCTTCTCGTAGCCGGTCAAGGCGTCGAACTGCTCGCTGAGCTCGAGATGATCGCTGTGGAAGATGACCGCCTGCAGCATCTGGTCGCCGGCGCTCTGCAGTGCCGCGGCGGCCGCGGCCGGCGTCGTCTGCGCGTCGACTCCGACCTGGCTGAAGAAGTTGATGGAGTAGGCGTCGAGGGGAAGCACTCCGGCGGCGGTAATCGCGCTCGCCAGCCGGTAGTAGAACTCCGCGAAGTTGCACGTGGACACCGCCCAGGGGTGATCGTCTGCGGGCGCATCGCTGTCACCGTCGTACGTGTCACCCGGATAGCGGCCAAGCAGTGGCCCGATGCCGCGTTGCTGATCGGCCCCGTTGACCTGGTAGAAGTAGCCCGAGTTCGGTTCGTCCCACTGGCTGCGCACAAGCGCGGCGGTCGCCAGCAGCTTCGTGTCCATCACCGCCACGGCGCCGTAGATCGCGGCCATGACGATGTCGATGTTGGGGTCGTACGGGGTTTTGTCGGTCGGGACAGGGAGCAGCGACTGGTAGTACTGGCCGTTCCAGTGCTCCTGAAGGGCGTTCTGCAGCCACGGTATGGCGGTGCTAAGCCACCCCGGGACCGGGATCCCGAGGGTGTTGCCGGCGATCGCCTTAAAGCACCGCAGCTGCGCGGCGCGCGCGAAGAACGAGGCGCCGAACTCCTCCTCCCAGAGATTGACCGTCTCGCCTTGATAAGCGTCCCGCAGGAAGCTTAGGTCCTGTGCGATCACGGCGTTCGCCACGGCCTGCGTCGGTGCGTCGAGCTGGGAGAACAGCTGCAGGATCGCCAGCGTCTGCAGGGCAGGCCCGTCGGTCTGATCGCTCCACGGCCGCGGCGTGCCGTTGATGAAGAACGACGCGCGATCTATCGGGCCACCCGAGTTCTGGCAGATCTGCGCGAACTGGACATAGTCGATCAGCGGCTGGTTGGTGGGGATCGTGCCCGCCGCGAGCTCGATCGCGACGATCGCGGCGTCGCGCGTCCAGTTGTAGACATAATCCTGGGTCACGTGCGTGGCGCTGTTCTCCCACGACGGTGAGGCGAGCACGCACCCGGGTAGCGACAGCACACCCGTATTCACTGGATCTTCGAACACGAATCCATCCGACGCGACGTTGCGGAACATCAGCCAGGACATGTACTGAGCGATTGTCGTCAGGTTCGACTGCGCCGCCGCAACCCGCACCGCGCTGTATTGCAATTCGCCCATCGAAAAGCCACCCCTTTTGCCGGCGCGAGTATAACGCGGGGAGCTGGCGGCTGCAAGGGCGCCGCGTCGGAACCTATCTCCTTTCTGAACTTCTGGGGTCGATATTCGTCTCCATCGCGGCCGACGTGGGTCAGCTGGTGAAGGTGGCAAGGGATGCGCCGAGTGGATGAAGTGGCCGCGCATGGTGGGGCGTGAGCTGGGGTTGAACGGTGATTCGGGCCGCGCCGTGCCGGTCGGCTAGGGTTCACCACTATGGTGACCCTCAGTGGCTCGAAGACTTGTGGCTGGAGGAGGCCCCGTGGACGCATCGCGCACCAACGCAGTGAGCCCGATTCCCGACCGCCTGCACACCGTCACTCCCCGTCTGGTTGTCCGAGATGGCGCTGCCGCGATCGCCTTCTACGGCCGGGCGTTCGGCGCTGAGGAGCTGGGTACTCGATTCACCGGGCCGAACGCTGAGCTGATCCACGCCGAGATCCAGATTGGGGACTCGGTAGTGATGATCACCCAAGATTCTGCAGATGGGCCCGTCAGGTCACCCGAGAGCCTGGGCGGGATGGTCAGCTGTGTCATGTCGCTGTACTGGGAGAACGTGGACGCGGCGTGGGAACGGGCGGTCAGCGCTGGGGCTGAGGTTATCTATCCGCTTGAGGACCAGTTCTACGGAGAACGCGGCGGGCGGCTCCGCGATCCGTTCGGCCAGCAGTGGATGATGAGCCAGCACATCGAGGACGTCTCGTCCGAGGAGATGTCTCGCCGGGCAGCGGCGCTATTCGGCAAGTAGCGTCCGTCTCGGCGGCATGCTGTTCAGCCCCAGCACAGCCCGCAGCGGACCGGGACGTACTTAATCCGAGCGGACGAGCGGGCTGCGCCGCGAGCCTACCCATCCGCGGATACTGCGATCCTGAGCCAGGGAGCGGTAGCCTTCATCACCATGAAGGCGCCTGTCTCCTCGGATCGCCGGAGTCTCGACAACGCCGATCATCCCAGGCAGAAAGGCACTTCTCAGAGTTATGACAGCCGCAATCGCCTCATTACGTGAAGGCGGCGGGTAGCGGCTT
>Ga0335079_10005871_pt1 | contig 14049 bp, 15 predicted proteins | sample Lox_Sample_33_FD_206719 | JGI IMG/M metagenome (GOLD analysis project Ga0335079, IMG submission 206719) | Soil microbial communities from Loxahatchee National Wildlife Refuge, Florida, United States - Lox_Sample_3.3 | ecosystem: Environmental > Terrestrial > Soil > Wetlands | place: USA...
CGTCACCGAATCGGGCTTCGATCAGATCCCGCTGGAACGCCGGGCCAAGGCATTCTCCAACAACGAGCAGGGTTGGGGCGCGGTGATCCGGCTCATCGCGGCGTTTCTGGCCCATGCGGAGTAGAAGCGCGCATTGGGAAACCCGGGTTCCCGCCCCGTTGTTCGCGGCATTGGGCGACGAAACGCGTCTGTACCTTCTCTCCCGCCTCTCGCAGCGCGGGCCAATGTCCATCGCCAGCCTGACCGCGGGCACGCGCGTGACGCGCCAGGCGATTACCAAGCACCTGCGCGTTTTGGAGTCCGCGAGGCTGGTCCACAGCACGCGGAACGGGCGCGAGAGCATCTGGGAGCTCGAGCGGCGGCGCCTGGAGGACGCGCGCCGCTATCTCGACCAGATCTCCCGGCAGTGGGACAGCGCTCTCGCCCGGCTGCGCAGCTTTGTCGAAAGCTGAGAAGAAGGACGGCTACGACGGTACGCGCGGGTGTAGACTCGTATCTGGCATGCGAGCATTCGTTGTCCTCTTGCTTGCGCTCTGCCTGCGCGGCCAGGCGCCGCAACCACAGCCTGGCGGCCTCGAGGAATTCAAGAAACGGATCGCGTCGCTCCCTCCCGACGAGCAGGCATACGAACTCTGGAGATACTGGCTCGTCGATCAGCCGCCCGAGATTCAGCGACTCTTCGACCGCGACGACACCAAATCCAAAGGGCTGGCGATCTATCGCAAACAGCTTCAGGCGGAGGGCGAAGCCGCGCCGGAGATCGAGCGCAAGCTCCGCATCATCGATAAGGACGGAGAGCACTGGGAGATCGAGCGCTGGAACCGGGTGCTCACCTCAGCCTCGCCGAACATCAACTGGCAGCCCAATGCCTTTCTCGTGGAGATGGTGAGAGGCCGCAAGCCGGGCCGCGCCCTGGATGTCGGGATGGGTCAGGGACGCAACACCCTGTGGCTGGCCCAGCAGGGCTGGGACGCGACCGGGTACGATCCGGCCGATAAGGCCGTGGCCCTGGCCCGCGAAACTGCCGCCAAGGCCGGCATCAAAATCAACGCGATCGTCGCGAGGGACAGCGGATTCGATATGGGCCTGGCGAAGTGGGATCTCATCCTCCTCAGCTACGTCGAGATTCGCGAGAATGCGGAGAAAGTCATACGCGCTCTCGCGCCGGGCGGGATCGTGGTCGCCGAATACTTCCACCAGGATAGCGGGAACGCACCTGACGGGTTCGCGGACAACGAGCTGACCCGCCTCTTTCAGAATCTCCGGATCGTCCGCTACGAGGACACCGAGGCCGTGGCCGATTTCGGAATGCAGAAGACGCGCATCGTTCGAATCTGCGCGGAGAAGCGGCGATAGGGCTTTGGCCGTGAGACTCGATGCCAAACCACGTGGGGCAGTGCTTCAGCCTGCGCGGGACTTCAGTCCCGCCGTGTAGGCCTCCTGGCCTGCCCACGCGCCGCAGGCGCGCTAGTGGAGTTTCTTATCCAGAATTGTCTTGATCTTCGCCAGATCCAGGTCCCCGTTATATCTCTGCCCATCGATAAACACCGTCGGCGTCCCCTCGACTCCCGCCTTGTCTCCGTCAGCGACGTCCCGCGCCACCGCCTTCTTGATCGCCGGCGAATCCAGGTCCGCTGTGAAGCGCTTCATGTCCACGCCCGTAGTCTGCGCCCAAAGCAGAATCGCCTGCCGCGAGAGCTTCGAACGATTGGCGAACATCAGATCGTGAAGCTGCCAGAACTTCCCTTGCTGGTGCGCGGCCAGCGCTCCCTGCGCGCAGATCTGCGCCTGCGGATGGCTGTCCAGCGGATACTGCTTGAAGATGAGCTTGACGTCCTTCGGGTACGCCTTGAGAATCGCCGCGATCTGCACCGCCGCCTTGCTGCAATACGGGCACTGAAAATCGCTGAATTCGACCAGCGTGATGCGCGCATTCGCCGGACCCGTCGCCGGCGCGCCCTGCGTCGGGATCTGCACCGGATCGTCGAGCAGTTTCGGCTCCGGCCGATGCGCCCACTTCGTCGCCTTGGCGGCCTCGATCGCGTCCGTTTCGCTCTTGCCCGCGCGCACCGAATCGACAATCGATGCCGCGAGCCCCTTGCTGTACGAGCAGCTCGGATCCTTCACGCGGCACTCGGCCACCTTCATGTCGCACCCGCACGAGCATCCCATCATGCGCATGGCCTTCAGCGCGATCGCCTTCCGCGCCGGCGTCAGCCCCGCAAGCTCCACCCCGTTCAGCGTCGTGGCGGTCTGCCAATCCTGGGCGAGAAGCAGAGTGGTGGCCGCGGCGATCAGAGCGGGCAGGACCCACCCTCTGGCGATGCGTAAGTACATGCCTACATTCTACAGGCCCTTGCCCCCCGAGCCCTCATGGAACTTCCCACCCCCGTTTTTCGTATCTTTGTCCCGAGAAACGCATGAAAGCCCAATACGTTCTGCTGCCGGGCCTGATCGGGCTCGGCGCTTGCGTCATCCACCATGAGAGCCGCGGCCCGGTGGAATATTCGTCGCAGACTCTCGAACCCGATGCCAGCGAGCAGGTCCACGTCGAGCTGCACATGGGCGCCGGCGAGTTGCGCGTCACCGACAGCTCCCAAAAACTCCTGCGCGCCGATTTCACCTACAACGTCCCTTCCTGGAAGCCGCAGGTCCGTTACAACACCATGGGCGGAAAAGGCCACCTGGTGATCCGCCAGCCCAACACCGGGGAAACCTACATCGGCGACAACAAGTATCAATGGGATCTGCAGCTCGGCAATAAGGTCCCGATGAATCTCGAAGTCCACTTCGGCGCCGGTAAGGCGCGGCTCGACCTCGCCAGCCTTCAGCTCCGCGGCGTGGAAGTCAACATGGGCGTCGGCCAGCTCGATATGGATCTGCGCGGGCCGGTCAAACACAGCTACAACGTGACCATCCACGGCGGGGTCGGCCAAGCCACTGTCCGCCTGCCCGCGGATGCCGCGATTTATGCCGAGGCCCACGGCGGCATCGGTGCCGTTAACGTTCACGGACTCCAGAATCACGGCGGCTACTGGACCAGCGAGTCCTGGGACCGCGCCGACAACAAGATCCGCGTCGAGGTCCATGGCGGCATCGGCGAAATCCGCCTCATCGCCGATTGACCCGTACCCGCACCGTCACCGACATCGCCTGCGCGAGGCCTCCGGCACCCTCCGCCGTCAGCTTGTAACTCGTTGTTCGCTCCGGCGCGATTTCCACGCAGCGATTCACCGCGGGATTGATGTCCCCAACCGGGGGCTCGATCCAAACCGCCGTGGCGTTCGCCACGCCGTAACACAGCAGCGTCTTCCCTCCAGGTGCCACCTCGCCGTCGCGCGCGTAGAACTGCACGATGCGGAGCTTGTCCCCGCCGTACATCCGGTCGAATTCCGGACTCGAGGGCGTGCTCCGCCCCACACGCTGCTCCAGCTTCTTATGCTCGAAAAGACGGCCGGTGAACACCCAAGCCGTGTAGGCTACCGCCACCGCGCTGGCAACCCACAAGTACGGTTGAATCCGCCGCAGGAAGACCACGTCAGCATTACCGTAATAACCAACGAAAACTTGTTCCCGGTACTTTTGATTGATATCGTACGGCCAAGTAACCATTCTACTGACACCGGGCCGCCTGCGGGTTCCACTTGCCGGCGGCCCACCGGCATATACTCAGAGGGTGTCCTCTCCAGCCACAGCCACGCGTGACCGCTTCCGCAGCCAGCGCATCGCCCGCTTCACCGAAAGTGTAATCCGGGAGATGACCCGGCTGGCCCTCCGCCACGGTGCAATCAACCTGGCTCAAGGCTTTCCGGATTTCCCGGCCCCGGAAGACTTGAAGCGTGCGGCACACGAAGCCATCGACGCCGATATCAACCAGTACGCCATCACCTGGGGCGCCAAACCGTTTCGCGAGGCCGTCGCCGCCAAATACCGGCGCACCTACGGCCTGGACTTCGACCCCGAACGCGAGATCACCGTCTGCTGCGGCGCCACCGAGGGCATGATTGCTACCATGATGGCCACGCTCGACCCCGGCGATGAAGTGGTCCTGTTCGAGCCGTTTTACGAAAACTACAATCCCGATACACAGCTCTGCGGCGCAGTGACCCGCTACGTCACCCTGCACGCGCCCGACTGGACCTTCGATCCCGACGAGCTCCGCGCCGCCTTCACGCCGCGCACCAAGGCCATCGTCTTGAACACCCCGAATAACCCCACCGGAAAGGTGTTCTCCCGCCAGGAGCTGGAATTCATCGCCGGCCTCTGCCAGGAATTTGACGCGTTAGCGATCACCGACGAGATCTACGAGCACATCCTCTACGACGGCGCCGCTCACATCCCCATCCTCTCACTCCCGGGCATGCGCGAGCGCTCCATCCTGGTGAACAGCATGTCCAAGACATATTCGGTGACCGGTTGGCGGGTCGGCTGGGTGCTGGCGCCGCCCGACCTCACTGATTCCATCCGCAAAGTACACGATTTCCTAACAGTTGGCGCCGCCGCCCCCCTGCAACAGGCCGGCGTGTACGCGCTCTCACACGGCTCGGATTATTACGCCCGCCTTTCCCGCGAATATCAATCGCGCCGCGATCATATCGTGAGCAGCCTGCAATCCGCGGGTTTCAAATGCTTCGTTCCGCGCGGCGCCTATTATGTCATGACCGATATCTCGGATTTCGGATTCCCCAGCGATACCGATTTCGTAAATCATATGATTAGCGCTATCGGACTTGCGGCCGTCCCGGGATCGAGTTTTTACTCACGGCCAGGGGGCGGAAATCAACAAGTTCGCTTTTGTTTTTGCAAGAAATATGAGACTCTAGAATTGGCAAGCCGACAATTGGGAAAACTTTAAGTAAGCCATCCGAGTTGTCGTCGTTTTGGGAAAGCTCATGCTTCCAGAGTTTCTGATCGAAGAAACCACGGTACGCGAAGCCGGCACAGGGCCCGTCGTGGACCTGGGCGAAAACCGTGGAGAAACCCTGATTCTCACTTTCGGAATTACCCGCATTATCGAGCAGGAGAGCATTGATCTCTCCATCCAGGGTTCCGCCGATGGGAAGGAATGGGGCGCAAAACCGATCGCCGCTTTTCCGCAAAAGTTTTATTGCGGCACTTATCAGATCCTGGTGGATCTCACCGGCCAACCCGAGGTGAGGTATTTGCGCGTCAAATGGGCCGTCAACCGCTGGGGCAAAGGCGAACCCAAGCCGCTGTTCACCATCTACGTCTTCGCGCAGGCCATGCGCGCTCAGGCCGCCGCTCTCTCGGCGTAGGTTCTCGTCCTCTTCCGCGCCGGATAGCCTATCCGTGGGCCTCGTCGTCCGTCTTCTCCACCAGTTTTTCGATGTGCATCGAATAGATCGCCGGCTTCCCGTGGCGGTCACTCTGAAAGTACACCCGCTGGCTGTCCGGCGAAAATACCGGCGATACCGCCGCCGGGTCGCTGGCCTTGTGCTCGCAGAGCGTGCGCTCGCGCTGCGTCACACGCAGCAGCAGCAACAAGACCGGCGAGACGTTCCGGCTGGCGCCCACGAACACCGACGCATCCCGATTCGCCCCGAAGCACGCAAACTGGCTGGTCTTGGCCAGCAGCTTGTCGGTATTTGTATCCGGCGTCAGTTCGCGCAGGTTGTTCAACTGGCGCTTGTCCTCCGGCAGATTCAGATACAGCACCGTCCGCCCGTCCGCAGACCAGTTGGGCGATCGGATACCTCCCGGAGCCGTCTTGAGCTTGCGATTCTGCGCGCCGTCCTGGTTGACCAGCCACAGTGAGTCGCCGCCCTGCCGGTACAGAATCTGCGCGCGCATCGGACGCGCGATCGCGTGGCTCATCACGAACGGCGATTCGAACACCGTTCGCGCTGCGCCTTGCCCCAGCGTGACCATCCGCAGACGCGACGCTTCGCCCTTGCTCTCTACGAAGGTCGCGTGCGTTCCGTCCGGTCCCACCGACATGCCGGGTGCACGTTCCCAACCGTCGGCAATCCGGTAGAGTTCCCGCTCGCGGCCTCCCTGCACGGCCGCGATGTACAGGGACCGGCCCGCGAAGAAGCAGAACGAACGATTGTCCGGCGTCAGTGTCAGCGTGGCGCTATCCAGGTCCTCCGTCTTCGCAAGCTGGCGCATCTCCCCGTTCTTCAGATCCAGGTGAAACGGCTGGAAAGCGCCCGTGCGGTCGCACGCGATCAGCATCCAACCGCTGTTGCGCGCGATGCCGCGGTTGTAATATCCGGTCATCAGGCTGTTGTAGTCTGGCTTGGTGAGACGATAGACGTCCAGCTCGGTCAAAGGATCGGAGTAGCGCTCGGCGTCGGAGGGAAAAATGGCGCCCTTCAGGCTTTGCGGGAGGAGGCGCGGCAGGGCGAAACCCGAGAGGAGCAGCGCCCTGCGCGAAATGCCGGCCATTCAATTTGATGGTACCAGCCCGGCAGGAACGCGGGCTTGGATTGGGATCGGCGGGGGGCTTCGCTGGCGGCGGCGTCCTGCCGGCCGCGCGCGAAACCGGCTCAAGACGCCGCCATGGCCCTTGCCTGTGGTCTCTCCACCCGCCGCACCGTCTTCGGGCCGCTCCCCGAAGATATGCAGCCGGTGTAAGATAGCTGCTTGCTCGAACCGCTCGGCTAACCAGGTCGCCTGGCCTGGTTCGTCATCGCTGACTTAGCCGCCCGGGTTGATTCATCATGGTCAATGATGAAGGTTGTGGTTGTGCGCCGCCCGCGCAGAGGACTCCTCCGCCCCTGCGGCGCGTCCCGGCCGGATCAAGACACCGGCAATTAGCTCGCTTGGGTGTTCGCGCTGGCGAGCTGGCTGTTGCTGGTGGACCAGATGCCCTTGATGCTGCCGCCGGCGCCCAGGAAGAGTGCCGCCGAAGCGAGGGCCACGAAAGCCATCAGCAGGGTGTATTCGATCAGGTCCTGACCGGATTCGTCGTTCCAAAATCTGCGAAGAGTGTTCATTCTGTGTGCTCCTTGTGGTGGACTTGGCGTGTCCGTTTTTGAGAGTAAGTTAAAGGCCTAAGAATAACAAGACACGAAAGTTAACGCTCCGGGCTATCTACTGTCTCGGTCGTACTGAAGCGTCAGTAACCTGATGTTACCCTTGGTTAGTAAACCTCCGTTGTCATAGTTATCTTTGGGCATTTCTTGAGGCAGCTTGCTAACGTTCGACAGCAAACCAGACTGGTGGCTGTGTATGGAACGCGCTCCAGCACAAATTCAAAATGGCCGCCAGGAGGTCATCCCGCCATCTGCGGCCCTTGCGTAACGCCCAGCTTTCGGGCAGACCCGTTCCATTTCCCCTACCGTATCATCTAAATTCTTGCTAAAATGGAACTTAAGTCCTCACAAGGAGTCACTTTTGGCAGACCAGGAACTTCCACCGCAAGGCCCCCCTGCGCCTCCTTCCGGCGGCCAGCCCCCGCTCCCCGGAATGGCCGGCGGAGGCGCCGGTAACCTCCTTCCTATCAACATCGAAGACGAAATGCGCCGCAGCTACCTCGATTACGCCATGAGCGTGATCGTGGGCCGCGCCCTCCCCGATATCCGCGACGGCCTCAAACCCGTCCACCGCCGCATCCTCTTCGGCATGCAGGAGATGGGCCTCGCTCCCAACCGCCCCACGCGGAAATGCGCCAAAATTACCGGCGAAGTCATGGGCAAGTATCATCCCCACGGCGACTCCGCCATCTACGACTCCCTCGTGCGCATGGCGCAGCCCTTCAGCATGCGCTACCCCCTCGTCGACGGCCAGGGCAACTTCGGCTCCGTCGATGGCGACCCGCCCGCCGCCATGCGCTACACCGAGGCCCGGCTTTCGCGCATCGCCACCGCCCTGCTCGAAGACATCGACAAAGAGACCGTCGATTTCAAGCCCAACTACGACGATAGCGAACAGGAACCCGAAGTCCTTCCCACGCGCGTTCCCAATCTCCTCATCAACGGCTCCGCCGGCATCGCCGTCGGCATGGCGACCAATATCCCGCCGCACAACCTGACCGAAGTCATCAACGCCGCGATTCAACTGATCCAGCATCCCAATACACCGCTCGCCAAAATCATCGAGATGGTGCCCGGCCCCGATTTCCCCACCGGCGGCTTCATCCTCGGCCGCCAGGGAATCATCGACGCCTACACCAAGGGCCGTGGCCAGCTCAAGCTCCGCGCCCGCGCCGCCATCGAGCGCGTCGGTAAGGACCACGAGCAGATCGTCGTCACCGAAATCCCCTACCAGGTCAACAAGGCCAAGCTCATCGCCCACGTTGCCAGCCTCATCAACGACAAGACCCTCGAGGGAATGGGTGAGCCCCGCGACGAAAGCGACCGCGACGGCATGCGCATCGTCTTCCCCCTCAAGCGCGGCGAGCAGGCCGAGGTCATCCTCAATAACCTTTATAAGCACACGCAGCTTCAAATCGGCTTCGGCGTGATCATGCTCTCCATCGTGAACGGCCAGCCCCGCGAGCTCGGGCTCCTCGACATGATCAAGCACTTCAACGATCACCGCGTCGAAGTCGTCCGCCGCCGCACCGAGTTCGAGTTGCGCAAGGCCCGCGAGCGGGAGCATATCTTGCTCGGCTTCCAGAAGGCGCTCCGCTACCTCGACGAAGTCATCCGTATCATCCGCGCCGCCAAGAATCCCAAAGAGGCGCGCGAAAGCCTCATCGGCGCCTTCCAGTTCACCGAGAGGCAGGCGCAGGCCATCATCGAGCTCCAGCTACAACGCCTCACCGGAATGGAGCAGCAGAAGATCCTCGACGAGCTCGCCGACATCCAGCGCCGCATCGCCGAGTACCTGGAAATTCTCGGCTCCGATAAGGTCCTGCGCGACCTGATCGTCAAGGAGCTGCGTGAGGTCCAGAAGGAGTACGGCGACGAGCGCCGCACCGAACTCATCGAGGACACAGGAGAGATCCACCTCGAAGACCTCGTCGCCGTCGAGGACGTCGCCATCACCGTCACCCGCGGCGGATACCTGAAGCGCACCTCCTGCGACACGTATCGCCGCCAAACGCGTGGAGGCAAAGGCCGCATCGGCATGGGCACCCGCGCCGAGGATTTCGTCGAGCGCCTGCTGGTCGCGTCCACCCACAGCTACCTGCTCATCTTCACCACGCGCGGCCGCGTGTATTGGCTCAAGGCGTATGAGATTCCCGACGCCACCACCGTCGGTAAAGGCAAGCACATTTCCAATCTCATCAACCTGCAGCCCGACGAGACCCCGAAGGCCTTCCTCTCCGTAAAGGATTTCGTCCCCGACCAGTACGTCGTCATGGTCACCAAACACGGCGTCATCAAGAAGAGCGAGCTCACCGAGTTCGATAACCCGCGTTCCGGCGGCATCATCGCCGTCTCGCTGGATGACGGCGACGAGCTGATCTCGGCCAGGATCACCAACGGCAAGAACTACATCTTCCTCGGTTCGCGACAAGGCCAGGCCATCCGATTCAACGAGGATGACGTCCGCCCCATGGGCCGCCAGGCGCGCGGCGTCCGTGCCATGAACCTCGAAGAAGGCGACTACCTGATCGGTATGGAAGTGGTCGAAAAGGAGGGCCTGATCCTGTCCATCGCCGAGCACGGCTTCGGTAAGCGCACCCCGCTCGAAGACTACCGGCTCACCGCCCGCGGCGGCAAAGGCGTCATCAATATGAAGACGACCTCACGCAACGGCAAAGTAGTCGGGGTGCTTTCAGTCAAGGAGGATTCCGACCTGATGATCGTCAGCCAGAACGGCAAGATGATCCGCATCGAATCCGGCACCATCCGCCAGGCCGGCCGTTCCACGCAGGGCGTCAAACTCGTGACCCTCGAAGAAGGCGACCTGGTAGCCGCCGCCAGCGTCATCCCCGACGCCGAAGACACTAACGGCTCCTGCGACGACCAGGGCACCTTACCGGTTCAGTAACGCGGGCCTCCCGGCCCGCACTCCAGTACAATATCCCTAGAGCGATGCTGGTCGATCTCACCACCCCCGCAGCCCTGGCCGACAAAGAGCGCGAGCTCTTTGCTCACCTGACGTCGCTCGAGCGCGTGATCGTCGCCTTCTCCGGCGGCACCGACTCCGCCTATCTGGCCTGGGCCGCCCACCGCGTGCTTGGTCCCAACGCCATCGCCATGACCGCCGATTCCGCCTCGCTCCCGGAATCGCATAAGCGCGACCTCGAGGCCTTCGTGCGCCGCTTCGGCATTCCCCACGAGTATATCGAGACCCGCGAGTTCGATAACCCCGACTACCTGCGCAACGACGCCAACCGCTGCTTCCACTGCAAGGATGAGCTCTTCACCCGCCTCGAAGAAGTCGGCCACCGCCGCGGCTACCAGCACATCGTCTACGGCGTCAACCTCGACGACCTCGGCGACTACCGCCCCGGGCAGAACGCCGCCAAACAGCACCGGGTCGCCGCGCCCCTGGCCGACGCCGGCCTGAGCAAGTCCGAAATCCGCGAGCTCTCCCGTCTGGCCGATCTCCCCACCTGGGATCGCCCGGCCTCCGCGTGTCTCAGCTCCCGCATCCCTTACGGCACCCCGGTCAGCATCGAAAACGTCAAAACCGTCGAGCGCGGCGAAGAAGAGATCAAGTCTCTCGGCTTCCGCCAGTTCCGCGTGCGCTTCCACGGCGAGATCGTGCGCATCGAGATCGCCCGCGACGAAATGTCCCGCGCCCTCACGCTCGAAATGGCCCAGCGCTTCACCGCCATCTTCCGCGCCCTCGGTTTCCAGTACGTCACGCTGGATCTGGAAGGCTACCGCCAGGGCTCGATGAACGAAGTGCTACATCTTCCCGAACGATAGTTTGGTTCCCGCCGCCGCCGGCAGCCGTACTTTGCGCATCACGCGGCCCTCCAGAGTTAGCTCTGCGTCCCAGTTCTCCTTGCCCACCCGCCGCATGTCGCTGATGCGTCCCGTGAGCTTCCCGCCGTCGTCCGCCGTAACGGTGAACGGGTCGCCGATGGCGGCGTCCGTCCCGATCGGCGCATCCAGCACACCCGCGATCTTTGCGGCCAGGCGGACCGTCTCTTTCTTTTCCGGCGGCCGCGGCTCGCTCGGAGACGCGGCCATTTCGGGTCCGTACCGGATGGTCGCGGTCCCCGTGTAGCGGTGGTATTGATCGAATCGCGAGAAGTTCCGGAACTGCATCCCGTCGCTGCCGATCAAGACCAGCTCGGAAGTCTGCGGCAGGACGAATTCGACCTCGCCGATCTTGACGTGGGCATAAGTGGTCGTCTCCACGGATTGTGCCAGCCGCGTCGACACGCGCACCTCGAGGCGATCGAGGTCGTAGCTCGAAGGGTCCAGGCGGATCGTGGCCTCGATGCCGGCGGGAACGCCGCCGGCGCCGCTCGTCAGGGCGAGCCCGCTGAGCGCCGGCGGCACGGAGGCGTCAAGCCGGATTACGCCGTCCTCCGCGCGCGGCTCTCCGAAGCGCGCCACGTCGCGCCGGAACAGCGTTCGCACGTGGCCCGCGTAGCTGCCGTTGGAAACCAGCCCGTGCGCCGGCAGCAGCTCTTCGATGCTGCGCTCGAATGCCGCGCTGCCCGGCCAGGCGTACAGCTCGTCGCCGCCGGTGTAAGCCACTTCCAGACGCAGACGATCCACCAGGCTGAACTCCGCCCTCGAGGAGCGGCGCGTCGAGCGTTCGATGGTGACCCGGCAGGTGTAATCGGGTAGCCGCGCGACATATTCGCGCAAATGCTGGCGAATCGCGGAAAGAAGAGGTTGAGGAGCAGCGGAGCAGGAGAGGGCACCGGCGCAAACGGCGAGCGCCAGGCGCGCACCCGGCTTTAGAACTCGTCGTCTGTGCTCTTGGATTTCTTGCCCTTCCGGCGAAGGATGACGATGGCAATCAGGATCACACACAGAATGCCCGCGACGAGCTGCACCGTACCTTGGGTCATATGCCCCCGAACCGGCAGTATAGCATCAACGTGGGGCGGACGGTCGTTTTTCGCCGATCCGCCCCAGGTCGGTTGACACCGGCGGCCGGGCTTGATAAAACTTCCCGCCATATAAGGAGCTCCGGTGAATAAACGCGATATGGTCGGCAAGATCGCGCTCGGCGCCAATATCACGCGGGCCCAGGCGGCGCGCGCGCTGGAAGCTCTCCTGTCTGGGATTCAAACCAGCCTGGCGCGCGGAGACCGAGTCACGCTCTCCGGCTTCGGCAGCTTCGGCGTGACGCAGCGTAAAGCGCGCCGCGTGCGCAATCCGCGCAGCGGCGGCGAAATGCAGGTTCAAGCCAAACGCGTCCCGCGATTCGCCCCCGGAGCCGAGCTCAAGAGTGCGGTCCAGTCGCCTCGGGAATCCGCCGGCGTGCGCGAAGCATCCTAGAACTGGTGCGTGCTCGCGTGGTCATCGTCGGCGGCGGGTTCGGCGGCTTGTACGCGGCCCAGTCTCTGAAGCGCGCGCCCGTCGACGTGACGGTCATCGACCGGCGCAACTTCCACCTCTTCCAGCCACTGCTCTATCAGGTGGCCACCGGCGCGCTCTCTCCCGGAGAGATCGCCTCGCCGCTGCGCTACGTGCTCCAGAAGAACCGCAATACCGAGGTCATACTGGGCGAGGTCATCGACATCGAGCCCGAGGCAAGACGCGTCATCCTCCGCGACGGCGAGGTGCCGTACGACGAGCTGATCGTTGCTACGGGCGCCACTCACCACTACTTCGGCCACGATGACTGGGAGCGCTTCGCTCCCGGACTGAAGACCATCGAAGACGCAACCGCGATCCGCGGCCGCATCCTCGCCGCGTTCGAGCATGCCGAGCGCGAGCCCGATCCCGATCGCCGCCGCGCCTGGCTCAACTTCGTGATTGTCGGCGCCGGCCCGACCGGCGTCGAACTGGCCGGGGCGCTGAGCGAGATCGCCAACGACACCCTGCGGCACGATTTCCGTCACATCAATCCCCGCGAATCGCAGATTGTGCTGATCGAAGGCGAGTCCCGCGTGTTGCCCGGATTTCCCCCGGATCTCTCCGCCAAGGCCGCGAGCCAGTTGACCGGCCTCGGCGTCCACGTGCGCACGTCGGCCCGCGTGACCTGCGTCGAACCGGAGGGAGTCACCGTTCACCTCGACGCCAAAGACCAGCACATCGCCGCTAAAACGGTGCTCTGGGCCGCCGGTGTGCGGGCGTCGCACCTCGGAAACGTGCTCGCCGATCGGGCGGGCGTGCCCATCGACAAAGCCGGACGAGTGCTCGTCCAGCCCGATCTCAGCGTCCCCGGCCGCCCCGAGATCCACGTGATCGGCGATCTGGCGAGCTTCCAGCAGGACGGAAAGCCGCTCCCCGGCGTGGCGCCCGTCGCCATGCAGCAGGGCCGCTACGTGGCGCGCCTGATTCGCGAGCGCGCCGCCGGCCGCAAGGTCCACAGGCCATTCCGCTACTTCAATAAGGGCAACCTCGCGACCATCGGACGCAACAAGGCCGTGGCCGATTTCGGCTTCCTCCATATCGCCGGCTTTTTCGCCTGGTTCACCTGGGTCTTCGTGCACCTGATGTACCTGGTGGAGTTCGACAACCGGCTGTTGGTGCTCACCGAATGGGTCTACAATTACATCACCCGCAATCGCGGCGCGCGCCTGATCACCGGCGGCAACCGGTAGTTGTGGTATACTCCACTCCAGTAGGTACTCCTATGTTTAGCCCGGTCCGAATCATCGTCGCCAATTCGTAGCTCAAGCGGCTTGAGCTGCTTCCGCCACAAATTGGCCCGATCCCCGCAACGGACCCCGTGCTCCCGAATCCCTCGGTAGCGCATCGATTTCCACCCGTCAGCCGCCGCGAGACGCATCTCGCCAGAGGTTCTTATGCAAGCCGCCGAAGCACCCTCGCAAAGCAAGTGGCGCTTCCTGCGCGAAGCGCTGGCCGGAACCGGACAGGATTTCACTCAGGGCAGCCTGAGCCGGGGAATCGCCCTGCTCGCCATCCCGACCATTCTCGAAATGTCGATGGAATCGCTGTTCGGCGTGGTCGATGCGTTCTGGGTTGCCGGTCTCGGGCCGGACGCGATGTCGGCGGTCGGCCTCACCGAAGCGCTCATCGTGCTGGTCTT
>Ga0335079_10005872_pt1 | contig 14048 bp, 16 predicted proteins | sample Lox_Sample_33_FD_206719 | JGI IMG/M metagenome (GOLD analysis project Ga0335079, IMG submission 206719) | Soil microbial communities from Loxahatchee National Wildlife Refuge, Florida, United States - Lox_Sample_3.3 | ecosystem: Environmental > Terrestrial > Soil > Wetlands | place: USA...
CCCGGCGGTGATCTGGAACATCCAGCGCGTCGGACCCTCCACAGGCATGCCCACGCGCACTGCCCAGGGCGACCTTTTGTCCACCGCGTTCCTGTCCCATGGCGACACCCAGCACATCATGCTGTTCCCAGCTTCGGTGGAGGAGTGCTTCACCATGGCGCAGGACGCCTTCAATCTGGCCGAGCAGCTGCAGACGCCCGTGTTCGTCATGAGCGACCTCGACCTGGGCATGAACAACTGGATGTCCGACCCGTTTTCCTATCCCACGCAGCCGATCAATCGCGGCAAGGTATTGAGCAAGGAAGACCTGGACCGGTTGGGAGGCTTCGCGCGCTACAAGGATGTGGACGGTGATGGCATCGGCTGGCGCACCCTGCCGGGAACGGATCACCCGGCGGCGGCCTATTTTGTTCGCGGCAGCGGCCACAACGAAAAGGCGCAATATACCGAGCGTCCTGACGATTACGTGCACAATATGGAGCGGCTGGTGCACAAATTTGACACGGCGCGCGCCAGCGTTCCCAAGTCAATCGAGACCGGTTCCGGCAGCGAGCGCGTCGGCATTATCGCGTACGGCACCTCGCATTGGGCGCTCATCGAGAGCCGTGACCAACTGCGCAACGAGCACGGGCTGGAGACCGACTACCTGCGGGTTCGCGGTTACCCGTTCCCGCGTGACGTGCACGATTTCATCGAAAGCCATGAACGGATCTACGTCGTAGAGCAGAACCGGGATGGGCAACTCTTCGATCTGCTGCGCCTGGACCTGCCCGTCGAGCAGGTGGCGAAGCTGCGTTCGATTGCCCACTGCAACGGGCTTCCGCTCGATGCCCGGTCCGTCACCGATGAGCTTATCGCTCGGGAGAGCAACTGAGTATGGCGACTACACCCACTGCAGAACCCAAATCCAACCGCATCGGCTTGACGGTAATTGATTACAAGGGCGGCAAGACAACCCTATGCGCCGGCTGCGGCCACAATGCCATCTCCGAGCGCATTATCGATGCCATGTATGAAATGGGCGTAAAGCCCGAGCACGTGGCGAAGTTCTCCGGCATCGGTTGCTCCTCGAAGAGTCCGGCCTATTTCATGAGCCGCTCGCACAGCTTCAACGCCGTGCACGGGCGCATGCCTTCAGTGGCCACCGGCGCGCTTTTGGCAAACCACAACCTGATCGCGCTGGGCGTCTCCGGCGATGGCGATACCGCTTCCATCGGCATCGGTCAGTTCATCCACCTCATGCGGCGGAATCTGCCGCTGATTTACATCATCGAAGACAACGGCGTGTATGGCCTCACCAAAGGCCAGTTTTCCGCAACCGCCGACCTCGGTTCCAAGCTGAAGACCGGAGTCATCAACGATCTGCCGCCCATCGACACCTGCGCGCTGGCCATTCAACTCGGCGCTTCCTTCGTAGGCCGCTCGTTTTCCGGCGACAAACGGCAGCTCCTGGCGATGCTCAAGGCCGCAATCGCCCACCGTGGTACGGTGATGCTCGACGTCATTTCCCCGTGCGTGACCTTCAATGACCACGAGGGCTCGACCAAGTCCTACAAGTACATGAAGGACCATGATGAGCCCCTGCAGGAGATCAACTTTATTCCTTCGTTCGAAGATATTGATGTGGATTATGATCCCGGCACCACCGTCGATCTCACCATGCACGACGGTTCGCATCTGCGGCTGCGCAAACTCGATGCCGGGTACGACCCCACGGACAAGCTGCTTGCCATCAAGACCCTCACCGAGGCTCATCAGGAAGGCGAGACACTGACTGGGGTTTTCTACATCGAACCCACTAAGCCCACGTTCATGGACTTGCTGCACGTGACCGACGAGCCGCTGGCTACCTTACCCCCTGAGGCGGTGCGCCCGCCCAAGGCGGTGTTGGATGAGGTGATGGAGAGCTTCCGCTAGTTCAGCTTATTTTTCTTCCGGCTCACCGGAGTGCTCCGGACTGGAGCCCGGTTCAGGGAAGTCGCTGTCGCTGTCCTTGATCAACGGGTCGCTCTCCCGGTGCGACAACTGCCCCTTGAAACGGGCCTGCGGGCTCTGCCGCGGGGTGTCTTCTTCCAAAGCTCCCTTGAGCAGGTCGTTATCCTTAGCCTTATCGGTGGTGTTCCGCTGCTGCGATCTCATCGCTCACCTCCGCCCCTGGGATGAATTTTGCGGCCTCCGCAGTTGCCAGAGTAGACCAACGCCAGGCACTCGTCGGTGATGCCGGTTCCACGCCATGGTGACGCGGAAACGCTGCTTTTTGGGAGGAACTGTACCATCGACAGCAACCCTTTGCACCAATGTGTGATTGCGATGGCCCTCAGCAGGGGTTTATGTTGACAGCAATACCGGGAGATTGTTGCTGCACCCGGCACACACGGGAGGATTTGCCGAATGAAGAAGGTTTTTCTGCTTCTGTTCGCGGCCCTGCTGGTAGCGCCCGCGGCGGGAGCCCAGGCCATGCCATCGTCGCCCAGCATTACGAGCGCGCAATCTGACACCATCAGCAGCACCAGCAGCGAACGGCGCCACCACCGGAGACACCGCAAGCATCACCACCGCGCTATCCATGCGGAGTAGTGAAATCAGTTGTTGATAGCCCCCAGCCGCCCCTTGTGGGCGGCCTGGTTTTTGGGGCCCTTGCCCGCTTCGCTGGGGTCGAACGATGAGCCATCCCGGACCGATCTTTCGCCCGTTTGAAAAATTCGTGAAGATCACGCTAAAGGGCAGGGAATACGAAGTTCCCGACTCCAACACCCTGTTGCGCGCTTTTCAGTACCTCGCGCCGGACGCGATACCTTACGGCCGCTTCTGCTGGAATGAAGAATGCCAATATTGCCGCGTGAGCTATGACACCGGTGAAGGAACTGCGCCACGCGTCGCCCTTTCCTGCAAAATCATGGCGGAGCCCGGTATGCGGATTCTGGAACTAGCGGACGAACTCCGGTACTGCCTGCGAGGGCTACAGGAAGGCTAAGGCTGGTTCTACTGGTCTGCGCGATGGCTGGGAGAAGTCTTCCGCGAACTCACCTGCCGCAGCCTCTCGCGGGCCTGCGCCGCTTCCACCGACCGGGGATAGCGCGCAATCAGGTTATTCAGTTCGCGAACTCCGGCATCTCTTTGCCCGAGCTCGATCAGAGCATAGCCCTTCTTGAGCAATGCAGCGGCCGCTTTGTTCCCGCCGGGATACTGCTGCAGCACGGTGTCATAAGCCTGAATGGCGCCCTGGAAGTTCCCCTGCCGGTATGAGATTTCGCCCAGGTAGAACTGCGCGTTCCCGGCCAGATCGGTGGTGGGATAGAACTTCAGGTAATCGTTGAACTCCTGGCCGGCGATCTCGTATTTTCCGGCATTGTAATCACGCAGGCCATTGTTATAAAGCACGTCAGCAGGCGGCGCCTGTACCGCGGCGGGGGCCCCCGGCTGCACGCCCGGCGCTTGTGAGGGAAGGTTCTGCTGCTGCGAGGCCATCTGGTCGAGTTGGGTGCTCAGCTTGTTGAAACGCGCCCGCATTTCATCGAGCGAGTCGTGCAGCGCCTGCACCTGCGTGGACACCTGATCCACTTTTGCGCTCATGTCGGCATTCTGCTGCGAAAGGCTCTGCTGCAGATTGTTGACCGCGCCGGTGACCTTGTTCATATTGTCCGTGGTTTGCTCGATCAAGTTCTTCATCACGCCCATACGCTCGTCAAACGACTGCCGCATCTGGGTCATCTGGTTCTGAAGGCTTTCCACTTGCGTCTGGAGCTGCACGATTTCTTTGCTGACGCCAAAAGCCGGCAGGGCAAACCACAGCCCCAGGATAGCGACTACGGGAAAAAATCTTTTCATGTTCATACGCCTATTGAGATGCCGGGGAGCGGCGATTCCGTATTGTAAAGGATTCAAATTGCCGCTACCGCGCAAGCAACAAACTTGCTGAGCGGGCAACCGTGCCGGCGAGTCGTTGATTCGCTAATCGAGAGGGGACGGGCCTTGCCCGTCCCCCCAGGGTAACCTCATCGTTGAAACACGAGGTGCGCGCGCCGGTTTTGCTGCCAGCACTGCTCATCGTGAGTGTTGCAGAACGGCTTCTCCTTGCCATAGCTGATGGTGCGGATGCGATCTGCGCTTACCCCATGCTGAACCAGGAAGTCGCGCGCAGTGGTGGCGCGCCGGTCGCCCAGGCCGAGGTTGTACTCGGTGGATCCCCGTTCGTCGCAGTGTCCCTCGATCATGAAGCGGATGTTGGGATGCTGCTGCAGGAACGCGGCATCGGCCATGAGCGCGCTTTGCGCGTCGGGACGGATGTCCGACTTGTCATAATCGAAAAACGCGTCCTTCACGTTCTGGTTGAATAGTTCTTCGTCGCTGGGAGCGGCCGTCATGGCTGGCGGAGCCTGCGGCTGTACCACCGTGACGCGTGCCGTAGCCTCCTGAGTTCCGCCCGGGCCTTTGGCGATCAGGCGATAAGTGGTCGAATCGGTGGGGGTGACGCGCTGTGACCCGCTGGCCGATACTGCCCCGATTCCTTCCAGCGTCACGTCAGTCGCATTGCTGGTCTGCCAGGTTAGGGTTGTGGAGTCGCCGCGCTGGATACTGTTGGGATTGGCCGTCAGTGATGCGGTGGGTTGCGGCGGCGGCGGTGGAGGCGGTGGCGGGGTTTCTTTCTTCTTGTTGCAGCCGGCGCTGCCCAGAATCATCAAGCTCGCCAAGGCCGTGACAATCATGATCCACTTCATCCTGCTGTGCTTCACCTCACCCTCCCTGCGAGAAAGCTCGCAATCGTTTTCCTCCGGGTATCTGTCTCCCGGATAAAGTTCAAGCATAAAATCATGTGGCCCCGTGAAGACTTACTTCCAACCCCAGTTCGGCATGGTGTTGGAGCCCGTAAAGGTAAGCTGGCGTTGCTGGCTGCCGTCCGCCAGCATGGTCCAGATCTGATCGCTTCCGCTGCGATTGGACTGAAAAACAATGTGCCGCCCGTCGGGCGACCACGATGGGAAATCATTACGTCCCTGATTCGTTAACTGCACCCATTGCCGGCTGGCGACGTCCATTATATAGATGTCCTGCCCGCCGGGTTCACCCGGCCCCCACTTACGACTCCAACTAAACAACAGGAACTGCCCATTGGGGGACCAGGAAGGTGAGACCGCATATCCGCCGTCGGTCATACGCTGCACATTGGCGCCGTCGGCGTCCATGATGTAGATCTGCGGCAGCCCCGAGCGGTCGCTTACCCAGGCGATCTGAGCCGCGGTTTTGGGGTTCCATACCGGCGAGATGTCCACGCCTTTGTAGGCGGTCAGCCGTTTGATGCCGCTGCCATTGTCATTGACCAAGTAAATCTCCGGATCGCCGTTGCGCGAGGAGGAGAACAGCAGCTTGGTGCCATCCGGCGACCATGCGGGTGAAGCATTGGTCCCGCCGAACCTGGGGAAAGTCAGGAAGCGATTCAGCTCCAGCGACCAGATCACAATGTCCGGGCCGCCGTGCGCGAAGGTACTGAAAGCGAGGCGATTGCCATCCGGCGACACCCGCGGCGAGAGCGAGATCGAAGCCAGGCGTGTGATCTGGTGCTGGCCGGCGCCATCGTAATCCATCCCCCAGACTTCCTTGTGCCCGCTGCGCGTCGAGATAAAGAAAATCTTGCTCTCGGTGATTGCCGCAATGCCGCCACCCAGGCGGAAAATGATCTCGGCGGCGAACTTGTGCGCGATATCGCGCGCGCTCTCCCTGCTGGCGGGCTCTTTATATTGCTTGCCCAGCACCTGCGGTGCGCTGACGTTCTTGGCGTCAAAAAGCCAGCCCTGTACCTGCAAGTCTCCGCCGGTAACTCCGATGTTGCCGAAGGCCAGCATGCTGGCGTTGGGCGGCGGATTGCCCCACGCCGTGATATTCAGTTCCTGCGGGCTGCCCGGCGTCTGCAGCGGGTAGAAGCTCTTCGAGACCATGTCAAAGATGCCGGCGTTCGACAGGTCGCTCCACAGCACGTCATCGAAAACCTGCTGCAGCGAGGGCGTGTTCGGGTCCGGGGTTACGACCTTGAAATCGGCGGCCGCCAGGCGGACTTTTTCGACGCCCAAACCGGTGCCGGTGCGAATCCAGTCCTGGGAAGAGGCGGGCAGCGAAATCAACGTCAGGGTCAGCAGACAGAGCGCATAGCGCAGGATTTTATATCGCATCACGATACCAAATCATCTCCGGTAATCGAACCAGAACTCAACCGAAACTTTACTGCCGTTATACTCGGGCGGTAGTCCGCCGAAGGTGTCGATGCGCTGGATGGCGCGCACGGCCGAGACATCGAGCGATGGCACACCGCTTGACTGTTCCACCTGGACGTTGGTCGGCTGCCCGTTGCGCAGGATGTCAAAAGTGATGTACACGCGCTGCCCGCTGCTGACGCGGGGATCGATCTCGTACTTCAGCCAGTTTTCGGAGATCTTACGCCGGACCACATCCACGTACCATCCAAAGCGGTTGCCAAAGTCTCCGCCGCCGACGCTGAGCCCGCCTTTGGCGCCGCCGGCCGTAAAAACCCCATAGGGCCCGCTGATCGGCCCTCCCTGACCAAAGGGCACCACGTTCTCCGGTTCCTCGGGTGGAAGGTTCTTGGCAACGGTCGAGCGCTCCGGCTTAGGCGGTTTCTTCTTCGCGTTTTTTTCGGGAATGGGAATCGCTTCGGGAGCCTTCTCTTGCTGTCGCGGCAGAGACTTCGAAAGACCCGGTGACTCGTGCGCCACGATGCTCTTGCCCATCTCGTTGGGAGGCAGTGGAATAGCTGCGCTCGAAACCAGGGTTGCGCTCATCGCGCCACCGCCGGTGCCCCCCGATCCCCAGCTCGCGCCACCGATTCCGCTGACCAGCCCGTAGACAACAATAAACACCACCACGCCGCCGTGCAGCACAAGCGACCAGCCCAGCGGCCCTCGCCACTCTTCCCGTTCCGCGAAAATATCAGCCTGGGCGGACATGACTAGCGTCCAGCTTGCGCTCCCGGCGAGCTCTGGATGGGCTCGGTTACGATACTGACGTTGGTGATCCCGGCCTGCTTCACCGCGTCCATTACGGTGGCAAAAGCGCCGAAGGGCACATTCTGGTCGGCGCGCAGGAAGACCGACTGCCGCCCCGGATCGCGCATCTTCTGCCGCAGCCGCGCGCCAATCTGATTAATGTTGATGGGATCATTGCCCAGAAACACGCGCTGGGAGCGGTCGATGGTGATGACCAGCCGTTCCTCGGTAATCTCTTTTACGGTGCGCGTCTTGGGGACATTGACTTCGATGCCCGACTGCAGGATGGGCGCGGTCAGCATAAAGATGATGAGCAGCACCAGCACGACGTCCACCAGGGGAGTGATGTTGATATCGGCAAGCGACGTCTGAGTGCGGCCCTGGGGGTTGGTGAAGGCCATCAGTGCGCCTCCGGCACGCCCCGTTCCGCCGGGCGCTCAACCGCGTTCAGCATCTCCAGCGTGAAGTCGTCCATGCGCGCCCCGAACTCGCGGATGGTGCTGCCGAACTGGTTATAGGCGATCACCGCGGGAATGGCAGCGGCCAGGCCGGCGGCTGTTGTAATCAGCGCTTCCGAAATACCTGGGGCGACTGCCCGCAGGGTTGCCGCTCCGGCGGTTCCCAGTCCATGAAAGGCGTCGATGATTCCCCACACCGTTCCGAAGAGACCAATGAACGGCGTGACTGCCCCGGTGGTGGCCAGCCACGGCAACCGGCGCTCCAGCCGCGTCAGCTCCTCCGAAGATGCGATCTGCGCCGCACGCTGCACGGCCACGGGATTCTTGACGATCCCGGTGGGATTGCCCACCTGCCGACGATACTCACCGTACGCACCATCGAACACCGATACCAGCGGACTGGGCCTGAACTGCTCCGCTACGGCAGCGACGTCCTGCAGGCGCACTGCTCTGCGGAAGGCGCGCAGAAACCGCCCGCTCTGCGCCCGTGCGCTCCGAAAGCGGCCCCACTTGGTCAGAATAATCGCCCAGGAAAAAATGCTGAAAATCAGCAGTACGAGCAGCACAAACTTGGCGACAGCCCCGGTTTGCAGGATTAGGGTTTCAATTTCCCCGGCAAGGAAAGCACAGAAGAGGTTCGAGAACACCATTTCTCTCTTGACCGTAGCACCAGGGGCACGATGGCGTCAATTGCCGGGACCGGAAGAGGCAAGGTCCCTACCATCGTGCAGAAACCAGTCGCGTACCGGGCGAGGGTTGGGCCGCCGCAACCTTGACTGCGGACGCGGTAGCCGCGAGCGCGACAGGCTTGCCGCGGACAACCTGGAAAAGTCGTTTGAACCCGTCTGGTATCTCCGCCTGGTAGGCAGCAGCGACATGGTTGCCGGCGATGCGCGAAACGTGGATCGCTCTCTTGCGTGGTGGGGAGGGATTACGCCAGATGATGTGGGTTCCCATCACTCCCTCCCCGCTACGCTAAGATCGCGGTCAAAGCCGATAAATCGGAGTTGGCTTACAGAGTGTATGAAGGTTCGCATGGAAATCGCTCCGTCCTAGGCTTTGTTCCCGAGAGCCCAATGTCTCTTGCGATCTGAGCAAGTGCAGCTTGTGCACCAAATCGCAAACGAATGCCGAACCCCGCAAAACGAGGCAGCACAAGGGATTTGCGGGAAGGAAGCTCATCTAACAGCAGGCTTTGACGAGCCGGCATGGCGAAATCTCGCCAGCACTGACGAGTGAGCGTCAGGAAGCAAGCCGTCAATAACCATTTGTTATGGGCGGAATAGGGGCCGACGTTGCAGCTACGCAAAGCAGCAGGCCGCTGCCTCCCCGGATGTGGAGCCTTCCTTGCTTGGACGCGATCGTTATCAGGCCAACCGGGTTCGTGCGCCCGGAATGCGTGACTTCCAGGTCAGAAAAACCGTAGAGTCCACAAGCGTCCGAGGAGAAGAGCCATAACGCTTGAAGACCCTCATTATCTACGTCGCGGCGACATGCGCTTCCGGGTTTTGCGCTCACGTGGACCAGGACTCCGCCCGCGGCTGCGTGGCCAACCAAACTGGAGCCGTTCATCACCGGACCTCCCTGGCCGTACACTACTTCTCCTCCAATTTGGTTCGTAGTCATCCAGGCCCAGGGAGTCCCACGATCGGTGCCGGTTGATGGAACCTGGGAATTCTCCACTTCGCGCATTGACGCCCAGGCCCGTAGACTCGTGACGATGGGAACAGTTCGACGGCGGATGCGTAAAGCGTCGAACTGAAGCGTGAAGGCCGCACTCGTCCCGTCCCCCGCCGGAGCCAGGTTGACAATGTGGCCAACGATTTTTGCCCCCGCGGGTATTTTGCCCGTGGGCAGCGGCACGTCTTGCATGATCCGGGCGGTGATCCGTTGCCCAGCTTTCATTTTGCCGGAATCCAGCGACGTGCTGAGTGCGACAGGGAGAACTGTCCCTGCGGGAACCGCAACCTGCGCCCACACTGCAGTCGAAAGCAGCAGACTCACCAACAGATGCTTCACTTAATCGCCTCCGCCGTACTGTACCGATTTGTGGCGCATGAATCTACCCGCCGGCCCCGCCACTCCCTCCAGCACCCAAAGGGTTGTACTGCCCGGAATTGAAGTCCCAGCCGGCTTTGTAACCTCCGATGTAGCCACGACGAAAAAGTTCCTGGTACGCCGCTCGATCTCCGTACTCGGGGGTGTATCCGTCAATAGCCTGTTCGTAGACGGGCCCGCTCTGATCTTTGTAAGCGTTCGAAAGGGCCTCGGAATCATTGGACCCTTGGCGGTAGCCATCCATATAACCGGCACGGAATGCCGGGTCATGACGGTTTACTTTGTTGTGCGCGTGCGCGTCGTCGTGATGCTTGGCCGACGAGGCGGAGAGGCTCACGACCAACGCCAAGGTAAGTGGCAGTGCAGCTGCGGCTCTGTATCGCATCTTTCCACCTCCGCCCGGCAACCGAGCTGGAATGGCTGGCTAATAACAGTCTGGCTCCGGTGTGAGCGCAGCTTCGGAAGTGCAGCGATGGTTCGCGGCATACGCAGCCTGTCCCACCCGGTTACGTACGATCCAAAGTCCGTCGGAGTTGGCGATAAAAATCAGGTTTCGTTCGACGTTGGGCACAGCGCTTGTCACTCCCGAAAAGGCCGCCAGTACCCTCGGATGCGCGGGGTCGGCGAGATCCATGATGTTCATGTCATGCGGCGCATTACCACTCTCGCGGGCCTCAGACATCGCCAATCCGGATCCCAACGGCTCAACGTTGGCGTTTGCCATCGCGCTTGGCCACGTCACATGACCGATAACACGCGGATGGTTCGGTCGAGTGACATCGACAACCGCTATGTTCTTGCGGTCCCCTTGGTCCGCGTACAGGTACAGCTTTCCATTTTGCCTTTGCAGCAACATTTGCGTGACAGATGGTCCCGGCAGAGCCAGGTGTGCGACAACAGCGGCCGAACGCCCATCCGGGGCCACCTTTTGCGCTGCTGTCGGGATGGCTGTTCCCAATGCAAAGCAAGACAAGACCATCAGGATTGCGGTCGGTCCGACCGAACTCGTTCTCATGACACTCCTCCTTTTCATATGGGCTGGACCCGCCATGGAGTCTTCGCCCGCGCCAAGGCGCTCTCAGAAATTCCTTCCCAGGTTCGCAGCGTTTAGTTGGATTAGAGGCTGACTGCGTTCTCAGCAGTTCGTGGAGGCGGGCGATCATAAAGCCACTGAACCGGAGAACCCGTACGCGGCTGCGGACTTGGAACCGGGAGCGGAGAGACGGTAGGTATGAAGGTAAGCGCAAGCGCTGTAACCGGCGGCATCCAGCAGGAGGCATCCCGGTCCATATGCTGGACCTTGGCGGAGTTGGTTTGAACGACTGCGGTTCCACAAAGGGGCGCGCTGAAGCGCGCTGTAAGGTGTGAGCCCAGCGAGAGAACAGCCAAGCACACCACCCAGCTCCGCCAGCGAAGAGGACGCCGTCCGACGGCTGGGAACTGGCCGAAGCTCCGCATACAAACCGAGGTCCCGGGCCTCTCCAAGTACTGATGCCCGGCCCGGGGTGAAAGGATGTACAAATATCGAACCGCCCCGTGGAGTTACTCAACGCCCAAAAAGACAACACTGGTTTGGGGCTCTCCCAGCCAGTGTGCTTTATGATCGCCGGTGGTCGTCAGTTCGTTCGGGGCATGCGCCACGTCGCCGGCGATTCGGTAAGAAGACTCTCCTTCAAGCAAGCGTCGATCTGGACGACCGAGTTCTCGACGATCTGCCGCTCCCGAGCAGGCAGCGTGGTAACGCAATAGGCGATAGGCTGCAGTGCGTTTCTGATTCTGTGATTCAACTCGCTGCGCAGGTACTCCCGCTGCGCCTCAAACGACAGCAATCGATAAACGAGCAGCGCCCCTACCAGTCCGCCAACCGAGTTTGACACGAGCGCCATCTCCGGTGCTCGCCATCCCGCGTTGAAGGCGTGCCGCAAAAGGAACTCGCCCACAAACTCAGCCGCCATAATCAGGGCGCCCACCCCTGCCGCGACCAGCACTCGATGGAATCTGCTTTGGTACAGGCTAGTTACCAGCATCGCACTAGGTGTAGTCCTTGCGCGAAATCCCCAGCTTGCGCATTTTAGAGTTGAGGGTCGTTCGCTTCAGTCCCAGGCGGGCCGCAGCGCCTTGTGGCCCGGAGATCAGGCCGCGCGCCTCGCGCAGTGCCTTCAGGATGTGGTCTCGCTCGGCATCTTCCAGCGTGGCCACATCGTCCGGAGATGCGACGGCCTCAGGACCCGCCTTCAGCTCCGCCAGGGGTACGTTCAGGACCGTGCCCCGAGTGAGAATCACGGCCCGTTCGATCAGGTTCTCCAGTTCGCGCACATTGCCGGGCCAGTGCCAGCGCTCGAGCGCCTGCATGGTCTCCGACGGAATGCGCTCGATGTGCTTACCCTTGCTTTCGGAATGTTTTTGAGCAAAGTAGCGGACCAGCATGGCAATGTCTTTGCCACGCTCGCGAAGCGGAGGCAGGTGGATCGGGAAAACGTTCAAGCGATAGAACAGATCGCTGCGGAACTCGCGAGCGGCAACCATCTTGGAGAGATCGCGATTGGTGGCGGCAATCAGACGCAGGTCAACACGCAGGGTGCGGGTTGATCCCAGGCGCTCAAATTCGCGCTCTTGCAGAACCCGCAGCAGCTTGGGCTGCAGCTCTGGCGGAATGTCGCCGACCTCGTCCAGGAACAAGGTGCCGCCGTTGGCCAGTTCCACTCTTCCAATTTTTTGGGAGATAGCGCCGGTAAACGCCCCCTTCTCGTGTCCGAAAAGTTCACTCTCCAGCAGTCCGGTGGGGATGGCGGCGCAGTTCAGCTTGACGAAAGTACGCTCGTGGCGTCCGCTCAGGTTGTGGATAGCACGCGCGATCAGTTCTTTGCCGGTGCCGGTTTCTCCCAAAATCAAAGCCGTGGAATCGGTGGGCGACACCGTCTCGACCTGCTCCAGCACCCGTTTCCAGGCTACGCTCTCGCCGATGATCTCTTCGAAGTTGTACTGGGTGCGAATTTCATCTTCGAGGTAGAGCTTCTCTTCAGCCAGCTTATTCTTCAGCTCTTCGATCTGACGAAAGGCAAGGGCATTATCGATGGCGATCGCCACCTGGTTAGCCACCTGCCGCAACAGCTCAAGATCGTCCTGGGTGAAGGCGTTCTCGCGCCGGCTGGAGACATTCATGGTTCCCAGCACACGGTCGCGGCTGATGAGCGGCAGCCAGCAGCCCGAGCGCAGGCCTTCGGCGATGATTGCCCGCGTAACCTCTGAAGGAAAAGTCTCCTCATCGATGCGATTCACCAGCAGCGGCTTGCGGGTGGCGAAGGCGCGGGCGGCAGGCGAGCCGAAACCGAAAGTCATGCCTTCACGGATCAACCCGCGGCCATTGGGCATGTCCAGCCCGCGTATTTCGAAGTGGTTCTCTGCGGCGTTGTAAAGAGCCAGGCTGGAGTAGTCGTGGCGAAAAGCGCGCCGGATTGCGGTCGAAATGCTAGAGAAAAGATCGCGCAACTCAAGATGAGTCACTAGCGCATTGTTAATCTCCAGCAGCAAGCGCAGCCGGTCTCGCTCCATGGCCAGTTGCTGCTGGTAGGAAACCGCGCTCTCGTGGGTGAGTACGTTGTCCACCGCCACGGCGATCTGTTCCGCGGCTTCGCACATCAGCCGCATATCGGAATCGGTGAAGGCGTCGGGAATGGTGCTTCCGAAGCTGATTGCGCCGGCGCGCCGCTGCGGCGTGGTCAGAGGCAGCACATAATAGGATCGCAATCCGCTTTCCCGATACAGCCGCACCGCGGGTGCAAAACGCGTTTCCTGTTCGAGATCGCGGATCAGCAGCGGCTGCTGCTGCTGCCATACCCAGCCTGCCGGCAAATCTTCTACCGGAAGCGCCAGCGACAAAGGCACGGTAACGGGCACCGCTGCCTCAAGCACGTTCAGCCGCATGCTATTGTTGGCCGAATCGTGCAGCATCAGGTTCAGAAAATCGAAGCGTACCGCGCGACGTAATCGTTGCAGGAGATCGTGGAACAAGCCTGCCAAATCAGGATGCGAGGCGATTGAGTGCGACACCTCAACCAGCGCCTGATAACGGTCGAGCGCCGGGGTAGTATCGCTGACGATACCGCGCGGAGCCGTCCCCACAACCTTCAGGTTGTAGCTGGCAAAGGACAACTGGGCCTCATCCCCCAATGGACAGGGCGAATTGTACCGCACCTTGCCACGGTCTGACGGGATTTCGTCATTCCGACGACATCCCATCAGACAGCGCCGTCACCACACTTCATTTCGGGAACCGCCCATCACGAGCCAGGCGAATGTAACGCGCTAAGAACAATAGCTTTGCGGAATATGATCAGTCTCGCTGAGCATACTGGCGATGGACGTGCCATGTAGCAGAACGGGTGGGCGGCAATCATGCTCAGAATCACAATCCAGGAAGGCCCGGCGACCGTCACTCTGGTATTGGAAGGCAAGTGCCGGGGACCCTGGGTAGATGAGCTGGAACAGTGCTGGCGGAAGACCGCGGCAATGGCACTGGGCAGAGCGCTGCGAGTGG
>Ga0335079_10005875_pt1 | contig 14044 bp, 10 predicted proteins | sample Lox_Sample_33_FD_206719 | JGI IMG/M metagenome (GOLD analysis project Ga0335079, IMG submission 206719) | Soil microbial communities from Loxahatchee National Wildlife Refuge, Florida, United States - Lox_Sample_3.3 | ecosystem: Environmental > Terrestrial > Soil > Wetlands | place: USA...
CTACAGAACCCAGGCAGTTGACCAGGTTGTCTTACCCGATGGTAGCCAATCGGTTCCAGCGACGCTCCGGGTCGAGGGAGAGTATCAATCGATGAGTTAGGCCACTCTGCGTGCTGTCTGCACCGAGTCTCCAAATGCACTCTATGCCCCCTCGCATAACCGAAAAAAGCTATAGGCTTCGAGTCTCAAATAGGACCATGGTTGGCGTATTAGAGCCAACCCCGGTTTGCTTGTGTAGCTTCCGGACCGAAGGCGTCGAACCATCGAATTATGAAACCGTCGAGCAGACACCGTCGCTTGCCTTGCTCCGCAAGAAGCCAGTCGCGAACACAAAGCCTCTCCAGATCTCAGATTGGGCTGGATGCCAATCGCCACATCCATCTCCTCTCGGAGAGGACGAGGGGAATATTTTTCCTTGACATCCCCTCTCATAGGACTCGTTGAATCAGGCTACCGGAGTTACCTGGGTTATCACCTAGTCGGCAGGCGGGGTGTGCGGGATTCGGGCTTTGGTTTCTTTTCGATTACGGCTTTGTCGAGGAGGGAGCCGATTGCGTCGAAGGTGGGGGTGGGGCCGGACCAGTGGAGTTCGTCGACGTTTTTGAAGAGGGGGATGTCGGTTTTCAGGGTGGCTAGGGTGCGGAAGAGGAGGGCGAGTTTGCGCTGGCTGGCGAGGGTGGCGGCGAGGGTGGCCGAGTTCATGACGTTGACTTGCCAGTCGCGGGCGGAGGTTGGAATGGATTCGATGTGGCCGAATTTTGCGAGGACGGTGGCGGAGGATTTGGCTCCCCAGCCGGGGAGGCCGGGGTAGCCGTCGGCGGAGTCGCCTACGAGGGCGAGGTAGTCGGGGAGGGAGGCGGGGGGCACACCGAATTTGGCGATGATGCCGGATTCGTCGAGGGTGACGCTGGTGCGGCGGTGGAGCTGGACGATGCGGGTTCCGCGGACGGATTGGCCGAGGTCCTTGTCGGGGGTGCAGATGACGACTTGTTCGACGCGGGGGTCGGCGGCGGCGATGACGGCTGCGGAGGCAAGGGCGTCGTCGGCCTCGTATTCGACCATGGGCCAGACGATGATGCCGGCGGCGGTGAGGACTTCTTCGAGGATGGGGAATTGGGAGAGGAGATCGGGCTCGACGCCTTCGCCGGTTTTGTAGCCAGCCCAGAGGTTGTTGCGGAAGGACTCGATGACGTGGTCGGTGGCGACGCCGATGTGGGTTGCGCCGTCGCGCATCATGGCGAGGAGGGACGCGAGGACACCGCGAACGGCGCCGACTTCCCTGCCCTGCGCGTCGCGGGCCTTGGGCATGGCGAAGTAGTGGCGGAAGAGCTCGTAGGTGCCGTCTATCAGATAGACTTTCAAAGCGAAGGCTCCGACTTCACCTTATCTGAACGGATGAGAATGAGCTAGCACCGGAAATTGATTTTGCTGTTTCCCAGGTGCCCAAAAGCGGGGCATCTGGGGCACCCAGATTTATTCGGAACGGGTGAGAATGAGCCAGTGTGCACGTGGTCTTCGGTTTCCCAGGTCCCCAAATGCGAGGGACCTGGGGCACCCTTGTATTCAAGTCTGTGAACGATCGCGAAGTACGTGCTATCCCATGTCCCAAAACAAGGACATGGGGCACCCAGCATCGCGCAATTTTATGGAACAACCGCACACGGTCACGCCGGAGAAGCAGGCATCGCGCGAGGTCCTCGAACGTCACATTGCAGATGTGATGGCGCGGGGGGTGCGGCCGGTGGAGGGGATTTTCGGTTCGGAGTCGGTTACCTGGCGCATCGACCGCGAGTCTGCATTGTTTTTGGGTGCCGGGCGTGCGGCGCTATTGCAGCTCGCACATCCGTGGGTAGCAGCGGCGCTCGATCAGCATTCGTTGGTGAGGGCGAAACCGATTACGCGGTTTCACAACACGTTCCGGGTTGTGTTCACTATGATTTTCGGCACAGCAGAACAGGCCTTTAGAGCAGCGCAATCGCTTTACACACTACACACGAGGATTACGGGCCAACTGCCGGAAGCTGTGGCGGGGTATGCGAAGGGTTCGCGATATGAGGCGCTGCAGATCCCCGCGCTACGCTGGGTTTATGCAACGCTCATTGAGAGCGCGGTGATGGCCTACGAATGCGTATTGCCGGCGCTGAGCGAGGAGGAACTCGCAGGTTATTATTCGGAGTCGAAGGTGCTAGCTGGGCTGTTTGGCTTACCGGCAGAGGCGCTGCCTGCGGACTGGAACGGTTTCAAGGCTTACGTTGCAGACATGTTCGCCTCCGAGGCACTCGGGGTTAGCGACCATGCGCGTGCTATGGGACGGCGAATCATGACCGGCGCGGGCTCGTGGATTCGCATACCACGCTGGTACTGGGCGCTTACCGCGGAGTGGCTTCCGCCGCGGTTCCGGCATGAATTTGGAATGGAATGCGGAAATGCTGAAGAAGCGTCGGCGCAGAGGGCGCATCGGATACTGCCGCGTGTGTATGCGAAGCTTCCCACAGCTTTGCGCTATGTGGGTCCATATCAAGAGGCGCGGGCACGGCAGGCGGGTCATGCGGCCGGATTTGTGGTGCGGCACAGCAACGCGTTCTGGATCGGCGAGGCCCGAATGCCGTTTGAAGAATAGAATTCCGGATGTCTAAAACGCATCGAGCGCGGAGGATCTGGGAGCAGGCATTATGCCGATGCGCGAGTCACTCTGAGCAGGAGGTTGCGGCTCAGATTCAGCTGCCTAGGATAGCCGAACTCGCTCAGTGTTCCCATGACAGATACGCGAAAGCTGTGTGCCCCGGCTATCTGTTCGATAGAGCGAGGTGTGTGAGCGGGGGGCATCGGATCGCGCTCGCGTAGAAAGTTCAGATCACTGTCCGGTCCAAGAATGTCGCCGGCAAGCGTCCCGCCAGGGCGAAGGCGACGGGCGGCCATCTCGAATAGACGATCAAGTAAAGATTCATCAAAGTAGTAGAGAATCTGTGAGAGCCAAATGAAATCGAACTGCGTATCGCCGAGCTGATCGTCGCCGAATGAGTAGGAAAGCAGCAGGTTGGGACTCTTCCGCCAGAGCCTCTGCCGGCTGAGCTCACTGCATCCCGCCCAGAGTGCGAGCGGTTTGATTTCGACGCCGTAGTAGCGGGATGGGGCAAGGTAACGAATGAAGGCGACACCGCCCTGCAGAGGCCCGCAACCTATATCGAGCAGAGTGTCGTTTCTCTGCAATCCGAGGTTGGTGAGGACTTGCATCTGATACCGTTGCAGTTGTTTCCAATAGCCCAGTGGACCGACTAGAGACTCCAGTTGATGCCTGTGACGCAGACCGGGAATATAGGACCGAAGGCTGTACAGGCGCCGTCGCGCCATTCTCATGCTGCGCCCAAGGGTCATCAGTCATTCTCCATGGAAGACGGAAATGTGACGGGTGCAGAGTGCAGGTACCGGGCGACCGCACGCTTGCGTTCGATCATGGAGTAGGCGCGCTGGATTTGTTCGGGCGTCAAGCCGACGTGAGGGGCTAGTTCAGCGGGCGGGATGGAGCGATCGCGTCCGTATAAGCACAGATCCATCTTGTCGAGTGGCATGGAAAAGTAAAACTCTTCCTGAGACTGCTCGAGGGGATAGGTATCGGTGGTGGGCGGACGCGTTCTGATCTCTTCAGGAATGCCGAGATACTCGGCAAGGAGATAGACCTGCGATTTGTAGAGATGTGCAATGGGCTTGAAATCGGCCGCGCCGTCACCGCCTTTGACGAAAAATCCCAGTTCGTATTCGAGGCGATTCGGGGTTCCAGCTACGGCGGAGTTGAGGCGGTCTGCGTGGTAATACTCGACCATCTTGCGGGTCCGCTGTTTCAGGTTACTTGCGGCGACGATGCCCAGATAAGAATCGAGGGTCAACCGGACTTTTCGCGTCTCGCCCGTTGGAGACTGTACGACGATTGAGAAGATGGCGTATCGATCATGAGCAAGCAGGTCGGGCAGGGTGATTTTGCATTTGTAACCGGGGCCATACTCGGGAATAACCATCCTGATAGCACCATCGCGGCGCCGATAGCAGCCGGCCGCATCGAGGACCGCCGTAATGTCCTCCAGTTCGGAGCGGACACCAAGAGAGTCAACGAGCTTACGACCAAGGGTGAGGCTCTCCGGCGATGAATCCGCCTCCGGCATGAAGAGGGCGAGCACGCGTTCCGGCGAGAGAGCCCGGGCGCATAGAGCTGCGACGACGCTGCTGTCGATGCCGCCGGAAACGCCGACGATGGCGCCCTTCCTCTTGAATTGGCCGAAGACGAGATCACGGATCGCTGTAACGAGGCGATGGGCCTCGTGCTCCGGATCGATTTGAAGGAGGGTCGGACAGGGGGTCGAAGTTGCTTGCATCAGATTCACCAGAGTTCCTGAATAGCTGCTAGTCCGTTGTTTTGCCGGCTTCGGCGATCGCGCGTTTGCTTATTTTTCCAGTGTCTGTCTTTGGCAGGGATTGCCGGAATTCGACGATTTTCGGGATCATGAAGTCTTCGAGTTTTGCCGAGCAGTGACGGAGGACGTCCTGGGCGGTGAGCGCTGCGCCCTGCTTTGGCACGATGTAGGCCTTGATTGCACTGCCAAGGACGGGATCGGGAATTCCGATCACTGCGGCTTCGGCGACGCTATCAAGGGAGTAGATTGCGTCTTCGACCTCCCGGGGGCTCACTTTCTCTCCCCGAGTTTTGATCATGTCGTCGCGGCGGCCAACAAAGAAGAGATAGCCTTCTGAATCGGCAAAAAAGAGGTCTCCGCTGTGAAGCACTTTTTCGCCTGGGAGACGGCCGGGGCGAAGGCATTTGTCGGTTTCTTCCGGCAATTCCCAATAGCCTTTCATCACGTTAGACCCACGAATGATGAGTTCCCCGACAACTCCGGGCGCGACTCGATGACCTTCGGGATCGACGATGTAGACCTCTTCGTTGGGCATGCCACGCCCTACGGATCCAGGGCGAACGTCGATTTGATCGGGAGGCAGATAGGAGACACGCTTGCACTCCGTCAGGCCGTACATGGAGTAGATCTTCACGTCAGGAAATGCGGAGCGGAGCCTGCGAATGTGCTCTACGGGTAGCGCGGCAGCCGTGTTGGTGATGTAGCGTAGCTTCGGGAAGGTGTGGCGAGACAAGTTGGTTTGCAGCAGCGTGGCGGAGATGGTGGGGACGATGGGAAAGCCCGTGACTCCTTCGTCGGCGATCTTCTGCAGGACTGGATGCGGGTAAGCAAAGGAGTTCAAGAGGAGGAGCGTACCACCTACCTTGAACATCATGAGGAGTTGATAAAGCCCGTAATCAAATGAGAGCGGCAGGACATTGAGGACGATGTCGTCTGCTTGATTCTCCAAGTAGGTCGTGATGGAAGTAGCGGCGGAGACGATATTCAGGTGAGTCATCATGACTCCCTTGGGTCTGCCCGTGGAACCGGAAGTGTAAATGAGCGCGGCAAGATCGATATCGATACATTTCTTCTCGGGAGGCGACGTATGGGCGAGATCGTTGCGGATTCCATCGAGGGACAGTACCTCTTTCCCTGATGCGCGGACCTGATCGAAGTGGCGCTGCCCTTCCCCCACGATGAAAACTGACCGAAGATACGGAGTCTCGCCCAGCCACGCGTGATCCAAATCAAGCTTACCGGCTGCCACAACCATTGCGGTGGCGCGGCAGTTGTTCAGTACATAAGCGAGCTTGTCGCTTTTTATGGAGTAATGCAGGACAACAAACACGGCACCGGCCTTCAACGTTCCCCACACGGCCAACACTGACTCGAGCGAGTTCGGCAAGACGATGACGACCCGGTCGCCACGAGTAACGCCCGCCGCAATCAGTGCGTGGGCCAGACAGTTTGCCTGTTGTTCGATCTGAAGGTAGCTGAAGCGTTCCGCTTCCGTGATCAGAGCGATCTTGTCAGGAAATCGCTTTGCGCTCTGCTCCAGGAATTCTTCAACGAGCATCGAGTGATTCTCCTAAGCATTCACGCCAGTTTTCCGGCTCACGTAGTGGACGAGATTGTCGACGGAATCGAGATTTGCAGGAATGATCTCATCATCCTCGATCCGGATATCAAATCGCTCCTGGAGAAAGCTGACGAGTTCGAGCACTCCCGTGGAATCGATTACGCCGTTCTCAAGAAGAGACTCGTCGTCGCTAAGCCCGTCGGCTTTGCCGAACAGGAAATTCGTTATTACAAAGTCGCGAATTTCTGATCCAATAACCCCTGTTTGCATGAGTGAAGATGTCTCCTCGGATTTTGAATAAACTGATCAACCAGCAATTGCGTCGAAAGGACTCCCGTGAACGCCATGTTGTCTTTTGCGCTGGTGGCTCGACCGGACCTGAATTTGGCGAGCAAGACGGATACCGCGCGTGGATCGAATATGCGGCTGCGCTCAAGAGCTTCCGGTGAAAGGAGTTCGTCGATGTAGGGAGGTTCCGTTGGGCCAAAGAAACAACTGCCTCCGGGCGCGCGATAGGGCTGCTTGGGCCGATTCAGAATCGAAGGTGGAACAAGTCTTGAGCAGGCCCTCTTGAGCAGGGACTTCTCGTTCAGCGCTTTCATTTTGAGATTCGGAGAGAGCCGGGACGCGAACTCCACGACACGGTGATCAAGAAATGGGAAACGACCCTCCACTGAGTGAGCCATTGCCATACGATCTCCCTGCGAGGACAGGATGTAGCCCGGAAGCAGACCGGTGGTCTCGAGGTACTCGGCCTGGTTGAAGGGACACCAGGATGCGAATTCGCGAGGAAGATGCTGGGCAAGTTCATCCATCGCGTCATAGTCGCGGATTTGCTCGCAAACGTCGGATGAAAATAAGAGCTTGAGCCGGGCAGTCAATTCCCAGCGCGGGAGATGGGAAAAGAACGGGCTTGCCAGATCGCGCTCGCTGACGCGGAAGAAATGACGTAGATAGGCGAGGGATTGGCGCTGAATTCCATCCATGTAGGGGTAGAGACGCTTGAGGAGGAGTGGGCGCATGCGGGATGAGAGATCCCGTGCCCAGAAGCGGCGGATTTTAGCTTCCTTGAAGATGTCGTAGCCGCCGAGGATTTCGTCGGCACCTTCGCCGGTGAGGACAACCTTGAAGCCGCTTTCTCTGACCAGCCTGGCAAGCAAAAACATGGGCGCGGGAGCTGTACGAAGGATCGGCTGCTCACCATGCCATACGACTTGCGGAATTGAATCAGCAATATCCGAACCCGTGCATGCGAAACTGCTGTGATCTGTTTTGAGAAAGGCACTGGCTTCCTGCTGGAAATGACCTTCGTTGAACTCCGAATCATCAAAGGTGATGGAGAAACTGCGGAGGCGATCGCCGACAATGCTCGCAGCCAGCGCTGTGGTGATGGTAGAGTCGATTCCTCCGCTAAGGTACGCACCGACCGGGACGTCGGAGCGAAGGCGAATACGTGTGGCGTCGAGCAGAATCTCCCGGAGTTCTTCTGCGAGCTTCTCGTCCTGATCCGAGAAGAGGTCGTCGCGGTCAGGAAAGGAGAGAGACCAGTAGCGATGCACCCGCAGACCATTTCTATCGACGGTGAGCGAGCAGCCGGGCGGAAGCTGATGGATGTTTTTGAAAGGTGTGCGAGGGGGAATTGTCGACCAGAAAGTAAAAATCTGGTCGAGAGCGTAGAGGTCAATATCCATCGAGACGGACGAATCGGCCAGAAGCGCCTTCATCTCTGAGGCGAATCGGAAACCGTGCGGTGTCTCGGTGTAGAAGAGAGGTCGAACGCCCATGCGGTCACGGGAAAGGAAGAGCTTCTGGTTCCGCTGGTCCCAGATAGCGAATGCCCACTGGCCGTTGAATCGAAGAACGCACTGTTCGCCTTCCTCCTGATAGAGATGAAGGATGACCTCGGTATCGGAGGAAGTGGCGAAATGATGGCCACACCGTTCGAGCTCGTCTCTGAGTTCGATGTAATTGAAGATCTCTCCGTTGAATGTGATGGTGAGGTTGCGATCGCGAGACTGCATTGGCTGATGGCCGCCGACGAGGTCAATGATGCTGAGACGGGCATGACCAAGGCCAACTCCGTTGTCGATGAAGACTCCGCGATCATCTGGCCCGCGATGGCGGAAAGCGGCAATCATGCTGGAGATCGATCCAGCGTCGACAGGATGGGAGTCGAAATTGAGAGCGCCGCAAATCCCGCACATGTTCCCGTTCCTAGTGGCAGGTTGCTCAGAATCATTGATGGAACAGCATGGCCGATTCGAACCTGTATGAGCCGAGCGGCACGTTATCGGACCGCATGCACATGATCGTGGTGCCGCTCCATTGCCTTCATCCCCGGCCTCACACCTTGAGCAAATTCCTCGTACGTGTGTTCGTGCGTTAACGGAACAGTGGCAGTCCCCAGAACCTCGGGCGGCGCCGGTCCCCAGAGCGCGTGCGGAGGAACATTTCGACTCACCACCGTGCCGGCTTTAATTACAGCGCCTTCGCCAATTCTTACGTTGGGCAGAATGACACAATGTGGACCTATGAAGACGTTCTTCTCAATCACCACGGTTCCCTTGTGGGCGCTACGTCGCGGGCCCCAGTAGAGATGAGAAAAAATGGTTGTCCGAAGGCCGATGGTGCAGTTGTCGCCAATCGAGATGCGATCGGGATGACAATCGTCGATGTAGACAAAATGAGAGAGCCAGACATGCTTCCCGATGTGAACACCGCGCAGGCGATGCATCCAGGGTCTTAGACTGCCTCCGCCGGGACCCATGAAAGCGAGAATATGAAGGAGACGGCCGAACAGATTTGGAATCATAGATTAACTTTCCCCGCTTCTGAGTGCAGGCGCAAGGCTTTTGGTTTTCGAAACTAAGTATCCTTAGTAATCGCCCGTAACTCCGTGATTTAGGTCACTTACGCTGCAGAAATCTTGGGTGATTAAGTCTTCAATTTCGCACAAAAGTCGCCGATACAGGCCAGATTGCTGAAAGGAACTTTCAGAGAATTTACTGCGGGCGCGGCGCCTATGCAAGCAGCGCTGCGACTTTTGGCATCCAGTCACTGATCGCGATCTTCTGCGGGCATTCGCTTTCACACGCGTCACAATCGATGCAGGCATTGGCGTGTTCCTCTTCTGTAAGGAAAACCTGGTATTTGAAGCGAGCTGTTTCCACATCGTCGAAGAGATATGCGTAGTTGTAGATGTCGAAGTTGTTGGGAATGTGAACGCCGTTGGGACACGGCATGCAGTAACCGCACTTCGTGCATGGGATGGCTGTCCGCGCCTTGTACAGTTCCCTCACCCGAGCGATAAGATCCTGCTCCGCGAGGCCGAAGCCATGCACGCGAGCATTCTCGGCTGCGTGCAGGTTTTCCTCAACCTGACGCATGGCACTCATGCCACTGAGAACAACAGAAACCTCGGGCTGATCCCAAAGCCATTCGAGAGCCCACTCGGCAGGCGAGTGCTGCGCTGGGAAGCGCTGAAAGGTGTGGCGGATGTCATCCGGCGGGTTGGCAAGGCGTCCACCGAGCAGGGGCTCCATGACGACCACAGCGAGTCCCCTGGTTGCGGCCAGTTGGAGACCGCGCATGCCAGCCTGGTTCTCGACGTCCATGTAGTTGTACTGGATCTGACAGAAACTCCACAGTTCCGTGCCATTCAAGATTTCTTCGAAGACGCTAAAGTCGTCGTGAAAGGAGAAGCCGAGGTGGCGAATGCAGCCGTCAGCGAGAGCTTTTTTCGCCTCAGAGAGAATTCCCAGCTTGAGAACACGATCGCGCCAGCGGGCCTGGTTAAGGGCGTGAAGCAAATAGCAGTCGATGTGGTCAGTGCGAAGGCGAACGAGCTGCTCATTCAGGAGCTTGTGGAAGTCGGAGGGCTCGTTGACCAGCCAGACCGGGAGCTTAGTGGCAAGCTTTACGCGTTCGCGATAACCGTCGCGCAGAGCGTTGCCGAGGACAACCTCGCTGCGACCGTCGTGGTACACGTAGGCCGTATCGATATAGTTGACGCCGCGGTCGATGGCGTGACGCAAGATGCGGGTGGCCTCGTGCACGTCGATGTTGGGACTGATCTGTTTCCCATCGGTTGTCGGGAACCGCATGCAGCCAAAGCCAAGTGCAGAACCATTCCAACCGAGCTTGCCAAACGGACGGAATTTCATGATTGCCCCCCTGAAATCGGACACACGATCTTACTCTCAGAGGAGGCGCTCATTCGGTGATGTAGAACAAATATTCGAGGCAGCCGATATTTGGATTGCACGACCAACAACTTGCGTGTTTTGGGGGTTGGCCGAGCTAAACGGGCTTTGACGCGTGTTACTTCCTATCGGCGACCTTGAGGATCGGAGTGGTCAGAGTTGGAGACGGATCTTTGCTTTCGTCAACCCACCGGCTAACGCGAGCATCAGGCAGGTGAAGATGACGGTTTGGAAGAGGCCGGGCCAGCCGGCGTCGAAGTGGGCGTCCCAGAAGGTCAGGCCGAGGGCGCCGAAGAGAAAGTCCCAGACGTCGGGCAGCAGATAGGTCGTTAGCGTATTTGATCCTGCAGGGCGGACGGGCGCGGCCCAGCGCTGCCACTGGTTCACGTCGCATATCCAGTAGAGCAGTGCGAATAGAATTGCAGCGGCGGCAATGCTCCACAGCGACCAGGTCGGAGTAGCGCGAATCTTGGAAATCCCCAGCGGGATGAGCATCCAACCGGCGGCGAACGCGACAAAGCCAAACAAAAGTGCAGACAGGATGGCCTTTGGCGCGGTGATGCCGCTACTTGTTGCCCGGAAGATATTGGCGACAAGCACGCCTGCCATGACAATGCAGCTACTTGACCCGTTACCGAACGGCCAGACGTAGAGCGGGAGCCGAACGTGAATCAGCGCCATCCGGTCAGTTGAAAGCGCACAAAGCGCCACAAGCAGGATGAACCAAAGCCCAGGCGCCCAGCGCCAGCGGCGGGTGGGAACGTAGAGAATGGCGACTGAAAGATAAGCGAAACCGATGAGGCCCAGGATCTCGGGGTAGGAGAAGTCAATCCAGGCCGTGCTCGCTGAATGGGTCGTCCGCCGGAAGATTGTATACAGAAGGGCGATAGCGATCAGGCCGATGATTTGGAGAGTGCGGGAATAGCGCTGGAGATGTTTCCAAGGGGAATAGTCGAGAAGAAAAAGCGCGGCGCCGAACAGGCCGAGAAGGCCCCAGAGATCGCCGCTCACGCCGGTGAGCGTGCGATTGACCTTTTCGGCATTAGCGAGAATCAGGCCGAGCACGACGAGGGAACCGGAGCGGACCACGATATGAAGCCACAATGCCGATTGTGATTGATCGCGTTGCAGGCGGCGTTCTACGGCAAGCGGAAGAGACAGCCCCACGGCGAAGAGGAAGAATGGGAAGACCATGTCGACGTAGGTCATCAGGTCAACGTTGGCGCGGGCGTGATGCGTCCACCAGGGAAGGCCGTGCACGCCATCGAGCGCATTGACGAAGATCATGACGGCCATTGTGATGCCGCGGAAGATATCGATGCTGGCAATCCGAGGGGTTGTTGACGGTGCTGATTTCGCGACCGGATCGGTTTTTAGTGCTGTGTTCATCATGGATCAGGGCGGTGCGTTCCTGTGCAAGGATAATACCTTCGCTTAATGAACGGAATCGCGCGGACTCGAGTCCGTTCAGACGAGAATCTGCAACGGACACAATCCCCTCATTGCACATCTACAATGATGAACGTTGCCGCGGTGAGGTTATGCGGATTCCAGGTAGTGTCTTCATTGCCGTCTGCGCGTTTTTTGCCGGTGACGTGTTCGTCATTATGGCGCAATCGCAGGCTCCCCGTTCGGTTGTTACGGTATTGGTGGTTGATGAAGTTGGGACGCCTGTTGGGGGCGCACTGGTGACTCTGTTCGAAACCGGCAATCCGCGGGTCACTCTACAGACCGACTTCTCGGGACGGGGCAGCTATGTTCTTCGATCCGAGACGCCGTACCAGCTTCTCATCTCCAAGCCGGGGTTCTATCAGGACGTAGTGAATGAGACCGACCCACAGGCGCGCCAGGTCCGCGTCGTTCTGAATCACGAGCAGATGCTAACGCAGCAGGTCAGCGTGACAGCATCAGTTCCCGGCATCAACCCGGAGCAGATTTCAGACAAGAGCACGATGAATCTTCCGGAGATCATCAACGTGCCGTATCCCGACTCGCGCGACATACGCAACTTGCTGCCGTTCTATCCAGGCGTGATACAGGACGAGAGCGGACAGGTGCACGTTATGGGATCAGAGACGTGGTCGACGCTGGACCTTCTGGACGGCTTTGACATTCGCTCGCCGGTGAGCGGGCTACTGGCGTTGCGCGTGAGCGCCGACGCAGTGAGATCGATTGATCTGGAAGCGACACGCTACCCAGTGGAATTCGGAAGAAGCACCGGTGGGGTGATCGCGATTTACACGGGCATGGGCGACAACAAGTTCCGCTTTACCGTGACGGATTTTCTTCCTTCGTTTCGCGATTTGAATGGGATTCGGTTTGACAAATTTGTCCCCAGGCTGACGCTTTCGGGGCCGCTGATGCAGAGCCGAGCATGGTTTTTCGATGGGCTCGAAGTGGAGTACGACAACATCTACATCACCGAGTTACCGGCGAATGCAGACACCAACCAGCTGCTGCGAGGAAGCAACCTGCTGAAGTTCCAGGTGAACGCCACGCCGGCAAGCATCGTCTCCGGAGGGTTACTGGTGAATGCGTATCATTCGCCGTACGACGGGCTCTCGCCGCTCGTGCCACAAGAGAGCACGGTGAAGCGCGACACGATTGTCTGGATGCCTTACGCGCGCGATCAGCACAGCTTTCACAACGGGGCGCTTCTGGATGTAGGCCTGGGCGTAGTGCGCATCGGAGACGGGATCGAGCCGCATGGAGATTCGCCGTTTGAGATCACACCGGAGATCTACCTGGGCAGTTATTTCCAGAGCCTGTCCGGCCATTCGCAAAGGATCGAGGGCAATGCCGTTTTTTATATGCCGTCGCGCCACTGGAAGGGACAACACGATCTGAAGTTCGGTGTGGATCTCAACCATATTGGGTACAGCTTTGACCAATCTCTCGCGCCAGTGAGCTATCTGCGCGAGGAAGGCACGCTGTTACGGCGGAGTTCGTTTCCCGCAATACCGTCGTACACCCGGCACAACTTCGAGGTGGGCGCATTTGCACAAAACCGGTGGACGCCGGCAAAGGAATTTCTGGTTGAGCCCGGGTTGCGATTCGACTGGGATGAGGTGATTCAAAGGCCGCTCTTCTCGCCACGGATTGCTGTGACGTACTCTCCTAGCCGATTTCAAGGCAGAACGAAGATCTCTGCGGGAATCGGAGTCTATTACGATCACACGCAGCTTGAGTACCTGACACGAGACTTCATAAGCCGGGCCGATCAGTATTTTGAGGCAGACGGGACAACACCGATTGGACCTTCGCTGACAACGACGTTCACTGCAAATTACGGGTCATTGCACGAGGCGCGGGCGCCGAACTGGAGTGTCGGGCTGGAACAGCGGCTTCCGGGAACCGTATTTCTGCGAGCGAACGTGATTCAGAAGCGTGTGAATGATGCATTCGCCTATGTGAACCAAACCAATTCGGGCGCCCTCTCGGGGAATTATCAGCTCACATCTTCAAGGGAGGATCACGACCCTCTGTTCGAGGTGGATGCACGGCGAACATTCAGCCATGGATACACGCTCTTCGGCGCGTACACGCGCGCGACGGCGCACACGAACGCAGCGATCGACTATCAGCCTACGATTTCGCTTTTTGGACCGCAGCAGACTGGTCCGCTCCTCTGGGATTCCCCAAATCGCGTGCTTTCGTGGGGCTGGGTTCCCTTCTTTGTCCCGTATTTCCGCAAAAACTGGGATTTCGTCTATACGCTGGATTGGCACGATGGATTCCCATACACCTCGTTCGACGCAAACTACCGGGTGGTTGGGCCAGCGGGTGGACGCAGGTTTCCGGATTACACCTCGTTCAGTCCGGGATTGGAATGGCGGGTACATTTTCGCGGCGCCTATTTCGGATTGCGCGGCGTG
>Ga0335079_10005877_pt1 | contig 14041 bp, 15 predicted proteins | sample Lox_Sample_33_FD_206719 | JGI IMG/M metagenome (GOLD analysis project Ga0335079, IMG submission 206719) | Soil microbial communities from Loxahatchee National Wildlife Refuge, Florida, United States - Lox_Sample_3.3 | ecosystem: Environmental > Terrestrial > Soil > Wetlands | place: USA...
CTGGTGCGGCGCGGAGCTGGAGTCGAAGTTATCGCCTCCCACCCGCTGTATCCTTCCTGGCGGCCGGTCCGCTCCCGCAGCCGCCTGGAGGGAGTCTCCATCCATCGCGGCGGCGCCTGGGTACGCTATCCCCGGTCGCTGCTGCTTCGCCGGCTGGTATTTGAGTTCTGGTACGCCGCCTATGCCACCGTGAAAGCGTGGTCGCTGCGCAAGCGGGCCACCCTGGCCGTGGCTATTTTTCCTCCGGGACTGTTCTTCCTGTGCGTGAGCCGCCTGCTCCCTTCCTCCATGCGCAAGGTCGGCATTGTGCACGACCTGCAGAGAACGCTTGTCACCCAGGGCGAGGGATTCCTCCAGTCCCTGCTCGCCGCCACCGTCTGCCGGTTGGAAGGTAAGGCCTTCCGCGCCTGCGATCAGTTGATCGTTCTCTCCGAGGCCATGGCGCGCCACATGACTGCCCAGCATGCCCTCGAGAACCAGCGGGTGGTGGTCTCCTATCCCTTCGTTACGGTGGACCCGGCAAAGACGGGCGTCAATCTGGCGCCCTTATTTTCACAGCTCGCGCAGCACGTGGTGTACTCCGGCGCGCTGGGGCGCAAGCAGAATCCATCGGGGCTATTCGAATTCTTTTGCACCGCCGCCCGCGAGCTGCCCGCGGTTGAGTTTCACATTTTTTCCGAGGGGCCGGGTTTTGAGGAGCTGCGGCGGCGTCCGCTGGGAGAGTTGGCGAACAAAATCCATCTCCATGATCTGGTCAGCGAGGCTGACCTGGAGGAGTTATACGCCCGTTCCACCGTCCAGGTAATACCGCAACTGGAGAGCAGCGCCGATGCCTGCCTGCCCTCGAAGCTGCCGAATATCTTGGCCATGGGCAGCGTGGTTCTGGGCATTGCTCCTCCGGCTTCCGAACTGGCGCGCATCGTCGGGCTCGCCGGCGCCGGCGTGGTTGCCCATTCCTGGGATATGGCGGAACTGCTGGCCGCCCTGCGCCAAGCCCTGGCCCAAGCAAGGTCGCAGAGCCCGGAGCAACGGCGCGCGCTGGCTTCCGATTTCCTGGCGCGGCAGTTCAGCCTCGAATCTCTGGTCGAAAGTGTCATGGGCGCGGAGCGGCTGGCCTGACCTCCCTTGGCGCACCTAACCATCTTTACCAGCCCTTCCTTCCCCAATCTCCGCTGTGATTCGCCCCACCCGTTGCCCCACGCTGGCCGGCTCGATAAACACCAGTTCGAAGCCGAAGCCCCGGTAAATCTCCTCATGAATCCTCTCAAAGCGCAGCGTTTCCTCGAAGCTGATTCGCCGCGCCTCGGTCGGCGCAATGAATCCAAGATTGCGAATGAAGAAAACCCGATTTTCGTAAATAGCCTCCTTCCTGATGCGCTCCAGTTCTCCAGCCAGAAGGGGCGAATACGGATAACCGAGATAAACCGCCAGCGCCGCCGTGCACACGGCGCAACGGTCGTGAAACTGGACCTCATCGCCCTGATCAGACGCTCGAATCTGGCGCTCTCTCTGCAGATTGGCGACCGCGTCTATGAACCAGGGCTGCATCCAGGGTTCTGCCGTCCCCTCCGCCTGCGCCGCGGCGATAATGTCTGTGGCCGCCTCTTCCACCACGCTGAACCCTTCGAGTTCCAGTTGGCGAATGATCGCAGTCTTCCCCGCGCCCGGCGCGCCAGTAATAATGAATCTCCTCATCTGGCTTCCTTCTCTCATTTTTGCCCTGAGCCGGCGAGGGCTTAGGATCCCGCCTTCGCCTGACCCGCTCTCCCCTTCTCTCACCGCTGCTTCTTCCTGAAGCTGTGCACTATACTCGCGTGGTGTTGCAAACCACGGCGGAAGGAACGTCTGCCCGTAAGGCCGTCTGCCCCGCCAATGCCTTCGCTGCAGAAGAAGCCAGAATCCGCGCCGCTTATGCCCGGCGCGGCAATCATCGAACGCCGCTCGCTGAGCCGGCTGGCCAATTCAACCGGCAGCAGCGCGAGCGCATATTACTCGGCCTCCTCGCCGCGCAAGGCTTCGCGGAGTTGAAGAACAGCCGCATTCTTGAAATTGGCTGCGGAACCGGGGCCGGGCTGCGCGCCTTCGCCCGCTGGGGCGCCCGGCCGGAGAATCTCACCGGCGTGGACCTGCTGCCTGAACGCATCGCGGAAGCGCGGCGCCTATGCCCGCCCCAGATCAGCCTGAGCTGCGGCAGTGCCGCCCATCTCGAGTCCGCCGATGCCTCCTTCGACCTGGTCCTGCAATCCACCGTCTTCACTTCGATTTTGGATCTTGAGATGAAGCGCCAGGTGGCCCGCGAAATGCTGCGCGTGCTTCGCCCCGCCGGCCTGATCGTGTGGTACGACTTTCGCGTGAACAATCCGTGGAATCCGGATGTAAGAGGAGTCAAGCGGGGCGAAATCGCTCAGCTATTTCCGGGCTGCCAGATCACTCTGCGCCGGCTGACCCTGGCTCCGCCCCTGGGCCGTCTGGTCGCGCGGCTTTCGCCCTGGCTCTATCGCCGGCTCTCGACCATCAAGCCCCTGAGCACACATTATCTGGGAATGATTCGTAAGCCCTGAAGATGCGGCCCGCTGCTATGCCGCCTGCGTGGCCTTAGCGCCGGCGGCCGCTTCCAGTTCACGCGTCCGGGTCCAGGTGTAGTGAATGCGGTGGATGACGGTGATGGTGGAAAGCACCGCCACCAGCCAGAGCACGGGCGCCATGCGATTGAACAGCGCCCCAATGATCACCAGCACCAGGCGCTCCGGCCGCTCCATGAAGCCCACGCGGCAGGAGCCGATCAGCGACTCCGCCCGCGCCCGGCTGTAGCTGACCATGATGGCGCTGATGATGACCACGGCGGTTAGAATCACATAGAAAAAGCGGTCGCCCCGGGCGTAGAACACCAGCAGGCCGAGAAACTGCGAAGCATCACTGTAACGGTCCACCACAGAGTCGAAGAAGGCGCCGAAGCGGCTCACCCGGTTGCTGGCGCGGGCCACCCGCCCATCCACCAGGTCGAAAAAGCCCGAGGCAATGATGATCAGCCCGGCATAGCGGAACATGCGCGCCTGGTCATCGCCGTTGGCGTAGCCGAACATGAAGGCGGCCACGATGTTGACCACTAGCCCGAGGAAGGTCAGCACATTGGGATTGATTCGCGCCAGCGCCAGCCAGCGCACGATCGCGTCGAGCACGGCTCCACAGCCACGGCCGACGGCGCTTGTCCAGGTCATCAGGCCTGCGCCCCGGCCTCATCGTGAATGGTGGTCAGGCGCAGCACTTCCATCTCACGCTTGCCGTTGGGGGTGACCACTTCGGCGGTGTCACCCACTTTCTTATTAAGCAGGGCCCGCCCAATGGGGGAAGTGGTGGAAATCTTGCCTGCCGCCACGTCCGACTCTTCGCTGGTAACCAGCAGGTACTCAACTTCCTCATCCTTGGTGCTGTCGTAAACCCGCACCGTCGAGCCTAGCCCGACTTTATCTTTCGGAATATTGTTCAGGTTGATCAGCGAGAGGTCGGCCAGGCGCCTGCCCAGCTGGCGCAGGCGCGCCTTGACAAACTCCTGGCGCTGCTTGGCCATGTGATACTCGGCGTTTTCGCTCAGGTCGCCCAGCGCAATCGCCCGCTTCAGCTCCTTGGGAAGCTCATGGCTCAGCTCATGTTCCAGGGCGTTGATCTCGTCCTGCAGCTTTTTCTTGATGTGCTCCGTCATGCTCGCCCCCCGGATTATAAACCCATATCGCGCTGGGGAAACGGCGCACCGAAACCTATTCACTCATGAATTCCGCTTTGGCAGTTCGGCGGGGGCCGCTGCAAGCCAGACTCATGCGATCCTGCAATATTCTATGTAAGTATAAGATGATAAACGATATGTTCTCGGCTAAGACTGGGCCGCACCGGTTTCTCCGCTGACCCCGCCCGCTTTCTCCCAACCTTCCCCAAATTGCCTTCTTTCCCGCATTGGGATAAAATAGAGGTGGTGTTTTTCCCTCGTTTCACCGACTTCCGGGGCGGTACTCAATGTTGAGTAGCGATGGGCATTTCCACATAGGCGACAAGGTTGTTTATCCCAACCATGGCGTAGGGATCATCGAGCAGATTAGCAGCCGCACCTTCGGCGCAACTGTCGAAAACTTCTACCTTCTGAAGATTAAATCCAGCAGCCTCAAGGTGATGGTGCCGTTTCACAATGTGGAAGCGGTAGGCTTGCGGCGCGTGGTGAAGAACGGCGCTATTCAGAAAATCGTTGATTTTCTTGAGGATGGCGCTTGCGACAGCAACAGCGACTGGAAAGACCGCTTCAAGGAAAATTCCGAGCGCATGCGTACCGGGTCGCTGCTCGATGTAGCCGCCGTCCTCAAGGGCCTTCTGCTTCTCAGCCAGTCCAAGCCTCTCTCGTTCCGCGAGAAGAAGATGCTGGAGCGCGCCCGCTACCTGCTGGTCAGCGAGCTGGCTATGGCGAAGAACTGCGAGGAGGTCGAGGTCGAGCAGCTTCTGGGCAAGGCCCTCTCTAAGTGCAAACTGCGCTTCCCCGAAGCCAGCGAATTCCAGGCCTGACCTTTTCAGCCATGGCCTCTCTGCCCGCTTAGAACCAAGGTCTTCCTCAGGGCTATCCTCACTTGCGGGGCTTCGCCTCGCCGCAAAATTGAGCTAGAATCATCCCATACAAGCCATGTCAGACCGCACATTTACGCTGGAAGAAGCCCAATCTCTGTTGCCCGTTCTGGAATCACTTCTGCGCACTGCCATCGAAGGCAAGAAGCTCATCGAGTCGGTGGACGCCGAATTCCAGGAAATCAGCCATCGTATTTTCCTCAATGGGGGCACCTTCCTGAACATCGTCAACCTGGCCCGGCGCAAGGCCGAGCGCGAGAAGGCGGTGCAGCGGGTGAAAGATTCGCTGGCAGAAATTGACGCCACCGGGGTGCAGGTCAAAGACCTCGAAATAGGCTTGCTCGATTTTCCCTGCGTGGTGGATGGCGAAGCCGTGCTGCTGTGCTGGAAATTGGGCGAAACTGGCATCACCCACTGGCACGGCGCGACCGAAGGTTTTGCCGGCCGCAAGCCCATTGACGAACGCATTGCCCGGGCCAGAAAGACCAATTAATCAGTCGAGTAACTCGCTCCGGACCGGACCTTCTGTGTAATTCTGTGGCACGCTCTCTGCTACAATCTTTGCTGCGCCGCTCGTGGGCGCTGCCGACCTGAAGGCGCGTTCGCCGGAATCTCCACCATGCCAAGCACGAAGCGTAAACTGCAAATCCTGAGCGCCTTTGCCGTCCTTTTGCTGATGGCGGCTGCGGCCGGCTGCCGCGGCTTTTTCGTCAACCCCACGCTCACCAGCATTGCCGTGGGGCCGGGTAACGTCAACGTTCCCGTGGGCTCGACCCAACAAATGGTCGCCACAGGAACTTATGACGACAACAGCACTAAGGACCTCACCGGAGCTTCCAACATCATCTGGACCAGTTCCGACGAAACGCTTGCCACCGTCACCAATGGCGGGTTGGTTCAGGGTGTAGGCGCTGGCACCCCTACGATTACTGCGGAAGTGGGCGCGGTCAGCGGTCAGGCTACGATCAAGGTCACTCTCACCAACGTTACTGCCATCACCATTACTCCCACCAGCAACACCATCGCCTCCGGCGGCGGAACCGCCACCTTCACCGCAGCCGCCACGATCTCCGGCCAGAGCCAGCCGGTGGATATCACTGCCCAGGCGGTCTGGTCCATCACCAATTCTGGGAATTTCCAATTGACCCAGGGCGAGACCCCGGAGACTATCATGACTCTTTCCGGCGCCACCGCCGGCGAAGTGGAAACGGTCACCGCTACCTACACCAGCGGCACCACCCAGTTCACCAAGACCGCGCAGTTAACAGTCCAGTAAACGGGTTCGCACGCGCCCTCAACTGGTGCCTGCAGAAAGACTCAGCTTCGGCGCATCCTTGCGCTATAGTGTTTGTGTAATCCGTGAAACTTCCTGGCCGAAAACTCCCCACTCTCCTGCTCTGCCTTCTGCTGCTTGCGGCATGCAGCCGCGGCCGCCATCGGGGGCACGAGGTCGCCTACGTTTCTGCCGGCCTGGTAGTGCTGCGGGACCGGGTCGCGCCCGTCTATACCAAGACCGGTACGGTAAAGAACGGCGACAAAGTAGAGATTCTCGAGCGCGACCGCCGTTTCGCCCGGGTGCGCACCAGCGATGGCGCCGAAGGCTGGATCGAGGAGCGCCACCTCGTCACCCAGCAGGTCTATGACGGCTTTCAGAAGCTGGCGGCGGATGCGAAGGACGATCCCGTGCAGGCGGCGGCCATTACCCGCAACGAGACCAATCTCCACCTTACCCCCGGGCGCGACACCGACCATCTTTATCAGCTGCCGCAAGGCTCCCGAGTATCCATCCTGAAGCGGGCCACGGCAGAAAAGGCGCTGCCCGGCGCTCCCCGAAGCGATGAATCGGGCGCCGCGCCCGTTCTCGAAGACTGGTGGTTGATTCGTGATGCTCAAGACCACGTGGGCTGGGTGCTGGCCCGCCTGGTGGATGTGGACGTTCCCCTGGATATCGCGCAGTACGCCGAGGGCCAGCGCATCGTCGCCGCCTTCGTGCTCGATCAGGTGCAGGATGGCGACAAGCAGGTGCCCCAATACCTCGAACTGCTCAGCGAACCCAAGGACGGCATGCCCTTCGACTACAACCAGATTCGCGTCTTCACCTGGAATGTGAAGCGCCACCGCTACGAAACCGCCTACCGCGAGCGCAACCTGAATGGAGTTTTGCCGGTGACGATTGCGAAAGAGAATTTTGATAAAGAAGGCATGCTGCCAGTGTTCGTTCTGCGTGTGAAAGACGACAGCGGCAATATTGTCGAGCGCAAATACAAGCTCAATACGCCCATCGTGCGCCGCGTGCTGGCGCCAGGAGAGCAGCCGGCCAAGCCGGTGCGGAAATCCCACCGCTAGCCGAAAGTGGCAAGCTTGTTGCCCCAGTTCATCGGGAACAGACCTGAATCAGGACACTACAGACGCCTTAAGGTAATTTCCCGCATTGCTATCAGGGTTTCCTGGCAATCCCGTATTGAACCGCCTGGGTCAGATATCAGGAATAGGCTGATTGCAAAACTCGAGCGCGCCAGCATATTGTACGGATATCGCCGATTGCCAAGTTTTCTCGCTGGCGCGCTGGCCAATCCCTGTAAACTGCCAGTAACGGTATCGGCGAACGCAAGCGAATGGCCCTGGCAAGGAGATCGGCGATGGAAAATAAGCCGGCGCAGAACATACAAGACACATTTCTTAACACCGCCCGCAAGGAACGCAGCAATATAACGATTTATTTGCTGAGCGGGGTGAAGCTGACGGGCCGGATTCGGTCGTTTGATAAATACTCGGTCATCCTGGAGAGCAGCAACCAGGAACAGCTTATTTTCAAGCACGCCATCTCTACCGTGGCCATGGGCCGGCCCATGCACGCGCACTATGAGCGTCCGGCGCAGGCCAGCGCCGCGGGGGCGGCAGGCGGCGGCCCCAGCGGAGAGTCAGCCAGCGCCGCCGCCTCTCCAGTCTCCGACGGCAGCTAAGGTTCAAGCGTTTCGAGAATCTCCCGATTGAGCATTCCACCCAAGAAGACCCGGAAAAGCGGGCCCCAGCGGACGCCCGATGCAGGCGCGCGGCAGCCGGAGCGCGCCTTTCTGGTGGGCCTCGACTATCGTGTGCGCGCCCGTGCCGGAGAAAAGCGATCGCTGCTGTCCAGCGGGGCGCGGGCCGCGCGCGAAGCCGCGGCGGCCTCTTCCAGTGTTCCGAAAGCGCCGCCCGTGCCTGAATTCAGCGCCCAGGAATCGCTGGCCGAGCTGCGAGCGCTCGCGGGCAGCGCGGGCGCGGAGATCGCCGGCGAATTCCTGCAGCGCCGCGACCGCCCGGATCCCGCAACTTTGATTGGCCGGGGCAAGCTGGAAGAGATCGCCGGCGCGGCGGCCTCGGCGTCCGCGGACCTGCTGCTGTTTGATCACGATCTCACCGCCTCGCAGCAGCGCAATATCGAAAACGAAGTTCACACCCGCGTCATTGACCGCACCCAGCTGATTCTCGACATCTTTGCCCGCCACGCCCGCACCCGCGAAGGCCAGCTGCAAGTGGAGCTGGCGCAACTGGAATATCTGCTGCCCCGCCTGGCCGGGCGCGGCATCGAGATGTCGCAACTCGGCGGCGGCATCGGCACACGCGGCCCCGGCGAGACCCAGCTCGAGACCGACCGCCGCAAAATCTACCGCCGCATCCGCCACGTGAAGCAGCAACTCGAGAATGTGCGCCGCATTCGCGGCCAGCAGCGGCAGCGGCGCGAGTCCGTGCCGGTCTCCACCGTCGCCCTGGTGGGCTATACCAACGCCGGCAAATCCACACTGTTCAATGCGCTGACCCAGGCCGACGTACTGGCTTCGCCGAAAATGTTCGCCACGCTCGACCCGACCATTCGAGCGGTCGCGCTGCCTTCCAGGCGGAAAGTGCTGCTCTCCGACACCGTGGGCTTCATTCGCAATCTGCCGCACACTCTGGTCTCCGCCTTTCGCGCTACGTTGGAAGAGGTGCAACGGGCGGCGTTGATTCTTCATGTTTCCGATGCCAGCAGCCCGCTCTCGGCCGAACAGGATGCGCAGGTGGAGCGCGTGCTCAAGGAACTCGAGGCTGACAAGAAGCCGCGCTTGCGGGTGATGAACAAAATGGATCTTCTGCCCGCCGCCCAGCGCGACAGCCTGCGCGACGACACCAGCACCATTCATCTCTCGGCGGCGAAGGGCAGCGGCATCTCCACCCTGCTCGAGCGCATGGACGAGATGCTCGAAGCCGACCGCCCCAGCCGCGTGCGCCTGCGCGTGCCACAAAAGGAAGGCAAGACCCTGGCCCTGCTCGAAGCCCGCGCGAGGATCTACGCCCGCGAATACAAAGATGGCGTGGTCGAACTGGAAGCGGAAGCGCCGGAGTCGGTGGTCAGGAGGGTGAGGGACTTCGTCGTTCCCGAATTCGCCCCCGTCGAAATTCCAGGCGCGCCCCTTTCAGAGACGATTACACGCGGGAGGCGATAACGGGCATTGGGGTCCACAGGACGCATTTCTTCCGCCGCGAACTCGCCCAAAATTTAAATGGGCCGGCAACCAAGAAGCGGTGACTTTCCTTGGCTATCGGCCCATTCGATCCTGAACTGGATCGGAGGTGATACTTCTATGCTAGACCGCTTCCGCCAGATGTCAAGGATTCTTCTACGCCTCCCTGGGTACCTCCGGGACCACCCTCCGGCCTGTCCCAGAGTGGGACAGAGATTTCCTCCGAATTCCGCCGAAATCCTTGCTTATCAGCCCTCTGCGTGCGTTGACACGTCCCCTCTAAGATGCTAGGTTTAATGGTTTTTTCAGCCCTCTTTTAGCCGGTTACGATCTTCATCCCATGGACGAGACGCTGCGCCAGCTAGGCCGATTACTGCTTGGGTCAATCCCGACGGTGGTTTTTATGCTGCTGCTGCTCGGGATTTACCACCTCCTGGTGCATGGCCCGCTGGTGCGGGTTCTGGGCGAGCGGCGGGAAAAAACCGAGGGCGCCATCGAGAAGGCGCGGGCCGATATCGCCGCCGCCGAAGCCCGCACCGCCGAATATGAGCAGCGCCTGCGCGAGGCGCGCGTGGCCTTGTTTCGCCAGCAGGAAACGCGCCGCCAGCAGGCCTTGCAGGCACGCGCCGCGGCCGCGGCAGAGGCCCGCTCCCGGGCCCAGGCCCAGGTGGAAAGTGCCCGCGCCGCTCTGGAAAAGGATAAACTGGCAGCGCAGGCCGCGCTCGAGGCGGAAAGCGGCCGCCTGGCCGCGGAGATTCTGCGCATGGTTCTGCAGCCGGCAGGGGGACGATGATCGAAACCCGTGGCCAGCAACCGCGCGCCCGGCGCGCCTTCGGAAGGGTGCTGGCCGGGGTGTCGCTGCTTGCCGTGCTCCTGCTGCCGGCGATCTTCTATCACGCTCCCGCGCAAGCGGCCCAGAGCACGGTTTCGGGCCGCCACTCCACGGCGCAGCAGCCCAATGGCCCCGGCGCGCAACTGGCGCGCGAAACCCGCGAGGCTGAAGGCGAAGACGAAAACGCCGGCTTCAAGCATTCTTCTTCAGTGGGAATGGTCGCGAAGCTCACCGGCCTCAGCATCCATGGGGCTTACTGGCTGTGCATGCTGCTGAACTTTGGCGTGGTGGCCGGAGTCATCCTCTGGATCTCGAAGAAGCATCTTCCCGCCGCCTTCCGCAATCGCACCGCCTCCATTCAAAAGGCCATGCAGGAGGCGCGCCGCGCCAGCGAAGACGCCAACCGTCGGCTTTCAGAAATCGAATCGCGGCTCTCGCGCCTGGATGCCGAGATCGCCGGCATGCGCGCCACCGCGGAAAAGGAAGTGGCCGAGGAAGAAACGCGCATCAAGGCCGCGGCCGAGGAAGACGCCCGCCGCATTGTGGAATCAGCCGAGCGCGAAATTGAGGCCGCGGCCAAAGCCGCGCGGCGCGAACTGGCGGTCCACGCCGCCGGCTTGGCCGTAGCCCTGGCCGAGCGCCAGGCGCACGTGGAGTTGGCCACCGATCAGGCGCTGGTGCGCAACTTCACCCAGGAACTTTCCACCGCCGATGGCGCGGGGCAGAAAGGCGGGCGCTGAGAATGGCTTCGGTCACACTCACCTATGCGCGCGCCTTCGCCGACGTGATTTTTGACCGCCGGCTCGAGGCCGCCAAAGCCTTGCAGCAGGTGAAGGATTTTGCCGCCATGTACGCCGAAAGCAAAGACCTGCGCGAAGTCTGGGAGGCGCCTTCGATTCCTGCCGAGCAGAAGCGTAAGCTCCTTGACGCCATTGTCGCGCGCGAGGGCGGCTCGCGTGAGGTAAGAAACTTCGCCGCTGTGCTGATTGATCACCGGCGCATCCAGTTCATCGGGCCGATAGCCGGGCAGCTGGAGCGCGAAATCAACCAGCGCCTGGGAGTGGTGGAGGCGCAAATCACCAGCGCCCGCGAACTCGGTGCTCCGGAGAAGCAGTCGCTGGAGGGGCAGGTCGAGAAGCTCACGGGAAAGAAAGTGCGTGCGCGTTATGTGCTCGATGCCTCGGTTCTGGGCGGCGCCATCGTCCGCGTGGGCAGCACCATCTACGACGGTTCAGTGAAAGGCAGTCTGGAAAGAATCCGGGAGCAGTTGAGCGGCGGCTAGCACGCAGCACTTGGCAATTAGCGCCCAGCCTTCAGAGGTGAAGGCCGGTCTGGTTCATAGACGGCCGGGTGCGGCAACAACCTTTGCTGGCTGAATGCTGAGTGCCGAATGCCGAATGCTGAAAGCTGATCGCGAGAATCCAAGAAGACACACATCATGGCCCAAATCAAAGCAGACGAGATCACGCAGCTGATCCGGCAGCAGATCGAAAACTACGAAACCAAGATCGCCGTAGATGAAGTCGGCACGGTCATCACCCTCGGCGATGGCATTGCCCGTGTCCACGGCCTCGACAAAGTCATGGCCGGCGAGCTGCTCAGCTTTCCCCATGACGTAGCCGGAATCGCCATGAACCTGGAAGAAGACCAGGTTGGCGTGGTGCTGCTCGGCGACTACACCGAAATCAAGGAAGGCAACCAGGTCAAGCGCACCGGCCGCATCATGAGCGTTCCGGTGGGCGATGCCATGATCGGCCGCGTCGTAAACTCGCTGGGCCAGCCCATTGACGACAAGGGGCCGATCTCGACTGAGCAATTTATCGCCCTCGAGCGCATTGCCCCCGGCGTGATTGATCGTCAGCCGGTTCGGGAGCCGATGGCCACCGGACTGAAGGCCATTGACAGCATGATTCCCATTGGCCGCGGGCAGCGCGAGCTGATCATCGGCGATCGCCAGACGGGCAAGACCGCGATCGCCCTCGATACCATCATCAACAATAAAGGAAACGACCTGATTTGCATTTATTGCGCCATCGGCCAGAAGCGCTCTTCGATTGCCCAGGTGGTGAAGATTCTCGCCGACTACGGCGCCATGGATTACACCATTGTCGTGGCAGCCTCCGCCTCCGAACCCGCCCCCATGCAGTACATCGCGCCTTACTCCGCTTGCGCTATGGGCGAGTTTTTCCGCGACAGCAAGCGCCACGCTCTGGTCATCTACGACGATCTTTCCAAGCACGCGGCCTCCTATCGCGAGATTTCCCTGCTGCTGCGCCGTCCGCCGGGACGCGAGGCCTATCCCGGAGATGTGTTTTATCTTCACTCCCGCCTGCTTGAGCGCGCCGCGAAACTCAGCGACAAGCAGGGCGGCGGCTCGCTCACCGCCCTGCCCATCATCGAAACTCAGGCGGGCGACGTTTCCGCCTACATTCCCACCAACGTCATCTCGATTACCGACGGCCAGATCTTCCTCGAAACCGATCTGTTCAACAGCGGTGTGCGTCCGGCGGTGAACGTCGGCATTTCGGTGAGCCGCGTGGGCGGCAGCGCGCAGATCAAGGCCATGCGCCAGGTCGCCGGCAGCATGAAGCTGGAGCTGGCGCAATACCGCGAACTGGCCGCCTTCGCCCAGTTCGGCAGCGATCTCGATAAAGCCACGCAGGCGCAGCTCAGCCGCGGCCAGCGCCTGGTGGAAATCTTGAAGCAGGGGCAATTCTCGCCGCTGCCGTTTTCGAAGCAGATTCTGATTATTTTCGCCGGCACCGGCGGATATCTTGACGATATGCCGGTCGAGCAGGTGCGCGACTTCGAAGCCGCGCTCTACAAGTACACCGAAACCACCAATCCCGGCCTGCTGCGCGCCATCATGGAGAAGAAGATTCTCGACGACGCGCTGAAGGCCGACATGACCAAAGTCGTGAAAGAGTGCAAGGAAGCCTTCGTAGCGGAAAGGCAGGAGGTAGCGAAGTAGCGCTTGGCATTCAGCAATCAGCTATCAGCCATGTGAGCTTCGTGGAGGCCGCCACGAAACCTAAGCGGGCTGATTGCTGAATGCTGATAGCTGATAGCTGAAATGTTTTCATGCCCAACGTTCTCGACATTCGCCGCCGCATTCGCAGCGTGACCAACACGCGGCAGATCACCAAGGCCATGAAAATGGTCTCGGCGGCCAAGCTGCGCCGCGCCCAGGACCGCGCCCTGGCCGCCCGCCCCTACGCCCAGATGCTCACTAACGTCTTGAAGTCGCTGGTCTCGCGCACCGAAATTTACGACCCCGAAACCGGCGAGCCGCGCCACCCGCTTCTGGCACAGCGTCCGGAAAATAATGTTCTGCTCATGGTGGTCACCGGCGACAAAGGTCTGGCTGGCGCCTTCAACTCCAACATCCTGAAAGCGGCCGAGCGCTTTCTGGCCTCGAAGCCGGGAAAGAACATCGAAATCGAAACCGTGGGCCGCAAAGGGCGCGACTATCTGCGCCGCCGCTACGCCGTGGCGAAACCCCGCGCCGCGGATGCGAGTGAACCGCCCCGCACCGCGATCATCGGCGAGATGATCGGCGTACTCAACAAGCTCGACTACAATCTCGCCGCGGGACTTGCGGAAGAGGTCATCGAGCGTTACAGCAAGGAAGAAATTGATGCGGTTTATCTGGTTTACAACGAGTTCAAGTCGGTGATTTCGCAGCGCCTCGTGGTGGAGCGCGTGCTCCCCATCGAGCAGGTCGGCGAGATCGCCGTGGCGCAGGCGGAAGAGATGGGCCTGAAGGAAAAGGAGCGGGCCGCGGAAGCCGCCATCGGCACCGGCGTCGGACTGCGCGCCAAAGACACGCACGAAGTGGATGAAGCCGCCGCCCGCTTCGCCACCGCTCCGGTGGACTACATTTATGAGCAGCCGCCGGACGAGCTTTTCGCCAGCCTGCTGCCCAAGTATGTCAACATCCAGATTTTTCACGCGTTGCTGGAGTCGGTTGCCGCCGAACACGCGGCCCGCATGACCGCCATGGATTCCGCCACCAATAACGCCACCGACATGATTGATTCCCTGACGCTGGCCATGAATCGCGCGCGCCAGGCCAAGATCACGAAAGAGATTATCGAGATTGTGAGCGGAGCGGCAGCTTTGTAGC
>Ga0335079_10005879_pt1 | contig 14040 bp, 10 predicted proteins | sample Lox_Sample_33_FD_206719 | JGI IMG/M metagenome (GOLD analysis project Ga0335079, IMG submission 206719) | Soil microbial communities from Loxahatchee National Wildlife Refuge, Florida, United States - Lox_Sample_3.3 | ecosystem: Environmental > Terrestrial > Soil > Wetlands | place: USA...
CGGTGAAGGAAGTGATGCCGGTAAGGTCCAGCACTCGCAGGTCAGTTGCCTTCTTGGATTCGGCTGCGCGGACGGCCACCAGCCAGATGGGAATTTCGGAATGGGTCTTTTCGGCTTTAGTCAGAAGCGCTCCAATACAGTCGGTAACCGCTCCCTTTGGTCGCGGCCCAGTTCAGGCATTACGGTCGAAAGCATCGTCTACTTCGTATCGTACTATATGCCCAGGAGCTTGTAGCCGCCGAATAATAGCAAGGCGGCCAGGCCGAGTTGGAGCCATCGCACCGGCAAGTGCGGCGAGAGGCGGGCTCCCAGGAACACGCCCGGGATCGAGCCCAACAACAGCATCGGCATCATCTGCCAGTTCACGTGGCCATGGTAAAGATGGACTCCGGCAGTGGAGGTTACCAGAATGGCGGCATGAAGGACATCGGTACCGATCAATCTGGCGGTCGGCTGCGGGTAGAGCATCAGAAGGAAAGGAGCCAACAGAGAGCCGCTGCCGACGGAAGTCAAACCCACGCAGAAGCCGGTGAAGCCCGCCCAGACCGGGGAGCCCCATTTTCGCAACCACACAGCCCGCGAATGCACGAAATTGACGGGGCGATTCCTGACAATCCGAAAAATCATCACGGCGGCGGCAAGAATCAGAACGACGCCCAGGGCTTTTCGAAGGAAGATATCGGCATCGTATCCTCGCGTTCTGACTTCGCCGAGCGACCAAACGCCCAACATCCCTCCTGGAACGCTGGTGAGCGCCAGGCGGAGCGCCAATCGGACGTCCGCGGTACCTTGGCGCCAGTGTGCCCAGGCGCCCACCATCTTCGTGATCGACGTGTAAGCCAGATCCGTGCCGACTGCGACGACGGGACGCACGCCGAGAATCAAAATCAAGACCGGCGTCATCAAGGCAGCTCCGCCCATGCTGGTGAGTCCGATGAGCACTCCCACGCCAAAGCTGAGCAGGACCAGAGGAAAGTTCATAGGCTGCAGCTTACAGATGCACGCCCAGCCGGCGCTTGAACAGAAGACCGGCTAGCATGGAGAACGCGCAGAACCACCAGATCCAATGCAACTGGAAGTGGCGTGGTCCCCAGAGTGCCGTTGGATACTGGATATCCACCCAAGCCACGGTGCCTTTCTGCAACGGGGGTTCGCCGGGATGCCAGAAAAGTTCGCTGAAGCGGCTGGAGCGGCGATCAGACAAATAAGACCACGGGCCGCCGGCGACCACCTGCTTCTCGATTACCTCGCCGTTCACGAATAGTTTCAGATTGCCTGTAGCCGGGCTCAGCGGGCGAATCCGCCAGCACACCTGATTGTCGCGAAACACGCGGAGGGCCGGCGTCTCTACGGATATCGAAGGGGGCGCATCCAACCTGGGCGGCGCAGCTTGTTCGTTGATCGGTTCGTTGAGCTCCACGGTCACGATGGCCGGCTGACCCACGGGGAGCGGAGTACGGCCATACAGAGCTTCCATTCGAATCATGAGAAAGGCGACAGGAATGACGCCGATCAGGACCGCCGGCAGCATCAGGCCGAGGTATCGCAGGTTGAGACGCAGCAGGCGAGTCTGCGATCGCCAGACGACCCGAGGTTCGTCCCAGAAAATGCGGAATTCGAGGAGCGTCGCCTGAATCTGACGGCGAGTGAGGCGTACCGCATCCTGGTTCGAGATCTGGCCGATGATCCATAGCATGGCGATGCCCGCCGCGGCCGACAAGAGAGCCAGACTCAGGAGCGGGCTCAGCACGCCCACGGTGGACGCGTAGAGATTCAGCAGGCGGGAGAGCACACCATCCAGGGCAGCCAGGTAAGCCACTCAGCGATTCACTCGATGTAGCCGAGCCCTTTCAGCTTTTTGAGAACGTCCTGGTCGGAGTCGGTCACGTCAATTTTTGCGAGCTCCTTTTCCAGAACGTGCTCGATAAATTCCTGAGGAGACGAGTAACCGGCCGCCTCGGCACAGCGGACGATGCGGTCCCAGAGGGGTTGTCGTAGTTTCAGCGTAGGTCGCGACATAGTCTCAAATAATCGGCTGGCCCTTAATTTTTTCCGACGGGGTCACGCCAAACTGGTTAAAGATGGTCGCCGTCACGTCTACCAGATCGGGAGAATCGCGCCGGATGCTGCGATTGCTCAGAAAGACTCCGGGCACCACTTCGGCGGCCATGCAATGGTCTCCAATCCACGCTTGCGTGTTGTCTTCGATGATTTCTTTCGGCACGGCGCCCAAACTGGTCTGCCAAGAGGAACGATAGCGCCGCGCATACCCTACGATCAAGTCGGGGGCATTCTCAAGATGCGTACCCTGAAAGATGACGCGCGACTGGTAGACCCGCTTGACGACGGAGTCGCCCGACTGCGGATCACGAAAAGCGAGTAAACGATCTGTGAGCCGTTTGATGACGCTGGCAGCCTCTTCGCCCGGCGCGACGATGCCGTTCACCTCCCGGCCCTTGAGATTGAGATAGAGGCCGTTCAAGCCGAGTGAGTAGGCTTGGGTTTTCGACCAATCCACGTGCGGAAACAGCTCTTCATCTCCTACGTTGTCGGCATCATCGAGGGCCAGGAAACCTTCTTTCATGAGCCAGGTATTCAAATGAACGGCGCGATCGAAAGGTGCGAAACCGTGATCGGACATCACGATGATGGTTGCGTCCGGCGGCGATTTGTCGAGCGCCTCGCCGACGGCGCCGTCCACTTGCCGGTAGAAATTCAGCAGTTCGCTTTCGAATTTTCCCCAGAGCATATGGGAGTTTTGGTCGATGCTGGAGAAGTAGAAAAACAGCAGGCCTTGCCGAAAATGATCGAGCTCGAAGCGAAACATACGGAGGCTGTCGGAAAGCACACTCTGGCTTTGCTCGAGAAACTGCTGGTGGCTGAGCGCTCCGGCGCGCAAAGCGGAGGTATCCTCGGCGATTCCTTGCGTATAAAACGGTCCCAGTGCGCCGGCTAATTCACCGCTGTATGAAGAGGGAGTGGAGATGGGAAATTCAGGCGCTGTGGGATCGATGTTCACGGGGCTGACGTAGAGTTCGACGTGCGGCTGCACGCTGCGGAGGAATAAACGGACGATTCCTTTTTCGTCTTTGATGCCAGGGACCAGCGGGAATCGGAGTCTCACCCAGTCTGACCATTCCCCCGGTTTCAGAATCAGTTGGCGGTCGCCGAAATCGAAACGCGCGAGACCTTGGGCGGCATCCACATCCATGCGAACCGTGGTGGACGCGGTGGGCCGATCGGTGCGGAATGTGTTCACAGGACCGGGAATGGAGATGTCCGCCCAATGATTGTCGCAGTTGATGTGGAAGATGTGGCCGCCAGGTACGTTATCGCGCATTTCGTCGGGATCGTCGGTGTAGTAGGAAAAAAAACTTCCGCCTTGCAGATCCGGAGTGCCCATGCCGGACAACGTCGAGCTCTTGCGGCCGACGGGAGGAAAATTTGTGGGCATGCGAATTACGGTAGCCGGAACGCCGTGGGCGCCAAGGTCTTCCCAGAAAGGCACGCCTTTGCGGAACAGGCGTACACTTCCTGAAGAAAGCGGAAATGAGAAATTGCCGATGGTCAGCCGGTGTTTAGACTCTTCGGCCTGTGCCATGGAAGAGTAGGGAGCCAAGGTCGCAGGGTCGCGATGCACGAAGTCGAAAATGCCATGGCCCCCCGGATCCATTCCAGTGATGAAGTTGGACCAGGCGACGGGGCTTTGCGGCGGGATGCTGGTACCCAGGCGCCGGAAGCCACCAGCATGGCGCAGCCGGTCAAGATTGGGAAGCGAATCCCAATGCGCTTCCAGAAAATCGGGGTCCATTCCATCTACGCCGAGGACGATCATCTTTTTTGATGATGCCGCCGACGGCGCGCGCCCGCAGCCTGCGAGTAAGACGGCAAACGCGGCAATCAGGGCGCGGCTCATACGGGCGCTTCTTCAGCGGCAGGCTGGAAGATGGATCGGCCTTCCATGTATCGAGGAGGAGTGACGCCGAAAAGCGACAAGCTGGTGGGAGCCAGATCTTCCAACCCTGGATCTTTTGCGGCGACGGCACGGTTGGAGAACAGAACGCCGGGGACTAATCGCGGATCGATGCAGTGGTCTCCGCTCCAAGCCTTTTCGTTGTCCTCGAAGACATGCGGTCCTGTTCTGCCAAGGGTCGCGGCCCAGGAAATTCTGTAGCCGTTGTTATAGCCGACGAGCAAGTCGGGCGCGGCTTCGAGATACGGCCCGCGGTACACATCGCTGCTGGCGAGAACTTGGTTGATGGCAGTCTGACCTTTGGCGGGGTCAGGCAGTCCGGAAAGCCGGCCGCCGATTTCTTTCTTGAGTTGCTCGGCCTCTTCGCCGGGGGACACGATGCCGTGAGACTCGCGTCCTTTCAAGTTGAAATAGATGCCGGCCAATCCGAACGCATAGGCTCGGGTCCGGCTCCAATCGATATCCTGCAAGCCGATGGCGCTCGGGACAACTCCGTCTTTGATCGCCAGGTATTCGTTTTGGTGAAGCCAGGTGTTCAGGTTCACGCCGCGCTTGAACGAACCGAAACCGTGATCCGAGAGGACAAACAGAGCCGTCTGCGCGTCGACAAAAGCCAGCGTCTTTCCGAGTAGCTGATCCATCCGGCAATACAGATCCTCGATCACGCGCGCGTATTTTGCGTCCGGGCGTGAGCCCTCCGATTCAAGGAAGCGGTAGAACATGTGCTGCACGCGGTCACTGGTGTCGAAGACGCAGGCCAGGACGCCCCAGTCCATCCGTTGCAGAGCGCTGAAGAACATGCCTTCACGCTCTGTGTAGAGGTCGTACGACTGCTTGAGGAACGCGTCCTCATCGATCACTCGATCGTTCAGGGCCCAGGTGTCCTCCGCAAGGCCGAGGGTTCCGTACGGTCCCAGAAGTTTCGCCAGATAGGTGGAATAGAGCGGTGGATGCGAAATGGGTAGAGCGGGCTGCTCCGGGTCGATGTTTATTGGAGTCACGTAAAGTGATATTTCCGGCTGAACTTCCGTCAGCAGAAACCGGCAGATTCCCCGGATGTTCACGCCGAAGGCGGCGTGGAACTTCACCGGAATCCAATCGGAATACTCGCCGGCTTTCAGCGAATACCGGGCGCCGTCGATCTCCAATGCCGCGCCTTGGGAGTCGCGGTGTGTGAGTCGAAAGGCGATCCCGAGAGATGGGCCACCTTCGACGAAGTGATTCGCAGGGCCTTCCAGTTCACCGTGGAAATCGGACCCGGCCTGGCGCAGCAGCGTGCGTGTGCCCGACTCGTAGTCGGACTCTCCGGCCCGAGTGGTGAAAAAGGCGAACGTTCCCTGGGACCCCAGCAAATCCGGCGTACACATCGCGGAGAGAAGCCGGCCGTTGAATTTTTCCGGAGGGAAGGTGAGCGGCACGCGAATGATGGTGGACGGAATAAAGTGCTGCCCGAGAATCTTCCAGAACGGCTGGCTCTTGCGCCGCATCTCGATCAGAGGCCGGCTGAGCGGGATGCGATAGCGTCCGATTTTCCAGACTCGCTTGGGAGGGTAGACCTTCGAGGATGCCAGTTCCGGCAGATACGAGGCCAGATTACGGTTCAAGAAATCGAACATGTTGTGCTTCGCGGGGTTGACACCGGTGGCGAAGGTGGACCAGGCAACTGGCGACAGAGCAGGAAAAGTAGTACGCAACCTCCGGTACGAGCCTTCGGTTCTCAAGCGGGAGAAGTTGGGCAGTTTGCCCTGTTCCATGAACTTCTCCACCAGCCGGGGATCGAGACCATCCATGCCCAGGAAAATAATCTTCCGAACCTGTGCGCCGCGCAGGGTGTGGCGGCGGGTGACAAACCGCCACGCCATGCGGAACGGCCAGATGAGAAATGAAAAAAATGCCGCCAAGAAACCAAAGAGAATGCTGAGGAAGGAGCCGACGAACACGAAGCCCGCGCCAGGCCCCACATAAGCGAACTGGGTGGAATGGTTGTGCGGGTGGAGGAGCGGCCAGACGGCGATCAGCAATGCGATCAGGCCCTGCACCCAGCGCCACGATCGGCTGCGCGCGGCGTGCAGTATTAGCGTTTGAATGCTAGCGGAGCCGGGCCTGGTGTGCAGTTGTGGAATTTCGCGCTCCTACCGTTCATTTTGGAATGAGTATAGCATTCGTACCAACGGCAGAGCGGGCTTGTGTCGACGTTCCCTGCGCCTTATCCTGGCTGTCATGAACAGAAGGCAGTTGTTGGCTGCGGGGGCGGTTTCTGTCTCCGCTCCTTTACTCCGGGCAACGGGTGCGCTGAAGAATCAGCTCAAGATCACAGGGCTTGAAACGGACGTGCTGCGATTTCCTCCTGGCCGGCCTTTCGCCGATGCCATTCATGATTTCGGCAAGGACGGCGGCGGCGTGGTCTTGCGATTACGGACGGATGCGGGCGTCACCGGGTGGGCTTACAGCTCATTCGGGATGATCGGCGGCGGCCCGCGCGTGGTCGAATCCATCCTGCAAAACGAGGTCAGACCGGTGGTGATGGGCAAGGATCCCAGCTTTCCGAAGCGGCTTCGGTCGGACCTTTGGAAGGCGCTGGAATATGCGGGTGTCCAGGGCATCACGCAATTCGCTATTGCGGCGGTCGACATTGCCGTGTGGGACATACTCGGCAAGGCCGCCGGACTGCCCGTATACAAGATGCTGGGCGCTTACGCGGACCGGATGCCGGTGTACTCGATGTGCGGCTGGTATTACGAGAATGACGGGGACCTCCCGCAATTCAAGAAATCCGTCGGCGCTGCGATCGAAGAAGGTTTCGATGCCGTCAAGATCAAAGTAGGACGCGACTCGCTCGATGACGACATCTCCCGCATCACCGCCGCCCAGTCGATCGCCGGCAAAGGCCGCCGCGTGATGGTGGACGCCAATCAGAAATTCAATCTCAATGAAGCCATCCGGCGCGGGCGCGTTTACCAGCAGATGGGCTGCTTCTGGTTGGAGGAGCCGCTGGCGCCTCAGGACCATGCCGGTTATGCCGAACTGGCGCGCGAGTTGGATATCCGCATCGCGACCGGCGAGAACGAGTACACCAAGTATGCGTATGTGGACCTGATCTCGCGGCGGGGAGCCGACGTGGTGCAGCCCGACGATCGCCGCTCCGGCGGTGTCACCGAGTGGATGGAGATCGGCGCGATTGCCGACGGATTCGGACTCGAGCTCGCCAGCCACGGCGGCGGCCCGGCCAATCTGCACATGCTGCTCGCCATGCCCAACGCCATTTACATGGAGAGCGGCAGTCTCAAAGGCGATTCGTCGACGGTGGAGAAACTGCGTCCCGCCGGCAGCGCGGTGCTGGCTCCCGAAATGCCGGGCATGGGAAGCGAGCTGCGCCCGGATTACATCCAGAAATTCAAAGTGTGACGAGTGTCAGCGGCTGCGCGGGCGCGGGCCGTAGTTGGCGAATAAATAATCGAGGAATCCCTCGCGCTCTTCGTCCTTGATTCGTGCGCCCCAGCCAGTCATTTTTTTAAGTTCGCGATCCCACTGGGCGCGCGTGAGGCGCTGCTGGCGGATGACGTCGTCCTCGTGGCAGACGAGGCAGGCATTCCTGAAGCCGACGGGTGGTGCTGCTTGCGCGACGGAGGGCTGTGCAGGCTGCGGCGCGCTGGAGAGCTCTTTGACCACATCCACGCCCACGCGCGGGACAACGTTCCAGCCATAACCCGAGGGGTTCCACTCCTGGTCGAATGGCTGTGTATTGCCGGCGGCATCGCGCGCCCGGGCAAGGATCGTATAGTAGGCCTCTTGAGACGGCGTCCAGTTGAAGTCCCATTGCCGCCAGCCGAATTGAGTTTGCTGACCCTGGTGCAGCGCCGCCGGCTTCCAGTTGCGTCCGCCATCGATGCTCACGTCGACTGCGGTTACCGGGCCGGCATCACCGCTCCAGGCGACGCCACGCATCGTGAGCGGTCTGCCAAGGAGGGCTTGCGCTCCATCCAGCGGTGCGGCGATCACGCTCTTGACGCGCAGGCTGGTTACGGGCTGCATTTGATCGGGCGGGACCGCGCTACCGGGGGCGACCGGCTTGCCCGGATGCCGGTAAGCGCTCTTCATCCAGAAGCCGTCGTGTTCTTTGTCGAGCACGCGGATGGATGTCAGCCATTTCGTCCATGAATCACTCGCCCAGCCCGGTGCCACCACGCGCAAGGGGAAGCCGTGCTTCACCGGCAGCGTCTCGCCGTTCATTTCGTAAGCCAGCAGCGTGTTGGCGTCGAGCGCCTTCTTCACCGGGATCGACCGCTGGAAATCCGGCATGGTGCCGAGCGGGACATCCGCGCCGTCGAACAGAACTTCTTTTCCAGAATCCTTGATGCCGGCTCGCTTGAGGACTTCGGCCAGCCGCACGCCACGCCAGCGCGCGTTGCCCACGCTGCCATTCCTCCATTGCAGGCCGGGAACCGAGGGTTCGTAAAGTCCACGGCCGTTGCCCGCGCACTCGACCACGCTCACCAGGTCGACCGGCGGAAGCTTTTTCAGATCTTCCACAGAAAGCGTGAGCGGCGTGGCCACTTCACCATCCACCTTGAGCCGCCATTCGTCGGCGTTAACCGTGGGTACATATACGTGCGTGCGGACGAAGAAGTGCTCGATCGGGGTGATGTAGTCCGCGAAGCCGGACAGTGCCATCTCCAGATCTTCGGGACGAGTGGAGCGCACCAGCATGTCGCGCTTGGCGCGGTCTTCGGCGCGGAGAAGCGCGCCGGCAGCCATTAGAAGAAAGTTTCTACGCCGCATTTGCATGGATCTATTTTGTCAGGTCGAGTCGGCCTGCGGCTGGATTGTGTATGGTGTAACCGAGGGCACCCTATCATGACTCCTGTGGGAGCAGCGTTCGGGCATACGGTACTCGGGGCTACCGGGCTGCGCGTCGGCCGTCTCGGAGTGGCGGCAAGCTATGGCGTACCGGCGCCGGCGGTGGAGGCCGCATTCGAGCGGGGAGTCAACTATTTCTACTGGGGAACCTTTCGCAGGTCCGGGTTTGGGCAGGCGATCCGCAACCTGGCATCCCAGCGTGACCAGATGGTCCTGGTGATCCAGTCATATTCGCGCGTGGCCGGACTGATGACGTGGAGCCTGGAGCGCGCGCTTCGCGAACTGTGTCTGGACCATGCGGATGTGCTGTTGCTTGGGCTGTGGAACGGGGCCGTTCCGCAACGAATCCTGGACGCTTCGCGCAAGCTCAAGGAGCGCGGCCTTGCGCGATTTCTTGCTGCGTCATCGCACGACCGGCCGCTCGTCCGGCAGTGGGTTGCCGCCGGTGAATTCGACGTCGTCCATTTCCGTTATAACGCGATCCACACTGGGGCTGAGACGGACATTTTTCCTTACCTGCCCAGCGAGAATCGCCCCGGCATGGTGGCTTACACCGCTACCAGTTGGAAGCAGTTACTCGATCGCAAGCGAGTGCCGAAGGGCGAAAAAATGCCGCAGGCCAGTGATTGCTACCGATTTGTTCTGGCGCGGCCCGAGGTGGACGTCTGCATGACCGGGCCGTCGAACGCCGAGCAGATGACGGAGGCGCTCGAAGCGTTGCGGCGCGGTCCGATGGCGGAAGACGAACTGGCCTGGATGCGCCGCGTGGGTGCGGCCATTTACGCCCGATAGGCGACGAAGAACAACCGGCGAAACGGAAACAATACTTTTCCATTTGGGCGGCGCGGATACGAAATGGTGTACCGTTCGAGCAACATCGCTTCGAAGCGGTGGCGCTCATCGTCTGACGACAGCACTTCGAGAAAAGGCCGCAAGCCGGTTCCCCGGAACCACTCCACAACCGCCTCCGGTCCGGCGACGACGTGGTGATACGTGGTCTCCCACAGATCCACTCGCGAAGCCTCAGACTGCAGCGTGTCGTAATAAAGCGAAGCGGGCTCGCGCGTCAACGCAGAGCGCGCGGGCTGCATGCGGACGTCCCAGGCGGGGTCCTTCGACACGTCGATGATTTCGCGATGAAGCGCGGAATCGTAGTGGTAGGGGAGTTGGACGGCGAGCGCGCCTCCCGCCGCTACCTGATCGAAAATGTGGCGGCAGACCCGTGTATGATCGGGCAGCCACTGCAACATAGCGTTTGAGAAGACGAGATCGAATGGCTCCTGGGCCGTCCATGACGCGGCATCGCCGACCTCCCACATACCGTTCGGGTAGGTCTGCTTTGCCGTTTCGATCATTTGGGGTGAGCTGTCCAGGCCCACGAGGGTTGCGTTCGGCCAGCGCCGGCGCAGCGCTTCGGTGCTGTTGCCGGGGCCGCATCCCAGGTCGATGATTTTGTGCGGATTCTCCAGGTTGATGTGGTGGATCAAATCGAGGCTGGGCTGGGTCCGCTCATTGGCGAATTTCAGATAGATGTCGGCATCCCACTGCGGCATGTCCTGGCAGTGTATCGAAAATCCGTCAGCTTTCGATGGAACCCGCCGAACGCCCGCGGTGTCTCGTCACCAGCGCAGATCACATCTTGACCGGGAACGCTGTTTGTTTGAATCGCGGGACCGCAAAGACGGAAGTTGGATACACAAGAGCTATGTCGTGAAAGATCGCATAAACTGAAAAGATGCTGAATGAAGCGGCTCATAACCTGCGATGGGCGCTTCGGTCTTTGAAACATAGTCGTGGCTTTGCCGCCGCTGCGATTTTGACCATCGCGCTGGGCGTTGGCTCGAACACCGCGGTATTCAGCGTGATTCAGGCGGTGTTGTTGCGGCCGCTGCCGTTCCGGGAGCCTGGGCGGCTGGTGATGCTGTGGGAGACCCATCCTGAAATCCGCCTGCTGCAGGTTGCGGCGCCGGATTTTGAGGACTGGCAGCGCGACAGCCGCAGCTTCGACGAGATGGCCGCCTATACGCTGCAGGCCATGAACAAAGCTGCACTGACCGGTTGCGGAGAGCCGGTTGAGGTGCAGGGAACCATGATTTCGCCCAATCTGCTCGGGACGCTCGGCATCCAGCCGATCGGGCGAGGGATTCTTCCGTCCGAGGACAAAACCCGCGCGCACGTAACGTTGATCAGCGAAAGCTTGTGGCGTCGCAAGTTTGGCGCAGACCGTTCGATCGTCGGGAAATCGATCCGGCTGGATGGCAGCGAGTTCACCGTGGTGGGCATCATTCCTCGCAGGCAAGCTTTTCCGGTGTGGGCCGATTTTTGGATGCCGCTTTCTCTGCTGGAGCCGGATTTGCAAACTACACGGCGTTTTCATCCTCTGGAGGTAATCGCTCGTTTGCGGAGTGGTGTCAGCGAAGAACGCGCGCAAGCTGAGATGCAGGCGATTGCTCAGCGGCTGGCACAGGCGTATCCAGCCACCAACCGGACTGTAGGTGCGGCGATGGTTCCGCTGGCCGAACAGGTTTCAGGCAGCGTGCGGCCGGCGCTGCTGGTGGTCTGGACAGCGGTGGGACTGATCCTGCTGATCGCCTGCGTGAATGTCTCGCACCTGCTTCTGGCGCGAGGCGCCGCGATGCGACGGGCAGCGGCAATTCGCGCCGCACTGGGTGCAGGGCGAGGACAACTCATCCGTCTGTTTCTGACCGAGAGCCTGGTCGTTGCCATTTTGGGCGGCGCGCTTGGCCTTGTCATAGCAATTTATCTGACGCCGGTTCTGACATCGCTGGCGGGTGGAGAGATTCCACGGCTGGCAGAAGTCTCAATCGACCGCGGCGTTTTCGCATTCACTTTCGGGATCTCGGCTCTGTGCGGCATTTTGTTCGGACTTCCCGCGGCTATTCAGGGCGCGCGCGCGGATCTGAATGACGTTCTCAAACAGACCGGTGGCGTCTCATTTGGCCCGCGGCTGGTTCGAGCGGGCGCCATGCTGGTGGTGGCCGAAATCGCGCTTTCGCTGGCGGTGCTGATTGGCGCGGGCCTGCTGGTCAAGAGCTTCGCCACGCTGTTGCACGTTGATCCTGGATTCCGCCCCGAGAACGTCTTGACCGTGCAGGTGCATTTGCCGGTCACTAACTACGACTGGGCGCAATCGGCGAAGTTTTTTCGCGACACGCTGTTTCCGCGGATCCGGCAATTGCCCGGCGTGCTCCAAGTCGCTGCCTCAAATACAGCGCCCATGATGATCGATCGCACCGAGCACAGCCGCTTCGCCACGCGCTTCGGTGTCGTGGGGCGCACTTTTGATCTGGGCCGGTTTCCTGTTGCGCAGATCCGATGGGTCAGCCCCGATTATTTCGCCGTGATGGGCATCCCCCTCAAACGTGGCCGCGTTCTGACGGAGAGCGACCACAACAGGCCGGTGATGATTGTCAGCGAGTCGCTCGCTCGTCGCTTCTTCCCCGGACAGGATCCGGTGGGCCGGCAGATTCTGATGGACGTGATGACGCCCAAGCCAAATGCCGTCGAGATTGTGGGAGTGGTTGGCGACACGCGCGATTTCGCGCTGGATCTCGAGGCTGAGCCTACGGTCTACAGCTTGAGCATTTCGCCCACCATGAACGTGATGATCCGCACGGCATCGACGGCCGGCAGCCTGGCGCGCGCTATCGGGCGCGCCGCCCATTTGGCCAACCCGGAACTCGTCGTCGACGAGGTTCGGAGCATGGACGGTGTGGTGGAGGACTCGGTGGCCGAACGTCGTTTCGCGCTGCTGCTCGTCGGCGGTTTTGCCTTGATCGCGGTGGCTCTGGCGGGCATCGGCATCTACGGCGTGCTCTCGTATTCGGTCGCGACACGCACGCGCGAACTGGGCTTGCGAATCGCGTTAGGCGCCGGGCGCCGCGATGTTCTGAGATTGCTGCTGAAACAGAGCCTGCTCTCTCTGGTGCCAGGACTCGCGGCCGGATGCGGCCTGGCTTTCGCGCTCACCCGCATCATGGCATCGCTGTTGTACCAGGTAGCACCCACCGATCCGAGTTCCTATGCCGGTGCGGCGGTGTTCCTAAGCACCGTTACGCTTCTTGCCGCGTACCTTCCGGCGCGACGGGCAATGGCGATTGATCCGATGCAATGTCTGCGCGAGCAATAGCTGTCCGCTTCTGGGAATCCACTTCTCGGAACTGAACGAACGGTGCCGGAATGTAAATTCCGCAGAGTCCGCCCTATCAACGATTTACAATCTTTGAACCGATGGCCCCGCGCGTGCGTAAAGCAGGGCATGGCGGGCGCACCAAGAACCTTGATTGCCGATGATCAGCCCGATGTTCTGGAAGCCCTTCGGCTATTGCTGAAGAGCGAGGGCTATCAGATTGAGGCCGTCAATTCTCCGTCCGCTGTTCTGGACAAACTCAAGTCCCAGCCCTACGATCTGCTGCTGATGGATCTGAACTACACGCGCGACACGACCTCCGGCCAGGAAGGTTTGGATTTGCTGGCGCGCATTCAGGACATCGACAATACATTGCCCGTGGTGGCCATGACGGCGTGGGGCTCGGTGGAACTCGCTGTCGAAGCCATGCAACACGGAGTGCGCGACTTCGTGCTGAAACCCTGGGAGAACTCGAAACTGCTGCGAACGCTGCGCGACCAGATCGAAAAGGGCAAGCGCAAGCGCGATCATTTGCGTCAGGAGCGGGAAGAACTGGACGACGCGCGCGCCGTTGGCGAAGCGCTGCTGCCCAAGAGCATTCCGGAAATCCCAGGCATCGAGATTGCAACGACCACGCAACCGATGCGCACGCTCAGCGGCGATTATTTCGATGTGCTGCGCCTCGGCGAGAACAAGCTGGGGCTCGCGATTGCGGACGTGACCGGCAAAGGCGTGCCGGCGGCTTTACTGATGTCGAACGTGCAAGCGTCGGTGCGTGCGCTCGCCGAGGAATCGCCGGAGCCCGGTGAACTGGCCCGCAAGCTGAATCGCAGCGTGTGCCGCAACACCACGCCCGGCAAATTCGTCACTTTTTGCTACTGCACGGTGGACATGGGCACGCGGAAGGTTGCCTACACGAATGCAGGACACTGTGCGCCGATCCTGGTGCGCGCGAACGGGGAAATCGAACGACTGGAGGCCGGCGGTGCCGTGCTGGGCGTGTTTCCCGAGTGGCCCTACGAGCAAGTCGAAGTTTCGCTGGCGCCTCGCGACCGGTTGC
>Ga0335079_10005881_pt1 | contig 14035 bp, 9 predicted proteins | sample Lox_Sample_33_FD_206719 | JGI IMG/M metagenome (GOLD analysis project Ga0335079, IMG submission 206719) | Soil microbial communities from Loxahatchee National Wildlife Refuge, Florida, United States - Lox_Sample_3.3 | ecosystem: Environmental > Terrestrial > Soil > Wetlands | place: USA: Florida...
GCGGCGGGATCACCGGGGCGTTCACCGGGACCCTGAGCGCGGCCAACCAACTCGAGGGCAGGGCCGTCTACTCCGGCATCATCTCGAACGGCACGATCACCGGCCAACTGACATTCACCCGGCCCCCCGGGGACAGCCTGGCCACCGGTCTCGAGGGTACGGTGACCCGCGGCCCGATCACACCGGTGTGCTTCGTCGGCGTGCCATGCGACGCGCCGTTCGCCGCAGGCTTCACCGTCCGGCAGGGACCGATTCCCGTGGCGGTCGCGCACTTCACGAGCGACGCCGCGGGCCACTACCGGGTCCTGCTCGTCCCGGGGAGCTACACGGTGGTCCCCGACTCCGGGGCGCCAGTCTTCCCCGGCCAGGGGAGGCAGGTGACGGTGGACCCGGTGGGGATGACGCACGCGGACCTCGCGTTCGATACGGGGATACGATGAGACCGTGAGCGGTGGGGGGGAGAGGTGAGACGTGCAAGTGAGCCTCTCACCCCTCACCTCTCACTTCTCACGCTTCTCGGTATATTCAGTTATGCTCCCAACCAATTCTGCCCCCGCCCGCCCCTCCGCCGCGGGCCGGCTGGGCGACTTCACGGCCGACCGGCGGCTGCTCACCCTGACCGCGTATGCCCTGCTGATCGGCGTGCTGAGCGCCTTCGTGGCGTACGCGCTCGCCTGGCTCATCGGTGCGATCACCAACCTGGTGTACTACCACCGGCTCTCGTCGGCCCTCGTCTCACCGGCTGCGAACCACCTGGGGTGGTGGGCGCTCCTGGTGCCCGTGGCGGGCGGGCTGGTGGTCGGAGCGATGGCCCGGTTCGGCTCGGAGAAGATCCGGGGACACGGCATCCCCGAGGCGATGGAGGCCATCCTGATCGGCGAGAGCCGGATGGAGCCGCGGGTCGCCGTGCTGAAGCCGGTGTCGAGCGCGATCTCGATCGGCACCGGCGGCCCGTTCGGCGCCGAGGGGCCCATCATCATGACGGGAGGGGCGTTCGGCTCCCTGTTCGCGCAGGCGCTCCACCTCACGGCGGCGGAGCGCAAGACGCTGCTGGTGGCCGGTGCCTCGGGTGGGATGGCCGCCATCTTCGACACGCCGGTGGCGGCCGTCATGATCGCCGTCGAGCTGCTCCTGTTCGAGTGGAAGCCCCGCAGCTTCATACCGGTGGCGGCGGCCGCGGCCGTGGCTGCGGCCCTCCGGCCGGCGCTGCTGGGGCCGGGTCCCCTCTTCCCCGTCGTGCCGCACCTGGCGCCCGGTTGGGCCGTGCTCGGCTGGAGCCTCGCGGCCGGCCTCGCGGCCGGCCTCGCGTCGGCCGGGCTCACCGGCCTCGTGTACGGCTTCGAGGACCTCTTCGGACGGCTGAAGCTCCACTTCATGTGGTGGCCGGCCATCGGCGGCCTCGCCATCGGACTCGGGGGCCTGCTGTACCCGCGCGCGCTGGGCGTGGGCTACGACACCATCGGCGACCTGCTCGCCGGGCGCCTGGTGGGCACGTTCCTTCTCGGCCTGCTGGTGACCAAGGCGCTCATCTGGTCCATCGCCCTCGGCTCGGGGACCTCCGGCGGGGTGCTGGCGCCGCTCCTGATCATGGGCGGCGCGCTCGGCGCGCTGGGGGCCCACTGGCTCCACGCCCCCGACGCCGGCCTGTGGGCGATGGTCACGATGGCCGCGATGATGGGGGGCACGATGCGCTCGCCCTTCACGGCGCTCGTCTTCGTCCTCGAGCTGACGCGCGACGCGACGGTGCTCCCCGCCCTGCTGGTCGCGTGCGTCGCCGCCGACGCCGTGACCGTGCTGCTGATGAAGCGCTCGATCCTCACGGAGAAGGTGGCGCGCCACGGACACCACGTGGCGCGGGAGTACAGCGTGAGCCCGCTCCAGCGGCTGCTGGTGGGCGAGGTCATGGACCGGAGCGCCCCGGCGCTCGCGGCCGGCAGCACGGTGGCCGACCTCTCGGCGCGGCTCGCCGCGGGCGATCCGGTGCTGGTGCGCCATCACGCCTGGCTGCTGGTGGACCCGTCGGGCGCTCTGGTGGGCATCCTCACGCGCGGCGACCTGCTGCGGGCCCTGCAGACGCGGGGCGGCGAGGGCCGGCCGGTCGTGGAGTTCGGGACCCGGGACGTCGAGGTCACCTATCCCGACGAGCTGCTCCAGACGGCGGTGGAGAAGATGGCGGGGCGCCGCGTGGGCCGGCTGCCGGTCGTGAGCCGGGCCGAGCCCGGGCGGATCGAGGGGTACCTGGGCCGCACCGGGCTCATCGAGGCCTGGGGGCGGCGCCTCCACGAGGAGGAGGTGCGCGAGACCGGCGTGGTGGCGACCAGCTTCAGGCTGTGGCGCCGCCGGGTGCGGAAGGCCCTGCCCTCTATTGCCCGAACCGCGTCTTGAAGGTCTGGCCGTAGGGCGTCGGCGTTCCGTCGTAGCTCGAGATCAGGTCGAGCGCCGTGCCCCATACGTCCCACTCCCAGGCGAGGTAGCTGCCCTGCCGCGCGTCCATCCAGTCCATGAGCGCGGTGACGAAGCTGCTCCCGTAGTCGTCCTCGCCCAGCTCGCCGAGCACCAGCGGCACCTGGACGGCGACCGGTGCCGCGGTGCTGTCCCAGCATGCGAGCGTCGTGCACCAGCTGAAGTTGTAGATGTGCCAGGACGCGGCCAGGTTGTTCAACGGGTCGGCGGGCCGGTTGGCGAGCCAGTGCGTGAGGCTCGAGGCGTACTGGACGCCGCCCAGGAGGACGACGTTGGTGGCCCCGCTGGAGCGGACGGCGTCCACCAGCTCCTGCATGCCCGCCGCCTGGTAGCTCATCCCGCGGCAGGTGCCGCCGTCGCGCCAGCAGCGCCAGGCCTCCGGCGTGTCGGCATTGTTGTCGGGATAGGGCTCGTTGAACAGGTCGAACAGCACGCGGTCGTTGCCCTTGAAGGCGGCCCCCACCTCGCGCCAGAACTCGGGGCTGTGATCGCGATCCGGCATCGGGGCCTGCCCCAGTGCCCTGGCGGTGTCGGCGGCGCTCCAGTGCAGATCGAGGACGACGTACAGGCCGGCGCGGTTGAGCCGGCCCACCAGGTCGGTGATGGCCTGGCGGTAGGCCGTGCCGCCGTACGCCGCCGGCACGCCGTTGATGCCCAGCCAGCAGTCCTCGTTGAGCGGCACGCGCACGACGTCCGCATGCCACGACGCGATGGCCTGCACCGCGGCCGAGTCCACCGGCCCGTCGAAGATGCCCCAGCCCTGCGCGCACGCGTATTCCGCGCCGGACCGGTTCACCCCGCGCAGGCGCACGGGCCGGCCTGCCGAATCCACCAGGGCGTTGCCCTGGACGTGCAGGGTCGCCCCGGCCGGCGGCGGCGAGCCGGCGCCGGTGCTGGAGCGATCGCTGCACGCCGCCAGGGCGGCGGCCATCAGGAAGACGCGTGGAATCCACATGCGAGCCATCCTCTCGGGCAACATACCCGTACCCATCGGCGACCCGCCACGGCTTCACCGTGCCCGCCGCACGGCGGCCAGGTGCGCCGCCGGGAGCGGCGGGGCCCACGCAGTGAAGACCGCAGCGGGCGGGCTTCCGTTACGGACCGCTCTCGCCCCGACGCCGTCGCCGGGCAGGCCCGGGCCGGCCGCCCCTGCCGACCGCCGGCCCGGAGGCTATTGTTGAAGCCGCGCCTTCCAGAGAGGTTGCCGATGACCGCACGCCCGTCCCGCACGCCCCGCGCGGGGCGCCCCCTCGTCGCCACCTGCGCGGCCTGCCTGATCGGCGTCGCGGGCTGGCACCGCGGCGTCGCGCAGGCCGTGCCCGAGCGCGGCGGCCTCACGATCCGCCTGACGGTGCCCGCCGCCACGCCGGCGGAGTCCGGCGTCTACGTGGCCGGCAGCTTCAACGACTGGAACCCTGCCGCGCCGGGCTACCGGCTCGCCCCGCACGACGGCGGGTACGCGATCACGTTGCCCGACTCCGTCCGGGGGCCGCTGGAGTTCAAGTTCACCCTCGGCTCGTGGGAGACGGTCGAGTTGACCGCGTCGGGCGGCGACGTACCCAACCGCACGCTCACCGTGCCCCCGACGGGCGCCGTCACCTACACCGGCTCCGTGGCGGCCTGGCGAACGGGGCCCGCCGCGCCTCGCGCCCACACCGCCTCCGCGTCGGTCGCCGTTCTCGACACCGCGTTCGCGATCCCGCAGCTCGGGCGCTCGCGGCGCGTGTGGCTCTACCTGCCGCCGAACTACGCAGCGTCGGGCAGGCGGTATCCCGTGCTCTACCTGCAGGACGGGCAGAACGTGTTCGACGCCGCCACCAGCTACGCCGGCGAATGGGGGGTGGACGAGACCCTGGACAGCCTGCATGCGGCCGGGGACCCGGGCGTCATCGTGGTCGCGGTGGACAACGGCGGCGACCACCGGATGAACGAGTACCAGCCGTGGCCGAGCGCGAGCGGCCGCTTTGGCGGCGGCGAGGGCTCCGCTTACGTGGACTTCCTCGCCCGGACGCTGAAGCCGTACGTCGACGCCCACTACCGGACGCGCCCCGACCGCGTCAGCACCGGCATCGGGGGCTCGAGCCTGGGCGGGCTCATCTCCTTCTACGCCGCCCTCAGGTACCCGGACGTATTCGGGCGCGTGATGGCGTTCTCCACGCCGTTCTTCCTCAACCCGCAGCTGTTCGGGCTCGCGCGCGCCCTCCACGCGCGCCGGCCGGCGACCCGGTTCTACTTCGACACCGGGCTGAACGAGGGCGCGTCGGCGGTGGGAATCCCCGAGCGCGCGATGGCGCGATCCCAGGAGGCCATCGTGGACTCGCTCGCCGCCGCGGGGATCGACACCGTCGCGGACGTGCGCTCCCGGCTGCCGGCGGACGGCGCGCACGCCGAGTGGTTCTGGCGCCGGGAGTTCCCGGCGGCGTACACCTGGTTGTTCGCCGGCGCCGGCCGCAGCCCGCATTGAGCGACGCCGCCGGCCGCGGGACGCGGCCCGCGCCGTCCCGCCTCCCCCCGATCCCACGGAGCCGCCCATGGCGATCTCGCTCGCTCCCGACGTGACGAAGCAGGCGGTCGCGTCCATCCGTCGGTTCTTCGCCGAGAGTTGGGGCCAGGAGGTCGGCGACCTCAAGGCGGGCCTGCTGCTCGACTACTTCGTGAGGGAGATCGCGCCCTGCGTGTACAATCGGGCGATCGCCGACGCGCAGGTGTACCTGCGGGATCGCGTGGCGGATCTCGAGGGAGCCTGCTGGGAAAGGGAGTTCGGCTACTGGCCTCCGCCCTCGCAGCGGGCCGGCCGCTAGCCCTGACATCGCCCGCGCCGGGCGGCGGCGGCGCCGCCGGACCCGGCCTCGAGACCCGTCACACCGCGTGAGGAGGAGCCGTGCCAGGAAAGCTGCGGGACCAGGTCGCTCTCGTTACCGGCGCCAGCTCCGGCATCGGCCGGGCGTGCGCCCGCGCGCTGGCGGGCGAGGGGGCCGCGCTGGTGCTCACGGCCCGGCGGCGCGAGCGTCTCGATGCGCTGAAGCGGGAGCTGGACTCGGCTGGCGGCCGCGCCGTGCTGCTCGCCGGTGACGCGCGGGAGGAGAGCACCGCCCTCGGCGCGGTGAAGGCGGCGACCGACGTCTTCGGGCGGCTCGACATCCTGATCAACAACGCCGGCGTCGGGAACTACAAGAACCTGGTGGACACCAGCGCCGCGGAGTACGACGAGCTGATGGACAGCAACGTCCGCTCGACCTTCCTGTTCACGCGCCACGCGGTGCCGGTGATGCTGCGGCAGAAGGCCGGCACGATCCTGATGATCTCGTCGATGGCGGGCGTCTACGGCTTCGGCGGCGAAGCCGTCTACTGCATGAGCAAGTTCGCGCAGGTCGGCTTCGCCCAGGCACTCGACCGCGAGCTGCGCGGCAGCGGGATCAAGGTCGGCGCGATCTGTCCGGGCGGGGTCAAGACCGAGTTCGCGCTCGGCAAGGGCCGCACCGAGCAGTCCGTGGCGGCGTCCGACATGCTCGACCCGGAGGACGTGGCCGGCGTCGTGCTCCTCGCCTGCACCCAGTCGCCGCGCTCGCGGATCATCGAGGTGCAGCTGCGGACGATGGGGGAAGCCCTGGCGTAGGCTCCCACGCTCGGGTCGCCCGCAGACCGCGGTGCGACCCGAGGCTGGAGCGGCCCGCACGCTCAGCCGACTTCCGTCACCCCGTCCGGCCCGGCCCAGTCGTAGGCGCGTTCAGCGTTGCGGAGGCGCCATCGCCTCGGCCAGGTCGTCTCCAGCCAGTCCTCGGGCTCGCCGAGCGGCTGCGGCCGCGCCGCCAGCGCGAAGGCCGCGCGGAGATCGCGCCGCTGCACGGCGCCGAGCGCGTCGGGCGCGAGCGACGCAAACAGCATCGTCCCGCTCCTCGCGACCAGGTCAAGCCACTGGCGGTTCTGCACCCAGGGAATGGCCGTGGTGACGCCAACGCAATCCGGATCGGCGGCGTAGAACGCACCGTGCTGCGCAGCACGATACCCGAGGGCGTTGACACCCATCCTCGGAACCCGGTTCCATTCGGTGCCGCTCGTGTCGTCGCCGATGCGGCACATGTCGAAGATCCCCGCAGAGAGATGACTCACCGTGTTGCAGCCGAGGACGAGCGCGTCGCCCGCCGCGGCACGGATCGCCCGGTACAATCCGTCGACGACCTCGGCCGTCGTCCGCCCGGCGCCGGTCGCAAAGGTCCAGCTCCCTCCGGTGAGCGCGGCACCCATCTGGAAGCCCCAGCGCCCGAATACGTCGAACGTGGAGTAGTCGTGCTTGATCAGGGCGAAGCCCCAGTCGCGCAGGCGGCCGATGTCGGCGGCGACCTTCTCGAGCACCTCCGGCACGGTGGGGTCGAGCACGCCACGCTCGCGCGGAAGGCGCCAGGCGTCGGGCGCATCCGCGGGCGCCAGGAGCGGCCGGATCCAGATGCCGGGGACGGCGCCCGTCCGGCGGACCTCGGCGGCGAGGCCGGGCAGGTCGGGAAACCGCTCGTTGCCATGGTCCCAGATCCCGGCGGCCGGACTCCGTTCGGCGTGCTCGGGCTGCCAGCCGTCGTCGATCACCGCGAACGGCCGGTTCGCGTCCGCGGGCGAGAGGTCCACGACATGCTGCGCGTCGGCGAGGACGCTCGCCGCACTGTTCTTCCCGTACGCCCAGTACCAGTCGTTGGTGCCGTAGACCGGGTGGGGCGGCAGCCTCGGGGCGGGACACAGCTGCCGGCAGAGCGCGCGGAGGGCTGCGAACGCACCCTCACCTGGGCGGCCGGGGCGGCAGACGACCTCGCACGCCGTGAGGGTACGCTCGCCCAGCTCCACCCCCCTGGAGCCGCTCCGAACGTCCGCCCAGAGGCTGATGCCCCCGGGATCCACCTGCCAGAAGCAGAACGCGCTGGCGCCGGTGCGGACGCCGTACCCGTGCGTGCGCCTGCCGTCCCACGCGGCCACGTACCACGGCATCACCCGGTCGGGGACGAAGCCGCGCCATTCCAGATCGCCGTAGCCTCGCTCCCACGCGTCACCCAGCAGCAGACGCGTGCCGTCCAGCCGGCCGCGCCATCGGAGGTGGAGGCGTCGGACGGCCACCGAGGGGGCCGCCAGCGTCACCCGCAGCGCATCCGGCAGCTCGGCGACCGATACGGCGACACCGGCACCCTCCCATCGGCCGCCGCCGGCGGCGCCCAAGGGCGCGTAGGCGGCGGCGGTCTGGACGGAGACGGCGTCCGGCTGGCGATGAAGGTCGAGGAAGGTGTCGGACGGCGGCGGCGCGGCCGCAGTCCCGGCGCCGCGAGGCCCCGTGACCGGGCCCGCGGGCAGCGACAGGCCGATGGCGGCGAGTGCGCCTCGCTCTAAGAACTGCCGGCGCGACGGCATGCTGCGCTCCAACATAGCGCCGCCGGCCGCTGGCCGCTCACGTCGTCGTCCGGCGTGGCGGCACGTAGTCCCCGCCCCGGATCGCCACCACCAGCGTCGGCACGAGGAACAGCGTGATCGGCGTCGAGACGGCCAGCCCGCCGATGACCGCGAGCGCCAGCGGCTGCTGCATTTCGCTGCCCGCCCCCAGCGCCAGCGCCAGAGGGAACAGCCCGAACAGGGTGCACAGCGTCGTCATCAGGATCGGCCGCAGCCGGACGCGGGCGGCGTCGATGATGGCGCGCTCGAGCGGCAGCCCGTCCAGCAGCCCGCGCCGGCGGGTGAAGTCCAGCAGGATGATGCCGTTCTTGACGATCAGCCCCACCAGCAGGATCAGACCCATGAACGACGACACGTTGAGCGCCGTGCCCGTCCCCAGCAGCATCCCGATGGCGCCGATGAACGAGACCGGCGCCGCGAGCGCGATCACCAGGGGCTCCACGAACGATTCGAACTGCAGCACCATCACGGCCACGACGCTCACCGCCGCGATGCCGAGCACCATCAGCATCGCGCGGAACGCATCCTGCTGGCTGGCGTACTGCCCCCCGAACTCGATGCGGAGCCCGCCCGGCGGCCCCTGGGCGGCGAGCACGGCCCGCACGTCGTGCATGATCTGGCCCAGCGACCGGCCGCTGACGTCGGCCGTCATGGCGATCATCTGCTGCTGGTTCTCGCGGTCCAGCTCGGCACGGGAGGTGAGCGGCCGCAGCGTGGCCACCGCGGCGAGCGGCGCCGAGCGGCCGCGGGCGCCCGCGGCCACCGGGATCGTGCCCAGCTTCAGGGCATCGAAGCGCACGGAGTCGGGCGCCCGCGCCCGGACGTTGATGGCCCGGTCGTCGGTGCGTACCTGGCCCGCGTTCACCCCCAGGAGCGCGCCGCTCACCGCGTCGCCCACCTGCGCCGGGGTGAGCCCGAGGCGGCCCGCCTCCGCGCCGTCCACCCGCATCATCATCTCGGCGCTCGGGAAGCTGACGCCGTCGTAGAGGTCCTCGATCCCGTCCACCTTGGACAGGGCGGGGGCCAGCCGGCGCGCGTAGGCCTCGAGCGAGTCGAGGTTCGAGCCGAACAGCTTCAGCTCGATCGGCTTGGCGCCGCCCGCGAGATCGTTGATCACGTCGGAGAGGATCTGGACGAACTCGATGTGGAGCGTCGGCACCGCGGCGTTCACCTGGTCCCGCACCGTATCCATCACCTGGAAGATCGACCGGCTCCGCTCGCTCCGGCGCTTGAGACGCACCACCACGTCGCCCGTGTTCTGGAGCGTGGCGAACAGCCCCAGCTCGGCCCCGGTGCGCCGCGAGGTGCCCGTGACCTCCGGCGTGCGCGCGAGGATGCTCTCGACCAGCCGCAGCTCGCGATCGGTCTCCGCGAGCGCCGTGCCGCCGGGCGTCCAGTAGTCGAGCACGAACGCGCCCTCGTCCATGTCCGGCAGGAACCCGCTGCCCACGTACCGCTGCGCCGCGACGCCGGCCACGATCAGCACGCCGGCCCCGGCGAGCATCCGGCGCGGGTGGTGCAGTACCGCGCCCAGCGCCCGCACGTACCGGTCGCCGAGGCCGTCGAGGCCCCGCGCCACCAGCCCGACGGCCGCGAGCCCTCCCTGCCGCGCGCCGCCGGCCTCCTCGCCCACCGGCGTCTCGCGCGCGGCCAGGAACTGGTCCGCCAGCAGCGGGATGATGGTGAGCGCGAGCAACAGCGAGATCAGCACCGCGATGGTGAGCGTCAGCGACAGCGCCGCGAAGAACTGGCCCACCACGCCCTGCAGCAGCCCGAGGGGCAGGAACACCACCACGGTCGTGATCGTGGACGTCGTCACCGGCCAGATCAGCTCCTGGACCGCCTCGCGGATGGCGGCCCGCCGGTCGTCGACCAGTGCGAGGTGCCGGGCGATGTTCTCCGTGATCACCACCGCGTCGTCGATCACCAGGCCGATGGCGATCGCCATCGCCCCCAGCGTCATCAGGTTGAACGTCTGCCCGAGCAGGTTCATCACGAACACGGTGATGATGAGCGTGAGCGGGATCGAGGTGGCGCTCACGGCCGTGATCCGCCCGTGCCGCAGGAACGCGAGCAGGATCACGACCGCCAGCGCGGCGCCGATGAGCATCGCGTCCCGCACCGACTTCACCGCGTCCCGCACCAGCTCGGCCTGGTCGTAGACCACCTTGTAGTGCACGCCCGGGGGCAGCGTCGGCGCGAGCGCCGCCATCGCCCGGGCGACGCTGTCGGCCAGCTCGAGCGTGTTGCCGCCCACCTGGCGCGTGATGTTGAGCAGCGCGGCGGGCCGCCCGTCGCCGGCGATGACCCGGACGTGGTCCTCGGTGCCCAGGCTCACCGTGGCGACGTCCCGCACCCGCAGGCCGCCGCCGATCGCGACGCTGCCCACGTCCTCGGGCGTGTGCGCCTCCTGGTCGGTCACGATCAGGTACTGGCGGTAGTCCTTGGCGATCCGGCCCACCGCCTCGGGGGTGATGGCCTGGCGGATGTCGGCGGCCAGCTGGTCGTACGTGATCCCGAGCGAGGCGAGCCGCGCGGGGTCCGCTACGACCTCGAGCTCCCGCACGTCGGTGCCCTGCACGTCCACGCGGCCCACGCCCGGCACGCGGGAGAGGACCGGCTTGATCTCGTACAGCGCGATGTCGTTGAGGGTCGCGGGATCGCCGCCCTCGAGATTGTAGGACAGCACCGGGAACAGCGACGGGGTGAGCCGCTCGACCCGGATGTCCAGCCCGGCCGGAAGATCCGACGCGACCTGGCTGATGCGCGCCTGCACCAGCTGCAGCGCGTAGATCATGTCCGTCCGGGGCGCGAACCACATCGAGATCTCGCTCGCGCCGCGGATCGACTTCGAGCGCACGCGCAGCACCCCCGGCACCACGCTCACCGCCTCCTCGATGGGCCGCGTGATGCTGAACACCACCTGGCGCGCGCCGAGCGAGGAGCCCTCGGCGACGATCGCGATGCGCGGGAACATCAGCTCGGGGTAGATGGCCGAGGGGAGCACGAGCGCGGACCCGATGCCCGCTGCCGAGAGCAGCGCGACCGCGAGGTAGAGGAAGCGGCGCTGATGAACGAGAACGTCGAACAGCTTCACGGCTTGGCCGGGACGATCTTCGCGCTGTCGGACACGCCGTAGGCGCCGTAGGTCACCACCGTCTCGCCGCCGGCGAGGCCCGCCGTGATCTCCGCGGCGGCCTCGCTGCGCGCGCCCACCGTGACGTCGCGCGCGTGCGCGATCCCGCCGTGGTCGACCACGAACACCTGGAACGCCTCGCCCTGCGGCACCAGCGCCTCCAGCGGCACGGTCACGGCGTGCGGATCGGTGCCCGCGGCGATGCGTCCGAAGACCGTCTCGCCGATCGTGAGCGGGCGGCCGGCGCGGCCGACCCGGACGCGGACCTCGACGGCGCGGGTGGCGGAGTCGAGCGCGGCACCCACGTCGCCGACCGTGCCGGCGCCCAGGGAGTCCCCGCGCGCGCTCTCGCCGGACCAGAAAACGACCCGCTGGCCGGGGCGGACCCGCCCCGCCTCGCCGGGCGAGAGGCTCAACACCACGTCGAGCGCCGACAGGTCGGCGATCTCGACCAGCGGCGCAGTGGCATCGGCCGGCGCGCCCATCACGGCCGACATCCGCGTGACCACGCCGGACACCGGCGCGTGCAGGGCCGCGAGCGCCTGGGCGCGCTCCGCGCTCACCTGCGCCGCCTCGGCCTGCGCGAGGTCCGCCGCGGCCTGGTCCACCTCCTTGCGCGGCACGATCCCCTCCCCCGCCAGCCGCACAGCGCGATCGCTCGCGGCCCTGGCCACGTTCACCGCCGCCTGTGCGCTCCTGGCCGCCGCGTCGAACGGCGCGCGGTCGAATTCGATCAGCGTGTCGCCCGCTCGTACCGCCTGGCCGGCCACCACGAAGATCCGGGCGACCCGGGTGGGCCCCGGCGCCCCCAGGGCCGCGAACCGGCCCGGCCTCGGCGACACCGTGCCGAGCGCCGTGACGTAGCGCGTGAACGGCCCCACGGTGGCGACCGCCGTCCTCGCGCCGACCACCGCCTGGACGTTGCCACGGGCCTCCGACTCCGTGTCGCCGCCGCCGGGGGCGCAACACACAAAGGCCAGTTGCGAGACGCACAGCAGCGTCCAACAGCCTTGGCGAACGTGACTCATGGCGAAGCCTCGGATGCCGTGAACAGGCGCACCGCCGCATCGGCGGCGCTCGCGGCGGCGAGATCGTTGACCAGACGGCCCAGCGCCTCGCGGGCCTGGCGCTGGGCCTCCAGCACGCTGGGCAGCGCGACCGCGCCTTCGGCGTAGGCCGCGAGCGACATCGCCGCCACGCGGTCGGCCCCCGAGACCAGGCTCCGGTCCCGCGCCAGCTTGGCGCTCGCGACGGCCAGGTCCCTCCGCGCCTGCGCCAGCGCGGCGTCGCTTTCGCGGCGCGCCACGTCCAGCTCGGCCTGCGCCAGGTCCCGCGCGGCCGCGGCCGCGGCGATGGCGCCGCCGTTCCAGTTGAACAGCGGGAAGCTCAGCGCCAGGCCGAACGTCGGCAGCAGTCCGGTCTCGGCGCCGGTGGGATCGTGGCTGTCGAACCCCAGCACGAGACTCGGCGAGCCGACGACGCTGCGCCGCGCCAGCGCCACGGCCGCGTCCGCGGAGCGCGCCGCCGCCGCCGCCACCGCGACCGGCAGGACGACCCCGGCAGGGCCTGAGGTGTCCGCGCCGGGCGGCGCGAGCGTGTCGGCGAGCGCGATCGCGGGGCGGTCCGAGGCGAGCCCCATGACCCGCTGGACCTCGAGCAGCGCCGTCACCGCGTCCGCCGAGTCTCCGGCCGCGTCGTTGGCCAGCTGGCCGGCATTCACCGTCGAGAGCTGAACGTCCAGCTCGCTGGCGTCGCCGGCATCGCGGCGCAGCATCGCCATCCGGAGCAGGCTGTCCGCGTCGAGCGCGTTGCGGCGGGAGAGCCGCGCGCGGGCGGCCGCGGCGAGGGCGGCCGTGTAAGACTGCTCGGCGTCGAACCGCGCGGAGGCCCGCTCGAAGGCGAACCGGAAACGCGCCGAGCTCCGCGCCTCGGCCGCCACCCGGATCCGCGCGCTCCGGACCCACGGCAGGTCGAGCGGCACGTCCAGGCTGGCGTGGTACTGCGGAACATCCTTGCTGTAGCCGGCGCTGACGGTCGGGTTTTGGAACTCGCGCGCGACCATCAGCCCGGCGCGCGCGGCGGCGGTGTCGGGCGCGGCGAGCATGACGCGGGGGCCGTGCGCCAGCGCGGCGGCGACCACCTGCTCCCGGGTCACCGGCTGCTGGGCGGACACCGAGCCGGCGCTCAGCGCGGCGATGGCCGCCGGCGCCCAGATCAGCGCACGCAACGGGGTCGCCGCCACACGTTCCATGGCGGTTGAAGCTAGTCGCCGAACCTGTCGAGGAGATGACAGGCCGGGAGCACCTCGTCGGCGCCGAGAGCGGCGGAGCGGAGCGACCGGCCTGGACGGGCGACCGCCACGACGCCAGACTGATCGCGTGGCGACGGTGCGACACGCGCTGACGCGCGACGGGTGGATCCTGTTCTTCACGCGATCGGTGCGCCTGTTCGCGTACGGCGCGCTCTCCGTCGTGCTGGTGCTGTATCTGACGGGTCTCGGCCTGAGCGCGGGCCAGACCGGGATGCTGCTCACCCTCACCCTCGGCGGAGACACGGCCGTCTCCCTGTGGCTCTCCACCCGGGCCGACCGGCTCGGGCGGCGGCGCATGCTGGTCATCGGCGCCGTGCTCATGGCCGCCGCCGGCCTCGCGTTCGCCGCCACCGGCAACTTCGCGCTCCTGGTGGTCGCGGGGACGATCGGCGTCATCAGTCCCAGCGGGAACGAGGTGGGGCCGTTCCTGTCGATCGAGCAGGCGGCCCTCTCCGAGATCGTCCCCGGGGACAGCCGGACGGGGGTCTTCGCCTGGTATACCCTCGCCGGGTCGTTCGCCACGGCCGCCGGCGCGCTGGCCGGGGGCGAGCTGTCGCAGGCGCTGCAGCGGACCAGCGTGACGGCGGTCGCGAGCTACCGCGCCGTCCTGGTGCTCTACGCCGCCCTGGCGGTCCTGCTGGCCGTCTGCTTCGTGCAGGTGTCGCCGGCCGTCGAGCTGCACCGGTCGGGCACCGGCC
>Ga0335079_10005883_pt1 | contig 14033 bp, 10 predicted proteins | sample Lox_Sample_33_FD_206719 | JGI IMG/M metagenome (GOLD analysis project Ga0335079, IMG submission 206719) | Soil microbial communities from Loxahatchee National Wildlife Refuge, Florida, United States - Lox_Sample_3.3 | ecosystem: Environmental > Terrestrial > Soil > Wetlands | place: USA...
CATCTCGCGAGTTCCCGGCTGCGCGGAAAGAGCCAGCTGCACAGCTTGTACGCGGTCACCCAAGTGATTCGCGTGAAGGTTGTGTTGTAGCCTGGCAAACGTCTCAGGAAAAGGCTCAAGCGCGACAATACTCGCAACAGGAAGTTGCCGTCCCGCCCACACGGAAAAAATCCCTATATTCGCGCCGGCATCAACAATTGTTTTGCAATCCGACCACAGGCGATAGCATCGGTGAATGAAGATCTGCCAAAAAACCCGTGCCTCGCCTCGGCTGAAAACTCGAACTGTCCCCCCCCCTCGCAGCGGAACATCAAAAGGGAAGCGCGGGGGTCCTCCATCCAGATGGCTTGCCAGCAGCTTTGGAGCCGCCCTTGTGCGCTGAAACGCAAATACTACTTCATTTGCGCGGGCGCAGCTTTTGAGGATTTCCAGCATACTAGCTCGATAGTGATGCACTCTGACGCAAGCGGCGTCGGCAAGAATCTCTCATGTAGATCGTCTGAGAGTAGTCATCCGAGGTGCCGGATGTCGGCGCACGGCCCGTGACTCGCCTTAATTTTATATCAGCGTTCTGTGCGCAATGGCGATCCTGAATCCGCACCATGCGATATAATCGAGCCTCTGCCTCGTTGCAATTGAGCACCGATTTGTCCGTCGCCGGCCATATGAATTCCCCTCGTCCACATTACCTAGCGCGGAGGTACGCGTTTTTGTTGGTCGTTTTATGCTTTTGTCCATCTCTGCCAAATGCTCTTCTTCTCGCTAAAGCTTCCACTCCGTCTGCACCCGAAACTCACGATGGCCCAGCTGAACTACCAAGGATTTACATCAACAGTTCCCTATCCAACACCCCTGCTCCCGGCAAAACTATTCTAGTGCGCGCGGGCGGAGATCCTTCGGAAGCACTGGAGCGAGCTTCCTGCGGAGACATTGTGCAACTCCAGGCAGGAGCCACATTCGCTCAACTGGTAGTGCCGAAGAAGAAATGCGACGACTCTCACTGGATCATTATTCGCACAAGCGCGCCGGATGCGCGGCTGCCTCCGGAAGGGACGAGGCTTACTCCGTGCTACGCCGGTGTTGCTTCGCTTCCAGGGCGGCCGGCTTTCGAATGTAAGTCCCCGGAGAACGTGCTTGCCAAGATCGAGTTTACTGGTCGTGCCGGCAGCGGGCCGGTTTTTCTTGAGCCTGGTGCAAATCACTATCGCTTCATCGGCTTGGAGGTTACCCGCGCGGAATCACCCGCGGTCATTTATGACCTGATTGGTCCCCGCGATGGAACTGCGGACCACATTATTTTTGATCGCATGTGGGTTCACGGCACAGCGCAAGGCGAAACTGTGCGCGGCGTGATGATGGCTCACATTCGGTACATAGCGGTTGTGGATTCTTATTTTTCGGACTTTCATTGCATCGCGAGAACAGGCAACTGTGTCGACTCCCAGGCGATTGCCGGCGGACACGGCGATGACCCCATGGGTCCATTCAAGATTGTGAATAATTTTCTGGAGGCTGCCGGAGAAAACATCATATTTGGGGGAGGGGCCGGCATCGCCACGCCCGCCGACATCGTGATCGCACACAATCATATGTTCAAGCCGATGACCTGGATGAAAGGTCAACCGGGGTTTGTCGGTGGCGCAGACGGCAGCCCGTTTGTCGTCAAGAATCTTTTTGAGATCAAGAACGCCCAGCGTGTCTTATTTGAAGGCAATGTTTTGGAGAACAGCTGGGGTGGATTTAGCCAGGCTGGATTTGCCCTTTTGCTCACGCCCAAGAACCAGCAATCTAAGATGAGAACAAGCGTCTGCCCTGATTGCAAGGTGACCGACATCACCATTAGGAACTGCCGCATCAGCCACGTTGCCAGCGGCCTGGCGATCGGAAACGGAATAACCAGAGTCGGCGGCGCAGCAAAAGACGGGGGTCACTACAGCATCCACGATGTGGTTGTAGACGATATTCGCGACGACTTCTATAACGGCTTTGGAACTTTTGTTACGCTCGGCACGGGGGTTCATGGAAGTCAGGCTCCGCCGCTTCATGATGTGGTTATCGACCACGTAACTGCGTTTCCCTCACGGAGCCTATTCATCATTGGCGGCCCGCGCCAAGACCCAAGGATGTCGAACATCTCGATCACGAACAGTATCTTTACTACCGGGGTGCGGGTTGTTGCTACGCCAGGTGGCGGCCCGGAACTGGATTGCGCTGCTCCACCGCGAAAAAAGGACATTGCGGGCATCCTCAAGGCATGTTTTTCTTCGTATAAGTTCGAGCACAACATCGTTGTTGGCGGCGGAGGCGGCTGGCCGAAGGACAATGAGATTCTGGGAAGCATGTCCGAAGTTGGCTTTGTCCACTACGCGGACGGCAAGGGAGGAGACTATCACCTTTCCTCGAACAGCAAGTTCAGACACACGGCATCTGACCACAAAGATCCAGGCGCGGATCTCGATGCGATTGACGAAGCGACTAAGGGGGTACGCTGAGAACTGTTTTCGGCGCAGGCTAGCTGTTAGTTCAAGCCGAGCGCTTCCATTCCTTTCGACTCAACTCATCCATTTCGCGTCGCGATGGAATCAATTGTCCCAGTGAAATAGCGCGATAGATCCACGCGAAGAGAGCGCTATTGATCATGCAGAAATAATACGGAAGACGAAGCAAGCGTGGCCGTAGTGGAAGAAAGGCGCCCAGAAGCGCCAGCAGATAAAACAGGATTTGCGAGGTTGCGGCCAATCTGTAAACCGGATGTCCCCACAGCACAAAGCTGGAGACAGCGGCCGCCACCATAGCAGCTGGCACAAACAAACGTCCGCCCTTGTGCGAGAGGAAGCAGAACAGAGCCATTGGGCGAAGGGGTGAGAGAAGAGTTTTTATCTCCATCAACTGTTCGACATTTCCGGCCACAATCCGTGCCCGCCTCCCGTAGCCTTCCATTTCATGCGCCTGCTCATAAGCGATGGCTGAGGGTTCATACGCAACGCTGTAACCTTGCTGCACGACTTGCAAAGGAATCAGGAAATCATCGTTGATGGATTTTGCAGGCAACGATCGGTACAAACTTCGCCGGACAGCAAACAGCGAGCCATGCGCACCAAGCATGCATCCGAGCCGCGCCTCCTGCAGCTTGATAAAGGTTTCGTAGCGCCAGTAAAAACTTTCCTGTGATCCGAGGCCCGATTGATGATCGTTCATAACGCGATAGACGCCACTGGCCGCCCCAACTCGCGCGTCAGCAAAGTTAGCAACAAGCTGGCGAACCGAATCCACTGACAGCATGCTCGAAGCGTCGGTAAAAACCACGATATCCGCGTTCAGGAGGGGTACGGCGTCATTGAGCACCGCAACTTTACCCCGATTGCGCGGGAAATCGAGCAAACGTACTCGCTCGAGCTTTACATCCTGAATGACCTGCCGAATTATTTCTGCGGTGCGATCGGTGGAACCATCCGACGCGATGACGATTTCCAAAAGATGACTGGGATAATCCAGTGCGAGGCTGTTGTGAATTTTGTCCGCAATGACCGCTGCCTCGTTGTAAGCGGCAACCAGAACTGCGACCGAAGGGAACTGTTCCTCGCGGCGAAATTTCTTGCGAAATAAAAGTTGCAGGACCCACACGAGCAATGGGTACAGGAAAAATACGTAGACGATTAGAGCTGCTGACGTGAGAAATACAACTTGGGCCAGCAATTCAGACCGCCTGAACGCAATAGAGCTGGCCGTAAATTTCGCAGGACTGCACCTTGAAGCCGGCCTGCTCGAGAATGCTTCGCGCCTGAGCTTCACTCCAGAAGTACACCGGACACCCTGCAACCTTAAGCCGTACCTTGCGCACAGCCATTCGCCACGTTCCGCTCCGTGGCCACGCTGAAAGAAATGTTCCCTTGCAGATTTGCCGGATTTTCTTTAGCCGGGGGAGGGGGTCGGCTACATAATCCCAAAACCCGATTGCAATTGCTTCATCGTAAGTCCGGTCTGTCTGCCAATCCAAAATGTCTGAGAGCACGAAATCACAACGCGCGGCTACGCCTTCTTTCTCCGCCAGTTCCTGCGCCAGGTTGAGCATAGTGGGCGCGAAATCCAGGCCAGTGACCGTTGCTCCCCGTTGAGCGAGAGCCGCTACGAAGCGTCCGGAGCCGCATCCGACATCGCAAATGCTGCGGCCTCGAACGTCGCCGGATTTGCGCATCACCCAGTCAAATCGCTGGTACATATCGGCCCGAAAAATGTGGTCAAGCGTGCGGGAAAGTGTGTTCTTTTTCCCTGTATAGATCGCGTCAAACTTGGGAGCGATGCGGTCCCAGTACTCGGCTATCTGGCGTGACTCGCTAAGCTCGTGCTCGGACATGTTTCTCCTATGTGCTCGCCTAAGCTGCTCTCTCGAAAACTGGTGAATTGAAAAGAGCTCAATAGTTTATCCACTCGATCATAAGCTCGTGACAGGTTGGTATAGTGGCGCAAACGTGAACGCAGTCGCCCGGAAATTCGCGGCTGCTCCGGATCGATTTCCCAAGGATGTACATACACGATCAGCGGCAGGCCTTCGGACTGCGCGCGCCTAATGCCTGCTTCCGTGTACCACCAGGGCAGAATGCGAAGATACCCTCCTCCGCCAACTGGCCAGTTTCGACTTCCCCATATCCGAAACGTCGTGATCGGATATTCGGTCAACTCCCCGGCAGTGGTTTGAATGCGAAAAGGGGTGCGAGGTGCGTACGGCATACCGTACGTGTCGTGCCTGATCGGGAAGATGCTCGAATCATAGGTAAACCCCAGCTCTGCCAGAACATCCAGCGCCCATATGGATTTTCCAATAATCGAGTACGTCGGCGCACGATACCCGTAAACTTCACCGCCGGCTGCTTGTTCAATAACATTCTTTGCGCGGCACGTATCGTCGTTAAATTCTTTCGGGTCGAGCTTGAAAATTAATCGATGCCAGTATGAATGGCACGCGATCTCGTGGCCGGCGTCTGCAATCTCGCGAATAAGTCCTGGAAACTTTTCGGCGACCCACCCGAGAACGAAAAATGTGCCTCGCACTCCATGCCGTTCGAAGAGTTCAAGCACTCTTCTGGTGTTTTGCTCTACACGTGTGGGATAGCTGCTCCAATCCGAGCGGCTCACGACATCGGAAAAGGCCTCAGCATGAAAGTAATCTTCTACATCCACGCTCATTATGGCGGTTGTTTTCATCTGCGAATTATCTCTGCCTGTGCAGGCTACGAGTTTACACTCACATCTAAAAGCCCGGATAGAGTGAAAACATTTGTATCTCTCTTAACTTAATTCACGCGCGTTAAAGGCAATTGCCTACTTCAGATCGCAACATCAGGTGCAGAAACTGGCCATGGCTTCACGCAGCACATTCTCAAACTCTGCGGCGACGCGCGACCAGTCATACTGAATTGCCACACAAGCTGCAGCTGTTTCAATCGCTTCGCGAAGCTTTCGCTCGCGTAACAGATGCACAATACTGGAGCTGAACAGTTCGGGTGAATCCGCGATTAGCAGGTCCCTGCCCGGGACGATATCCAATCCCTCGGCGCCGATTGAGGTAGAAACCACGGCCTTGCCCATGGCCATGGCCTCGTAAATCTTCAGACGGGTTCCCCCTCCAATGCGAAGTGGAACTACCACAATCGTCGCGACCCGCAAGTAATCGATGACCGATGGCACAGTGCCGGCTACTTCAACAGACTCGGATTGCAGACGCTGCACGGAGGGATGCGGATTTCGGCCTACAATTTGAAACTTGGCATCCGGAAAATTGCTCACTACCGCAGGCCAGATCTGATCGCAGAAGTACTGCACTGCATCGATATTGGGTTCCCAATCCATAGAGCCGGTAAAGATAATCCTCGGCGGGTCCGCGGTTGCACTCGGAACCCGCAGGTACTTTTCGGTGTCGACCCCGGTAGGCACAATTGTGACCGGACAGCCTGGCGCGAATTTCATCATCTCGTCACGATCTCGTTGTGAAACTGCAACGATGTGCTGAAAGCGCCGTAATGCTGCCTTTTCGTACTTAGCCATCTTCGAGACTTCAACCCTGTAGGATAGTTTCCGCAAAGGGTCGGCTTCGGTCGCAAACAACCGTTGCCACAGCACGGTTTCGACATTGTGCTGGAACAAGACGCACGGCACCCGCCTGTGCTCCGGAAAATTGAGTGAGGCGGAGAGAAAATCGCATACGGCGACATCAAACCGACCTTCGTCGAACCACTTCGAGATCGTATGTTGTACATCAGGGTGTGTGAATTTCGTGACCGCATAAGGTGCCGGTAATGGGAGGCGCCGGAGATAATCCAAAACCTGGCGCATTCCGCCTTCTGGAGCGCCCGTACAAATGGTTCGTGGATTCGGGAAGCGCTCGGCGATAGCCGCCTCATAGGCGGCGTCCGGTCGACCGTCGTAATAGGACAGAAGGGTGAAATCATTTTTCTCAGCCAGACGTCGAGCAATGTTGAAGGAACGGATCTTGCCGCCCGTATCAACCGGCAGAAGCTTGCCGCCTTTTACCCAAAGTATTCTCATCGTCGTGCCTGGACGGCACACGTTCGCCGATCGTTCACGGCGGACAACGAAGTCTTATCACTGAGAGGAGACGCGCTCGAGACTAACTCCAAGCAGCCTTCGAAGCCCTCAACGCAGAAGCAAGATACAATCTTAACACCCATGCCGCCGAGACTGGATGAGTGGAAAAGGCTTTACCAGCGCGGGGTTTCCATGAGTTTAAGCGAGATTTCCTTTCGCTTGCGACAACAGGCAACTGCGCGTCTCGATCTCGCGCGCTATCGGCTCGGGATGGATTTCCAGTCGCGGATGAGGGAGCAGCGTAAGTCATTTACACCGGGGCGCTTTTTCTTTCCTCCGACTGAAGTGCCGCGCCTTTGCTCGCTGATGAAGCGACTTCTTCCCACCGAAACCAACAGAGTAATTGAACACGCGGAACGGATCTGCAGACATCAGTTCGACTTGTTGGCTTACAGGAACATTGACTGCGGTAACGAAATCGACTGGCACCGAGACTATGTGCACCACAAACGTGCTCCGTTGAAACCGTGGTTCCGGATCAAATATCTCGATTTTGACGAGGTGGGTGACAGCAAGATCATTTGGGAGCTCAATCGATGTCAGCACCTAGTGGTACTCGCAAAAGCCTATCGGCTGACCGGCGAACAGAAATTCGCGACTGAGTTGTTCGGGCAATGGAATGACTGGCTCCGCAGGAATCCGTATCCGATAGGAATTAATTGGGCCAGCAGCCTGGAAGTTGCCTTCCGCAGCCTCGCCTGGCTTTGGGTTTACTTTCTCATGCAAGGATCGCCGGCGGCACCTGCGGGCCATCGTTCCAAACTCTTGCGGCAGCTCGCTATTTCTGCCCGCCATATTGAGCATAACCTCTCAGCCTATTTTTCTCCGAATACACATCTCCTGGGTGAAGGCGTGGCTTTGTTCGTCATCGGCACACTTTGCCCTGAACTGCAGCGATCGGAATATTGGCAACAGTTGGGATGGAAAATTGTTCAGACCGAGGCAACACGCCAGGTTCGGCCCGATGGCCTGCACTTCGAACAATCCACCTACTATCACGTATACGCGCTCGACTTTTTTCTGCACTCTCGAATCCTCGCTGGTTTGAACGGAGTAGCCATTCCGGCTGAGTTTGATCGCACGATCGAGCAAATGTTGGAAGCTCTGTGCCTATTGGCGCGTTCCGGTCCAATTCCGCCGCTTGGCGATGACGATGGTGGCCGCCTATTCGACCCAAGGCGCAACCGCTCGGAACATTTACTGGATCCCCTAGCCACCGGGGCAGTACTTTTCCGTCGCGGTGATTTCAAGCAGGTGGCGGAAGGATTGCGAGAAGAGACGCTTTGGTTGTTAGGAGAGTCTGGCGCAAGCGAGTTCGACGCCCTTCAAAGAAAGCCGGTCAGTACTCAATCCACCCAATTTTCTGATGCCGGTTTGTATTTAATGGCTGACGAGATTGCCGGTTCGCAATTAGTGATCGATGCGGGCCCGTTGGGCGCAGGCACTGGCGGACACGGCCATGCTGACGCTCTCAGTATTACTGCGAGCGTAGAGGGCTTTCCACTACTAATCGACTCCGGCACATTCGAGTACGTTGGGGAAAATCGCGAACGCGACGGATTTCGCAGAACTCAAGCTCACAGTACGCTTACGGTCGACGGGGTTTCTCAGGCGGAATTCAAAGGGCCTTTTGACTGGGCATCCTTGCCTGACGTCCGCGCTGAAGAATGGATCAAGGGAGATAGCTTCGACTATTTCGCGGGTAGCCACGACGGCTACATGCGATTGCATGAGTCGGTTCTCCACCGCCGCTCTGTTTTTTGTAACAAATCGCTATTCTGGCTGGTACGAGATCAGGCGATCGGTCAGGGCAAGCATCAGCTTGAGATTTTGTGGCATCTTGCTCCAGACCTTCGTCCTACGGAAAGCACGAATATCTTCGCAAACGGGCAGATCCGGTTGGCGATCTTGTCTCCGGAGGATCGTGATTGGTCTCAAGATGTTCGAAAAGAGGATTTCTCACCTGCATATGGTGAAAAGAAAAAGCACACCGTGGTTCGCTTCACCGGGCTCAAAAGCTTGCCAACAGAGTTTGTCACGCTGATTTTTCCATTTCAGCGAAATGATTTCGCCGTGCCGAGGAGCTTTCTTCGCACCACTCCGGCATCGACGGAACAATGCACGGAAAGTTATCTTCTTGAGGCAAAGGACGAAGAGCATCATTTCATCTTCGCGCGGGGCCAGTCATGGGAGTTGCCGCCGCTGCGGAGTGATGCCGCGTTCGTGTACTGGAGCCGAACTTCGGACAAAAAGTTTCGTGGTTTGGTCTGCTGCAACGCAACTTTCCTGGAAGCCGATGGAACGAAACTTATGTCCGCCGATCGCGTTGTTCGGCGTTTTGAAGTGTTCACTCGTGATGGCGCAATGAGTGTTAGATGCTCGGAAGAGTGCACGTTCATAAATCACAATGCCTTGGACGCAATCAGCATTGCGGTATCTATGAACCGCGCTTAGCTGAGCTGGGATTCAACCGTGAATAGAGTACACGCACCGGTTTTTGTCGTTGGCTGCCCCCGTTCAGGGACAACGCTGCTTTATAACATGCTGTTGTCCTCAGGCAACTTTGCTGTTTATCTGGCGGAATCCAATGTCTTCAATCTTCTCCTGCCTCGATTCGGCAATCCCAATAATCCGTCGACTCGCCAGAGACTTGTGGATGTGTGGCTGCAAAGCAAACTGTTTCGGGCCAGCTTCCTGGATCCAAATATTCGAGCGAGACTGTTGGCGGACTGTAATTCGGGTGGAGACTTTCTCCGCATCGTCATGGGGGAGATGGCCAAAGCGCAGGGAGTCGCCCGCTGGGCCGACAATTCTCCCGAAGAGCTTTTGCATGTGCGGACGATAAAAGAACAGATTCCCGACGCTCTGTTCATTCACATGATTCGCGATGGACGTGACGTTGCTCTTTCTCTCAATGCCCGCCCGTACCGCTGGATTCGGCCTTTCTCCTGGGATACCCGCAACGGCCTTCTCGTCACCGGCATTTTCTGGGAGTGGATGGTGCAACGAGGCCGCCGGGAGTGCAGAAGGCTGAATGATGATCACATGGAAGTGCGATTCGAGGACTTGCAGGCACAACCGCAAGCCACCTTGAACAAGATCGGAGAGTTCATTCAACAAGATCTGGATTATGAACGCATTCAGCAAGTAGGAATCGGATCAGTGCGCGAACCGAATACTTCGTTCAAAGGAGATCCCGGCAGTCCCGTCGGCCGGTGGAAACACAAGATGGGACTGAAGCAACTGGCGACTTTGCAAGATAGCGGTTATTCTCTGGCTGCACACAGCGAGGCTACAAATCGACTTACGGTGCTTCGAATGAAAGTGATCTATCGGCTTTATCTTGACCTGAAATTCTGGTTCAAGAATTCAGCTTTGGGGAGGGCGTACCTTGGTCCATTATCGGGAGAGCAAATCGACAATACAGTGATTGCGAAAGACCCGGCTGCAAAGAAACTCCAACAGGGAGAATCGTTGATTTCGAAGTGACAACGATTTATCGCCTTTCGATCGAGAAGCCAGAACGCAAGTGAGCCCGCGCTTACTCGTTTGCTATTTCGACGTCAATGTTATCAACCAAACTCGCGGATTATAGAAGGGCTTGCCTTGTGGGCTTCTGCATGGCAAAATGCGCCCCTATGTTTGATTGTCCCCTACGTTGTCTTTTTGTTTGTGGATGGGCTGAAGAATGAATCCACTGTGCGCGGAGATCAAGCCGCCCCTGTCCGGAGAAAATTGGGCGATCAAGGCGGAAACTTACGCAGTGCTGATTTCCGAGCATCTCAATACAAATTCGATATGGCTCGATGCCGGCTGCGGCTGCCGGCTTCTAGAAGAAGATCTAGATTCATTGGAAGATTGGCTTATCCATCGTTGCAGACTGATCATCGGTTTGGACGTGACGGTTGCCAGACATCGCAATATTAACTTGCTTGTTAGTGGGTCTCTCTATACTCTGCCTTTCCCAGACAATAGCCTGGATCTGGTTACCTGCAACATGGTGGTAGAGCATCTCCAGAATCCTGTGGCGGCATTTACCGAAATTGCGCGGTGTCTCAAGCGGAGTGGGGCCTTCATCCTGCGCACCCCAAACCTCTTGAACTATGGCATTATGGCGAACGCTATCGCCTCGAAGGCTATGCCTGAAAAATGGCGGCTTCGACTGGTCCACGGCACGGATGGCCGGGAGCCTGAGGACTTTTTCCCAGTTCGATACAAGGCAAACACGATGAGAAGCCTGATGCGACTCCTGAAGTCATCAGGTTTAGAAGTTCACAGGACCAGTGCACTGCGCCAGTGCCGCCCTTACTTTCGGTGGAGTAAAGGGTTGGAACGGATCCTCATGAAGTTAACGCCAACTTCGGCGCTTCTGGTTTGCGCACACAAGAAAGCAACTCGGGGCTGATTTTCTGTGACACTCTGAGTTCTCTGCGGCTTCAGCGCTCCAGGATTGCACTGCGCACACGATCATAAAGTGTGTTTCCGAGCAGGTTCCGTGATTTCGTGCGCACAAAACCTCCCAATTGGCTGCGCCACAGTCTTCGCCCGCGGCAGATATCTTCGAATCCAGCCAGGTTCAAATCGCGCATCACAACAATGCGTGACAGGCAGAACGGATCGGTCCTGGAATCGTTCGCTGCAATGTGGCTGGTTGCTACGGTCTTGTACCCCGCTTCGCGTGCGGCGGTTGAAACATCTCGGCTCCAACGGCCGCCAGGACATGAGAAGTGATGAACCGCTTTGCCGGTCATTTGTTCAAGCTGGTTCTTCGATTCGCCAATCTCACGAAGCAGATCTTGTCTCTGAAGGGAATCGAGATAAGGATGTGTCATCGAGTGACTTCCAATTTCGAACCCTGCATCACTGAGTTCTCGCACCTGGCAAGGAAAAAGGTGACCTGCCCGGCCCAGAAACCCTACTGTTATGTAAAAAGTTCCACCGAAGTTTGCTTCCCGCAGGATAGGAGCCGCGACGGTCAAGTCGCTTTCGCATCCGTCATCGAAAGTGATGACAATTGCTTGCGGCGGCTTTTTGCCGAGTGCGGCTGTTACAGAGATTCCTTGCATTCCCGAGCTTTTTAACCACTTGATTTGCTCTCCGAAATCAGAGCCGCGCACTACGTAACGTATGTACCCTTGTTCCGTTTGACTGACAGGCCGGCCATTGACCTCCAGTTCGTGGTACATCAGGTAAACAGCGGCATCTTTGCGCATGGGTTATTTCGGGAGAGCTTCCGCAGATGTTAGCAGACCGCTTGCCGCAAATGCCTTAGCCACGATGCCGTACCTGATCAACCAGCCGAAGCCAGTCTCCCAGTTCTGGTAGTGGATCATCCCACGTGAAATTGTCGTGAAACATGCCTGGCGTTGGCGTGAGTTCGGCAAGAAGAGTGGATAGTCGCACCGGAAATTTGCCCGGATACCCGGGCGGAGGCCCCTGCCAGACTTCCAGCAAATGCCACAGGTCGCCCGCCAGCCATCGGCACTTGACGCCAACCCTGTAATGCGCTGGAGGATCGACGTCGCCGAACTCAGCCATGTGTGCCAGAAGCGCGGGAAAATCCACTCCCGCATAACAGGCCAAAGGCAGCGAGTGCCAAAAGCGCCCGTTTACTTCCATGAAGACTGGAACGCCATCTCGCCGCAGCCGGTATTCGATCATCGCGACGCCGTGCCATCTGAGGGCGCGCAGCATGGACAGGCTGGCATTCCGAATCTGCGGATCGACCGCAATGCTCTCCCGCAACACACTCCCCGAGCCGGTTGGATGTAGGTCGCGTATTCGCCTATGGGCAAATTCGGCTCTGACCTCTCCATCTTTCATGAGCGCAAAATATCCTGTGCCGGTGCCGTCGACAAACTCCTGCACCAGAATGGAAGAACACCGTTTGCGCATGTCCGAAAAAAGCGCCAGAGCCCCATCCGTATTCGTCGCATATCCGGGGCGGCCTGTCGTCTGCATGCCGCCATTCGAAGATTTTTCTTGTGAACTTCGCGGCTTCAGCACGACCGGAAACTGCATCTGTTCGAGGGCCGCAGACATCTCTTCTGTCGTGCGCGCTGGACAGGTTTTTGGAACGGGGATGCCTAACGATTGTGCCAGCTCGGTTGTTTGTCTCTTGTCAAAAGCTTTGAGAAGGTTGCAATGATCCGGCAACACAAAACGCGAGCCCGCTTGAGAAAACATGCTGCGGTTCGAGGAGATTAAGAGAGTTGTCGCTTCGGTAGTGGGAAGTACGAGCGTCCCGGTTACTTTTCGTGCTTCAGAGATTACATCATTGATGAATTTCTCGGGGTTGATTCTAGGCGAAGCGTACTGGAAACTGCCGGACGCGCAGCGCGACCAGCCCGCCTTGGACCATGGCCGGGACTCTCCAACGCGAACTTCATGTCCCGCCTTCGCGAGGGATCGAACGCAAGCCACAGCCTGGTTCTGATCGCCATCAAGAACCAGGATTCTCATAAACGATTGGGCGTCATTCTGTTTCTACTTAGCTCGCGAAGAATTAGCGGTCGCAGCCTGTATCGGGTGCACAGTCTGCTGTTCTGATCATCAACTTTCCTCTATTCTACAGCTGCGCTTTCGAAGAACTCCCGCGGCTCGCGGGTTTCTGACTTCCCTGGCGCCGTAACTGAAGCCCGCACTCCACTTTGACGTCTTGCTCTCAAACCCGCGCCGCTGTCTGGCTCATGACCAACACCCTCGAGGTCGGAGGAACCGAGCGGCAGTTCGTCGCGCTGGTCGAATCCTTGAACCGCGAACGTTTCGATGTTCACGCCGCGTGCTTGCGGCGGATTGGTGGTTTGGCTGACCGGCTCGGCAAAATTGCGGAATTTCCGACCGGAGGCAGGCTGATCAGTCTCAACTCACAGCGAACACAGTTATCGCTCGCACGTAGTCTGCGCCGGAATCGAATTTCGGTGGCGCACGCCTTCGACTTTTATACGAACATCATGTTGATTCCTGCAGCGCGACTGGCCGGAGTGCCCGTGATCGGCAGTCATCGTCAACTGGGAGATCTGTTGTCCCGTGGGAAATTCAAAGCCCAGTATTGGGCATTCCGCCTTTGCGACCGAGTCGTATGCAATTCGCGGGCATCGGCCGGGACATTGCGTCGACACGGCTTCCCGGAGCGAAAGCTTGAGATCATTCCAAACGGCCTCACGGCTGAAGCTTTCGCCGAATTCGCACCGGCAATTCCGCACAAACCGGGAATCGTGCGCATCGGCATGATTGCCAGAATGAACAGCGCAGGCAAGAATCATGCGGGTTTATTGCGGGCGGCGCAGAAGCTTCTGAGGCAATGCTCGAGCGTGGAGTTCGTATTGATCGGGGAAGGGCCGCTTCGTCCAGCGATGGAGAAAATATCCGCAGAACTGGGAATCAGTGAGAGAGTGCTATTTCTCGGAGAACGGCATGACATTCCGGCA
>Ga0335079_10005885_pt1 | contig 14031 bp, 11 predicted proteins | sample Lox_Sample_33_FD_206719 | JGI IMG/M metagenome (GOLD analysis project Ga0335079, IMG submission 206719) | Soil microbial communities from Loxahatchee National Wildlife Refuge, Florida, United States - Lox_Sample_3.3 | ecosystem: Environmental > Terrestrial > Soil > Wetlands | place: USA...
GGAGGATTGGCCATTAATTTGAATTGGACAGTGTTCGACGGTGGTGCGCGAAGAAAGAAGCTAGCTCAGGCGAGAGCTGATGTTCAAGCTAACGAGGCGCAAGTGAATGCCATTCGCGATCAGGTTGCCGATCAGGTTTGGATGGCTTACTCGAATTTGAACACCGCTTTTCGGCAGCGCCAGGCGGCGGTCGCTCTCCTTGAAGCTGCCAGCCAGTCCTATCGAGCGGCTCTGGAATCATACAACTACGGGCTGCGCAATCTGTTGGATGTAACCGCCGCGCAGCGTACGCTTGCACAAGCGCGCTCGGCCGATGTATCGGCTCGCACGCAGGTACTCAGCTCCCTCGTGGATCTGGCTTTCGCAACGGGAGATTCCCTTCGCGCCGGCAACCCGAGGCCCGCGCCATGAATGCACGAGCAACTCACAGACTCCAGCCCCCCGCGTTCATGCCTGCTCTGCTGTTTTTGGCCGGGTGCGGCCGCGCGCCTTCATTCGACATCCTGGGCTCGTTCTTCCCCGCATGGCTGCTCTGTCTTGTGCCGGCGATTTTGCTTACGGTCGTTTCGCGAGCGCTATTGCGGTGTTTCGTTGAAATTGCCTGGCCCGCACTTGTGTATCCGACTCTGACAGCTTTCTTTACCTTCGCATTATGGCTCGCGCTGTTCCGGTGAATAAGGAGTAATCGGCATGGATGCGGATAGCAATACGTCATCGTACAAGCCACTCGGCCGCTGGATCAGTATCGCTATTCTCGTAGCTACTCTTGTTCTCGGAATGGCCGTACTTTACCACGCGAATCACTATCCACGAACCGAGGATGCTGAGGTTTTTGCCAACTTCATCGGCATAGCCCCGCAAGTAGAAGGCCCGCTTGTCCGCTTGAATGTGAAAGACAATCAATTCGTGGAAAAGGGCAAACTGCTCTATGAAATAGATGACCGCCCCTACCAATACGCCCTCGAAAACGCCCTTTCTGAGCAGGCCGCCCTAGAAGGGCGAATCGCTGACGAACAACGAAAAATAGAAGCGCTGGTGAGCGCTGTCTCCGTTGCGCAAGCGAATATCCATAGCATGGAAGCGGAAGTGGCAAACGCAGAACAGGGAGTCGCCCGCGCCCGCGCCGAATGGAATTACGCGAACAACAATCTGCACCGCCTTGAGCCATTGCTCGCAAAACAGTTTGTAACGGTAGATCAGGTGGACAAAGCCAGGAGTTCGGATACTGCACAGGCTGAAGCCTTAAGGCAGGCTGAGTCTCAATTGCAGCTTGCGAAAGCGGAGCTGAGCTCGGCTCTGGCGCAGCACGAGCAGGCCAGGCATGCAGTCACGACGCTTGAGCCGCTTATCAATCAGCGTGGAGCAAAAGCTGCGGCTGTCAAAAACGCCCGCTACAACCTCGACAACTGCCGCGTCTACGCGCCGTTCGATGCCCGTGTGACCAATCTTACGATTTCGGAGGGCGCCTATGCCCACGTCGGCCAGCAAATGTTCACCCTGATTGACGCGCGCACTTGGTGGGCTATTGGCAATTTTCGAGAAGGCCAACTCGGGCGCATCGCGCCGGGCATGCGTGCCGATGTCTATGTGCTTTCGAAGCCAACCGTGCGCTTTTCTGGAGTAGTCGATAGCATCGGTTTTGGGGTCACCCCGGATCCAGATGTCCTTGGGCATTTGGAATCCGCCCTTCCCGATGTGCAGCGGACTCTGAACTGGGTGCATTTGGCGTCGCGCTACCCGGTTCGCGTGCGGGTTGAGAATCCGACCCCAGACCTGTTTCGGATTGGTGAATCGGCCGTTATCACGATTCGCGGAAAATGAGAATGGCTACCGCCGCACAAAACATCTCGGCGGCGCCTTCACCGCTTACCTGGTTCGGACAGTTTCTGAAACAGGAACTCGCACCCTACCCAGGGCGGGCAGCGCTGGTCACCCGAATGATCGTTGCCGCAACTCTGGTAATGCTCATCGGTATGACCTTCCAGATCCCTTACGTGTTTCAAGGCGCGATTTACACGCTCATGATTTCTCGGGAAAGCTCTCGTGCGACCCTGAAGTCGGGTCTGAACATCCTGGTTTTGACCGGCATCGGTGCTGTATATCTTTTGATTTCAGCCCGGCTTGTCATCAGCTTACCAACCCTGCACCTCTTCTGGGTCATAGGTTCATTTTTCCTGGCATTTTACGCGATCAGAACCATGAGCAACTTTGGCGCAAGCGCCACCTTCGCGATCATGATTAGCGTCGGAGTCCCTTTTTGGGACCGCCACGTTTCATCCGAAACGAATGTCGAAGCCACGCTGTGGCTCTGTCTAGCCTCCGCGATCGGAGTTGTGGTGACCATTACGGTAGAGCAGTTTTCGCGGATGAAGCCCGGTGAGGACATGGTCAACGGCATCGCGGAGCGATTGAGTGCGGTCAGAGAGCTTTTGCTATGTTACGCAGACGACTGCCCTATAAGTCGCCCCATCGCAGAAAAAGTCACACGCATCGCTGTCGTGGGAACATCCATGTTCCGGCGCATTTTGCAGCGGTCTGCTTACTCGCCTGACTATGCCGAACGAATGGGTGCAGTGATCGGCCTAACGGGCACCGTTGTTGATCTTGCAGCCAATCTGACGCTTCCCGGCTTTCAATTTTCTGAGAGCGATCGCTCACGAATTCGAAGCCTGGCTGAAAACGTCGGCAGTATTCGTTCGCATTTTCTGGCGAGGAGAACCCCATTTTTCAGCAAGCCCGCTACCGACCAAGAGAATGCTCCACGTCCTACTCATCTGCTTTCCGAAATGGAGAACACCGTCAAATTGATGACTGAAGTTCTTACTGTTTCTCCATCGCCCACAGTTTCCGTGGCACGGCCCTTGGAGAGAGATCCACCGGAGACGTTTTTCGTCCGTGACGCATTCACCAACGTCGACCACGTCAAATTCGCCATCAAAGGCTGCCTGACGGCTAGCCTGTGCTATCTCATTTACAATGCGATCGATTGGCCGGGAATCAGCACGGCGGTCACGACCTGTTTCTTGACAGCCCTCTCTACCGTGGGTTCGTCCCGGCAAAAGCAGGTGCTGCGCATATCCGGAGCGATCGTCGGTGGCTTCCTTCTTGGGATGGGCTCGCAAATTTTTATTCTCCCTTACCTCGACTCGATCGCCGGATTCACGATTCTTTTTATCCTCGTCACCGCTCTCGCTTCATGGTTCATGACCTCCAGCCCTCGTTTGTCATACTTCGGAATGCAGGTCGCTCTGGCTTTTTACCTCATTCATCTGCGCACGTTCGGAATGGAGTCTTCGCTCTCAATAGCCAGAGACCGCGTCGTGGGCATCTTGCTGGGACTCGTCATGATGTGGCTTGTTTTTGATCAGCTTTGGGGTGCGCCGGCGTTCGTGCAGATGAAGAGTCTTTTTACGTCCTCGCTTCGACTGCTGGCTCAATTTGCGAGAGAACCGCTTTCCGGCGATCGGAAAGTTGCAGTTGAGCGCAGCTACTCTCTGCGCGAGGCAATCAACAGGAGTTTCGATAGCGTTCGAGCTTCAGCGGATGCCGTCATATTCGAGTTCGGGCCTTCCCGGCAGCGGGATCTCGCGTGGCGCAGCAGAATTAGGGAATGCCAGCCGGAGCTGCGTACCCTTTTCCTGATGCGAATTGCCTTGTGGAAGTATCGCGTTCAACTTCCTGGCTTCGAACTGCCTGAATCCCTACGTGTGGCACAGAGGGAGTTCGACGGTCAGTCAGCTGAGATCCTCGACGCCATGGCCGATCGACTGGCAGATAATGGGTCAGTGCAGGTGGAAGATTTGGTAAGTGCGTATGCTCAGCTCGAACAGGCTGTAGGGAGGGCCTCGGCGAAAGAACAACGCCAGCTAGCGCCACAGATACAGTCGTTTCTCCTTCTTTCGCGCAGAACCGCAGCCTTGGCAGACTCTCTGCAAGACGAAATTTAGGCGTTTCGCTCTTCGCCTTGATCGGTTCATCGCAGGCCTTTCATTGACTTCGAGGGCGTGCTGCATGGCGATGGCCGTCTTGTGATCTGAACCCTTACCCGCACTGCGGCTCGTGCTCGGCAGAGAATCAAAATCACTTTAGGGAAGGTGCGATCGAGTTGACTTGCCAAAATGGTTCTGCATTCTTCGTTGGGCAGAGTCTTGCGAATATCCGCCCGCGCGGAGGAGATCGCTTCGTAAAGGCGCAGTCTCTTTGTGAGCATTTTCCCGTTCAAGCACCAGGTCGGCGGACACAAGCACAAGCACGACCCAAAGCACATCAGCCACGAAAAGATGTAGGATTTGCAGCCCAAGCGGGGCGAGAAGAAGCACATTCATGACTCCGATGCCGAGCTGCGCAACGAGGAGGAGGATCAGACCAATTGCTCGCTGCGAGACACGGCGCTCCCGGATGGAGGACGTGAAAATAACCCAGGCGATGTAACACGCCGATAGGATGGCTATGGGCGGATGGAGCAGCCGAAAATGCAAGAGAGCAGGTGCCCGCGGGCTGACGTCGAGCAATAGAGACGATCGGAGTGAAGTTGCCGGGAATAGAGTATCGCTCAGAGCAGCCACAGCGCCGGTGATTCCGATAACCATTGTCGCAAGTAGGCCGGCTCCAATGGCCGTCACTTGTCGTCTTCTTCGGATCACTCTGTATCTGCCGCTGCCATTCGACAACCAGGCTGCAGTCAGCGCCAGTGTCGCGAGCAGCAAAAAGGAATTGCCGAAGTGTAGTCCGAGAAAAAGAACTCGTGCGGCAGATTTGTCCTGGGCCACATAGCCCAGCAGAACAAGGGCGGCCCCCAACAACGCTTCATTCGCAAGAAGCACAGCGGCAATTACCGCGGAGTAGCGGGCCCAGTCGCCTTTTGACGTGACTCGCCAGCCCCAAACAACCAGACATCCCACCATGAGCAACGCGATGGCGCTTGTCATACGGTGCGTGAATTCGATGAGGGTTTGAACCTTGGCGCTTGATCCTAGGACGTCGCCATTGCAAACGGGCCAGTGATCGCCACAACCAGCACCCGATCCCGTTGCCCTCACATAAGTTCCCCAAAGCATAACCGCAACGTTGAAACACAAAGTGGCCCATGCAAACCGAGCGACTTGTAACATCCTGTGCGGCTGAGAGCTGGACAGTGACGTAGTCGGTGAACCCAATTTCAAATCAAGCTCTCGAATCGCCGAAGATGACGAATTATGTACGAATTCCATGTGCTTTTGGAAATGCCATCACGAACCTGGCAAGGGAGCGGCTTAGTGTGCTGCGTTGCTCGACCTTTTCCAGCAGCATGACGCGCCTTCCCCACCACCTAGACATAGCATTCCCGATACCAAATGGACGAAGTTCAGACTCAAACGCGTTTAAGTCCGGCGGTCTTCACAAAGGCTTGAGGAAGTCCTTGCCCCCAGAATGCACCTACCGCTGTCCTCGTTCGCCGCATCTTGCGCCATGTTTCGAGGCGCCATGCAAACGACAGCGGCTGTCAATGCGCGGACACTTGACGAGCCACCGCAACATCCGCCAACCTTCATCCAGTATAACTGCTTGTTTTGCAGCGGTTCACGATGGTGAAGACCACTGCCGACCTTGGCATGTCGCTTGCTGCTCTAGGGGACGAGATAGTAGCGGAGTATCCGATGTCAACCGCCGCAGCTATCTCATCGTCATGGACAGCTAGCGGTAATGGCTTGGACGCTTCCCCCGCCGAGCCTGATCGGAGTGCCGTCGCGGCCGCAAAAAGCGGGCGTACTGGCGCCTTCTATGAGATTTGCAAACGCTTCCCTTATGAGTAGCGCCAAATGTAGGTGGACTTCAGCGATTCGATCGAAATCGTAAACCTGAATGGAGATGTGCATGACATCCAAAAGTAAGTCGCTTGTCGTTGCTGTTGTTTCGTCCATTGCCGTGCTGCTCATTCCCGCTGGGTCCGCGCAACAGGTTTCGGGCCCTTTTAAGGTAGTTCAGGTTACGGGCCTCACAGGCGTCAAAGACCACACAAAGGGAAGCCTGGATGTCGAGAACGGACAGCTGCATTTTGTTCACAGTAAAGCAAGCTTTGATGTAAGCGCCGCTTCCATTCAGGGTATCGCCACTCGCGCTGACTCCGAACGGGCCGTGGGCGGGACCGTTGGGGTAATGACTATGGCAGCGCCCTACGGCGGCGGCAGATTCCTGAGCTTATTCCGAAAAAAAATTGATACACTCACCGTTCAGTATCGCGATTCTGACGGAGGCCTGCACGGAACGATCTTCACGATGCCGGTCGGCGCAGCCGAGCTGATTAAGAAGGCGCTTGAGGCACAGGGCGCTCGCACGACCGCTCCGGGAGAAGCGACCGCAAGCGCAATTACCGCTCCCTCCGCCACTCCGCCAAACAAGGAACAAAACCAATGAAACGCTTGCTAAACGCCGCTGCCGGCTTGTCCGTCATCGCGCTGGTTCTTGCCGTATCTCCTTTGCTCGCGCAAAAAAATAAGGGCGGGAAGATCAAGGCCTCGGCGATCCAGGTGGAGATGATTCAATCTGACGAAATCAAGCTGCCTGCTGAGTTCCAGGTTGCCCTCTACGAACATCTTATTCGCCAACTAGAAAAAAGCGGATCCTGGCATGTGTATCGCGACGGCGACCGCAATGCCACGGGGGTCGACGGCCTGGTGATTCTTCAGAGCACGGTGCGGAAGTTCAAAGAGGGCAGCGAGAGGGCTCGCCAGGTAACCACAGTTGCTGGAGCCACCTCCATCACCGTCCACTGCCAGTTCACGACTCCGGATGGAACTTTGCTCCTCGAGCAGGATGTCAACGGTAAGGTTCGTCTTTTTGGCGGCAATCTCCGAGCTACTTACGACTTTGCCAAAAAGGCCACACATATCGCAGATGAAAATTTCTCCACTCCCGGCCGCGGTAATTGACCGCTGACTCCAGCATTCATTGCCTCGACACATCCTTGTCTGCCTGATTGGACTTGTCGTAACGGATCGTAGAATCACTGCATTTCGCAAAGCTTGATGCTTTTAGCTCTGTACCTTGCGATGGGACCGTAGAAAGCGCCGCCAGACACCGAGTTCCGCAATCCAGCTAATTTCGTACACCAACTCGCATTTCTCGCTGACATGCTCCTTTTCATTCCACACACTACGATTTTGCGTTTCCCAGTGTATATCGACCCCCGCCGGAAACACGGGAACAGGAAGGGCGGCTGAATAATTACCGATTGCAGACATGAGTCTCACCTTCTTGCACTGGAGCTTCCGAAGAGTGACCCTGCCCGACCAGTGCTCCTAGTGCATCAGTGCATTCCCTGTTCCATCCCGACGAGATTCGTCCCAGCACCACAGCTAAGTGAGGGAAACGCAACCGCCCGAAGGGAATACATGCAGTGTTCTGATTAAAGCTCAGCTCAGCTCAGCTCAGTTCACCTGCTAACAAAAACGAACATCTCAATTCTCCGACACAAAGCGTCACCGTCCGGACGGTGCGTCAAGAGTTTGACCAATGGATTAGCGCCGGCGACCCGACACCATGCGCGCGGGTCCTTCATGACATTGATAAGAAACGAGATCCGAATGATCCCAACTATGAACTCGTTGGAACTGCGACTGCTTTTCAAAAGCCCATGTACAAGCGGGTCAAGTTTCAAACATCGGCCATCTCCAAGCTGTGGCACTCAAGGAGACGCTACTCTGCCGCACCGACTATTTTGTCGCTATGGATTACCTGCTTCGGGTCCACAACGTGGGGAAAGCAAGGCGGCCCCGATCAAGCGAGAATCGAAGGAGCAGCGTTTGTTCAAGACTCTTCAGGGAACCGCTCTTTTGTAGCGGGCGCCACTGTCAAGCTCAGTGGGCCAGTCACTTTCGAAGCAGAAACCGATGAGAACGGCAGGTACGTTGTAACGGGCGTGCCGTTTGGGATCTACACGTTGGAAGCTTTCTCTCCAGGTTTGAAGTCTCTGCAAACGGTACGTATCGAAGCCAGCGAAGTTCGAATACCTTTGGAACTAAAACCTTCTGGTGTCACTACATCCGTGGTCGTAAGAGCCGGCCAGGGTGAAAGGAAGGACCCCGCTCCCTCCGAAACGATCTCCGAGAGCACGCTGCGCGATGCTCCCAATGTCAACGAACGGTTTGAAAGCGCTCTTCCTCTAATTCCCGGGGTCGTTCGCGGACCTGATGGACACATAAATCTCAACGGCACGCGGGATACACAAAGTGGCGAGCTGGTGAACAGCGCGAGCGTTACGGACCCTGCTACGGGCGGTCCAGCGATCAATCTCCCCATTGATGTAGTGCAGTCAGTGCAAGTCATTTCAAATCCCTACGATCCGCAATACGGCAAGTTCACGGGCGCAGTTTCGATCGTTGACACGAAGACCAGCGATTACGATAAGTTTCACTACTCTGTGCAGAATCTTATGCCCCGAATCCGCGATCGTGACGGCACCATTGCGGGCATCGGCGCTGCCACGCCACGGACGACTTTTACCGGTCCGATCCTGAAGAACCGAATCGCAGTCACGCAATCCTTTGAATACCGATATGTTCGCACGCCCGTGAACAGTCTCCCTGCGCCCGAGCGTGATACGAAGCTCGAAAGCTTTGATTCCTATACCCAATTCGATTTCAATCTCACTCAGAAGCAAACCGTTACGGTTTCGATTGCGCTCTACCCCCAAAAGCTCGACTACCTCGGCCTTAACACCTTCACGACTCAGGCGTCCACGCCGGACTTTCATCAGCGTGGTTATCAAATCTACTCTCAGCACCGCTACATCGTTGGCACTGCCGGTCTTTTCGTCTCGCAGTTCAGCTACAAGCGATTTGATGCCGACATCACCGCGCAGAGCAACAACCCGTATCGTCTGCTGCTCGAAACAACCGAGGGTGGTTTTTTCAATCGTCAGACGCGTGGAACTTCCCGCATCAGCTGGGATGAAAATTACAGGTTTGCGCCCTGGCAATTTGCCGGCCTCCACCAGTTTAGCGTCGGCTTGAGTTACGAACACTCTGAATACAACGGACGCCAGACGTTTCTACCCATCGAGATTGACGGTGTGGCGGATCAACCTGTGGAACGCATCACCTTCTCCTCCCCGGCAGCGCTCGGCATAGATCAAAACGAGACATCCTGGTTTGTGGGCGACCAATGGGCCATCGTCCCACGCCTGACACTTGACCTTGGTGTTCGCTTCGATAGCGACTCGGTTACAAGCTCCACTCATTCCGCCCCTAGAGCGGGGTTTCTCCTTGCTCTCACCCGCGACGGAAAGACGCTGCTGAAGGGCGGCGTCGGCCTCTTCTATGACCGCGTACCCTTGATGATCCCCACGTATCCTGACCTCCCGAATCGTACAGTCAGTGTTTTCGACCAAAACGGCTCGGCCCTTGGTACGGTCTTCTACCAGAATAAAATTATCGGCACACTCAAAAACCCTCGCAGCACGTCCTGGAGTTTGGAACTGGATCGCCAGATTCTCGCGGGCTTGTCGCTCCGCGTCGGATACGAACAACGCAACACGGCCCACGACTTCGTTGTTTCTCCAGTCGCCGGGGGGACAACGGGATTCCTCGAACTCTCCAACAACGGCTTTGATTCTTACCGCGAATTACAATTTACTGCTCGCTACAAGGTGCGTCGGCATCTGCTGAACGCTTCGTATGTCCGCTCCCTGGCGTTCGGCGACCTTAACGATTTCAACCAGTTCTTTGGGAATCTTGCGCACCCCATCATCCAGCCAGATGCGCGCGGACGACTACCCTTTGACACGCCGAACCGTTTCCTGTTCTGGGGTACGTTTGCCGTGCCTTGGAAAATAACCGTAGTCCCCGTTTACGACTTGCACACCGGATTCCCCTACTCTATCGAAGACGAGTACCGAGCCTACGTGGGGCCGCGGAACGTCGATCGTTTCCCGCGTTTTTCTTCTCTTGATCTCCAGGTGTTGCGCCGGATCTCACTGCCCATCGGCGAAAGGCGCCTCCACGCACGAATTGGCGTGAGCATCTTTAATCTCCTCAACCACGATAACCCCCGGGACATACAGAACAACCTTGCGAGTACCAGGTTCGGAGGATTCTTTAACCCTGCCTGGCGTGAGTACCGCGGCAAATTTGTCTTGGAGTTTTGACCATGAAACATCAATTTTTGCTCTCTGTTCTATTGGCGCTTCCAGCTTCTTCGGCCCTTGCGGCAGGCGGCTCTGGGCAGCCACCCACTGCAGGGGAAATTGTGGCCCAGATGGGTGCTCACGATCTCCAACGGCAGACTTCCATGGAGGGATATATCGGCATGCGGCGATATGTTCTCGAGAACCAGCGCTTCCACAAACGTGCCGAAATGCTCGTGCGGGTGCGGTCTGACCAAAATGGCATAAAGCATTTTGAGGTCGTGTCCGAAGAGGGGTGGAAAGGAGCAAACACGCACGTTTTCCGCAAGATGCTCGAATCAGAAACTGAAACGTCGCTTCCTGCGATGCGTGCCCAAGTGAAACTTAGTCTCCAAAACTACGAATTCCAGTTGATCGGAACCGAATCCTTAAACGGCCGTAAGAGCTACGTCCTTGAAGTTCGTCCGAAACGAAAAGAAAAGTACCTGTTCCGTGGCCGCATCTGGGTAGACGCAGAAGACTATGCTCTCGTGCGTGCAGAGGGCAATCCCTCCAAGAAGGCCTCATTCTGGATCAGAAAAACACAGTTCGTGCAGGTCAATCAGAAGAGCGGCTCAGCCTGGTTTCCAGTTTCAACGCAAAGCGTCACCGATGCCCTCATCTTTGGCACCACTGATGTAAGCATTGAGTATTTCGACTACGCACCTAAACAGCCTCTCCCAACCAACACCCTTGCCCTATCCGCTGACGAGGAGCCCGCACCATGAAACCCCCTAGGACCGCTACGAATAAGTGCCTGATTCTGGCTGCGGGTAATGGGAGCCGAATTGCTTCGCTCTCCGGCGGTCTTCCCAAACCTCTCGTTCCTCTTCGCGGCAAGCCGCTTCTGGAGCATGTCATGTCATCCGCACAAGAGGCCGGGGCTGACCAATTTGTGATCGTCGCGGGGTATCGAGCCGACTTGATTCGCCGATGGCTTTCGACTCGATCGCCAAACAATAGTTTCGTCACCTTGATCCAAAATCTCGAATATCACAAAAGCAACGGCGTCTCTGCCTTAGCGGCGAAAGAAGCGATCCAGGGTCCATTCTTGTTGCTTATGGCGGACCACATCTTTGAGCCGAGCACAGCAAAGGCGTTATTGCAGCAGCCACTTGCAGACGACGAGGTTATTCTCGCCGTCGACAGCAAAATAGATCGTGTCTTCGACCTCGAAGACGCAACGAAGGTCAGACGCGAAGGGAATCATGTTCTTGAAATCGGGAAAAACCTTACGCGTTATGACGCACTGGATACAGGAATGTTCTTGTGCAGCCGGTCCCTATTCGACAGGCTCGAATCAGCAAAAAGGAATGGAGACTGCTCGCTCTCGGACGGCATGCGCGAATTGGCACGAGAACAGAAACTGACTGCCTTTGATATCGGCGAGGGGCTTTGGCAAGACGTTGACACTCCCGAGGCGTTTGCCCATGCCGAGAACGTTTTTGAACAGGACTTCTGTGGAAACCTGATCGCGGAAAGCCTCGCCAATGTCTAGAATCCCACCAAAGAAGCTACTCCTCCTTCGGCTTCTCGCCGCCTCAATGAGTGTGGGTTTGTTTGCGTATCTGGTCTGGCGAGTTGGCCCCACCAAGCTCTGGGAGAACCTACTGTCTCTGGGCTGGGGATTTATGTGGGTCATAGCCCTTGCGGGGATCTCTCACGTCGCGAAGACTTGGGCTTGGAGGCTGACCTTCGGTGAAGACAAACGCAAGGTCTCTTTTGCGCGCATGTTGGGACTCCGGCTGGGTGCCGAAGCTGCCGGCCAACTCGGATTACTTGGGCAGACGTTTGGAGACTCGGTCCGCGTATCGCGGCTGACTTCCGAAATACCAATAGCGAATGGCGTCGCTTCGGTGACTCTCGATCGCGGGCTTTACGCGGTGACAGCGGCCATGACCACCGTTGCGGGGATTCTGGCTGCATTGCCGCTCGTGTCCCTTTCCTATGCCCTGCGTTTGTATGCAGGCCTATTCGTTCTTGCGCTGACCATTTTCATGGTGATGGCGCTACTGGCGATGCGAAAGCGCTGGCCATTGTTTTCAGGTGGCGCACGCATCCTCAGCCGCGTTTCTTCCCTCAAAAATTGGATAGAAAACAGGTATGTGCTGATCGAGTCCGTTGAGAATGCGCTATTCGATTTCCACCACGATACGCCGAAGGCATTTTGGGTTAGTTTCTCTCTGAACGTGCTCGCTAACTGGATAGCCGTATTCGAGGTGTGTTTAGTCCTTTGGCTCATGGGGGTGAAAATCGGCTTCTTCGCTGCCCTGGGCATGGAAGCGCTGATCAAACTCTTGAACGTTATGGGCAACTTTAACCCAGGGAACATCGGCACCTATGAGGGTGGCACTATGCTGATTGGGAAGATGTTCGGCTTAAGCAGCGCCACTGGACTGGCTTTGGGACTAGCAAGGCGATTGCGGTCCTTTTTCTGGGCCGCTATTGGGCTCATTTGCTTCTTCACTTTGTCCAAGCCGAAAAAGCACCGCGATGCCAAAGTTCGTGGAAGTGCGGCGGCAATCCTTGCGAATGGTCCGACAGCACAGGCAAATCCCAAAAACACTCGCTTGCCGAATGAAGAAACAGTAGCGATTCTTTTCTGGGACGAGGAAACGAGCGCCAGCCAACGCGAATCACTTGTTCGAGTAGGTTCTCTACCCATCCTGCTTCGAACCATCCTGGGAGGCCTCAAGGCTGGTCTCCAACGAATCTGGATAATGGTTGATCCCATTGGTAGACCGATTGTGCAGCAAGAGTTAGTTGGTACTAAGCGTCTTCCCGAATCGATCCAGTGGATCGAGGCACCAGCCGGCACATCACTTTTGCAACGGTTGTCGCTCATTGGCAATCAGGCCGGCAGCAAACACTTCGTCCTGATAGCGGGAAACGCAACGTATCATCCATCTTTATTCCAGAAGGCCGCCGAGTGGAATGACGATGGTGCCGCAGTGGCGCTGACGGACGGCGATGTGCCCATTGGCATTTTCGCGCTTTCCGCTGGAACGATCCGCCAACTCGCAGATGATTGCACAACTCAACTCAGATCGCCGGCTGAACTATACTCAGCACTCAGATCGAGGCGCTCGGTGATTTCCCTGCCAGTTCCCGGGAACTTGTGGCAGCGCGTTATCACCCCTGAAGATCGCGTGGTTGCGGAACAGAAGCTCGATCGCTGGCTGGTCAAACCCACGGACGGCATCTACGCGCGCTTGAATCGTAGAATTTCCATACCAATCAGCCGTCAGCTGATTAAGTATCCGATCACGGCAAACATGGTGAGTGTATTTACACTCGGAGTCGGTTTTGCTTCCGGTGCTTTCTTCGCTTATGGTGGGTATTGGAACACCGTAGTAGGAGCGTTCCTTTCGCTCTGCGCAAGCATCCTGGATGGTTGTGATGGGGAGGTCGCCCGTTTGAAGCTTCAGGAATCGGCGTTTGGCTGCTGGTTAGAGACTGTCTGTGATTACCTGTTCTATCTTTCTCTCTTCGTCGGCATGACCCTGGGATTGTGGAGGAATTCGGGAAGTAGGACATACCTTGTGTGGGGCTGCCTCCTTTTGTTTGGCGCAATTGCAAGCTTCCTCGCCACCGGATGGGAACGGCATCGCCTTGCTGCCGGACGCCCCGAAAAACTTCTTGGCATTTGGCAAGCTGGTGCTGAAAGCCGACGGTCGAATCCGTTCTTGTTTCTCGGACGACACACGGAATTTATGATCCGCCGGTGCTTTTTCCCCTATGCACTGTTCTTTTTTGGGCTCTTTAACATTATGAACGTGGCATTCGTTCTAAGCGCCATAGCTGCAAACTTGGTCTGGCCTATCGCCCTGTATTCAGCTTGCGCCTTCGCAGGAGTTTCGAATTCGACCGTGCGAACTCCCGCGACTTCA